>Ga0187885_10000027_pt1 | contig 163378 bp, 175 predicted proteins | sample June2016WEW_20_1_3_FD_132970 | JGI IMG/M metagenome (GOLD analysis project Ga0187885, IMG submission 132970) | Peatland microbial communities from SPRUCE experiment site at the Marcell Experimental Forest, Minnesota, USA - June2016WEW_20_100 | ecosystem: Environmental > Terrestrial > Soil >...
GCCTCCACCGTGGCTAGGAGACGCACAACTCGCATGGCTTAGTCCCACCCCGATAGCAGTTGGGTCCGCCAGGATCAAGCGGAGTTGGCAAGCTGACCGATTAGCTAGGACGATTTTTTGGAAAAACAGCCGTTTAAAGAAATTGAACGGACTGGAATTTAGCAGAATGACTGCAAGCCAATCTTGGACCCAAACTTTCATGGGAGCCGTGAGGAACCCAAGTTTGTTTAGGCCTTCATCACTGTTCCCGCAATTGGAGGTCAACATTTCATCCAAGGGCTCTAGCCCTGCTAAGTCAAGTTGACGCCGCCGCCGGGTTAATCGCGGGAAGTCGACTCATCGAAAGGACGAGTTGACAAATTCTAGTTAGGCCTTCGGCGTTAATATAAGCATGCCGATGTTAAAGAAATGAGAATACGTTCCAAATCGTTGAATCGAAACGCATAGAACAAGCCGACCGACTCCAACTCCTAAGAAAAATGTGGTGGCTCTTTGGGGAAGAAAGAAGCCGACCTTATCATCGAACACGCAAAGCAGCTGATCACAGCGAAGGGGCACCGAGCGCGCCCCGCCATAGGAACTGAAATGGAAGACCTAGGAATGATTGAAGACGGCGCCGTAGCCGTCTCGAACGGTAGAATCATGGCGGCTGGGAAATCGAACGAAGTCCTCGGCGATTACAGCGCCGTTGAAAGAATCGACGCAACCGGCAGAGTTGTCATGCCAGGGTTCGTCGACGCCCACACACACTTGGTTTTCGCGGGATCGCGTGAGCGTGAGCTCGAGTTGAAAATCAAGGGTTCAGGGTACATGAAAATCCTGGAGGAAGGAGGAGGAATTCTCAGCACCGTTCGCGATACACGCAGAGCAACCAAAGAAGACCTACTTCATATTTGCAGGGAACGCTGCAACAACCTAATGCTTCATGGAACGACAACGATCGAAGCAAAAAGCGGCTACGGCCTAACCCTAGATGACGAAATTAAATCACTTGAAGTCATTATGCAATTAGACCGGGAAGGACCAACGAACCTCGTTCCCACCTTTCTCGGCGCGCACGCAATTCCACCAGAGTACCAAGGGAAAACTGGAGAATACACCACCCTCATCTGCGAAAGGTGGATACCTGAAATCGCGAAACGCAAGCTCGCCGCCTTCTGCGACGTCTTCTGCGAAAAAGACGTTTTCGAGATAGAGGATTCACGCAGAATCCTCTTGGCAGGAAAAAGCCATGGGCTCGCACCAAGAATTCATGCGGACGAATTCTACCCGCTCGGCGGCGCTGAACTCGCAGCCGAAGTTGGAGCAGTCTCAGCGGACCACCTGCTACACGTTTCGTCGGCCGGACTGGAGCAGATGAGAGCAAGGGGCGTAATCGCGACATTACTGCCGGCTGCCCCCTTGACGCTCATGGTGAATGATTACGCTGACGCGAGGCGAATAATTTCCAAAGGAATTCCGATAGCCCTCGGCAGCGACCTCAGCCCAAGTTGTTGGCTAGAGAATTTCCAACTGGTCATCCAGCTCGCATGCTACAAACTGAAGATGACGCCCGCAGAAGCACTCATCGCAGCGACCATTAACGCCGCACATTCAATCCAGAGAGCGAACGAGACGGGAAGTATCGAGGTCGGAAAGAGAGCGGACATGCTAATCCTAAGCGCCCCTGATTTCCGATTTCTCGGCTACCGCCTTGGCACAAACTTGGTCGACACGGTTCTAATAGATGGAAAAATCGTGGCTCGCGGCGGCCATCTCATTTGAGAGTGATAATGAAAGTTAAAATCCCGTAACCATGGAGCTTTAGGTGAAAGAATTTGCTCAAATTGAAGCCTTCAGTCGCAGATGTCGCCGGGACACAGCTTCACTGCAAGAACTGGCAGATCGAAGGCCCATACAGAATGATTCACAATGTTCTCGACCCAGAAGTTGCAAAGGATCCCGACAACCTCATTGTCTACGGAGGAACTGGCAAAGCCGCGCGCTCCTGGGAATGCTTTGAGAAGATAACTGAAACTCTGCAGCGGCTAGAACCGAACGAAACGCTGTTGATTCAGAGCGGCAAGCCAGTCGCCGTTTTCGAGACACATGAATGGGCCCCGCGCGTTCTCATATCAAATGCGATGCTCGTACCAAAGTGGGCCACGTGGGACTACTTCTACGAATTAGAGCAGAAGGGCCTGATAATGTATGGGCAGATGACTGCTGGATCTTGGGCGTACATAGGAACGCAAGGAATCCTGCAGGGCACTTACGAAACATTATCATCCGTGGCCAAGAAACACTTTGACGGAACGCTCAAAGGACGCTTTGTCCTAACTGCTGGGCTTGGGGAAATGGGGGGAGCGCAGCCACTAGCGGTTACAATGAACGATGGCATTGCCCTCGTGGTCGAAATCAATAAGGCCGCAATCGACCGCCGACTCAAGCATGGCTTCCTAGGGGAATGGACTGACGATCTCGATGAAGCAATCCAACTGGTGAACGGTGCCAAAGAATCTAAGAAGAGCCTGAGCGTCGGATTATTAGGTAACGCAGCTGATGTCCACCCGGAATTAGTGAACCGTGGAGTCATCCCAGATATTGTTACCGACCAGACCTCGGCTCATGACCCTCTCAACGGGTACTACCCCGCCGGCCTGAGTAAAGAAGAGGCCGATGAACTCCGGAAAACTGACCGTGACCTGTACCTTAGTAGGGCTAAGGAGAGTATGAAGGAGCATGTGAAGGCAATGGCTGCAATGATGCGACAGGGCGCCATCGTCTTCGAGTATGGCAACAACATACGGCAACAAGCCTACGATGCCGGTTTCAAGGAAGCGTTTGCGTTCTCCGGATTCGTACCCGAGTACATTCGCCCCATGTTCTGTGAAGGTAAGGGCCCCTTTCGGTGGACGTCGCTAGTCGGTGTAGAGGATGACATTTTCACGATCGATGAAATGCTCAAGAAAGAGTTCGGTTACAACACGGGGCTTGTGAGATGGATCGATAAAGCTCGAAGCCAAGTGAAGTTCCAGGGGTTGCCGGCTAGGGTCTGCTGGTTGGGCTATGGGGAAAGAGCAAGGTTTGGCAAGATCGTCAATGACATGGTCGCTTCCGGAAAACTTTCTGGCCCAATTTGGGTTGGTCGGGACCATTTGGACACCGGGAGTGTGGCGTCTCCCCGAAGGGAAACCGAGAACATGAGGGACGGATCGGATGCGGTGGCCGACTGGCCAATCCTCAATGCACTGCTGAATGCCGTTGCAGGCGCAACGTGGGTTTCCGTTCACCACGGTGGTGGCGTCGGCATCGGGTACAGCATTCATGCGGGAATGTGCCTGGTCTTGGATGGGACGAAGGAAATTGAGAAACGCGCTGAACGTGTCCTAACAACTGACCCAGGTCTGGGGATTGTGAGACATGCTGACGCGGGATACGAGTCCGCCATAAAGGTGGCACGAGAGAAGAAAATTTCGATGCCTATGCTAAAGTGAAGCCGCGCCTGTCAAGTTTGATAAGTATAGTTGACATTGTAGCCATGTGGCCTACCCTCAGCTGAAAAGACTAAGCCGAGGACGAGGCCGCCTATCAAGCCGAACAGGTGCGCGTAGATGTTCACGCCGGGCAGCAGGCTGCTTTGAACGAAGAGTATCACGGCGTATACCAAAGCGAATCCCATATGTTGTGCTCTCCTCGCTACTGCCACATAAGAGCCTACGAGACCGAAGATCGCGCCCGAAGCCCCTCCCGAAAGCGTTGCCGGCGGCAACAAAACCAATGTCATGACACTACCCAGCAGCCCGGACGCAAGGTAGATTGTTAGAAATTTCGGAGCTGTGAAAGTGGTTTCGTTGAGCCGTCCGAAATAGTATAGGGCGAACATGTTGAAGATTATGTGAGCGAAGCCAAAGTGAACAAACATTGAAGTGAACAGCTGCCAATAGAAACCCGCCAACACCAAGTCGTTCTCCTGCGCCAACAATTGACAGATTGACGAAGAGCAATCTCCCGGGTCTCCGCTGATCAGCATTAATATGAAAACCAGAACGTTGAGGATTATCAGAACGAATGTCGGGGACGAGAAGAAACTTCCTCGCCTCCCGTATGAGGGACCGTAACCAACGAAGTTCAAGGTTGAATTCGATTGGCTCGGCACCTTATTTAAATGGGTTTTCGCGCCCGCAACAGAATACGAAACATTTCTGTATTGCGAGGTAGGTTAGAATTAGTGGGTTGGCGAGTTGGTGAGCGACTCCGGGTCCTGTGTGTAGTGGGCCTGAGGAAACTCCATCCACATGGCGGACGCGTGGCACTGTGAGGTGCCAGCCGAGAGGTTGGGTTAAGGCGCAGAAAAAAACCTCTGCTAGCCGTGGACTATGATGCGCTTGCGTTGAGGAGGCTGGCGGTAAGGGTGAAATGCCTACACACGCTGTGAAAGGGATAATAGGCGCCCGTGAAAACCGCCGGAGGCGCGGGTATCCCGATTAGATGAATGTCGCCTAAAACAGAAGGTGGGTTACAGCCAACACGCCGACCCGTTACATTATTTACCGCATTTTCAAAATCTCGCTTGTTTCCAGCTGTTTGCATTTCTGCTTGAACAATGTCGCTTTGTACGTGCATGTACGTACGTTTTCCAGTGGAGTCAGCGATTGCTTGCTCGGTTAGCCTGCTTGTATTAATTCCAAGAGCTTTTGCTTGCCGAACCAAATCGCTATCCACACGAAGAGTAAGCTTCTGTCTCATTGCATCTTCACCGCTTTGCTTCTATGAAAGAATCCTTGTCATATTCTGGCTCAAAGTTTGGATACTGCTTCTTTAGGGCCGCAATAGAACCATTCAACACGTCTTCTTTGCTGTGATACTGCGCATTCTTTCCAAGACTATTCATCCTTAAACTCTGGAAAAAGCCTCGAAGCATGTTCTGCTCAAAAGTCCCTCTCGGAATATGTTGCAGTTCCTTCTCCACCTTCTCTCTCATCTTTCTTAGCTTCTCCGCACCAGCGAACCGCTTTACAAGAATATTTCCCAGTTCATCTTAGGGCACAAATACACAAAGCCGATCTAGAACGATTAGGCTATAGCAATTCAGCCTGGATAGGGCACAGTATACTATTGCCCTTTTTGCAAGACGTTGAGTCAATGGGTCGATATTGGTGGTTGCTGTTAGACAGGTGGTTCTGGCACGAAAAGTGTTAGCCATACTCATTGTCATTGAATCCGTGGCAGCCTAAATCTTCGACTTGACTCTATCAATTAAATCAAGTAACAATTGCGTCATTTCAGCGATCTTTAGTTTCTCCAGTTGTTTCATCGATTCAAGATATTCCATAACCTTGTGAACTTTAGAGTTAGCATCTCGCCTGAACGGCTTGACCAGTGAGAGGAACTTAGTAATTCTCTCTTGTTGATCAACGTCATACCCAGATCGGTTCAATTCAAGATTCTCTATTAGAACAGAGAAATCACGAGCTCTTCCGCCCAAGCGGGTGTCATAATAGATGTCGTACCTTCCAGTCTTACCGAACCCGTATTCAAGGAGATTGTAAACGAGGTTCTCGATAAGCTTCCTTGTCAGCATCAAAGCGGCATTGGGAAGGCTGGGGTTGTTATAGGCAGTATTGATTTCATTTTCGAGTCTATCGTAAAATACTTCAGGGTACTTGCCTTGAAAGTTCAAGAAGCGTTTGAAAGGAGGAGTTTTCGGTTTCCCAGAACTTTTTGATTTACCTTTGGCTTCTACGATAATCGGTATGTTCTGACTGCTCAGGTATTTGTTCAAGTCTGTGATTGTTTCAGATTTGACTGCGTAACTTGGCTTTTGAATGTTTATCCCTTGCTCATGTGCAAGAAGTAGGAGTGCCACATCTCGATCTGCAATTCGTGCTTGAACCGCTTTGTCAGCTACTCGATTTCGTAGCTGTCGTGGTTTGATATCAAGTACCTTGCAGACCTTATCTCTAAGATTCTTCGATAGAGTCATTTGAGTCCTTTTTGCCTGTCTTTGGTTTCTTAGTCTCTTTCTTCTTGGTTTCCAATGCTAGAGCTATTGCTTGTTGAGTCTTTCCAAGGATATCACCAATTTCAGACTGACTAAGACCAAAACTCCTGAGAAACCGAGCATTTCGAGCGGTATCTTCCGACTTCAACTGGGCCGCAGCTAGGACTTTCACTAAACTGTGAAGGACATTGATCAGTTCACTAAATTGCGACTTATCGAAGGAAACACTTACCGTTTCTTTCTCTTTGGAACTCATTGCTCCACTTTCTTCTTAGAATACTTTCCACTCAGTATTCTGCTGATTGTCGGCTGAGAGGTGTGAAGTATCTTTGAGATCTCAAATTGATCGTAGCCTGCAGCACTTAACAACCATGCGTTTTTCCACAGTTCATCATCTGTAATCTTTTGGATGGCTCCGATTGCCATAGCCTTGATATAGCATTGGAGTAGCGTTCGAAGCTCCTTAAACTGGGAATCAGTAAGGGTTAGTCCCTGCTTTTCCATCCAACGGCCAGCTACGTTGGGAATGAGAACTAATTCAAGTGATAAAAGTCCTTTGAAGAATGTATGCATTATCTTACGATAGTAAAACCGAAATGGCTCATTACGTAAGGAATACTCTTCCGCACATCAATCGGTAACCTTGAAGCATTATTGCACTGACTACCTAGCATTCTTGTTGTTAGGTTCTACACAAAAGATACGGAAAAGGAACGAAAAATCGTAGTAACTCTAAGCTACAAAAACATCTGTATTATGCCGTGTACACACCACCGTCGGGTTCGCCGGCTGACAGGTCTTTAATCGGCAAGCTCGCTAAGACAGCCAACGCCAGACCGACAAGCATCTTTGCTTTGGACATGCAATTACCCCTGTTTAAGTGTTGGTATTAAATACTTTATTTTTTACAAGAAAAGGGCCCTTATTAGGTAAAGGTATTTCTTCAAGTCCGAACTGTCTGGTCGGTTCGAGAGAAAAGAGAGACTTGATCAAGAGTACAATCCTTCTAGAGACTCTCGGGCGCCTATTGACTTTCCAGGATACGCGTTCTGGTACGGTAGGACTAGTTCTGGGGGGTGTGGGAGTCGGAAAATCGGTCCTCTGTATGCAGGTGGCCCATGAGGCCCTGGCTGAAGGACGACCGGTTCTCTACCAGACCACCGACTTTTCACCGAGCCAGATCCTCGACCGGATGAACCGCTTTGGGTGGGACGACGCCATCTACCTAAGAAAGACCCTCAAATTCGTTGACATGTACTCTTGGCAGATTGACGGAGACACGAAATTAAGTCAGACTCCATATGGGATAAGAGTTAGCCCGTTGAACGGAACAGACTTAGGCCTTGCATCTAGGGAAACAATGAAGTCTATCGAAGAACTGCGGCCCGTAACCATTTTGGATTCACTAACCACACTAACGAAATTCACCAGCGAGGCTGAAATGTGCAGACGCGATCAGCTATTCAACGCTCGAATCCGAGAGTCTGGAGTCGGTTTGAAGACCATGGTTCCGAGCGCTCATTCAAAGGACTACGTCAACTCCATTGCAGCATACTATGATGCTGTAGTCGAACTCAAACTGGACCTCAATGGCACAGGTCAACGAAGACTTCCTGAAGGTGAGCCGGTACGCCACCTCAGGATTCGTAAGTGGAACGGCCCACATCCGGTTGAGTCTATCCCATTCGTCATCACTGAGGCCGGTGTGGAATTGAAGACTGAGGCATCGAGCACCGTTGTTATAGAAAGCCTGAGGAAATGGCCACAGTAGTGAAAGACATCCCAATCATAGGCACGTTACAAGTGACTCGATTTGAAGCAGACGGTTGCGCGGACACTTACTGGAATTCCCGGTCTGGATGAGATCACGGGAGGAGGGTTTCCCCAAGGCCGAGTATTGTTGGTCCTAGGAGAACCAGGCGCAGGCAAGACAATCCTTTGTTCCCAATTTCTCGCCGATGGAATGACCAAGTTCGCCGAAAATGGGCTATTCGTCAGCTTAGAAGAGAGTAGGAAACACTGGAATCGTGAGATGGTACAATTCGGCTGGGACTTTACTTCAGCCGAGAAGCAGGGAAAATTCGCCTTCGTTGACGCGTCTCCCATACGGACGATTCCGGGCGAAGTAAAAATCGGAAAACTCACGATAGGAAAACAGGATTTCTCATTGATGAGTTTGCTGGAAGTCATTAGAAGCAAAGCGAAAGCAATCGATGCTAGGCGGATAGTTGTAGACCCTGTGTCATTGTTCATCTTCCAGTATCTTGACGAAAGCCAAAGCCGAAAGGCAGTTTTGGACCTGGTAGAAGCTCTTTCCGAAACTGGCGCTACGTGCCTCCTCTCATCTGAGCTACGTCGAGTCGGAATCACTGGCCGTACACTTCAGGCAGAGGAGTATTTGGTGCATGGGGTGATTCTAATGCAGACGGTGCCAAACGGTTCAACCATGGACCGAATAATTCAGGTCGGAAAGATGCGAGAGACTCATATCGACCATCAGCCACGACCATACAAAATCACTCAGAACGGCATCGAAGTCTACCCGAGAGAAAGCCTAGCCTGGAATCCCATAGATATGCGAACTTAGAAACGCCCGCGAAGCCATCGTTAAGGCAACACAAATACGAACGCGGCTGCTGCGGCCTGGAAGATCTGCAAAAGCTACAATCCGGGTTACGACTGTTTCACGACTGATTCCAATTTCCAGAATGGTCTTTTCAGGCACTTTATCGCGAGTTGGAATGCTAACTTATTCCTTATCGCGACTCTACAAAAGCTCAGGATGATTCAAGGATATGACCTAGGCCGATTCGATCTAGAAATGCAAGTACACGCAAGCGGTTCAAGAACGGAAACAAATGCTTGTGACTGAGCTGAGGCCGGGGTCAGCGGAGGATCGCAAACTCCCGTAATTCCTTCCGTGGGACACAGTGGGGGATCGGGAGGTAGCACTGGTTGTGATTGGCCCCATGCGACCTGGACGCCGGTCCTCGTTTGCGATTTGTAGAAGGCGACGGAGAAGGTAATGTTATAGATTCCTTCCGGCAGAAACAGTGCCCCTACACCTGCATACTCCCCATCCAGAGTTGGAATCCATTGAGTGAAGTTCGGGCTGGTTGCCTGAACCTGTACCCATGAAAGCGGGACCCCCGGACCAGTCGGATCGCTCGTCGCGTACCCTGTGACGAAGGGCGACCCGCCAAAGATTATGCCCATAGTTAGAAGGCTGGCCACAATTCCCTCCTCTTGTGAGAGGTCGGTGAAGCTGACAGCCGTCGGGGGCGTAGACTGCATCAAATGAAAATTAAATCCGAACTCCGGAACCTGAGTGGTGTAATTTCCGACGTTAAGGCCATAATCAAGGTAGCGAGCACCGTCAGGAGAGACGTAGAAGAAGTGACCTTGACCTAGGAAACTTGTTCTACATGGCGGAGGGACGCAGCTGATGTTTTCCCAAGCCCCGAACCCGGAAATTTGTAGCGATAATGTTGGAACGTTGGCGCTTACGTTGGCGGGAAGCGCGCCTTCCAAGCCTGTTATCCCTGAGGCTTCGGCGATGGCATGATCGTGTTCAGCGATATTCGAGAGCGTATTTGGATCGTTAAAGGGGACGCCGGTTAGGTCTATATCGTTGGCAATCAGCAACGCAACGGAGGCTTGGGCAAAACTTGCCAGGTCGTTTGGAACGTTCACGGGAAGGCATTGAACGTACCCTAACGTGAAGGCTTTGATTGAGTACGTTTGATTCGTAACGTGAGTGGGTACGTAACCGTAGAACCAGATTTCGCGCGTGCTCCAGTTCTGACCTGAAAACAAGACTGTGAATGAGTTCTGGCCGACACCACCCGGGACTCCCGTAGCCATTACCGTTTCGCTAAAGCCGACGAGAATTCCACTAGAATCATAGTAGTAGACTCTAGCGCGGATTGGAATCGGTAGATTCAGGAAACGCCAGCGCTGTGACGATTGAATGGTGCATGTTCCGCTTGTTCCGAACCGGTTGTCAAAAGATCCGACCCCAGTCTGAAAAACTCCACCCCTGACCATTGGAACTATGATGCTCCCGCCATTACTAACACCGCCCTGCGGTACCGAGAAAGTTGGCGAAGACGCTTGTTCGTATCCCCGGATGTATATTTGCAAGTAATACTGGCCTTGCGATAGGCCATAGTCCGACTCATCCCACACCCCCGACCTAGTATGATTGGCGTACTCGCTGAAACCTATCACGTAGAAGCTGAGGGAACTCACATCACCAGACAAGGTTGGCGTAGTCCCATTGACAGCGACCCCCCGTAATGTCCCAGACTGATCGTACGCCTCAATCAGAATGTTCCCGCCGAAAAGTGGCCCGGTAACGGAACCAAGGCCCAGTTTGTCCATCGCTTGATTTGGCGTTTCAGCTTGGCAGTTTTGGCAGGGTTCGAGCTTTATCATGCCTGTAATCAGGCTACCCATCAGCATCGTGGACACTTGCCCGGGAACCGCGTTTGTCCCCGGATCCCCACAATTAGTTGGGATACTGGAACCAGGAGCACTTGAAACTGTAACACTGCGATCCGAGAATTCCTCCACATACCCGGTAACCCAGATGTTGACTGTTAACGTGTAAGGCCCAGATGAGATGGGTGGCAAACCCGCGTATTCTGTTCCATAGGGATCAGTTCCAACGTAGGTTACGTTCGAACCGGTTGTAATGCTAAAGGAATCACTGCTCGAATTGCTCGAGGTGCCCACAAAACGATACACATGCCCCTGCGAATCAATTGCTTCAACAGTTATGTTCAAGCTGATCCTCTGATCAGAGCCTGGACCAAAAACAGTTTTCAGGTTCGCATTATCACTGAAAGAGTGACCTAAGGGTGTACCTGGCGAAGCGTCATATGAAATGGAGCCGCACACCTGAGGAGCACGATTAAGGTTGAGAGTCACGAAAGAAGGATTGCCGTGTGTCACCGAGGTTTCCACAGGATCTGAAAGCGAGTACGCGACTCCGTCGGCGAATCCGGCGGAACCTTGCACTTCATAATTGCCGGGCGCCAGTCCCGTCAAGTTGAATCCTCCCGTTGCCTGATTCACGTAAGCTCTTGCAATCTGCCCGGTGTCGACATTTCTTGCGTAGACGACGCCCTTGTGGTGAAGGATCGGGGGATTATCGCCGTAAGGGCAACTACTCGTAGACGGGCGGTCTGCGTCACAGATAATCCCGTTGATAGTACCGGGGTCATCGCTCATGCTTACTGGAACGAAGAGCGTCGTGTTCCATGCGTGAACAAAGTCAGGGTATCCGACGCTATTCGTGCGGTTCGCTACAAATATAGTGAAATTGTAAATGCCCGCAACACTGGGAGAGTTCAGGTTGCGAAACCTGATAAACTTTGGAGGGGAAAAACATGAGAAGACGTATCGGGTGGGCGGTGGTATTGCACAATAATCAACATCCTCTGCCGGCGCTTTGTAGTTCGGGTCATTGAGGTAGTTCCAGATCTCAACGCACCAAGGCGCATTTGGATCCCGCAGCGAGAAGTTGGGTTTGAAGCATGGCCCATCACTCGGCGACCCACGCCAATCATATGTCCAGTGGTTCGATTCGTCTACGACATTGTAATAGTAGTAATCGTTTCGAATATCGCTCTGAATGAAATGCGTGTCGTTTTCAGTAGATATGACACCTTGCAGGAACTCTCTGGGAATTTCAACGCGAACCGCGATTCCAGGCTGGTTTATGTTTACCTGAACGTCACCATAAGTGCCAACGAAAGGCCCCCAATTGGTGGAAGGCGCGATTGTGCCAACATCCGAGACCGTTTGAGCATGAACTAAAGGGAGCGTATTGGGCAAGACTCCTTGGAAAATTGCGCTGAGGACTGAAGTGATGACGAGAAAGACGACGAGCGAAACTCTGAGCCATTCTCTACCTCCTTGATTTGAGGACCGTTTGCCCATGCTTCGCGGCTCCGACGACTGGGGCGGATCGATCCTTAGCGAGCGGAAAAAGAACCTCAGGTTATTTGCTCGAGAATCTTGCAGCGGGAAGAGAGTTCCAGACTCGGTCGAAGAGTTGGTCGTGCAAGTCGACGAGAAGCCTATTCGTAGTCCATATTGCCTTGTCGGCCCCTTGGTCGGTTCGGAGATCTTCGGGCTTCGTCTCTACGACGACCAACTCACGTGAATCGATGGTGACAAAATTCTCTCCGAACGGACTGTCTAGGATCTTGAAATCTAATACTTCTGATATTTCTCGAGCCACTCCTGAGTTTTCTGAGGTTGTGGGGGAGAGGATTCGAACGCCTGTTCCCTCCTTGCTGACCTTCTCTAAAATTTCGCAATGAGCTTTGTAAGCCCGGACTAGGCCAGCTGCGGTTGTGCAGTAGTTGATCGTCTTCGAAGAGTCGCCGAATATTTGGTTCAACTTGTTGATTATACCCGGTCTTCCCTCAAGTTCCCAGAACTCCTGCGCCTCTTTTGGTATTTCGCGTTTGACGAACTTGTTTGACTCGTATGCCAAGGCGAGGTCTTGGACGACGACTTCTGCCTCGGTCAGGTCGCGGCTGAGTTTGGTGACTAGGGGCATGAGAACTTCGCCCGGTGAGGATGGGGCGTACGCTTCGGGCTTCCCTGGAATTATGCCGAGTAGCCCTTTCCGCTCAAGTTCCTTGATTGCGCCGTAGGTCTTAGTTCGGGGAATCTGGCCGAAGAAGCTGAGTTCGCTCGCTTTGATGGGGCCCATCTTGATTAGCACCAGATAGATCCTGGACTCGTATTCCGTGAGCCCCAGCCGCCGTAACGCGGTGATTTCTCCCTCTTCGACTGACAAGATGCTGTTTCACTTTTTGCTGAATTATCGACACTTATATGCAAAATCTGCTTCTCCGCTGCCTAAATAGGTACGCGTCGGAGAAGAAGCTGCTGTCACCCTTCAATGAAAGTCCATTCTACGCAGAACGGGAAATTTGGCACCAACCTGTTCAGACCTCCATGACTAGAATGTTTCAAGATGCTCCAAAGAAGTCTAGGTGTGTAAGCATGTTCAGATGCAAGCAATTATCGCAAAAGTACTTGTTAACTGACTGGTGCATCTGCTCATCTAAGGTGTGAATTCGGGTGTTGGACACTGTGCAGCTCTCGGAGTATGTGTCCGTTGCCATCACCTTACTATTCCTCACGTTCGCTGCGTTTTCAGACCTCAAAACCCGCGAAGTGTCCGACAGAGTCTGGTTGGTTTATGGGCCGATCGGCCTCGCTCTAACAGTGTACCGGACTTACGCTGAACCATCACTTCTCCTCCTTAGTGCAGCATCCATTGGACTCTCAGTTCTGATTGCATTCGGTTTGGTACTCTTCGGTTTGTCCGGAGGCGCCGACGCGAAGGCTTTGATGTGCCTTGGCCTAACCTTACCCCTCACCCCAAGCGTAGTTAGCCCGATTCTCGGTTTTGTTCACCCTTTCTACCCGCTTACCGTCCTCGTAACCGGATATATCTGTTCATTCTCAGTCGCAATCTGGATGCTAGGAAAAAACACAGTGTCCCTTGCAAGAGGTAAGTTGAACTTGTTCGGAGGACTCGAAAACGAATCGGCGTGGAAGAAAGCTCTGGCATTAGTTACAGGCTATCCAACTAGAACCGCACGGTTGAAGTCAACCTTCTACCTATACCCGATGGAAAAGATTGTTGAAGAAGAGCACGGAGCCCGCCGTGCCCTCCAACTTTACTCGAACGTTGATGTTGACCGAGACCAAGTTGTTTCTGAGTTCATCGAATCGCTTGGAAAAGTTGGTTCGCCCGAGACCGTATGGGTTACCCCAGGATTACCGATGCTTGTTTTCATACTCTTCGCTATCGTGATAACGTTGATAGTTGGTGACCCGGTCTTCGGCGGGATCTTCTTACTGTTGAAACACCTACTGGTGAACTGAACTGGGTGAGGAAGGCTGTTATGGCTAGAAAAACGTAGAGGGCTACGTGGCCGATAAGTGCCCTGGACGATGCAATAGACCTTGACGCTGCCGATTGCACTAACCGTTCTCGCCGGTCTGACGGCTGCCGTCCTAATTTATTTCCTCGTCTTGCTTGCACGGAACGAAGCGGTCTACATTCCGTTGCCGCAAGAAACGATTGACAGCATGCTGAAAATGGCCGAGATCGGGCCTGACGACGTGCTGTTTGATTTAGGTAGCGGAGATGGAAGAGTTGTCATCGCCGCAGCCAAGAGATATGGAATAAGGGCGGTCGGAATAGAAAAGAGCGGAATGCTCGCCTGGCTAAGCAAGAGAGCTGTCAGAAAGAACAGGTTGGAAAATAGAGTCCATATTGTGAACGGGGATTTTTTTGAGCAAGATCTATCAGAAGCCACAGTTCTCACCGTCTACCTTTCCAAGAAAATAAACGCCAAGCTCGAATCGAAATTGCGCAGGGAACTCAAGCAGGGGACAAGAATCTTATCAGCGGATCACACTTTCAATTTTGAGGAAAGAGCCAAAGTCAAGACCGGACACTTTTGGACCCATCTCTACATCTCCACATGAGTTGAGCATCCCGTGCCGTGTAACGCTGGCCCGAGATTTTTAGCTCGCCTTTTCTTTATCCAAACGGGTCCTTCACTCATTCAGCTTACGCTCCACCAAGGAGTCTTCATGTCTGGAGGGTTAGCTGGGTTGGCCGGGAGTGGGCGGGCGCACCTAGGCCCAGCCTCTTCAGAGTTGTCAGTAAATCTCCTTTCCTCACGCCTACAACAAGTACCGCGTTGAGCACGAAGAGACCTAGGGTTCTACCCTCGTAGGCCAGGAATGTTGCTACCGAGCCCAGATTCCCGAGCGCTAACGTGAATCCTAATTGCTCGACCAAGAAGAATGAGAAACCGATTGTGACGAAGCCTTCGGATGCTCTGTGAGTTAGAGACCAGTTCCGCAGGGTTTCATACATGAGGTAAATGGTGGCGGCGATGATAACTGCCCTCATGAATAGCTCCGCGCTCAACGCAACTGCATTCACCGCACCTACCGCCTGCGTCACGAATACGACTCCGAATAGCGCCACAGTGACTAAGATAGCGGCCAGCAGGTCCGCGAGTGTGGACCTGCCGAGTATTCTAAGCCCCGTTCGGCGGGCATAGGCGAATGCAAGGAATAATACGCCGTAAGCTTGGGTTAGCAGAGTGACGGCGGCCACAGGCAAACCGAGCAATGGTGAACCCAAAACGAGGAATGGCTCAAGAACCTGAACAGCAAAAGCAATTCCCATCAAACCGAAACCAGCTGGAATAGCGAGCAAATATGGAACCCTTGATTCACGACATGGCCGCGAGGTTAAGACCACTAAAGCCGAAGCAGCTATGACAGAAAGTAGGTTGACCGCTGTGAGAACAAGATCTACCGCCAATCTATTCATACTCCTTGATGATACATTGCGGAAGCCGGCGATATCCTGAACTTGAGATACGTTGACAGAGCTTTCGGAGGAACACTGGCGGCTCTCATTCTAGGCTCCTTAGCGGGCTCGTTGCTGACCGCTCTCCTTGCGCCGTTTCGAAGCTTCATGGCGTTCTTACTGAACACGCGGGCTATCATCCCAGTGCGAGCTGCAAGCGCGGTCGGCGACGTCGCGGTCACGCTCCTCATCTTTGCGAATAATTGCGTACCAGTTGTATTGTCTTTCCTGTACCCTCTGATAATCGCGAAGGTTCGATGGACTCCGCCCCTTCGCGACCAAGCAAGGAACCAGTTGCTCACGACGTTTTCGTTATTGACCGGGGGTTTGGTTGGGTTCTTCAACCTTGGGGCTACGTTGATGCTCGCGTCGGAGCTTGGAGGGTTGACCCTCTTGATCCGTTTGTTGGAGACATCGTGGCTGCACGGCCCGTTGGAGTTCTTTTTCGTTCTCGTCTGCGTCGCAGAACCATCAAGGATTGTGGGGAGGCGATCTGAGAGTGATGGGATAGTTGGGTCAATGCGAGCGGACATGATACTCCTTCTCATCTCACTAATTGGCCTCCTTGTTTCCGCTTCGATTGAAGTTTTCGCGGGCGTGTAACATACTTAGCGCGCCAACCGGACTCCGCACGAGTGAAGACCGTCGAAGAAAGGTCATTGCTGATCAGCCCCTCGCCTTACGCGTCTTGTTTGTTGGAGGGCGATTGGTGTGTTGACCCAGAAGATCCATGACTTTGTGGTTTTCTGACCACGAATTGCCCCTTGAAGAACCATTTCCAGAAGAATCGCTTTCGTCGACTCCCAGTTCTTTAAGCCCGACTTTACCCGGACGTTTTCAACGTCCATGGGAATCTGTGATTCCTTGAGGACCTCGCTGATCTTTTCTTTAGCCGAATTTCGGGCCGCCAATCTCCATCACGAATCTGGTCTAGACTCTCACGTGGTTTCTCCACAGAGGAAGCTTATGGGCACACCACACCGAAATAGAATGATGTAACTCGTAAGCCCCATTTCCAGTGACAGAACAAGCATATCCCCTCCACAAGTAAAGCTCCAAGTACGACACCTGTTCGGTCGTTCGGTTAGCGGCGGCTATGTTTGACGAAAAATCATATTAACGAAAACAAGCGCGTTAGGTGTCTGCGGGACGACTGAATGGGTTTCTTGAAGCTGAACAGAATTATTGGGGCGGTCTCCGTGGGCATCATGTCGGGCCTGGCGTTAACCGCTGTCATGATCAGTAACTTTGCTTTACACAGCCAACTCGTGGTTCTGAACATCTACTCCAACGGAAGTTCGGACTGGACGATGGACGCAACGATTCTTCTCAAATCACTGTTTGGGCTGATGTTTGTAGCGTTCACCCTCGGCCTAGCCCTCGGACTTCTCGCCACGAGGAAAAAGTAGGACGACAAGGAACCGAAACATCCCGGACCAGAAACGTCAGCTCACCTAGTTTTCTTCCAAAACTGGCTTACAGCAAAGACTGCCAACTTTAAGGCCGACCCAAGATCGTCAGACGAGTGGTAACGTGGATTATCCACTTGACAAGCGGTCCGGCTGACCACGCCGGAATAGAATGACGTAACCCCTGATAGGGAAACTCGGTTACAACACAACCATTACCGGCCGCTTAGCATTTGCTAAGCTCGTCAACGCGATGGGGAGGTGAAACATCGAAATGATGACCATCATGGGTAAACAATTCAGCAAGCGCGGAGTTTCAGTTATCATAGCATCGCTCCTCCTGATCGCCATCGCCGTAGCAGCCGCCGTGTTGCTCTACGTCTTCTCAATTGGATTAATGGGAAGCTTAGGCAGCAGCGGAGGACAACAAACGAAAGACCAAGTAATCATGGAAGCATACGATTGGACTACAGCGGGTACGCTTACTCTCAACCTCAAGAACGTTGGCTCTTCGACAGTCAACCTTGCTACCGGAACCCCCGGCGCTGACTACTTTGTGAACGGAGTCGCAATCGCAACAGTGGCTATATCTGGCTGCGCTACTCCTAGCGCTGTGGCACCCGGATCTACGACATGCGTTGCGAAGCTAACGCTACCGACATTCACTCCCGCACTCACTTCCGGAGCAGCGTATTCAGTTAAGGTGGTATTGCCAGACGGTGGAGTTTTCTCCTACACTGCAATCAACGGACAGGCCAGTTAAGGAGGACACAAAAATCCTCCCCTCTCTTTCTTTTTCAATCCCTTTAACGTAGAGGCGAGCATACACGCTTCAGCTACTGCCTTCCTTGAACAGTCAACGGACAAGTGGCGAAGACTATAAATCAACCATAAGGTATCACCATCAGTAATCGGTGACAAGTCGCATAAATTGAAGGAAGAAACCGGTTCTGACGTTTATTATCCTGGAAGCAGGCGCGAATTAGGGCTTGCTTCACCACAAGTTTCTCATAGTGATAGCACCGTAGGGCCAACAACATCTGCTGATTGCTCACAAAAGTGTGCTCAGAGCCTACAAAACCCTACAAGAAACCTACATTCTCCAACATCTTCCTACATTCGCAAGCCCGACGATCTGATATCATTACTCGACGCTCAAATCGCAGCCATATCCACCCAAATAACCCAGACAACTGATCCTACCAGACTTCAAGAACTAATGAAGGCCGAAAGGCTGGTTAGGAGATATAGAAAGAACGAACTCTCATCTCGCCGGCTCCGCCTACGGCATCTCCGAGACCGGCACAGGCATTCCCCCCGAAAACAAAAATTCCAAGCCGATCCCAACGCGAACCAAATTGATCTCGTGGAACTCCTAGCGTTCCTACGGCAACTAGCTGATGTAATCTCGAAACTTGGACCGGATAAGCCAACGCCCGACACCCTGCGGCAAGTGACTCCTCCGCAAGCGATGAAATCCCCCCTCTTCGACAACAGAGTACTGCCAATCGACCCAACAAAACGTCAGGCCACTAGAAACTGCTAGGAGGACAGCGGAAACCTTTGCCGCGAAAGAGAAATCAGTTTTTCTCTGTAGGTAAAAGGAACAAGCTCATCGACTGGGTCTTCCACCCCTTAGCCAAGGAAGACCCTCGCTTTTGGTGGGTGGACGGAATAGTGCATACCCTCAACGAGCAAGATCCCATCTCATCCGTAGAAAAGTTCGTACGCTACAACGTCCCCAAGATGGTCGAACAATACCTCAAAAAGTCCGGTAGGAAACGGTACAGCCGCTAGTTCTGCTGGCGAGCACTGAAACTAATGCCGGTTCGTGACTGTTTCGCGCGATTTATCTAACCTGTTTGTAGAGGTCGAGTTATGAAGCCGTTCCAGTGCCCGGAATGCAAAGCCATAATCACAAAAGAAGAGAATGCCAAGCGATTTAACCGCCGACTCCTCTGCCGTGACTGCGCCGAGAAGCTTGTCTCACGTGTGACACGTTCTTGCGGCACCCTTCGAAAATGCATGCGGAACGAGTTCTGTCACCACTAAATCACAACTTAGGGTACACCAAGAATATCCAAAGCAGAAGCTAAACACCCCTGAGTTGATTCGGTTGACTTTGAAGATTAGGCCGGTAAAACTGAACAAATCAATCTACGTCAGAGTTCCGAACGACATCGCGGATCTGATCGGGGTGGACGGGCAGACAGACGTGACGCTGAGACTTCAGGATGCTGGAGAGGAGTTCTTTCTCATCTACTCAGTTCGTAAGGCGATGCAACCCATGCCCAATCAACTCGCTGTAGCTTATGCTGAGCAAAGGGTAGCAAAGGCAACTGGCGGCAATTGATTTTACAACTGAGCGACGAGACGGATGAATCTTAAAGCCTCCCTGCGGATGCCCCGAACCATTAAGAACCGAGCTTCGGCACCGCAAGCAGCGCTCGTGCAGCAGCCAGTATTACCTCAGGCGGAGGTCCCTTCAAGCTTCAAGGAAGTCTATCCACTCATCGAACCCTACGCCTACGCAGGAATAGCCAAGGACACGAATACAGGCGGCATGCTCTACTTTGTAATCGAACCCACGCTACTCGAAGAAGAAAAAGCCCTGTACGCTAAGATTCGTAGCATCTTGGTCGAAGAACTCGATGTCGATGTGCGCAAGATTGGGTCTATAGAAGAAGCCGCGAAATTCCTGAGGGAACGCGTTGAGAAGACTGTTAAGGAGTACAAGTTCAAGATCGCAGTCGAAACTCTCGACAAACTCATGTACTACCTCGCAAGAGACCTCGTAAACCTAGGCCCCATTGAACCACTCATGCGCGACCACATGATTGAAGACATAAGCTGCGACGGCCCCGGAGTTCCCCTCTTCGTTTGGCATCGCCAATACGAATCCATCCCAACCAACATAAAATTCGAGGCCGCTAAAGAGCTTGACAATTTTGTTGTCAAGCTAGCCTACCTCTGCAACAAGCATGTTTCAATCGCTTCGCCAATGGTTGACGGCGGTCTCCCCGACGGGAGCAGAATCCAGCTCACATACGCAAAAGAGGTCACACGACATGGTAGCAGCTTCACGATCAGACGATTCAAGGCAGATCCATTGACGATAACCGATATGATTACCTTCAACACAATGACGTCCGAAATCGGTGCTTATTTCTGGTACGCGTTAGAGAAAAAAGCCTGCATCCTAGTTGGCGGTGGCACTGCATCAGGAAAAACCACTCTACTAAACTGCATCTCAATGTTCATCCTTCCGGACGACAAAGTCGTCACGATCGAAGATACTCCTGAAATGAACATTCCCCACGAGAACTGGATATCGGCGATCGCTAGAGTTGGTTTCGGTTCGATAGGAAGCATTGCAGAAATTTCGACATTTGACCTACTGAAGGCCGCTATGCGGCAACGTCCTGACTACGTTATAGTCGGTGAGGTGAGGGGAGAGGAAGCGTTCACGCTGTTTCAGGCTATGGCGACAGGCCACGGCGGCTTATCCAGTCTACACGCGGATTCGGTTACGGCCGCCATTCGGAGGTTGGAGTCGGCTCCGCTCAATATTCCACGGACTCTCCTGCCCACGCTTCACTTGATCGGAGTCCAATCACGGCTGAAAATCAACGATAGGCCAGCTCGCAGGTTGATCCAGCTTACTGAAATCCTTGGAATTGATCCGAGTTCAGGTGAAATCGATCTTAACGATATATACCGATGGGAACCGAGAACAGATTCATTCACTTACTCAGGCCGCAGCCAAACCATCGAAAGACTCGCTGAAAAGGCGGGGGTGACTCTCGAGACGGTCAAGGAGGAACTTAGTCACCGGAAGACCGTTTTGGACTACATGGTCAAGAAGAACATACGCCGCTACCATGATGTCGGCGCGGTCATCAGAGACTACTACGCAGACCCATTGAAGACTTTCGAACGGGCCAGGTTATCGTTGCTGAGTGATTAGCAATGGCTAAGATTACAAAGAAAGCAACACAGGAGAACACAGTATCCGCTTTCAAGGCCCCTTGGCTTCTAGCCTTCCAGTATCTGGGAGGTCGGCTGCAGAAATATCTCCCGTATTTCTCTGACCTCGGGTCGAACATGCAGAAGGCCGGATTGAAGATCAGCATACACTCCTACGTCAGCCTAATGGCACTATTATCAGCAATATCTTTCGCCGCAGGTTTTTCAGCCACCTTGATAGTCGCGCTCGTCTTCGCAATCCCAATTCTGTTAACGATTTTGTTTGCGTTTGGAGTGAGCATTATGTCTAGCGCGTTGGTGTTCGGAGTTCTTTACGGCCTTCCAAGCTTCCTTGCAACTAGTCGCCGGCGGAGAATGGACCTTGAGCTGCCATACGTAACTACGCACATGTCAATTCTGGCTGCAGCAGGGATGCCCCCTGCACGGATGTTCAAGCTGCTGGAAGATTCTCGTACGACACCAGAGGTTGCTTCCGAAGCCAATGAGGTGGTTAGAGATGTGGAGATTCTGGGCGACGATATCATAACAGCCCTAGAAGCTGAGAGAAAGCGGTCCCCTTCGAGCGTCTTTGCTGAAATCCTCGAAGGGCTAGTGGCAACGATCCGTTCTGGGGGGAACATGAAGGGCTACCTTCAGGATTCGACGAGGATGATGATGGACCTCCGGCGAGTCGCCGCCAAGCAAATGATTGAAAGTCTCGCGGCTTTTGCGGATATCTATGTGACAATGTTAGTCGTATTTCCGTTACTTATCATCGTAATGTTCTCCGTCATGGCACTCATTGGCGGCGGCATAGGAGGCCTCTCAGTTACCACAATGATGGCGCTGGTAACTTACGGAATCGTCCCGCTTTCAGCCGCCGTCGTTCTGGTTATGCTGGATTCTATGCTCGTGGAGGATTGAAAGTGCCGAAAATCGAACCTAATGAGAAGAGACTAGTTGCGGCCGTATCCGCCGCCATATGCATCACCATAACTGTTGCGGCTATCGTAGGCCAACTCGTGTTGCGCCTCAGCCTGCCGCTGCAATGGGACCGGCTGATTGTGTTGGGCCTTATCATATCGCTGTTTCCTCCAGCGGCTGTTGAGTATCTGGACTTGAGGTGGCAGCGTGGAATCGACAAGAATATTCCCCGGCTCTTACGCGAAATAGCCGAATCAGGAAGAACCGGCCTAACACTTACCAGAGCAATCGAAGTCTCTGCCGATAGAGACTACGGCCCACTGACGCCGGAGTTGAAGCGTCTCTTGGCGCAAATATCGTGGGGTAGTAGCCTAGAAGACGCATTTCGAGCCTTCGCCATCCGGGCGAGAACAAAACTAGCCCAGAGAACTGCAACCCTGATAACCGAAGTCGCACGCTCAGGGGGCGACACTCAAGAGATTATGGAACAGGTAAACCGACACATCGGCGAATTGCAATCAATCGACCGGGAAAGGTACGCGCAGATGCGGCCATACGCAGTCGTGGTTTACATTGCCTTCGGGGTATTCCTCTTCACCGACATATTGCTGATTCAGACTTTCTTCACACAGATACAACAACTGCAGAATCAAGTGCTTCAAACTGCTGGGGGCGGTGGGAGCGTATTCGGTGGCGCAGGCAAAGTCGACATTACGCTTCTGAAGAGCATCCTGTTTCACGCTACGATAATTGAAGGAATCTTCGGTGGGCTCATCGCCGGAAAAATGAGCGAAGCCAAGATGGGGGCAGGACTCAAGCACACTCTGCTGCTTTTGTTCATCACATTCCTTGCGTTCTTTCTATTCGTTTGGAGGGCTTAGAAGGATGAAGAGATGGAAAAGTAGACTCGGCGTCAGCACCGTAATAGCAAACATGATAATGATTTCGATTACACTTTCTCTCGCAGCAATCCTAGTCGCATGGGCAGGCACAAGCTATGGAGCGTTCACGGGAGGAACAAACGTCTTCTTCGCCCAACGCGGCCAGGCGCTCCAAGAGAATTTCGTTATCGAGGAAGCCTTCTTCGTCAAATCCTCCAACACACTTGACATATACGTTCGAAACGTTGGTGCGATACAAATTAGCGTTGTCGCAATATACGTGAATGGGACCTCTATATCAGGCTCGAACATCCAGACCGGAGGTTCACCGCCGCTCTGCTCTCTGTCCACCTCGACCAATCCAACAAACCTAGTTGTTCAACAGGTATGTGAGTACGGTCTCACGGTAACACAAGGCAACGGCGTCGTGAGAGGTGGAGCAGCTTTGTGCACCGGTCAAACTTGGTGCACTGGATCTTTGTTCTACATCGTTGTCGCGAGCGGGCGGGGCAACCAGGCAGCTTACACTGCGAGGGGGCCATAATGTCTAGGATCCTCATCTTCAGGCTTCGGCGTCGGCGTGCGGTTAGCACGATGATCGGCGGGGTGATAGTTCTAACCCTCCTGCTCACGGCGCTTGGGACGATGGTTCTCGTGACTCAGCAATACGACCAATACCAAGAAACAGTCAACGAGATGGCTCAATACCGTAATCAACAATGGTCAGAAAACCTCGTAGTCATATCCCCAGGCCTAACAATTCCATCTTCAAGCAATATTCCCGGTTGGGGGAGCGGGTGTGGTACCACTTACAACTGCTACAATGCTACGATAAGTAACCTAGGAGTCGTCGGAGTCCAGATTACGAGGATCTACGTAAATTCAACAGGGCCCGCAGGGTCAGGATGCTCATACCCCAACCCCCAACCTTGCATACTCAACCCAACCAGCGCAATGGCTCCCTACGCCTTCAACCAAGCAAATCGTTTCCTCAACCCCGGCGAAGCGAATCATGCTGTGCTGCTGGCGTTGCCATACGCCGTTAGCCTGCCAAACCCGAATTCCGGCTTTCCGCAGAACACGATCGTCATCGTTACAAGTAGGGGAAACGTCTTTTCTTTTCAATGGCCCTTTCAGGTTCAGGTTTTCGGTCAAAGTCAATCAGCATTCTCCTCAGGAAATATTAAGGTCGCATACACGGGAACGTTCGATAGCAAAAATGAGCCCGGACTAGGTGGCAGTGGGGGATCAGGATATTGCCACACAGAGTCCTCGCAACCATACCCGGCTGCGGCCGGTTATGCGGAAAAACTCACCGGAATAACTGGGTATGGGGACTCGGGCGTATTGTGGTTCCTAAACCCGTGGATTACTGGTGGCAATAATAACGCAGTCATAGATAACAGCGGCAATCTCCACTCCGGTACAACTCTCTACATCTACGTAGTTGTGATAAACACAGGGACCACGGCCTATAACCCCACCGCCGGGACAATAGACTTAACCTGGTACGGTTCCAACCACTTGGACGGCCCTCTCATCGGCGTTTACTACAACGGCAACTTCTACGCCACGTCACCAAGCATTGCACCTGGTACGAGTTACTACGCAATATTCAAAATCACCATATTTACGATAGGAAACAAGCCATGGACTGTGCAGCCTGGATACCCGTCAGTCATGCTCTGGGGTGCAGCGTCAATCACGAATGGGTCTGGAAGCAATCCCGGCAATGCCGAAGACCAAAGTTACTTTTCCGGCACAATCCTTCTTTCCGGATTATGGATACGATACGAAGCATCATCGGGGAGTTGCGCATAGCTTGGAAGCAGCGATCAGCACTCAAAAGCCAGAGAGCACCATGATGCTTAGGCCCCTAATCTTGGGATTTCGCCGACGCCGCGCGGTTAGCACGATGATCGGGGGGGCGATTGTTCTAACGCTCCTGCTCACGGCGCTTGGGACGATGGTTTTCGTTTCGCAACAATACGACCAATACCAACAATTGGTCAAGAAGATGGGGCAACACGATAGTCAAGAGTTTTCAGAGAGACTAGTAATCAATTCCCCAGGCCTGACACTTCTAACCTCTACCACTATTTCCGGTTGGGGGAGCGGTTGCACGACCACATACAACTGCTACAACATTACTATGAGCAACTTGGGAGGGGTTGGAATTCAGATCGCAAGAATCTACATAAATTCCACCGGACCCGCAGGGTCAGGATGCTCTTCAATCAACCCTCAACCCTGCATACTCAACCCAACCAGCGCAATCGCTCCCTACGCCTTCAACCAAGCAAATCGTTTCCTCAACCCCGGCGAAGTAAACCATCCGGTGGTCATAGCGGTACCTATTGCCGTTAGCCTGCCAAACCCGAACCCTGCTTTTCCCCAGAACACCATCATCATCGTTACAGGTAGGGGAAACGTGTTTTCATTCCAATGGCCCTTTCAACTTCAGGTTTTCGGTCAAAGTCAATCAGCATTCTCCTCAGGAATAATGAAAGTCGCTTATCAGGGTAGTTACGATAGCAGCCATGATTACAAGGGCGCGTCTGGCCATACTGGGGGATATTGTCATAATGAGCCTTTGCAGAATTATCCGGCCGCGTCTAATTATGCGGAAGAACTCACAGGAATAGGTGGGTTACAAACAGGTACCACATTGTACTTCCTCAACCCATGGATCACTCAGACAATTTTGCAGTCCGCAGTTAACGGGGCAACACAGATGTATATCTATGTAATTGTGATAAACACAGGGCAAACAAAGTATACCCCCACTGCGGGTTCAATAGATCTAACCTGGTACGGTCAGAATCACCTCGACGGGACTCTTCTTGGCGTGTACTACAAAGGAACATTCTACCCGGCCGCTAGCGCGCCGAGCATAACACCGAGTACGAACTACTACGCAATATACACAATGAATACCGCTACAATGAAACTGGGCTTATGGCCCCCGGGGTCTGGTATGACATCAGTCATGTTCTGGGGTGACGCGTCAATTACGGATGGAACTGGAAGCAATAATGAAAACCAAAATTACTTTTCCGGCACAGTCCTTGTTTCCGGATTATGGATACGATCCGGATGCTAAGGAGTTATGCATAGCTTGGACGTAGCGATCAGCATTCGAGAGGGAGGGCGCCGTGATGTTTAGGCTTCTATTCTTCAGACTTAGCCGACGGCGTGCGGTTAGTACGATAATTGGCGGGCTGATAATACTATCACTCATACTAACGGCGCTTGGGACAATAGTTTTCGTTTCGCAGCAATACGACCAATACCAACAAACAGCTTACAAGATGGCCGAATACCGGGACCAAGGACAGTCAGAGAATCTCGTAGCCAACTCCCCAGGCCTACAGGCTAACCCAACCTGGAGTGGTTGCGGGGGATGCAACATGTACAATATGAGCTTGAGCAACTTGGGAGGAGTTGGAGTTCAGATCGCAAGAATCTACATAACTTCCACAGGGTCAGGCTGCACATCCCTCTGCACACTCAATCCATCGAGCTCATCCACTTCATACGCGTTTAAGCAATCAACACAGTTCCTCAACGCTGGTGAAGTAAATCATGCAGTACTCCTGTATTTGCCGAACAGCGTTACGCTACCAAGCGCTTCTCCTCCCCCGAACACCATCCTCATCGTTACAGGTAGGGGAAACGTCTTCTCATTCCAATGGCCATTCCAAATTCAAATCGGCGGTCAAAGTCAATCAGCGTTTTCCGCGGGCATCGTCAAAGTCGCATATCAGGACATATCAGGAAGTGGTTCTGGTTACGATAGCAGCCATGACTACAATGGCGCGTCTGGCAATACCTCGCCAAACGCACCATATTGCCACAATGAGCCCTTACAGAACTACCCGGCTGGGTCCAATTATGCTGAAAAACTCACAAACATAAATAACGTTGGGGTTAGCGGTAACACGTTGTACTTCCTCAACCCATGGATCACTCAAACGATTTTTACCTCGGCGCAAACACAATCCGGCTTTAACAAAACAATGATTTACATCTACGTAAATATCACAAACACAGGGAACACACCCTATACTGTCGCCGGGGGAACATTGGACCTAACCTGGTACGGTTCCAATCACATCTCTGGAAATCTCATTGGGATCTACTACGGTGTGCCTTCGGGAGCGTTCTACCCGTTAGGTTCAACGCAAACCGTTGCGCAGGGCAAGAGTTTCTATGCGATTTTCAGAGTCACTTTGTTACAACTATCAAGCCTCCCGACTTCGTCAGTGATGTTTTGGGGCTCCGCGTCACTAACGGATAATACGAAGGATACAAGTTTCGTCGGCGGCGTGGCTCTTTCGTCTGGGCTATGGATACGATATTCATGTTGAGGAGTTGAAAATAGCTTGGAAGTAGGTTCAGAGAGGTCACGTATACCTATGCAGAAGCCCTAGGCTGCTTGGCCTGCGATACAAGAATAGGAAAAAATAGCACCCTCTCTCGTAGCAATTTTGACGTTGTAAGCAAAACCGCTGCTAAGTCCAGACGGACTATTCAATGTCACCAGGCAAGAACCTTGCGGGATAAGTGTGCTTGCAGTGAATGTTCCACATGCTATAGTCGGGCTCGCGATTAGCTGGCCATTAATGAAGTATTCTGCTGCCACGATATTCAACTTCGTCACCCCCACGTTCCGGATGGTAAGTTGCAGTGTGGAGAGGGTTGCCCAGTTGTAGTAGTCCAGTGCAACCTGTTCCAAGTACGGTTGTTGAACGGCACCCCCTAGCAGACCACCCATAAGGCCCGAGGCATAGCCGTACAGGAGAATTGCTGCAGCCACTGTTATTAATATCAAGAGCAATGCGGCTATGACTTCAGAAGCACCTTTGCGGCTGGACATCGACTGATGCATTGAGGTTGCTACCCCACGTATTCTTTCACAATACTTTTTGACTGAAAGGTATGCATGGCTTCGTTCAGTGTAGCGCCTTCCACGTAGTCTATTTTCAGATTTTTCGCTAGGCCGCGGGCGTCTTCCGCCAATCCTGGTACGGCAATCAAGCAACATCCCGAAGGCTTCGCCTCTTTCACTTTTGCGGCGAAGCTCCTAACAACGTCAGTTCCTGCAGGGATGTAGCCCAGTACCGCATCGACTGCAACAAGCTTTTCTTCGCCTCTCCAACCTTTCTTCCGCAACACCAGAACGATATCGAAAGGCTGAGGTTCGCCTGATTTCCCGGGTAGGCTGTGGGGTGCTATCACTTTCAATCCAAGATTTTCGAAGAAGGTTATCGCCTCCGCGTAGACGAGGACTTCCTTCCGGATTTGTTCAAGCGCCTCCTTGTTTAGCTCGTACTTGTAGATTGGAACGAGGCTTACGCGGTCCGGCGAAAACTTATGGTGCTTGGACCTGCAAAAGTGCAAGTGGTTTGGGTTGTTGAATGAATTCCCACATTTATTGCATTCGTACCAGACGCCAAGCGCGCGGTATTCAACACCATAGTTATGCAGCACTGTCTGGCATTTTGGACAAATGATCTGGCCGCTCTTCTTGAAGCTGTCTTCATTCCCCACTTTGCCGCACTTTAAGTGCTCGAAGAGGTAGGTGCGGGTTATGTCATATGCTGAGCACTTGGGGCAAGTGTACCTTGTGCTCAGCTGTTTTGAGCCACATTCGGGGCATGATGGAGCCTTATCAACAAGTTCAGAAACCAGCGCGCCGGCCGAAACCATCTCGTTTAGCAAGTCAGAGACATCAGATGGCACATTCCCAAGAATCATTTCCGCCTCCCCGTAGCTGACTTCATCGTTTGGGAGGAAAACTGGTTCCAAGACAGTTCGGGTGTGTCCAAGAAGATATTGAAGAATCTTTCGTGCCTCCATGTTGGCATATATTCCGGTTGGCGTGCTCTCTTTCGCTTGGCTCATGACAGTCATCTTCGTCCCACATCCTATGCGGATTCTTGCGGCTTAACCTCGAAACCGTCTGGCGTAATCCTGTATGCCATGACTCGCTTCGGTGTTTTAATGCCACGAATCTTTTGAATCTCCATAGTCTGGGACGGCGCTTCTTTGGTGGAGTTGTGGAGGATGAAACATCCGCTCGCAAGTATGGATTCGACGCCGAACTTTTCGACCGTAGGCGTTGGCGCATCAGTCAGCACGAGCGTAGTCAGTTCGAGCTCGGAGAGTGCTCGGAAAAATTGGAGAAGTTTGAATCGAAACTCGAATTCGGTCCTGTAAACTCCGCCCATAGCGTCCAAGGAGTCGATTACACACCTCTTTGCTGCTACCCTCTTACGTGCATGGGCAATCACGCCGAGCAAGCCGTCCAAATCGAAAGCCTCAGAACTCAAAACACCTCCTCGAATCTTCAACTCCGAGCCGGGACGCTCTTGAAATGGTGCCGCGTCGACTAGAACAATTTTCCCTTGGCTTTCCAAGTCGAAGAGGTTCCAATTGAAAGGCATCACGCTGTTAGCGACTGAGTGCGGTGCCTCCTCCAGGGAAGCGTAAATACCGTTCTCGGCGTATTGGGTTGCGCCTCTGAAGATGAATTGGGCCGCCATAATCGTCTTTCCGGCGCCTGGGGGCCCAATGACCGAGTACACGTGGTTCCTCAGGAGGCCGCCCTCTAAGGCCTCATCTAAGCCGGGTATTCCAGTCTTAGCTCTAGCAACCGTACTCAAACCATTTCACACTCTTTGATTCTCATCATCCAAATTCAGTTCGCAATCTTTTCGATTTGTTAGGCCTGATCTTGGCCATGATCGCCTGTTCGAATTTGGGTGAGGATACCAGCACCTCTCCCTTTCCCAGCGACGGCAAGAGCGCCCACAGGGAATCGGGCACGTTGCCCGTCGATTGCCGCAAGGCTTGGAGGTTTGGTGTTGAACCTAGTTTGTGAATGAAGCGCGTATTACAGAGCTCAATGAGCTCAGACGGCAGCAGGGCTGGCTGCTGCGATACAATGCCCAACCCAAGCCCCCTCTTCCTTCCTTGCCGCGCCATCTCGGTGAGCATAGTGATTGTAGCGATCATCTTACTGCTCTTCCCTTTGCTAATGAAAGTATGAATCTCTTCGACGAAGAGCATCAGGGGTGATGATTGTGGGTGGTGTGTCTTGTACGTGAAAATGTCCCGGAGATAGTGGGCTACGCAAAGGTTGCGGAGAACATCCGAAGACTCGCTCACATCAATCACTGATATTCTACCGGGGACGCAGAGCATTTCAGGTGTGACTTTCTCGTATGGCACGTCAATTATGCCTGCGCGTTGAGCCACGGAAAGCTTCGTGAATAAGCCCATGTGGGCTTCAGCAACCATCTGAGGTACGGATGTCTTGTCAACCTGGCCCTCAATCCTCCTCCTGAGGGTGTTCATCACGCTGCTCAAATCATACGCTTGAAGGCTTCCGGACATGTCTTTGGCCTTTCGGGCGACATCGAGCAAATAGACGCGTTCGAATGGTGTTAATCCCAGAACATCGGCGAAAATCTCCAAATCAAGGTCTTGGAATGGGATTCCGAATTTTTTCGCCTTGGGGTTCAGGCTGCCATTAGGTGCGGGAACGTAAACGCGAAAGTCTTCGATGGAACCCGGTTTCTCGCCGAATTCCGAGAGTAGCGGGATAAGGTCCTCGGTCGGTTCGTTCATCCGCACAAACTCGCCTTCAATGTCAAACAATGCGATTGCACGGCCGCCCTTCGTGGCCTCTTCGGCGATTACTTGTAGCGTGTTAGATTTCCCACTACCAGTTGTACCGAATATCCCCACGTGCCGGACCAACGTTCCGGAGTCTAAGGAAATTCCGACGTCAGGTTGTCCCAGCAGCTGGCCAAGTTTAATGTCCCCTGCGGCGCCCAGGTAACCTTGGGTAGCATCAGCGTCGAGCAAGGTAACTGGGCTTCCTGGTTGGGGTCGGCTTCGGAGCGCGGTCTTGCGTCCCTCAACCATCATGGCGCCAAGCTCCAGGCTGTAGAAGGTTGAACGCGAACCCTTCGTGAAGAACGGCCCATCAATAATTCGCGCAACGAAAGATTCCCCCGACGGGTCGGCTATGCGCACATACATACCACGCGGGGGCTTGGCATCTTCACACTCCATGCGGCAGTACTGGCTCTCGCCGCTCGAGAAAGCCTCGTCGAAGATCACGTGTCCAATCGAGCCTTGCAGCGATGCCCTTTGGGCGCTAACTGGTGCGGTTACCATCTGTGCGGTTCCTCCTATGTTCGCATCTTCGGGGACGGCATGTCTGCTTGCGCTATGTCCAAGATCTTGCGGGCAACTTCGTCGGGCGTTAAACCTTCAGCTACGGAGATGCCATGTTTTGATGCTACGTCTCGGGCCCTGGCCGATAGTCGCGGTATGGCTCCGAAAACTGCTACATCCAGCTTGGCTTCGAGAAGTTTCACGTAGAGTTCTAGGACCGGCTCCACTTCGACCTCGGCGTCGCTTGTACCGACATCTATTGCAACAACCTTCGGCCCTTTCTGAGCGACGATTGAAAATTGGGCTTGCTTCCCTCCGCCCTCAATTATTCCGGGTATGGTTAACTCGAATCCGTTACTCTGAAGCAATTTCGCAATCGCAGGTACACCGATGTGCGAGCGAATCTCGGGGAGCACCTTTTCGTTGATGTTGTAATTATAAACGTCCGTAATGAGGCCAGTTGTAAGGTTGAAGTCGACCTCGCATTTTCTGCAAAAGAAGCTCTGGGACGGGTCTTCAAAATGCGCTCCACACTTGTTACAGGCGCAGACTAGACCGATCAAACGTTGCTCGTCAGGCTTCTGGAGAACTTTCTTGCAGGAAGGGCACACCATACTCTTACCAACCCGAAACGCCCTCTCCTCGTGAATTGTCCCACAGGCTAGGTGCTCAACCATGCGATTAATCGAGATGTCTATGGACGCGCACTGGGTGCACTTGAACCGCGCATATACGTTCGTTGGGGTGCCGCATTTTGGGCAGAAGGGCATCTTCTCGAACAGAGTAGCCGTGAGAAGCCTAATGTTAGCAAGTCGTTCGAGGAGTGCCGTGTCAACCGGCAGCCTCCTTCCTCCCTCAATTTCCAATGAATAGCGCGGGATACGGTCTACGCCAAATTCAGGCTCCAAGGATTTCTTGGAACCGTAAATGAAATGATTGCATACCTGCTGGACGCCTATCTCGCTGTAGGTTCGGACCCTCATTCGTTTCGCGATGGATTCGTCTGTCTTTGCTATCGCATATGCCATTGATTCCGCGTTCGAGATGCGCTCCTTGAGTTCCTTAGACATCGACTCAAATTGGTCCGGACTCAGTTTGTGGTTCGAAAATTGAGTCTCAAGGCTAGCAATCTCGCGAGTTAGCATCTCGATTTCGCCCAATGGATCAGCAGAGGGCTCTCTAGAAGGCATTCGTGGTATTCTCTTTTGTTCGGACTGGTCACGCCAAATATAAGTAGTCCTTCACCGGTCCGGGCAAGTTGTCATCTCTATGAAGAAAATTAGCGCAGTCTCAGCCTGCCTTGTTGCATCCATCTGTCTTACAACAATGCTCGCAAGTAGTCACCCGGTCTACGCAACGTCGGGGACAGTTTCCACTGATCAAGCAATCTATCCCATATGGAAAATCGGCGGATCCATCACTGGAACGGCCCAAAACCTCGCAATAAACACAACCTATTACATTTGGCTGCAAAAACCCCAAACTCTCATTTCGCAGTTTCTCGGCGCTCATTTCACAACCACAAACAGTACTACGAAAGTCCCGATCGTGTTGGCCATATCCCCAAGCGACCCTGTCGGAACGTACACCTTGAGTTTGTCAACCTCAGGAACGACTGATTCAAGGGACTCGGTTGCTCATTTTGGAGTCCTAGGCACGGACTCGCAATCATACGAAAGAACCAGAATCGTTACCATCGCGGGGGGAGGTTTCGCTCCCAATTCCCTGATCACTCTCGACGTCAGGACAAGGAACAACTCTTACCCGGCCTTCCCCGTAACCATCGCCGCGCAAGGAAGTGGGGAATTTGATTACACCTTCAAACTGCCCCCTTCAGCGGAGACCGGAACGATCAACGCAACCATAACGGGACTAACCTACGACAAACGCCAGAAGGGGGCTGCAAGCTCTTTCTTCACAGTCAAGCCGACCACAATCACCGCTCAAGCCTTTCGGGCGCCAGCCTCTCAAGTTCAGAGAACCGTCGAAGTGAACACCACCTACCGGATACTATACGCCGATAAATCCCCAGTGACAAACGCAAACGCAACCGCCGATATTATGGCGGCAGGACATAAGCTGACGACTGTGCCACTTGTACTTGTGAATTCGACGACAGGCGAATGGAAAGCCGCATGGACGCCCTCGCGGTCAGCTAATGTTACGACGTACCACTTTCAATTTAGCCTAGCAAATTTCACAGACGCCTACGGCAACACGGGACACGGCATCCCGGTGGCTTCCTCAGACTTCAATGTGAGCCCTGCGAAGCTACAGCTTACGATTCAAACAAACCCCACATTCCAACGAACTCAGACAGCAATCATTACTCTCTCAGCGGTCTACCCGAATGAAGCCGATGTCTCAAATGTGACTCTGGCTAACGTAATAGTCACTCAAAGCGACAGGCAGCTCTCGACCCTCACCGCTTCGGTGAATGGTACACTGGTGCCTGCACGTTACTTGATCCCCGTCAACGCGTCACTGGGAAACTACACTGTGCGTTACAGCGTTCAGGACCTATGGGGAAATTCCGGGACCAGCAAGTCCATCATCCTAATCCAAGTTGCTACCCCCACATTCCAACTCCAAACGCCCCCAAACACCGAGCGTACAACATTCCTGAACGTCACAACCAAAATGTACTATCCTAGCGGCGCACCGATGAATTCAACAACCACGCTGATGGTTTCTCATGGAAATCGAACCTGGACACCGGAACTCAATTTCAACTCAACCACCCTCGTATGGTCCGGCTCGCTGTACATCGTGCAGAATGCAACCCTCGGCCCCTACAATATCACTTGGACGACGCATGATTCGCACGGAAACGGCGGAATCAACAACTCCACGACTGAGGTAATACCTGCGCGTTTCAGATTCCACTTGACATCAAATAACTCAACGATGAACGCCCTGAGTAACCTGGATCTCAATATCACTATCCGGTACCCGAATGGAACCACATTGACCAACATGTTTGGAAATGTAACTGGTTCTTACACGAATTCTACGGGGAGCCTGCTCACACTCCCGCTCGCATACAACGAAACCGACACAGACTGGCACATGTACATTCAGGTACCTGAGGAAGGAAACTTAACCTTCTCCTTTAGCGCCGTTGACCGCTTCGGAAACGCCGGACTCGCAACGAACGCGTTCAACCTTAAAATCACTCCGTCCCAGCGCGTCGCAACACAGAGACTGATCATCGCCGGGGTCATAGGAGCACTAGTACCTGTAGCACTCTTGATCTGGGCAATTGCAACGATCTCAACGAGAAGAAGAAAACACCGCCCCTAAAGGCTAGCAAGTCGGCCTTGTGCTATTTGGCACTCATTTAACCTCAAAGTGCCGGTTGATGTAGTATAACGGGGCTAGTCGATAACTAACTGGCGTTCTTGGCCGCACATACTGCAAGTCCAATTGAACACTGTAGGATGAGGGCGATCGGTAACCGGGGACCAAAGTTTTCTCAGAGCCTCACGTTGACGAGAGCAAGCCGGACAAGACTCTTCAGGTCTCAAACTCTGAATAACCATTAAACAATCCTCCTTAGCGTATATTTATGATTAATTTGCCCGCCACTTTGAGACCCGCTCCAAGTTCTTTGTTTTTGTGTAACTCGAGTTTCAATGCCAAAGTCATATTCATTCTAGTTCCGTTTCTTGAACTGTAACTATCCTGGAACCATCCTAGTGACAAGAAACGTTTTTGCGCTGCCTTCAGAAGAACTCCGATTCAGCAACCGCCATTTCTTCCGGAGTTTTGGCTTGGGAGTATGAGTCTAGGGGCTCGTGGTTGAGTGTGAAGAATGTGTTTCCCCACTTGAATGGTGAGAGCAATCGCTTCGCTGGCTCAACGAAGCCCGTTATGTATAGAGCAGCGGCCATGGCTTCAGCAGAGGACAGCTTATGCTGTTTGGCGTAATTGGTAGGGTTCGAGGCTAGGAGAGTCGGCAACCTTCTACCTGATCCCGGAAGGCGAGTTGCAAGCGCGGAATCAGCCTTTTCCCAAGAACAGTCGACCGCAACTAAGCCATACGCTTCAATAATCGATCCATCCTTTGGTAAGACAACCATAGATGAGAACGGGTTTAACACGATAGAACGCCGTGGAATCTGAGCAGCTCTGTACAGTGGCCTTGAGAGTCTCAATCTAGCTAGCTTGGCAGCAGTGCACTTACGCGGATCGTCCTGCCTCATCAGTACAACAAACAATTTTGGCTCGGAAATCGTCGGTGCCTCACTCAATGTACAAGTTCAAAGGGCTTCTGTTATTGAAGCCTCTTTTCAAGAATGGCTTTGTGGCACATCGGGTCGTTCATAACCTTGGGTATATGCTCAAGTAGGTCGGTGGCGGTTAGGTGGTATCCAAGCTGTTCTTCCGCGAAATCCCCTGCGGCCCCGTTGATAAACGCCCCTGCCACGGCAGCTCTGAATCCATCAACGCCTTGCGCCAGCAACCCAGCTACTATTCCAGATAACACGTCACCAGTCCCGCCCACAGTCATCCCTGGGTTGCCCGTATTGTTTAACTTTACTCGCATCCCATCCGAAACCACGTCCGTATGCCCCTTCAATAGAACGACACCGCCGCTTCTCGACGCGAAGTTTCTGACTTCATTCGGCCGCACCTTCATGTCCCGGGATGGGGGCTTGCCTGAGATTGCCTGAAACTCACCTGCATGCGGAGTCATAACAGTTGATGCGTCAAACATCTTCTTCTTGACCACGCCAAGCGCTCTCAAACCGTCCGCGTCCAACAGAAGCGGCTTCTTCAACCGTAACACGAGTGCAACAATCCGGCGAACCGCGGAAACCGTCTGCTTATTCAGCCCAAGCCCAGGCCCGATGGCAACAGCATTCGCTTTCTCAATTTGTTCTCGAAGTATGCTGATGTGCGGTGGCGCGAGGTTTTGGCCGGGGAGTTTAATTGTGATGAGGTCGGGAGAAATTGATGAAATCGCTAATGCTGTCTTTTCCGGTGCGGCTACGAAGACTAAGTCAGTGCCTGCACGGTATGCTCCTAGGGCGACGTGGGTTGGGGCTCCTGTGTAGACTTCGCTTCCTCCGATAACGAGTAACCGTCCGAATTGGCCCTTACGCGCGTCAGGGGGCCTCTCCAACACTACGGCGGCCACGTCACCCGGCCCCGCATAGGCCGCTGCCTCAAGCGGTATCCCAATACTCGCGATCTTGACTTCACCGCAGAACTCCTTCGCTTTGGCGAAGCCCTTCTTCATTGCGTGGAGTGTAACTGTGAGGTTGGCGCGCACAGCTTCACCAAGTATCTCGCCCGTATCAGAGTCTATCCCGGTTGGGACATCTACGGCGACCTTGTAGCCACGAGACGCATTGATCACCTCAACGGCTTTGAGAATGGGTTGACGCAGTTTCCCTCTGACACCGGTTCCGAGAAGTGCATCAACAACGACGTCGGAGTCCGATTCGGATAATGATGAGGAGTCATGATATTGATCTATCTTGACGGTTGTGGACATCGATTTGAGGGCACGCCAGTTCTGAAGAACTGCGGCATCTGAGATTGAATCCTCGCTACCCACGAGCTTGAATGATATGCGGAGGCCTCCTCCGGCGAGGTGCCGCGCAACGACCATTCCGTCCCCTCCATTCCTACCGGTGCCACTATAGATCACAACCGAGCTGCCAGCCCCAAACCGAGCAACGATTTCATCAGCCACAGAACGTCCTGCATTCTCCATTAGTTGTAGTGTAGACACCCCTAGGTACTCGGAATTCCTGTCGAGAATGGTTGCTTCGAGGGATGTCATCGCGGAGTTTGGAGTGGTCAAAACCGGTCCCGGATGGTCACTCCAAGCGGTCTGGTAAATGTTGTGGGACGAGGAGCTAGTTCCTTGAATTCAACACGGCAACTTGTTTTTTCACGGTTGCCTTGCCGTTGAAACGATTGTGATTGCTGCTTTCGTTGATTCCCTCCAGACGGCGACTCTGGGCCAACAAGGCTCGCTCTTCATTGACGCCAGTAACGAGTTAGGCAAATGTTTTTAGCGGTACCTTGAGCATCAAGCTTCCACGAGGTTCTGTAATGCCACTAGCCTTCGTCCTGATTAATGCTGAAATCGGTTCGGAAGACGAAGTAGCCGGAGAGCTGCGCAAGCTAGGCAATGTGAAGGAATCATACGTCGTTTATGGCGTCTACGATATTGTTGCGAAAGTCGAAGCTGAGTCCATGGACAAGCTAAAAGAAATTGTCACCTGGAAGATACGCAGGCTCGAAAAGGTGCGCTCGACACTCACAATGATTGTTGTGGAAGGAACCTAACCTATACGACAAGGAGAGTCGGTCCAGGAAAAATACCGACTAGGTTTCTATTCGTGGAACTGCACATAGGAATTGATGATACAGATTCGACGAAGGGCGGTTGCACCACATATATCGCAGCCCGACTAGTCGAAAAACTGTCTAAGCTCGGTGCCAAGTTCACAGACTACCCGAACATCATTCGTTTGAACCCAAACATCCCCTACAAAACTCGCGGGAACGCGGCGGTATCCCTACGACTCAATATTCCTGACGAACTCTACGATTCGGTTCAAGAGGAGACTATCGAGGAGGTAGAAGAAAACACTCGGTTAGGGACCGTGGGGACTGATCCGGCAATCGTCTTCTTGAAAGGTAGACCGCCCCTCAAAATTAGAAACCTTTCCCGCAAAGCTCTGATAGATGTTGTTAGCGTGCAGGAGGCGCAGGAAGCACTCACCCGCTGCCACGTGACCGGGGTCACATACGGTTCTCGTCTAGGCTTAGTTGGCGCCTTATCGGCGACCGGCCAAGAACTCGATGGCGACCACACGTTCGAGCTGGTCGCCTACAGGGAGAAAAAGAACTGGGGAACGCCAAGGCGCGTCGACCAGATGTCCGTGAAGAGAATGGATCGGCTTACCGCACCTCAAACGTTCAACAGCTATGATTTTGATAATGAACGAACGCTGGTTACGCCACATGGTCCGGACCCAGTGCTTCTAGGTATTCGAGGAGAAAGCTCCCGCGCCGTTGTAAACGCACTTCACATGGTGAGAATTCGAGAACCAGTGGAACGATGGGTTGTGTTTAGGACAAACCATGGAACAGACGCGCATTTCAACGCTACACGTTTGAACGGTCAAATTGGACCCTTCAGGACTGCCGTTCTTAAGGGAACCGTCGTTGACAAACCCGAACGTATTACAGGCGGCCATGTATTCTTCACGCTCAAGTGCAACAAGTTAAGAGTTCACTGTGCAGCCTTCGAACCCACTGGTAAGTTTCGGGAAATCGTGGCGAAACTGATTCCGGGAGATCAAGTCACTGTCCTAGGAGGCTTAAGAAAACATGCTGGCTTCCCGATCGCACTGAACTTGGAGAAGCTTCAGATCCACCGCTTGCAAGAGGATGTTAGAATTGAGAATCCAACTTGCCCACGGTGTGGCAAACATTTGAAATCATCTGGCAAAGGGCAGGGTTTCAAATGTGTAAAGTGCTCGTTTAAAGCACCAAACGCTAAGAAGAGCTCGACCCGCAGACATCGGTCCTTGGATGCAGGCCTCTACGTTCCCGACAGGAAGGCCCAAAGGCATCTGACCAAACCGCTGTCACGTTATGGATTGGAAAAGAAAAGACAGCGCAAAGGTCCCCCTGTTGGCAAATGGCACGACCCGTAGGACTAAAGAAACTGCCCCGGCGGGGGGCAATTGCTCTACATGTGGCATATACAACCTTCTGCGAAATCCATGCCGCACAAGGGAGAAGTTTGTCATAGTCAGTGGTATATGACGCGCAAGGTTTATTCGCGATGTCGCTACGGCTCATTGCATAAGTGAATCAGAAATGTCGTATTACTATGTTCCGAGACCACCGGTTCCATACGCTGTCTACGTGCCGCAGCAATGCTACACGACTGAGCAACGTCTAGCCCCTCAGCCTCCAGAGGTTTTCTACCAACCCCCGCCTCAGTACTACTGCTATCAGCCTCCAGCCACGATGCAAGCCTATCAACCCCCGGCCCAGGTCTACCAGCCTCCGACCCAGTACTACTTCCAGCAGACTCCGGCCCAAGCATACGCCTACCAGCCTCCAGCCGTTAGGGTGAGTGACTCTGGCGGATATGGCGCATATGGCGGATTCGGCGGATACGGCCGATATGGCGGATACGGCGGATTCGGCGGATACGGCCGATATGGCGGATTCGGCGAATTCTGGTAAACACCCCATCCACCCCCCTCGCCAAAAGAAGTTGTCAGAGAGCCAAGAATTTCTTTAATTCTTTAATTCTTTGGAAGATAGATACCTGTAAGCAAGATGTTTCATGGGGATGACTTCTAAGCTCATTACCTCCTGTCTTGCAAACCTCAGGATTAACAACGGTTAACCAATCTTTAATTCCGACACGTGAAAAATTGCTTACGCATGAATCGCGCCGCTGTTCCAATGTATATGCTTCTAGTTTCTGCGCTGTTGTTGCTACCCAGAGCTTCAGCTGTTCCAGCAGTGACCACTGCTTACTCAGCTAATTGGAGTGGGTACGTGGCCACGGGTCCTAACCCATATACGTCTGTCAGCGCTAGTTGGACTGTCCCGTCTGTTTCAGCAACCTTCCCGCCTGCTTATTCCGCTGTTTGGGTTGGGATAGGTGGAGTGGACCGTAACAGCAATAGGCTGCTTCAAGCCGGCACCGAACAAGATGTTCTGAGTAATGGCACGGCTAGCTATTATGCATGGCATGAAGTTTACCCTAGGCCTTCAATGCCTGTCGCCCACATATCTCCGGGCGATTCTATCACAGTAACTATTTCTCAAGTACTCGCAAACGCTTCGGCGTGGCGTATACTAATTGTTCGCAACTCAGGAACAATCCTAAACCTCACAGTAAACACGAGGATCAATCTCGCATCACAGGCAACCGCAGAATTTATCGTTGAAAGGCCATCGATACTGCCTAGAAATCAACTGGCGAGATTGGCCAATTTCGGAACCGTAAAATTTTCTGGATGCAACACGAATCAGGGCGCTCTTGCTTCGTTAACAAGCGCGTACATGGTCATTATGACGAGCAACGCTACGAGCTCAGGAACGTATCTAGCGCAGCCGGGCGCGCTGGAATTGACAGCCAACAGTTTCAGCGTGCATTACTCTGCAGCAGTCGCAGCTGTAGATGAATTCCCGACGTCTACATTAGTATTGGTTCTTGCTTTAATCTCAAGTTTCTTCGGGGTAACTGGGCGGATTTCAAGAAATAAGGACACGAAACGATGTATCATGTGGAGGCGCAAGAACGTTTCGAGCAAAACAACGAAGAGGGATGGTCGCGATATTCTTGATGTGTGATTTCATTTCTCACTAGGGTAACCGGGGGTGAGACATTAGAAGTGTACGTGGTGCCTCTTGATTTCGTACGTTTTTCTTGTTCGATGAGAAAAAACAGCTGGATTCCCGATAGCGTTCGGCCGGTTGTCACCTTCCTTGATCCGGTCAGGAATCTCCAATCTGGTTTCATTCTGTTGTTTGTGTGCTTCCCAGAAGCTGTCACTTCTCAACTTTTGAGGCTGCCCTTAGTACCATCTGCTTTCCTAATCAGATCTGGCAAAATCGTGATTTTCCGGATTCGCTGAAAGCCAGATTCTCCTCCAGATTTGTGCCTTCTTCCCCCAAATACTCCGCAACAGTCAAAACGTACAAACAACCGCAATCCACAAAAACCACCCCACAGTCTTTTGATTTCTTACTAGCGGGGTGGGGTAGCCAGGTTTAACCCGCAGAACCTTCCCGTGCGGAGGGCTCATATCCTGGCGAGAAACCCTGAGATTGAGTTGAAAGACTCCTCAACCGGTGGTTCGAAAGGCCATAAGCCCGAACATCCACCCCCCGCTACCAACCGTAATTCGGTTCTACCAGTTCGAACCAGTCATTGCGAAGACAAAAATATGCCATTCCGGAGGTTTCATAATACCCTTAGCCTAGAGTAGGAGTAGCTGAGTCCCTTGTACACACCCTACATGCCCCGTCCCGGGAGACCGATTGGTGTAACCCTCCTCACTATACTGCAAGTCATCAGCGGAATCGTAGACATTGGGTTCGGAACGATACTTATCCTCGCCTACGTTGTGATTGCGGCCCTCGCAGGTGAAGGCTTCCTAGCCCTCGCGCTGCTGTTGCTTGGTATTATCGCAATCGGCCTTGGAATTCTTTCGTTCGTCTTAGCATACGGGCTATGGGCTGGGAAAGGATGGGCGTGGGGCCTTAGCATAGTAGGAGCAATCATCGGGCTTATCTTGGGAGTGCTAAGTCTAGTGTCAAGTTTGGTTTCTGGAGGATTGATTCTGGAGGAGATCGTAGGATTCGTCCCAATCATCCTCTACCTACTCATGATTGTGTACTTGAATACTCGCAATGTTAGAGCCTTCTTCGGGCGTGCTGGAGGAATCGGGCGGCAAAGGGCCCCGTGGCCAGGAGGCCCACCTTACATGCCGCAAGCTCAGCCTCCCTATTTCCAACCTTCTCCTCAGCAACCGTATTACCAACAGCAGGGAGGATATCCCCAGTCAACGCCTTCGGCAACAATCACCTGCTCCTATTGCGGTACACCTAACAATTCCAGTACAAACTTCTGTGACAGGTGCGGAAATCGCCTTCGATAAACAGTGCGTTCAGTCAGATTTCACCTTGATTCGAACTGACGCAGCATATCGCCTCGAACCGTTTAGGCTTGTGTATTGAGAGCAGTTGGGTGCCACCGGTACCTCCCTGCGGAAACTGAAAAATTCGAATCTCAGAGCCATAATACGTTTGCGCTTGCGGAATATCAAAAGTTCTGCAGCATACTGCAATAAGCCTCATAGCCGTGGCCCATGCAGAGCCGGGGCTCGTGACTTTGAATGGCCCCGCGACCTTCGTCCAAGAATCTAATTGTTCGTAGAGTGTTCGAATTTACCGCAAAGACCCGCTAAACCCTATGCGAGGAGTTTCACGGATGCTTGCAGCAATCGTTACCGCACCGTTGCCAATGTACCAGAATGGTGGTGCATATGAAGTGTCAAGGGGGTCTTTCGGTTCCTGTCCCTGGTTGAACGGCGACACTGTGTTGAACACGGCGGAGTAGACACTCTCTCCTTGGGTTAGGTAGGCAATCATTTGGATAGTGAGATCATCTATTAAGCCAAATTCAAGGGAAATCGACCCGTTGCAGTAGATCACCGACGAAACCCCCGCTGTAACGAACATGGGTGCGATCGCATCGCCATCACTCGAGAGGAACATCAGTAGCGAGACATGGCTTAGGGTGTTTGGCGCTAAGCGATTTGTGAAGAACTCCGCACTTGCTCCAACGATACCAGTGTTGGCATTTAGCCAGCCTTGGGCGAAATCTACGGGGTATTCGTCTTGCACTCCATCGTTGATATTTTCTCCCACCCACCAGTATTCGGTGTGCTTCCATGTGTAACTGTCAGTTCGCCAGATCACGATGTTGTAGTTCTTAATCTGGTTCAAAATCAAATCGACCGTCACCCGGCCATCGTTTAGGTATGTTACGTTGTATCCTGCATGCGTCAAGTACCAAACAGCATCTTTGCCATATTGGCCCATAGGCTCTGTTTCGTTCAGAGAGGATAAAATCAAGGCTTGGCCCTGGGGAACAGCATACCGTGGAGGAAGAGCATTAACCCCCATCGGAACCGAGAGCATCAACAGTATCAAGATAGCAATGATTTGTTTCAAGACCAACATACCTTTCTTTGATTTCGAGTCTTCCGAGAACAAAACTGTTATTCACCGTGCCTGCAAAATTGAAGTTCGCCCTAGCAGAGAAATTGCTGAGTTTGTCTCAATTATAGTGCGAACGATCGGAACTCAACTGAAAGTTCCATTCAAGCGGTCTTCATAAGGACAGCATAGTGACGCTTGTATTTCTTCCTCGGTATCATGAAGTTGGCAATCATTTTGAATCCAGAGTGTTGTGCGAACTGTCTTATTTCTGACACTGAAAAGAACCGCACATAGGAACTGTCAACATACGTCTGAACGTGGGTGACTTTAGGGGCATGGTACCTTGACTGTTCACTTGGTGCCGTCAGCTTGGAAGACTTTGAGTAAATAATGTAGATGTCTTTTGAATATAACACGTTTGAGGCCACCTGTCCAACAGAAACTCTTACGATCAGCTTGTCACTCAGATCCCACGATTCTGTGATTGCTTTTCCAAGGTCGCTCCATACAATTTGGGAGATCCACTCATAATCAAAGATCAGCAACCCTTCCGGTCGAAGTAAGGAGTACGTGTTATCCAGAAATCGTTTCACCTCGTCGTCCTTTACAGGAATAGACCAGTTTAAGCAAAGGGCGGCATCAAAGATTACGTCGGGACGATATTCATAGTAGCTACCCACAACAAAGCAGGGGTGAGTCTTCTCCTGCTGGGCCCTTCTTCTGGCAAACCGAATGTTCTGTTTTGAAATATCAATCCCAGCGGCTTCAAAGCCTAATTTCGCTAGCGCCCTTACGTGGTACCCCGTCCCGCAGCCTAAGTCCACTACAGATTTTGATTCATGATTCCTCAAGAGAGAAGTGATGAGTTTAATTTCGCTCTGCCAATCCCTGCCTTCTATGGATTCGTAGTAAGTAACGAGCTGGTTGTATAGGGGACGATGCATTAGGTCGGATGCGCGGCGGAGTTCTAATATAGATTGTTCTTATGGCAACGCGTAGAAGTGTATGTCAAGAAGTAGCCGCAAGGTATGCTTCCCTGCATCGGAATACATCGTATACGAACCTTATCTTGGATTGCATTTGGCCTATCATGCTAAGAGGTTCTGCTTTTCGGAACAGTCAAAATATCAGAAAATAGACATAATTGATAACGATGCTTATGGTAGAATGCTGTTTCTCGACAATAATCTCCAGCATACGGCGTACGATTCGCGCACTTTCAACAAAGCCCTCTGCAGTACCGCTAGAAGAAATCGAGTGGCACGCGTGGTTGTGCTCGGAGGCGGTAGCGGGCAGACGATACTGACACTGCTTGAATCACCCTCAATCAAGCATGTCCAGGTCGTTGAGATTGACGCATTGCTCGTCGAATCTTGCAGGAAGTACATCAAGGGGGCAGATCGGGCGTTCAGGGACCCGAGGGTTAGAATCTTGATCGGTGATGCTTTCAAGTATCTTCATTCCACGGACGATAAATTTGATGCCGCCATCATCGATCTTACCGAGAGACCTTTTGGTTTCCAGAACAATTCGGCCACACTGAAACGATTGTACGCGGATATCAAAGAGAAATGCAAAGGTCGTTGCAGTCAGTACGTCGGATCGTCAGTGGGGCTAGCTTACAGCCCACAAATGAGGAGCTTGGCAGATAGGGTGAGTAGACAGTTCCTCTCGAATATGAAATATGAGGAGGTCTTCATCCCATCGTTTGGTGCACCGCATACATTCATGCATGCGGGATACGAAATATGACCCGGTCAAGTGAGAACGTTGATGGGGCGGGAGGGCTTCACATCAAAGTTCATGTGGAGCCAGTCCATATGATTTAAACAGATTTTCTGAGCCGAATGCGCGTGTCATGCCTTCATCTTGGATTGGAATTACAGGTAGCTAACCAGTTATTCATCACCATGGAACCGACCGATTCCTTCGCTTAAGCGGATACGGTGTGTTCTAGGATGTGGTGTGTGTAGGTTTGTCTATTCTGGTGGAAGTTCCTTGAATACTAGGCTAAAGTCGAGCCCTTGCTTCTTGAAGTACCATTTTGCGGCCGGGTAGGCTATCGCTCCCACTATCCAAATACCTAGGACCAAGCCCAGTGATGCCCACAATGTCAGTGATGGCGAAGCCCAGTTAAGGCCGAAGTATGGCAAGAAAAGATACTGGTATGTGATGTAGGCGAAGAATCCCATGACGATCACGCCAGATAACATCAACCATGTAGACGCATTCTTCAAGTCGGCTCTCTTCTTCCAACCATAAACGATTGCGGTTATGCCAATGAATGCGAACCAAAGTGAGCCTTCAGCTGAGGTAACGAAGAGGGACAGCCAGCTCGTGAAGGAGGAGAAAAGAATCAACGGAACCGTTACAATGAATACGATAAGAATTGACATGATTGGAGTGTGGAACCTGTCGCTGACACCAGCGAGTCTACGAGGAAGGATACCGTCAAAGGACATGGCTAGGATGTATCTGGAATCCGCAAGAATTGTTTGCTGAGCAGCCGCCAAATACCAGAACGCGAAGAAGATGTTCATTATCCAAATGAGCGCCGGGTTACTGCTAGCAGCGATGGTCGCTATGGTTAGCATGTTCGGATACACCCCGTTACTCGAAAGGGCGGACGGCCACGACAATGGCGCCTGCATCGCGAAATTGAAACCTAAGTAACTGTAATACATTTGCAGGAAGATCATCAAGAGCGCCCCACCACCAATAACTGCGAGCACAGTCCCGTACAGAGCCGATTTCTTAATATTCTTCAATTCCCCGCCAAACGCCGCCGTGTTGTTAAAGTAAGGTAATGCGAACATGAGCCATGGAAAGAGAAGAACGATCGCACCAAAGTCAAGTCTTGAACCAGCGTATTGAGATGCTATGCCAGTGTACGTAGCATTGTTCTGCTGCAAAACTGCCGAAACGCTCGATTGAACACCACTCGGACCATTTACGACAAAAACGAGACCGACGATGATCATTCCGATTGTGCCGATTGCGGCGAAAACGGCGATGAGCCAGTAGGATCTTGCTGGCGACACGATGTTAACAGCCGTCAGCACGATCATTATCACTATGGAAACGACGGCCAAGAAAACGGGGGTTGTAAGCGAACTGGCCGCTGACGTGAGGCCCATATTGCCCGTGACCACTGCGATCGTTGAGATCGACGGCGATAACGCTAACGTGAACATCCAATTCAGTGAGATTGCTATGAACGGAAACCCGGTGAAGAGAAAACCGTAGATTAGCACGGTTGGGATCCATGCGCCAATGTTTCTGCTCATCCATACGTAGTCGCCTCCGGTCCGACCAACGGCGGGAATCATTCTAAAGTAAATGTAGGCTTCCAAGAGCGCTACGATAAGAAACAGCAACGTCGCAACAACAACATCACCTCCTGGATTTCCGTTAGGGAAGAACGAGTCAACGTCATTCATGAGAAGAAGCTCGCTACCGAGACCGATCTCACCTATGCTCGCCCAAAGCATAACCCAAGGGCTAATCGATTTCACAAGGCCTGTTGCTTCTCGGATGAAAACTGGAGCGTGTTTAGTCGTCAAGGATTCCAATCATTGAAGCGGATTCTGGAAATATATTAAACCTTTGTAGAAATCTGCGGCTGATGATCTTTCGCGGAATAAAGAAACAATTTGGGCTGCTCATCGTATGCGGGTAATTGGTTATCTTTCACCGATTCTCGCTTCAACTTAGATCAAACACTTCACGGCCTCTAGGCCAACTTGAAGCGCCTTGTCCTCGGCCATCCTCTTCATCTTCTCGTCTTCTACGAAAGATGAGCCCGGTAGAACGCCAACGACAGCCGAGACCATTCCGAAACGCGTCTCATGTGCTTGAGCTGCAACAGCTATTGCAGAGAGCTCCATTTCGGTCGTGCGGCAATTTTCAGTCTGGCAGAGGTGAAGGAAAATATCGGTACTGAGTTCAGCATATAGTGAGTCTTTAGTGACGTTTCCACCCTTTTGATACGCGCCCTTTGCTATTCGAGAGCCCGCGAACTCTATGGCGTCAACCACACCGCGGCTGCATTCGACTCTCGGATAGTTGCCTTTTGTAATGGTGAAATTTGGGCTGAGACTGGTCCACTTGGAGCGGAATTCCTCATAGGCTCCTGGATGCCAGAAGTCGAGTCGGAGCAGTGATTGCATGATAGCCCCTGTAGCGCCGATCGAATGTGTCGCGTTGACAACGTCACCGAGCCGGACCGGCGGCATGCCCCCGCAGTTTATGCCACCAGCTGTGCCTATTCGAATTACAATCTTATTCGGCAGACTGATCATTTTACCACTGATTCTGTACTCATTGCTGGTTAGCTTGTCCGAGAGAATCTCATTCATTATGATTTGAGTTGCAGAGGAGCCCATCTGCGTCTCTAATACCAGTACTGGGATCGACGCGATGGTTCCAATCACCATAGCTATGCGTCCAAACTCGGCGGTTGACGGCAGATTCTTGGTCTGAAGCTTTCGATTAGATAACTTTGCAGCAGTTTCCGGTATGAGTATAGGGTTTCGAAGCTTTCGTGCGATGGTGTACACCCGTCTCCGATCGCCGACTGCCAATACGATTGGCGGTGCGCGCCCCTCATTATCTTTCAGGTAAGGTATCCGATGCCAAACATGTGGTTTCTGATTGAGAAGCGATAGGGTCGTGTGGCGTCCTAGAAAATGCTGAGTCTCTCCGTCCAGCTGGCTCATCAGGTTATGCTCCTGTAAACACCTAGGGTTTGAGGCCTTCGATGGTTCGAATGCCTCCCGCAGCTTTTACACCAAACTCAGGCATGACAACTTCCCTCATGAGCCTAACGTCAGCTTCCGTTGCGCCGCTCTTGCCGAAACCGGTGGACGTCTTCAAGTAATCTGCTCTAGACTTCAAAGTCAGTTGACAAGCTTCCCTCTTCTCGCTGTCTGGTAGATAGCAGTTCCCAAGTATATGGGCGCCTGAATTTGTGAGCTGATTTCCGCTACCCTTGGATGAGCAGATAGCTCTTGATTCCCTTCTCGTCCAAGTTGATAACGGCACCGCGTAAGATTCCTTGGCCATAGTCGCTTCCGGGGTTTATGCAAAGTGTCCGCCCTATCTTTACGAAACCTCGTGACTCGTGTATGTGTCCGTGAATGCCAAGAAGCGGCTGATTTTTCTCGATTGCTTGTCGCACAGCGATGCTTCCGACGTGCACCATGCTGACGCTACTGCCACCGCTGAGCTTTGGTTTGAGAGTTTCATCAAGCTCGGGAGCGACATCTATGGGTGTATCGTAGGGCGGGCAGTGAAGGTTGAATATGCAGCTCCCCATTCGCTGAACCTTCGATGTCATTCGCTCGATGATCTCAGCGAGCTTCTCCTCCGTGGTTTCGCGTGGGCTATTCCAAGGAGTCGGGTTAGTCCAAGCGGTTGTGATCATCTCGTGCTGGTCGTCTATCCAGACCGTTTGATCCTCCGGGTACAGCACGAGAGAAGAGGATTTCAATATTTCATCGATGTTGAATCTGTCGTCATTACCGGGGCTGATGTAGCACTTTGTGTTCGTTTCCTTCAGTCGCTCCTCGGCGATCTGAACCCAGCGCTTGACGCCATCAGCCATAACTCTGGAGAAGAGCTCATCTTGGAGTTTCTTGTCGTTTGACAGTTTCTCCATCTCGTCAGGGTTAGTCATGTAAGGGTAGTAGCCGCTGTTACGAATGTTCTTCTCCAAACCGTCGCATTCCTCTTTCGTCTTGAGAATCTGTGTGGTTCCCAGGAACTCTGAGAAGTATGTTCCATCAGGTTGCTGCACTATTGGAACAATCATTTTCCCGGTAACATCGCCGCCCAGAATCAGGACATCAGCCTGATAGAACTTAGCGGCATTGATGAACTTCAGGAAGCAAACATCGGACCCGTGCACGTCAGAGGTAAAGAAAATCCTAGTTAAGCCCATAATGCGTTCACTACCTCACTCGGAATCGGCGTGCTGCGTAATTGTTCGCTCCGCTTTCTAAGCCTAATCCCTGAACCCACATTGCCAAAGAATTTGGTACGGATTCAGCTTTAATTCCTGCGCTGCTCCTCATACAAGGGGCAAGTTCCATGATTCACGAAGAGGTCTTGAAAGCCGTAGAAGACGTTCGGATTCGGCAAATGAGAGGCGGAACGATCGTCACTCACGTTGCTTTGATGGCACTGAGGTCTGCAGCTCAAGGATCAAAAGCTTCATCGCCCAAGGAATTCTCCTCTGAGCTTGAAGAGAACACGCGGTACTTGACGAACATACGAGCTGCTTCAATTCCACTCGCGAATGGCCTTCGCCATGTGGTATCTGAGGTTCAAAAGTCGATGGAACGCGGCTCAACTGTCCAAGAATTGAAGCAGGTGGTCTCGGAGGCCGCTACGACGTTCGACAGGAAATTGGAAGAGTCGATACGGGAGATCGCAGAGATTGGCGCACGGAGGCTCAGGGACGGAGATGTGGTGATGACCCACAGCTACAGTAGCTCCGTCATAGCGATCTTAAAGAAAGCACACCAGCAAGGCAAACCCCTCAAAGTGTTTGTAACGGAAACACGTCCCGAGCTGGAGGGCCGAGATGTTGCTCGAGAACTTGCGGCGGAAGGAATCGATACAACTCTCATCATAGATTCTGCGGTTTCTCACTTCATTGAGAAAACAGATAAGGTCCTAGTTGGTTCTGAGGCCGTCGCCGCGAATGGTGCAATCGTAAACAAGATTGGTACGGCGACAATCGCAGCTGTAGCGCATGGAGCGCGCGTTCGAGTCTACGCTGCAGCTAGCACATACAAGTTCAGCCCGGAAACGATGCTAGGAGAGTTGATCCAAATCGAAGAAAGAGATCCAGCATTTGTCTTGGATGACCAAGAGATGCGGAAGTTGCCTAACATCACAGTCAGGAACCCAGCGTTCGACGTCACTTCCCCACAAGACATTGACCTAATCATCACGGAACGTGGAGTCATTCCACCGCAGGCTGCCATAATGATCGTACGAGAGCAGAGCGATCACCTTAGCTTTGCAGCCTGAGAATCTGAATTTAAGTCAAACAAGTCTTATGTGACTCGGGGAAGGCCTTCACTGTGTGGTTGATGCTTTGAAGATAATCGGTAGTTCAGCGTCAGACACCCTTACTGCTAAGGTAGTGCGTGGGCTCGGGACGAATTCACTGAAGCTGGAAATCAAGAAATTTCCAGACGGAGAGAGAAATACGTCACTGATCCTGGAACAGATCAAGAAGGAAGGGTTTAGGTGAAACTCCCTGACGAAGCGGACAGAATAGCCGACGGCATAAGAAGCATGCGCATCCGCGGCGCAGGTCTAATTGCACGCTCCGCGGTGGAAGCGCTCCAAATAGTGGCTCAAGATTCAAAGGCAAATGACATCGAGAGCTTCATCAACGAACTAACGGACGCCGCCAGAATCCTGCTGCAAACTAGGCCGACAGCAGTTTCACTGCCAAATGGGATCAGGTACGTGATGCACAGAGTCAATGCTGCACGAAACCGAGCAGGCTCAATCGAGGAGATTAGAGCTATTGCCACAAGAGCCGCGGAGGAGTTCATTGAGAACGCCAAGACCGCTGTTCAGAGGATCGGTGAGATCGGGGCGAGGAGGATTCGTGATGGTGATGTTCTTCTAACGCACTGTAATAGCGGGGCCGCTATTGAGATTATGAAAACTGCTTGGAAGGAAGGTAGAAAGTTCAAAGTTCTCGTCACTGAGACCCGGCCTAGATTCCAGGGCCATATTACTGCTCGGGAACTCGCCAAGGCAGGGATACCGGTCACCCTGATCTTGGATGATGCAGTCAGATACTTCATGCAGCTTGTTGACAAAGTCATCGTCGGTGCAGATGCGATCACGGCTAATGGCGCATTGGTGAACAAGATTGGGACTTCAATGGTTGCACTCGCTGCGCATGAAGCTCGAGTGCGCGTGTTTGTGGCGGCTGAAACCTACAAGTTCAGCCCCGAAACCATGATTGGAGAACTGGTCACGATTGAGGAGCGGGATCCCTCCGAAATAATCTCGGATGAACAGCGAAGGCGAATAGGATCAATCAAGGTTCTGAATCCCTCCTTCGACGTGACCCCCGCTGAGTACATAGACCTGATAATAACCGAACGCGGAATAATCCCGCCACTCGGGGCCATACTGATTCTGGAAGAGGTATTCGGAGTTCTCACTCCCGAAGAACTTCGCGAATACCAAACCTACTCGCTGGAGGAAGAAGCTTAGCCAAGTCGGTGCATCTTCGACAAACCACGGGAGCAGGCCCGGGTCGAATGGTGGGGCGGGAGGGAATATCATGACCTTCCCGGTCATTTTGAACCCTCGATCACCGGTGTACTCGCTGTTCAGTATTTTTGGTCCCGAGACCGGTTTCAAGGCGAACTGTATTCGCTATCTTAGACCAAGTTGTCCCCACGATGGGTAGACTCGTGGCCTGGACCACCGCCCCTAGGCCAAGTAGGGACAGGCCACTCGCTTAAATGCTTCACAGCCTGATCTTTGGCTTAACCGCAAACTTATCGGAAGAGCTTTCCCTTTTCCTGCGGATGTAACCTAGGTATTCGAAGGCGATTAACGCCGAATTGCGCACGTCCTCGTCTTCATCTTCAATCGCCTTCTTCAGATCGGGAATCACTTCATCGTCGCCTATGGAACTCAATGCTACAGCTGATTCGTGTCGAACGATTGGGCTCTCGTCATGAAGCATCGCCTCAACCAATGCGGGTACCGCAGAACGGTAACCCAACTGGCTCAGGGTAAACGCAGCCTCATGCCTTGTAAGCGGGCTTACATCTTCTGCGAGGACCATACACAATGACTCCACCATTTCCTCGCTTCCAATGTGCTCAAGCATACAGACTGAGTGGACGCGCAGTAGGAGAGGGAGCCCCTTCGAGTTTTGGAGAAAAGATTTGAAGAATGAAAGGTCCTTTCTTTCGAACGCATCTTCCAATTTCGCTAGTATCGTGTAATCGTCGTCCCGCATTCGCATTTCATCCATTACCAATCCACCCGCGCAAGATTGAAAACCCTCGCATATTGAGCTAAGATAAGGATTCTCAATCATGGTAGGTGCGGAAATTTCGGGTTTCTTCGAAGGAATCACGCATAACTACAATTTTTTAAACATCGATTCATGCCTATAGTGGTTGCGAGCCACCTTCTAGGCGGTAATTGTTTGCTTCGTTCATCGGAGAGAGTCGGTGCGGGCATCTTCGATGCCGCGTCTGCCCCTGTTCGACTACAGATTTTGCGACTTCTATCAACGAAGGGCTCCCTTCAGTATACCGAGATAATGTTCCAACTCAAACTCGACCCTGTGCGCGACGCTGGGAAGTTTGTTTACCATCTCCGAAGCCTAACGGACACTGGCCTAGTCACACTTGAGAAGAAAACGAAACGGTATGAAGTCACTGAACTCGGCCGAATGATTGTTTCCTTCGCCAGAGATTTGGATGAATATGTAAATGTAAAGCGCGGAAAACTATACGTCAGATCTTCCAGGCTTGCCATAGAGGAATTTCACAGGAACAAGATCGCAAAATCACTGGTTGTCGAAGCCGGTGTCCCACAAGAGATTGCGGATGAGATAGCCGCTGAGGCTGAGGATAGGCTGATCAGGTTGAAGACAACTTATCTCACGGCACCCCTAATTCGCGAGTTCGTTAATGCGATCTTAATTGAAAAGAAGCTGGAAGAGTACCGCCACAAGCTCGCAAGACTCGGTATGCCAGTGTACGATGTTGACCAACTCATCAAAACTGCGGGTGATAAACAACTTGGCGCGGGGTTTGTGCAACGTTCCTCGGCAAGATCGGTTCTATCGGAATATGTTTTGCTCAATTGCCTTCCCCACAAACTGGCGGACGCCCACCTATCAGGCGAAATTCACATAGCAAATTTGGAAAATTGGATTCTCACGCCAAATGAGATAATCCACGACATTCGCTACTTCCTCAAAAACAGTCTACACGGAATGTTGCCGCCTGATTCATTTGAGGCGGCACTTACCCTAGTCCGTCAAGTGTTAGAAATCGGCGGGGGTGAGGTTTCGGGTGAGCAGACACTTGAGTTCTTCAACACTTTTCTATCCCCATACGTTCGAGGAAGAACGGCCGGGGATATTTCAAATGGGCTGTACTATTTTCTCACTTCAATGCGGAGGGATATCCCTTCAGGTAGCCCTCAAGCCGGCATTTCAATCTCAGTCGACTTGATCGCCCCCGAATTCATTTTGCAGGAAGACGCGATCGGTCTAGGGGGTAAAGCTGCAGGAAAGTATTCAGACTATGGTGAGGAAAGCCGCCTGTTGGCGGCTGCGACAATCGAAGCCTTTCAGAAAATGTCGCAATCGAGACCCCCCATTCTCCCCCACCTGCTCGTAAGGGTTAGGCGTAAGACGCTAAGTGATGAGCGGGCAAGAGCCATTCTTGAGAAAGCGCACGAATTATCGGTCCAACGCAGCATACCCATGTTTCAGCTCAGCGGAGATGGAGAGAAGAGCAGTTACTCCGCTACAGGGCTCAGGCTGGGCGATGAATGGACCAACCACTGGGATGCTGATTGCGTCAGGACCGGCAGCATGGACACCATCTTCCTGAATCTGCCTAGGATTGCCTACCAAGCGAAAAAGAACGATGAAAAATTCTCAGCACTACTCAGGGAAACGGTCTCGCTCACCGTTGAAGGTTTCAAAGTCAAGAAAAAATTCGTCAATGAACGCATGAAGCAACCTCTTCTGCACCTATTGGCAGGGGAGAGCGGGACCGCACCTTACTTTTACGAGAAGAATTCGTCGTACAATCTCTCATTCATTGGCTTGAATGAAGCCGTTGAAGCCCACACTGGACTTAAGATGGAACGGGATAGGGCGGCGGCCGACTTCGGCTTAAAGATAATTCAGGAAATTTCGAAGCTGCTGAAGTCTGCTTCGGAGGAATCAGAAATGCGCATCACCGCTTCGCAAAGGCCTGGAGACGAAGCCGCGGGAAGGCTTGCGGAGTTGGACATCGAGCAATATGGTAGGGCAGCGATCGTAGCGGACGGGTCTCGAGGGCTGTTCTACTACACCGACTTACAGACCATTCCGCTGACAACCAAAATGGCTATCGATAGCAGGCTTGACTTGGAATCGAGATTTCAATCCGTCACGCCTGGCGGCCACCTCAGCTTAGTCTGCATCTCACCCGAATCGACCGCGCCCGCACTCATGAGGCTTACAGAGAAAGCATTTGATTCCGGCTGCAAATTCTTGGTTTACACATCAAACTATTCAGCGTGCAGTGTCTGCAACCACACGGATCCAGGAATAACGCCGAAATGCAGCAAATGCGGGTCAGACAAGATCACGTATCTTGGCAGATCTTCTTACGGTCTGCTACCCTTCAGCCTCTGGCCCGAGGCAAAGAGGAGAAGCGTAGAAAGGCGGGTATCCTACACGGTATCTACCTAATGTACCGTTGGCTGCTTCTCTCCAAATCCGGAATCACTTCGACATCAGGCGTCTCCGTTGGGACCTCGTGGAGTGAAATTTCGGGGAACATGGCACCCGGACCCTTCGAGGCTATTTGAGTAGCCGGATGGTTTGGGCCGAATGTTTCCAGTGACACGTCGTACACTAGTCTTCGCACGTCACGTTCTTCCACGTATCCGAGTGAATGCAAATACTCGTGGAGCAGGATTGAATACACGTATGAGTTTATTTCACGGAGGGAACGTGCGCCATGCGTCACCATTTCGAGGATTGTCCTGTTCATTACGATGCCATTCGTTCCCATAGTGTGATATGCGCCGATGTGCTTTGGAAGCTTGGCGAGGTAGAGCATCAGCCCAGCTCTACGTCGCCCTAGCGAAAGTTCCGCTGATTTCTTAACGAGTTCGAAGACGTCGCTAAAGTCGCGAGAAGAGTCTAAACGTTCGATCATTGTACTCGTCTTGTTCAACCCCGAGCTATTCTTCCTTGCCTTCTTTTTCGAGCAGGTCTCTGACTTTTTCAACGAATGCTAAGTATTCACCGAGGATTGTCTTCCCAATTGGAGTAAGGTCGTACAGGTCGTCTGATAGCTCGTCGATTAGTTTGTGCGCTCTCAGGAGCGGGACGTTTTCGTAGATGAGTTTGGGGTTTATTCCTTCCCTGAAATTCTTCTTGCCCTGAGGGGCCTCAAGCAGCGGGAGGAGCATTTTCACTCGTGTTTCATTACATAGCAGGTCCATGAGTTCTAGTGCTTCCCGAAAGGCCCTTTCTAGCCCTCGGTCTCGCCAATTCAGATGTTCGATTACGAACTTGCCTGAGTCGATTGCCTCGGGGAACTTGGAATCTATGGAGTTGGAGTTTACCTTAGATGGGTAGACTACGACGGCTTTCGAGTTCTCGGCCTCATCTATTACTCCCAAGTCTTTCAGTAGCGTTTCGTCAGGCGATCTTGTTTCACAGAAAACTGCAGTCACGGTGCCGCCTTCGACTCCGGCCAGGTCGGCGGTGAACCGATGCGAATGCTTCTCGGGATCGTAAAGGATTGGTCCGACAAAGGTATCCACGTCACCGCTCCGGGAAAGAACTCGGGCGGCGTGGAACTTCTCTAAGAGGTGCAGTTCACTCTCGCCCTCCTCTGTGCGGAAGTCTTCTCGAAACGCCGTGTAGTTCACCACGTGCATGGGCAGAACTCGGCGTTTTCGCGAGGAGGGGAGTACTTCTAATCGCATCTCTTGTCTGGTAATATGTTCAGGAAAGACCTCATATAAGCGTTACCTTAGGTAACACTATGCTTACTTTAAGTCGCCAAGAACCAGCCCGATTAAGCTCATTAGAACTAGTAATCCGTACCATACCTAGTTGAAGTATTTCGCATGTGACGTATCGTCAACGCTGTACTTGATTTCGTCGACCCTAGGAAGCGGTGGGTTCTAGCTTCAGAGTAGGTTACGTTGCCTAGCCACTTGGCAACCGGAAATGGCTCTACTTTTTTCAGGGTTAAATAACGGTTGGCAAACATTGGAACAGTTGAAAGGTTTTGCAAATACGCCAAGAACTGTACGTTAGGAAGATCACGGACGGGACGGTTATCGATCATATAACGCCTGGTTACTCGCTTGACGTTCTGAAAATTCTTGGAATAAATGGGAAGGATGGTGAGGTTGTAAGTGTTGCCATGAACGTCGAGAGTAAGCAGCTTCAGCACAAGGATATTGTCAAGATCCAGAACAGGGAACTGAAACCCAGCGAGGTTGATAAAATCGCATTAATCGCACCCAACGCCACCATTAACATAGTTCGAAATTACGTTGTGTCCTCTAAGAAGGTAGTTGAATTACCCTCCGGCATTAGAGGAATTATAAAATGCGATAATCGTTCGTGTATCTCGAATTCTAGGGAACCGGTAGAACCAAAGTTCAAAGTAGACCGGCGAGAACCAATCCGCCTGCGCTGCTCATTTTGCGGCCACATTATGGAACGAGAGGATGTCCTCAAACAATTCTGAGTTAGAACGGAGTCATGGCCATTGGGCAAAATCGCACTACTCGCGGACAAGCCTACCTCCGCATACTTCAAGGTGACAGGTATAAAGAACAGCTACGCCGTGAAGGATAGAGATGAGGCTGAGAAAGTATTCAGAAAAGTCCATTCCGATGAAACAATCTCACTAATCATGGTCACGGACACCATCATGGGATGGATCCAACCAATCCTCGAACGAACCAAGAAGGAATTCCCATTAGTCGTCTCAATACCCTCCAAGGGAGGACCGAAGGCCCAAGCGGATTTGCTCGCGCAACTAATCAAGCGAACAGTCGGAATCGAATTGAAAATGTAGGGACCTGAATCAATTGGTAGCCCGGGGGAGAGGTTCGGGCATCTACTTGATGCCTTTCGAACTCCCGTCGGAGGGTCCAAAGCCCTCTATGCTTCTGCGGGTTTGAACTGTCCACTACACCACCGGGCTACGCCCTGCTGAAAATCTACGCGAACTATCTAACCTTTTGTTCGCCTTGGGGATGAACACATAACATAGTGGACATCACAATTTAGCGGGAAGTGTCGCCCTTGAACGCGCTCAAACCAATTGGATCGGAACCCGCTCTGCTGCTGCGGCGACGCGGTGAAAGGGTGGTCGTCCTTGGCGACCTTCATATTGGCTGGGAGGTCACGCTATCCCAACAAGGAATCCACATTCCATCGCAAACCGGCAAAATGCTTCAAAGGCTTAGGGCGATCATTGAGAAGGAACACCCCTCACGCATTATCATGCTAGGCGATGTGAAGCATAGCGTAACCGGTGCGGAGTTGGAAGAGTGGAGGGACGTGCCAGAATTCTTTGAGGCACTGCTGAAGTTAGTTCCCTCTGTAACGGTTATTTTGGGCAACCATGATGGCAACTTGGAACCGCTAACACCGTCGAAGCTTGAAATTGTCCCCCCCACTGGCCTCGCGCTTTGGGGGCAGTTTGGGTTGCTGCATGGGCACGCCTGGCCCTCACCGGAAATATTGGGATGCGAGACACTAATTCTAGGACACCTTCATCCAGCGGTTACCCTCCGGGACGCTTTGGGATACAGGTTGACTAGACCAGCATGGGTCACGGCTTCATGCGACCCGAAGAAGCTACTTAGAGGGACCTTGAAGGCCGCGGGCATTCAACCTAAAGGCGACCTTGAAAAGATTCTCAGAGAAAAGTTTCACGTTAAACTCTCAGCGACACGCTGCGTCTTCGTCCCGCCATTCAATGATTTCCTTGGCGGGCGTCCAGTGAATTCTCGGAGGATTGAAGAAACACATGCGGGCGAACGCCTTGGGCCCGTCCTGAGGTCGGGTGCAGTTGACGTTGAAGATGCGGAGGTGCACCTACTGGATGGAACCTACCTGGGACACGTTAAGCAACTGAAACAGTTCGGATAGTTTAGAGGTGAGTGGAAGAGCTATCGCAGGTCTGGCAGTACCATCGTCTGTGGTTCGCTGAGTAGTATAGGTCCCTACCGCAGGTGGGGCACAAAGGTGTCTTTGGCGGTTGTGCGGGAGCTGAAGGAGCTGGCATCCCCATCTGACCCGGCGGAAATTGACCCATCGGTCCACCAGGCATTGGACCACCCATTGGACCAGCCATCGGCCCACCAGCCATCGGAACGCCCATCGCTGGGCCGGCAAACGGGCCGCCCATCGGCGGCATTGGTGTGCCTAACATAGGCCCTAGGGGGCCACCAGCCATTCCTACACCCGGGACTGCTTCACCCAAGACTGCGACGGGGCCGTATTTCGCTATAACTTCGCCAAGCCTGCCGTATGTCATGAAGAAGAAAAATGCTGGAAGTAGCAAGACCACCGTGGGGAAGAAGGATGTCGGTGCAACAAGAACTAGAAAGACTGGGATTAGGAAGAGTACCGCGAAAAATAGCGCTGCAGCACGTGCCCTCTCGTATCGGCCCTTGTTTATGTTGCGTACGGTTCCGAAGTAAATGATTCCAAGGAAGATCAGGACAGCTAGAAGGCCTACCGCGCCAAAGCCCAAGTAGACGAACCAGCTAGGCTGAAGCCCCACGCCGGGGAATGTCAGGATTATCAGAAGCGCCCCAATCAACGGTATAGTGGCTAACCACGCGGGCAAGACAGGAGGCAGTATGACGGGGAAGGGAAGGTACGGTGAGGCCAACAAGCCAAAGGCCCCTATAGTGAGGACAATTACGAACCAAGGAATGGTCATGAGGAATATGAGCAAGTAGCCAATTACAGCATAATCGTGTGCCCCGTTGACTTCTGGGGGCCGAATAACAACTGGCTTTGATCTATCTTCCACAATCGCGGGAGCCGGCATAAAGACAGGTGCGGGTTCCATCTTGAAACCTCAGTAAACACTAAAGCTCGCCTTACGAATCACATAACAATTGTCACATTCTCAGTAGGCAAAAACATGCTTGAATTAGGACCTGTAACCGTCCGGGCGCAGGTTAAGCAAGCACCAGTTAGTCAAAACCCGTTGACACCAAGCTGTTGATTTATAGAGGGAACGTAAAGATGAACACTCATCAAATTTCACGGCGAAGCGGAAACGTTTATGTGACCTCCGGGCGGCTTATAAGCGAAAGGTAAGAACAATGAGTTACGTATACTTCGCCGCACCGATAATGGTCCCGATAGAGTGCCAGCCCCAACCGCCATTAGTGTTCTATCCGGTAAAGAACGTCAGATTCTGGTTCCCAATCCCTGTGCAGTATGCACCACCGCCCGTAGCGATACTATAGAGAATCAAACTCCCGCTCACGTTATTTGGTGCACCGGGCGGAATTCGGACACACCCTCCGCTTCGTCTCTTCGAGACTCAGCTCCGGCAGGCCAGTCCAGGATCTCGTCTCTCTGATGCCTCGTCTCCCTCAATCCCGAATGGTGTAGTTGGAGCGCATACAGGATGAAGGGTAGTGTGCCGATTATCTACGAACCATCGTTCGTGACCATTTCTCGGCATTCACAACATTGAACTGTGTTTTGACGAGATTTTGATTCGGTCGGCCTGTAAATCCTTCGCTTTGCAGTTCCCAGAGAGGGCTCTGCTGCCGGCAGGAGGACGGCGCAGATAACTGTTGAAGCTACGTGCTCAGATTCCGTGCCAGTAGGTTCAGAGAGACGTTTCCCCCGGTGATTACCAGAACGATCCTCTTTCCAAGCCCATTAGTCTCCCTGCCCGCGAGCAAGGCAGCAACCGACACCGCTGCTGATGGTTCCGGAAAGATGTGGGCGTCTCTGATGAGCAATTTCATCGCTGCAATGATTTCTTCCTCTGTGACCGTGAAGACCCCAGAAACATGCTTCACGCAGGCCTCCAGCGTCAAGTCCCCCACCGCGGGAGGGATTAGTCCGTCCGCGGCAGTGCTATGGACGGGCAGGCTGACAATCCTCCCTGCCTTCATCGCTGCTGCGAGCTTGGGAATTGCTTGCGGTTCCACGCCAAAGATTTTGGCAGATGGCTTTCTCGATTTAACAGCAATTGCTATTCCGGATATTATTCCTCCACCACCGACGGGGATAATGACGGAATCGAAGTCTGGTAGCTGCTCGGTGATCTCCAGGCCGCAGGTCCCCTGACCAGCAATCACCTCAGGGTCATTGAAAGGATGTACAAATGTTGCTCCTGTCGATTTCACCATTTGACGAGCCAGCTCCCATCCCTTGCTCACGTCTCCCCGATACCTTACGATCTCAGCTCCGTATTCCAGTACCATGTTCACCTTCTCCTGAACGGCGTCCTCAGGCAATATCACTGTGGTCTTCTTGCCGAGAAGCTTTCCCACATATGACACTGCCAGGCCGTGATTTCCGGAGGAGACGGCGAGTATGTTCTTGTCCGGAACCTGCGAGATCTTGTTGTACGCTCCCCGAATCTTGAAGACACGAATCGGCTGAAAACACTCGAGCTTTAGGTAAACCTCTTTGCGAAGCCTCTTTGAGAGGGCCGGAGATTCAACAAGGGGAGTTCTAGTGGCAACACCCGCGATCCTCTTCTGCGCTTCGACAATATCTTCCAGATCAGGCAGTCTGTGCGGTATCCTGCTATCGTTCAAGATGTCTTCCAAATCAGACGGACCCCGGTAGACCCTCACAAGTTAATAGCCTCTCCTAATGCGAACAAATTCACTTTACTCAATGAACTAAAGACTCACCCAGAGAGGAACAGTGTGATTATAGACTTCTTCACGCCCGAACGAGAAGATTACGCGAAGGAAACCGTGCTGCCCAACAACCACTAAAGCCCAAGCTAGGGGAAGTAATATTCAGCCGACGGAGTGAAGAAGGCCTCCATCAACAGGAATGAGTGCGCCGGAGACGTAGGAGGACATTTCACTTCCCAGAAAGACTACAGTTCGAGCCAACTCCGTAGGGGAACCGATGTGGCCGAGCGGAATCTCTCCTTCTAGATCTTTCAACGCCTGCTCGGGAGTGATGCTACGCCTCCTCGCCGCGTCGTTCAACACCTCGTCCACCCTGTCCGTCTTAATGTACCCCGGAAGTATTCCGTTCACACGAATGTTCTTGGGGCCTAACTCCCGGGCGAGGGTTCTAACTAGGCCGGCTATGGCGATGCGGCAGACGTTCGAGAGCGCTATCGTTGGAATTGGTTCCCTGATCGCGACCGACGCCAAGAAGACCATTCTCCCCTTAACGGAATCCTGGAGCATAACTTCGGCAACTCGCCTCGCAAGATATGATGGGCTGACGACAAGAAGCCTGGCTGCGGATTCCCAGTCGCCATAGCTCTGCTCAAGAAAGACCCCGGGCTTGGGGGACCCCGTGACGTACACAAACGTATCTATTCCCCCGAGATGGCCCACGGCCTCGCGAACTAAACGATCGAGATCGTCATGGTTCTCTAAGTTCGCAACCGCACCGTAGACGTCTCCCAATCCCCGGAGACGCTTCACAGCCTCTGACAGCCTACCAGGGCTCGAAGAATTAATAACAACCCTGGCGCCCTCCTCCAGGAACGCACGCGCGGAAGCGAAACCTATCCCTCGGCTCGCCGCCGTCACCAACACCCGTTGACCGTCAAGCCCTGAGTTCAGTCGCATGCTATAACTACAAAGATCCATTTCAATAAGAGTTTGGCCCATTAGGCCCTCTGCATAGACGTTGCCCCGCCATGCCTTCGAAACACCGTGGTTACTTTTCGAAAAGCGAGACTGATCCAGTTTCTGCTCTAAGTGAGACGATATTCGAATGTTTGGGTCGTCGTCTTCGAAGAATGAGGTCGTCAAGCAATCCGGGGTATGCTAACACCTAGACAACTGCAACGCTTAGAGGAGGCACTCGCGGAGCCTGACACAGAGTACTTGGACCCAGAGGAGCGTTAGCGGGAAGAGGCCCGGATTCTAAGCCGGGCTTTGAGGGATAACCGAGTTGATTGAGGCTGGGTTCGACTTCATTCTTCAGAAGAATGGATTAGCTTAATGTGGCTTCACGTAGTTAGATACACAAGAGATATGCGAGTATCAAGATACATGCAATTAGAAATACAATTACAATAAGTCGTAAATCGCGCTTAACCTGCAGGCGTACTCTAGCTCCCATATTGAAGAACTGGGAGTTACTCAGCTTAAGAAGCTAACTAAGGGAGGCTCTGTTCGGTTGATGGCTGTTCGTGTCGGCTGTTCGGCATCGACGGATGTCTATTCAGAACGTGATGTATCGTGGACGCCAATACAGATAGCTAACTCCTACTGGCACAATTATCCACAGAGCAAGGATTCCGAAAACAGTAGGGGACGTATGCGACGTTAGGTCATTCGCTCGCACCAGTAGAATCACAGCCACGACAAACACGTAGACGGCGGCCACGATAAGCAATCTAGTAACGAGACTTATCATGGGCTCTTTCTGTTTGCCATTCAAAATGAATGCGGCAGGATGATTATCTTTCCTTTTCTCCTCTTGACGCTTACTGTTTTCCATTCAGCTCACTTACGTTAATCGCGTTGTTCTTTGGCTTTGCCATTGATTTCGCCATACCTGTGACATCAGGATTGAGAGGCATGCAAATGCACTTTAAGGCTTGCAGTAAACGTTTATTACGTATGCCATCTTATGGCGTGTTAACAACCAACAAAGGAGTGAAAAGAACAATGATAAATTTAGTGCAATTCGTTATGCTACTCCATGCAGGTATCGGATGGCAAGGATACGTTAGCTACCTACTCCATGCAGGTATCGGATGGCAAGGATACGTTAGCTACCTACTCCATGCAGGTATCGGATGGCAAGGATACGTTAGCTACCTACTCCATGCAGGTACAATGCCGTCGTTGCCATTCTAGATTGAGCGGTAACCCGTAACGAAAGGGCGCGTCGCCCTCTCTACTATCTTTTTCCTTTGGTAACCGTACCGAGCCACCAACTGGTTTGTTACAGGGCGATTCACAAACGGTCGGGGGCACTGAATTTTCTAGCTCTCGTTGTTACGTTACGAGGAATGATGACACGGCTACGAAGTTCTACGAGATTGCCAGGCAATTTGCCAAAAAGGAGTTAGGGTTCAATGAAAAAGAAGACTGTACCGGGTCCATCAAATGGTGGACCGGGCTATATCTAGTGTGGCGTCTAAGCCCGCAACCGAGAATTCCCAGATTCAATCGGGTTTGAGTCGGGTTAGCGGGTTAAGAGCCTCAGCGACGATGAAGTTCCAAACATGGGTCGCCCGTATGGTTCGAGAGACAAACTTCTCGACTTAATGAGTGATGGAAAACCAAGAAGCAGCAGAGACGTTGCCAACCAACTGTCTTTCACCGATCGAGCGGCCGAATCAGTTTGCTATCGTTGTTGGAAAGCAGGGCTTTTGCTGAGATCAGCGAAGCCAATTCGTGAAAGGAATAGCTCATTCGCCGGTAGAGCAGGCCACCGATACAATACACGCTCATACTACCTCTTCATTCTCCAAAATGGCTCAGTCGAAATGGAAGTTGAGAACCTAGCATATCTCAGTTTTGCAAAGACACCGAGAATCACCAAGCCAAACAAGTCGCAGCTGATTCTCAGGTTTCTCCGAGACAACGTTGACAGGGCTTTCTACACTAGCGAGATTGCTAAGCTGCTCAAGGACCAAGGTATTACCATCCGCGATGTCGCGGCTAACCTTCGCAGGTACGAGAGGAAAGGCCAAGTGTTTTTCCGCGGCTACAGGAGCGCAGAGCATGAAACCCCGTTTGCGGCTGGATACATCGTAACCTACCTGGACGCTTCAAAATCCCGCAGTCAGGCAATCGCCGAAGCCATGCAACGAACAGACTCACTCCTCGAAGGCGGTTCTCATGTCAATCCCTTGGCTGAAAGAATCCGGCTCATTAGAGACGAGATTCTCAAAGCCAAGGAGCTCAAGGAGATTGTTAGCTTTGGTTTTCTGAAGCAAAAGCTTCGCTGCAACGAGGATCAGATTCGGCTTGCGCTTGACAGAGCCATGCAACTCTACAAGGATGAAATCAAGGAACTGAAGATCTTCAACTTCCCATACGTTTACCATTCAAGCCTGAGCGAAGAGGATCTCAGGATAGCCATTGAAGACAAGAAAGACTACATACGAAGAGTAAAGGGCAAAGATAACCGCATAGGCCACAATTGGGAAGCCTGCGTAGAATTCTTCGTTGACAAGCTAACAAGAGGGGCGGAGTTCTTAGAACAAACGCATCGTTCAAGGATGGACAAACGCCGAATCACGCTCAAACTCCTAAAGCCAGTGGGTGAGCGGAAGATGTTTGCCGAGGTCGACAGAGTTTGGACGATCCGCCCGAGCCCCATCAGCCAACCAATCACGTACGTATTGGAATGTAAGTGGGGGCTCGTAAGGAAGAAAGAACTGGAGGGATTCCTCAGCGTCCTGAAATGGAGTTATGACTTTGGCGTTGACACGCCCGAAGGCAGGACAATCAGACAGGGTATCATTGGCATCTTTGCCGGAACCGCATTCAATCCTGAAGAAAAGGTAGCCGTGGGGAACGAAACGCTATCATTAGCACGGTACGCTGCAAGGGTGAATATTCAGCTTCTGAAAGCAGTTGACCTAAACGAAATGCTTCGTCAACGGGGTGTCGAAAAACGTGTAACTGTGCAGAAAATATGCTCAAGAGCACGCAATGAGACTGAAGTCCGAGAGGTATGCGATAAAATATGGAGCAACTCGGCGATTTCCAGGGAACTGATAGATCAGCTGGCAGTTAAGAATTCAGGCCTCTTTGAGTTTGAAAAATCGCTTCAGGAGCAGGAACATCCTATTCCTCCTCGATTAGTAATTGCCACTAACTCTTAATGAAAAAATGAAAGGCGGATCTCTCGCGAATCTATGTGCAATAAGACATAGGTTCCAGCACGGAAATCGGCTTAAACGCAGTTTTCTAATTTCGAATTGGGGTGAAGATATGGAAGCGAAAACTTTCGGTGAAATTGTTCCAGAGAAGAAGAAGTTCAATGTGGAGGAGAAGGTTACGTTCGGTGACCTAGTGGACAAGAGCTTTGTTGTTCTTGACTATGAAACGTTCCCGTCCAAGTTCGAGGACTGTGATGAGTTTGCGGTCATCTTAATTCAGCGCAGCGACAAGCAAGCTGTGACCACGACCAGCTCAAGAGTGATAATCGATCAACTTGCCAGAATTAAGAATCAGATGCCCGTCAAAGTTCAATTGCAGAGAAGAAACAAGTACTTCACGTTCAGTTAATTCACCAATCTAGGACGGCATTCCACAGATTTGAATAGGCTAGAGCAGCGAGCCCGCGCTTCAATGCCTCGGATTCCGGCTTGGAAGGAGGAGAAAGGAGTGATCTACTGATTTACCTTCAAGGAGGACGAGCATGATTTCCAGCCGGTCAAAGCGGAAGACGCACTCAAGTGTGCTATACTAGCGCACCTTGTTTTTTGGTCAGACTCCTTTCATAAAGCAAAAGCTATAGAGTTTACGGCTATACGGTTAGATGGTTTAAATGCCGAAGCGAAAGACGACCGTGCTCATAGAGGAGCAATTGTGGAAGGACCTTGTGATTCATGTTACTCAGAATTGGGGCTCTCCGAGAAAAGTGAGTCAGGCAATCGAGAGAGCCGTTGAGGAATATCTTCAGAGGCACAAATAGAAGGTTCCTCAGGTGTTGACGCAGGAGCAGTACTGGGAAATCGATAAGTTCTACAGCAAAGCCGATTCGATACTCGGAGAAGCAAGAGACCACTCCAAGAAGATTGAATACGACTTGTGCGTGAGGCGGTCGCAGGAAGCGTTCGAACTATTTCTGAAAACCATGTTCAAGTTCATCGGACGAGAATATCCGCAGAAACACGACGTCGCCAAAGAAATCTATGCGGTGTTTGATGCTCTGAAGAAATACGACTTCTCTGCACTAAAGGTCGCTCAGATAGTCCACAGGAACCGGACTCTTGGCCTGTGGCGAGAGAAATCATTCTACGGCGACGAAGAGCTGGGAGTCGCTTCTATTTTCACGGAGCTTGAGTCAAAGACAGCATTGTCGTATGCGGAGGACATTTTCAGCGATTGCTACAGAGTGAAGGACCAGATTTGGCGGGAGATAGTCGAAAGGCAGTGATTCCTTTTTGCGAGGTCTCGTTACAATCAATTTATTGGCACTCTACGAGTTATTAAGTAGAAATTCCTTGTGAGATTGGGAAATTGACTCAACGCGAACTGGTGCCGAAGAAGGTTACACGGGACGAGTTGAATTCGCTCGTCGACAGAGCAGCAGACCTAATCAGGACAGCTGTCGACTACAAGTTCATTCTTGTTCTTCTCTTCCTCAAGAGAGTAAACGACCTTTGGAAGAATGAAAGGAAAGAGAAGATAGAACGGCTGCTAAGCGAGACGAAATTATCTCAGAAGGAAGCTGAGCAAGAGGCCGAGAAATTCGAATACACCTTCAATATCCCAAGACAGTTTCTTTGGGATGAAATAACGAAAGATGTCAGGACATTACCTGAGAAGCTGGCCACCGCTATCGGTGAAATCGCAAAACTGAACACCGAGCTCCAAGGCGTAATCAACAGGGTCGACTTTCTAGAATTCGCAAGGAATCAGGAGAACAGAGACCTCCTACGGCAACTGGTTGAACTTTTCAACAAATACGATCTGGCTGGCGAGGAAGTTTCTCCGGACGTTCTCGGCGATGCATACGAGCACATACTCATGAAGTTCGCACCTGACCGTGCCAAAGAGGGGGAAATCTACACACCGAGAGAAGTCATCAAACTGATGGTCGAGGTTCTGGACCCGAAACCCAAGGAAAGCGTGTATGATCCGTGCTGTGGTTCCGGTGGCATGCTGATAATCTCCTATTTGCACTTGGCTCAAAATCCAAAATACGGAGAGAAAGAAGCCCGAAAATTGTTCTTGTACGGGCAGGAAAGGAATCCGGAGATTTATGCTGTAGGCGAAATGAACCTACTACTTCACGATATCAAGAACGCACACCTTGAGAATGGTGATACGCTTGAGAATCCAAGATTCAGGGACAATGGAAAACTGAAACAGTTCGATGTCGTAATCGCGAATATTCCGTGGAATCAAGACGGTTACAATGAGGGCAGACTCAAGGCGGTAAATTTCCGAGAGAGGTTTCCGTTCGGTTATCCTCCTCAAAGCAGCGCAGATTGGGCTTGGGTTCAGCACATGCTCGCATCGGCGAAGGAGCGGGGAAGAGTTGCGGTGGTGGTGGATAACGGTTGTCTGTTTAGAGGCAGCCAGGAAAAAATTGTAAGAAGCAAAGCAATCGAAAAGGATTGGGTTGAATGCCTTATTCTTTTGCCAGAGAAAATATTCTACAATACTGGAGCTCCTGGGGCAATCATTGTATTCAACAGGAACAAGCCAGAGAGAAGAAAGAACAAAATTCTCTTTATCAACGCCTCGAATGAGTTCATACAGCATCCATCGATTAGAAGGTTAAACACACTATCTGGAGATAACACAAAAAAGATAGTCGAAGCATACAACAAGTTCTCTGAAGTGTCTGGCTTCTCGCGCGCTGTTGACGTTAAGGAGATCACTAAAAATGATTACAATCTGAACGTATCTCTCTACGTAATGCCCATCGAAGAAGCAGAGAAAATCAGTATCACGCAGGTATACTCGGACTTGAAAAAGTTGGAAGATGAGAGAAACAGGATCAACAAGCAACTCGAAGGGGTGCTGAGTCAAGTAGCAGAGTTAGAGTAACATGGTCCAAGTGGTCTTTCTTGATACCAACGTGATATTAGACTATTTGGAGGGCAGAGACAAAGAAGTAAAAGCGATAGTAGAGCGCCTTATCGACCTGCACAAGAATGGCAGAGTTGTCTTAGCGACCTCGGTCTTGAATATTGCAGAGTCCATTTACAACGAGTTTGATCTACACTTTGGCAAGTGGGGTCTTGGTCAGAAGTTCGCTTTCGATGAGATTCGGAAGAAAAGAAAAAACTGGGAATTATTTGCTGATGTTACAAAGGATAACAACGTGAAGGAGAAAATCCAAGCTTTTGCTTACAAAAACGGAGTGGCGCTATACTCAGTTCCTCCTGAAGTCGAAGAATGTGACCGACTCTACGAACTGATTTTCAGAAATCAGCTAGAGTCACAAGACGCCCTTATTGTTGCAGCTGCGCTGACGAACAACGTCACCTATTTCCTGTCCGATGATTCTACCTTGATTAAGAAAATCAGTGACATATTGTACAGTTACGACATTCAAAATGAACAGTCACGTAACGCCTTCATAAGGGATGTTCTGGAGGCGGTGTGATTATGGATACTGGGCAGTTCTACAAAGAATCTGACTTCAAGCAATCGGCAATCGGACCTATCCCGAGCAACTGGGATGTTGTCAGACTTGAGGATGTATGCGAGGTTTTAGGCGGAGGAACTCCGTCGACCAGCATTAAGGAATACTGGAACGGAGATATACCATTTGCCACGCCCACTGATGTGACTGGGCTGGAAGATCAGAATGTAAATTTCCTCAACAATACGAAGAGCCATATCACTGATCAAGGCCTCAAGAATAGTTCGACTCATCTATTGCCCGTTGGCTCGGTACTGGTTACCAGCAGGGCAACGATAGGATACGCTGTCATTAGCGAGGTGCCGGTGGCCACGAATCAAGGCTTTGTAAACCTAATCTGCAAAGATAGAGTTCACAATGTCTGGCTTCTTCACCTAGTGAGGTCCCTCAGGACAAAACTTGAGAGTCTAGGCGCAGGAAGCACATACAAAGAAGTTTCACGAGGCACTGTCAGGAATCTGGCTATTTGTCTACCGAGCAAAGTGGAACAGAAGAAGATTGGCGAAATACTTTCACATACTGACGAAGCAATTCGGAAAACCAACCAAATCATCTCGAATATTGAACGCCTCAGAAAAGGCCTGTTGCAGAAGCTTCTGACCAGAGGAATAGGCCACAAGGAGTTCAAGTACAGTGAAGAACTCGGAACTGAGATTCCGATGAAATGGAAAATTGGCAGAATCAGTGATTATTGCTCAGTTGGTACAGGTGGGACTCCTAGTAGGAAACATCCCGAGTATTTTGATGGCGACATGCCGTGGGTCAAGTCTACGGAAATAGACTATGGTATGATAACAAGGAGTGAGGAAAGCATTTCATCGCTTGGTTTGCGGAATTCGAATGCGAAGGTTTACCCCGTTGGCACTTTAGTAATTGCTATGTATGGCCAGGGAGTCACTCGCGGAAGATGCGCTATTTTGGGTATAGAGGCTGCAATAAACCAAGCTTGTGCGGCGATACTCCCCAAAGATGTGGACGAAACCCATATCCCATTTTTGTATAATTGGTGTCAGTTCAATTACGAAAAGATCAGGAATCTCGGGCAAGGCGCCAACCAACTAAATCTAAACCTGTCGCTCGTGCGTTCTATTGCAGTCGCACTCCCGCCGTTCGAAGAACAGAAGAGAATTACCGAAATTCTTGAATCAGTTGAAAGGAAACTAGACCTTGAAAGAAAAGAAAAGGCGAAGGTGGAAAAGGCCAAGCAGGGACTAATGAATTTACTTCTTGCAGGGAAAATCAGAATCAAGGTAGATTGAATGACTTACAGCGAAAAGGGCACAGTTGAGGATTTCATCATCCAAGAGCTTCAGAAACTCGGATGGAAGTTCCAGACTCAGAAGGAAATGGAGGCAAAGCGGAAGGGCAGGCTTGATGAACCGCTCGTTCTAGAGGACCTTAGGAATTCCATTAGAAAGCTAAATCCGGATATCGATTTCACCGATGCCGACTTTGATTTTGTCGCTGTCTCCCTTAGGACGATACCATCGAACCTCGAAGGAATCAGGAGATTTCTTGACATTTTCCGAAACGGCATCGTCGTCCCGATACAGAGGGAGAACAAGGAGAAAGTCGTCAGACTTTTCGACCTAGCTAGCATTGACAATAACGAGTTCGTTGTGACGAATCAATTCAAGCTCGAAGGCTCGAAGGCGAACATCAGAGCAGATATCATCCTTCTGGTTAACGGCATCTCTCTGGTCTGCATCGAATGCAAGAGCCCCACTCAAGAGAATGTCGATTGGACAACCGGTTACACGAAGATAAAGAGGTACGAGCGAGACGCACCTGAACTCTTCAAGTACGTCCAGTATTCGATTGCAACCGATGGCATGAAGACGAAATATTTCCCAAACGGCTTCAACGAGGAGAACAAGGATTTCATCAGCGAATGGAAGGACCCGCACCCGTTCAAAGCGTCAGAGTTCAAAGATGACATGTTGAAAATCAACGTGTACGGCCTTCTCTCGAAGTCGAACCTCCTTGACCTCATAGAGAATTTCACTTTCATCAGGAAGGAGACGGACAAGTCCACCAAGATAATGACCCGCTATATGCAGTTCAGGGCAACTGAGAAAATCTGCCAGAGAGTAATCCGAACTCTGAAAGGCAAGGAAAACAACAAGTTCGGTCTGATATGGCACTGGCAGGGTTCTGGCAAGACTTACACCATGGCGTTCTCTGCCTGGAAACTCTACTTTTCCTCCGCAACAGAAAGGCCGAGCATCTTTGTGCTTGTCGACAGGAAAGACCTGGAGGAGCAGATCGAGAAGGATTTCGGCTTCATCGAGGTGCCGTTGGAGAGAATCCATTCCATTAGGGAACTCGTCGAAGTTTTGAAGCATGGCAAGGAAGGGAAGAGAGGAGTATTCCTCGTAACGATAGAGAAATTCAGTCCCAAGGAATTCAAGGAGCTTGCGAAAGAGAGCGGCGAGATAGAAATCAAGCGAGAGAATGTAATAGTCCTCGCCGACGAAGTGCACAGGACACAGTACGGCAAGTTCTCGACGCTGATGAGGCACATTTTCAAGAAGGCGTTCATCTTCGGCTTCACCGGAACGCCTCTCTCGAAGGTAGAGCGCAACACCTTCTCGAAATTCTGCCCTAGAGGAGAGCTCTACCTCGACAGGTACTCAATGCTCGACGCTCTCAAGGACGGTTTCACTGTCGAGCTTTCCTATCAGCCAAAGCTCCCTGAGTATCACCTGAATGAAAGGCAGTACAAGCAGTTTGTCAAGTTCGAGGAGGAAGAAATCAAGACTCTGTCCAAAGCAGAGCAGAAGGAACTCAGAAAGAAAATCAGGGTAATCACTGCCTTTGTAAAGAAGCCGGACCGGGTGAGTGCAATCACCGCTGACATAGCCCGGCATTTCAAAGACGTCGTCGAACCCACGGATCTCAAGGCCATGGTTGTCACCATCGATAGGGATGCATGCGTCCAATACAAGACCGCTCTAGACAAGATCCTTCCGCCGGATGCCTCCGAGATAGTGATGACATTCACTCCTGACGACAAGGAAGACATCAGAGCATACTATGACAGACTCTGTAAGAAGTACGGCACCAAAGACGTGAAGGATATTCACGACAAGATTATTGAGGGCTTCAAAACGGGCAAACAGCCAAAAATCCTCATCGTCACTGACATGCTCATAACCGGTTTTGATGCCCCTGTCCTCTGGACCATGTACCTTGACAAGCCGCTGAAGGAGCACAGAGTCCTCCAAGCCATAGCAAGAACGAACAGACCGTTCTTGAACAAGAAATTCGGTTTGATTGTAGATTATATCGGCGTCCTGTCCGAACTTCAGAAAGCGGTTCAGAAGTTCGAGGCAAGCGACGCGAAAGACCTGCGTGTTGTCATAAGGCAGCTCGACAAGGAAAAGGAAGAATTCAAGAGTCTCCTTCAGAAGGCGCTGGGAATTTTCGAATCGGTCAAGAAAGAGGACACCCGCGAAAGCTTAGAGAGTGCCATGAGCATCCTGGTCAATCCGGAGACAGCCAAGCAATTTGAAGCGGTCATGCGGTCGCTAATGAAATCCTATGAAATGCTCAGAGGCGAGGCGTTTCTAGCCCCATACCTGTCGGACTACACTTGGCTCACCAAGATGCTCGTAGCCTATAACAAGCGCTTCAAGAAGAAGGACGTAGATGAGCTCAAGATACAGGAATTATCGAAGAAGACATATCAGCTCATACAGCAGACTATTGACGTAAGAGAAATCGAAGATGCATACCCAACTCTAAGCATCGACGCGCAATACGTGGAGGCGCTCAAGAAATCGAAGCCCAAAACCGTGGGCGCTGCAATCGACGTTATTGCTAACATCAGGCACGAGGCAAGCATCCATTCGAGTTCGCCCTTCTTCCTCAACCTGAGCAGAGAGATCGAGACGACTTACGAGGAGCTCAGGACGAGAAAGATCGACATAGAGGAGGCCGTACACAAGGCGATTGATTTCTCCGAGAAAATCGCCGAGTGGAGGAGAGAAGAGAACGAGATAGGGAAGGACAAATATCCACTCTACGAGGCCATGAAGACAGTACTGCCTGACATCGAAAAACAGAAGGCAGTCTCATTCATCAACCATCTCACGGAGCACCTGCAAAAACTGGGTTTGCTCTTCGAAGGCTGGCAACTGCAGAGAGATGTGCGCAGGAAAGTGAAATCCGAGACAAGGTTCCTCCTCCTGTCCGACTACAAGGAACACCGCGACAAGGTAGACGAACTCACCGAGCAACTATTCGGAGCGATGGAGGAAATGCAATGAGCAGGACAATCCAAGCCACCGATGACAGTCAAGTAGAGGCGTTCTATTCGAGACTCTCCAGCATCTACGAGCAGATTAGAAGAGAAAGGAGGGTCGAAGTTTTCGGGATGCTTGATTTCGAAGTCGTGAAAAGCATAGATGGCAAGAAACACAGAATAGCCAAGCTGAAAGGAAACAAGATACTGGTGCAGGTGAATGCAAGACGTCTACCGAAGAGCGCCTTGAGATACATAATCGCTCATGAAATCGCCCACACGCTCACGAAAAGCCACACCAAGAGATTCTGGAAAATCTTGGAAGCCATTTATCCAAGCTACGAGACGGGACAGAACTTACTAATGAAATACGGACGCCAACTGAAAGGAGAACTAGAAGCGATTCCAGATTAGTTAAGATGCTCCCAATTTCAGGCATAATAATGCTCGATAGAACTAGAGAATTCATATGCTGCTCTTCTTAGTCCAGCGCGAAATCTGCTTGATCCATCCCTTAAGGTCAAGCGCTAGTCGCGCTATGTCATCTTGATCCTCCAATCGTCCGGTACCGTCCAAGAATCGACGAGTCTGCAAAGTCTGCAAATTTTGCAGACTCATGGAGAGAGACAGCTAGAGGAAGGCTATGCTTTGGATGTCCTTCTCTGCGATGAACATTTGCTTGCCGAGCCGCAGCTGCTTTCTGGCTTCGTAGTTTTTGCCGCGAATGATCATTTTGGGCTGGAGCAGGCGCAACTCCTTGGCGGTGTCGCCAGTCCCGACGGAGTCCAGTTGGTCCATTATTTCCTGTCCCAGCGCCGTGTGTACCAGAACGAAGACTGGTTCCTTCGGGTTGATGCTGCGCACGACTGAATCCCACACGGTTCCTGGATGATATCCGCGTCTGTACAGTCTTTTCACGACCAGTCCGGGGAAGAGTCCGATCGCAACGGAGAGTGAGAGGAGCAGTATGATGGTCTGAGGCATCAGCGCGGCTTGCCTGACCTTGTCGAGGCTGTCGACCGAGGTCAAGTACGAGAACGGGACGTACGTAACGAGGCTGAGCGCGAAGCTGAGCACGGTCATTTCGAAGTCCGAGAGCTTTCTGTCAAGGGCGGTTATCCGCGCAAATAGCTTGGCAGCAACGAAGCCCGGGACGAGCAGGATGACCACGACAAGAGCGTCCGCTATCGAAAGGATGTCGAAGGCCATGATCTTCGCTACTGCTGCTTCTTTGCTTCCTTCTTGATGGACTCAGGCTGAGGGACAGGCGGAGGAGCTGCGCTAACCGTTGTTGCGAGGTCGCGCCTTTCGCCTTGGAAAACTTGGAAGTACTCCTTGATTTTGACCTCTTTCTTTTCTTCCTCGCTCATGGGGGATCGTTTCCAGTTGGGAGTTATTAATAGTGAAGGTCATTGTAGTCCGGCCGCGCGGGGGGTGGGGGGGCGACCTGCCCGTGAATTCTGGACTCCTTGCAGTCCAAGTCCCACTGCTAGGCCCGACTGCCCCTGACGTATGAACCCTGACTGTGGGTGTGTCCTAATTATCGGGAAGGCATAACGCATTGGATAAATCTGCTGACCTTTCTGACTATGATTGCGAGTAAAGCGGTCGCCAAGCCATCACGAAGGGAGTGCCAAGATCGGCTGAATGGAAAATTGAGTTTCCGATGGGCAGTGAAGGCACAATCTTAGCAAAGTCACTACCAAGGGTTCGGCCGATACTGTCAAGGTCGCCTTCATATTTGGTTCTGAACAGGATGCTAATGTTCATTGAAGAACGCATAGCCGAGTCGAAATCGCTAATCTTGTGAGATACAAGCATCACTCCAACTCCTTTCTTTCTAAGGAGCCTAACCACTCTGTCCAGGAAGTTCGAGGCTTCTTTTGGCACATCTTTCGAGGTCCATAGATGCGCCTCTTCAATTACTAGGAAGAGCCTCAGATCCTCTGAATCTGCTTCACCCTGAAAATGCTCTAGAATCTGGTCCAGAGCCTTGGCCACTTTCCCAACTCGTTCATCCGTCTCTGACACTGAGGAGAGGTCTACGACAGTACCTTCGCCAATACGCAGTGTCTCGGAGATCTCTGGAAGCTCTGTTACGATATGGCCCTTGAAAGCTCTTGGGCTCCGCATCCCAAAGAACCTGTATTTCTCCAGCATGGCCTGATCGCTGTTCCTCTGAAAGAGGCGTTCCCACTGTTTCGTGTAATCAAAAATCAATACAGGAATACGTTCTTGGAGAAGCTCTTCGACGATAACCTTGGCTGCTATTGTTTTTCCGCTTCCGCTGGAGCCTGAGACCAGGATACCTTTTTGAGCATATTTTCTGAGCGGGAGATAGACGAAGTCTCCCAGCTTCCAATCGTCAAGGGCAACTCGGCCTAACACATTGCCCTCAGACGGTAGCTGCACATTCGATTTTGGTAGCGTGACTTGACTTGCGTACTCAGTTTCTTCCTGAGGAGTATGACGATTATGTGTAAGCAGAAGATTATGCGGGTTCTTGAGGCTGTAGATGTAGGTCTTGCCCTCTTTCTTGGCCGCAATTATGCCGGTTTGGATGAAGGGGTTGATGAATTTCGAAAGATTACGTACGTCTATCTCAAGTAGAGCTGCAAGCTGATTTGAGCTGAGACTGCCCAAGACTTTGAGAAACTTCAGAGCCTGTTCCTTCTTTGTCCCTCCTGTGGTCGCTGAGGTATCCGGAGAAAGAGCAGTTTCGTCAGTTTCTTTTGATGGCCATCTTGAGACTGCGGTAACATTGAGTCCGAACAGCATGACCAAAGATACAGGCAGAAGTAAATCGCCAAATACGCTACCGGTCACCGATACGCCAATCCACGCAAGATAGGCATAATAGGAAAGTACTAGCGCTCCTACTTCGAAGACAAAAACAAACGCAGACTTGGCTAGTATGCGAAGGATACGGCTAGTCACTTGCTCACCGGAGTTGGCACGATCTTCTTTCTGCCCAGTAGTCGGCCAAAAATCCAGACTGACAGCAATACGAAGACAATTAGGAAGACCACAGACGAGGAGATATTGAATAGTGTTGAAAGAACTGAGATTTGTTCACCTTGCGAGGATGATCCTCTCCCAACGAAAGTCAGGAACAGGGCGATCCATGTCAGGAAAGCAGCGAACCCTCTAAACCTCTTCGAAAAAGGTGAAACAATTATGGCTGCTATTGCGCCCATCCAAACAAGAACAGTCAGATTATAGAGCGGGTCAAAGAACGGAATGGCTGAAGCTGTTGCCGGCTGACCTACAAGGCTGGTAATTAAACCAAATATGCTGGATAGTGGATCCCACACAAATTATTTGGATTTGTGAGAGCTTAAAGCTGAGAGTTAACTAACATTCTTATTCGACGACGCGCATTCCTATTGCCGCAGACCCTGCTGCAAGGGCGACGTCAGAATGACTTCTTCGCTTCAGGGTCTGAGATACAGGTCCGGAGGTATGTCACAGGTTTGTACCTGATGGCGTCTTGCTTGGACCGTTGCGAAACGGTCCGGCTTGTCTGACGCGTGCAATCTTCTGGCAGCTCTAGCATTGCTTCTCCCGGTCGCAGATAGACTTTGGGAAATTGCAAATGCCCTGCTTAGAAGACGACGCTTGCGCAGACGAAATCCGCCTTGCTATGCGTGACGAGTGCTAGACATTAGAATCGATCAGCAACGCCTTAGGAGCCGAAGGCATAGAACAGAAAAAATTCTTGCCTAGGCTTTTTTCCCTTTCTCTTCCCTGGTTCCGTTTCTCCGTTTCCGCCTCCCTGTCCCGTAATCAGGGACTTGGGGATCGTCCTACAGTCCCATTTTTCGCGGCCTCCACTTGACGGGCCTACTCTGGTTTGTTCAAGTAAGATTCGTGCCGCATTCTTTGCAGAACTTACTGTTGCAAGGTATTCGGGCACCACACTGGGAACAGAACATATCTGCGTTGCCAGATTTATTCACGCCTTTCGCAACTTGTGGCGGGCTCGACTCGGCTGCCGCGGCCTTTTCCGGGAGAGTCCGAGATGAGCGAACTCGACGATATGCAAGTAGACCCGCTGCGACCAGGATTATGAGACCCACAGCACCCACCGCCTCAAGAGATGGAAAGCTGGGCGAGTTGGAGGTGAAGGTCGGATTTGTTAGATTCACGCTTGAGGTGGCTGCAGTTGATGACGTGGATTCTTGTGGCGTTACGGTGACGTAGAAGTCTGCTCGACTAGTTGAACTTTCTATGGGCGTGATGGCCTTAGGGCTGACCGCGACAACGCCAGCGATGATTTGAAAGTGGTAAATTTGTAGTGCGGCGTTCTGGAGTTCAACATGGAAAGTAACCGTATTTGTTTCGGAGGCACATGGTGGAGATACAAAGGGGCATGCTAGGAAGATCGCGCAATTCGCGTATCCTGGTTTAAGCCCAGACTGTGGGTTCGGGAGGCATGAGTCGGGAGTCGAGAAGGCACTTCCGGTTGGCGAATTGGCAGTGCCGTAGTAAACCGCGCCAACTAACAGCATGTCGAACGGGCCTGTTTGCTGGGAGGTTGCAGCGTAGGGAAGCCCGGTGTAAGTAACCTTGGCTGTGGCATCAAAGCTCGCTGTACCATCCGACCCTATGGGTACTTGTGATGGAGCAGTTAGAACTATGACGGAGGTTGTTTGCGCGTTCACCTGAGGGGCGTTCGCAACAAGACATGCAACTAGCACAAGGAAATATGCCAGGAGGTAGCGCATGATCAAGGCCTTGGAATAACAGCCAACAGCAATGCTACAAATAGCAATAAAACAGCTTTGATTATGGGAAGCCATGCCCTAGGCTAAGCCCTGATCTCCTGTGTTTCGCCGGCGAAAGGCTCGTGCAGTCCCTGGTTTCCGCGCGGAAACTGCGAGTCGACCTTCACCCGGGTGAAAGCTGCAGGTCGAGTTTAACCGGCTAAACTACTGGGAGGTCTATCTGTCCCTAGTTGCGCATACGCAACTCGCGCTGATATCTAATTAGCGCTTTTACGACTCACCGACATTAAGCGACTCCCCGAAAGTAAACAACGTCTTTAGAACCCTCAACCGTTGCCTTCGAAACCCATACGACGTGAGAATTCATATTCGCCTAAGGCCCACTTTGTCAAGCTGATGAAGTAGTTTTCTATGGTTTCCTGCCTTCTGGTTCTCTCCTCTTTGTCCTCTAGGACCTGCTGCGTCAGAGATAGAATGAATACTTCTTCGTACGCAAATGGCGAATCGTCAGGCAACTGAAATTAATTCAGTGTCGATGTTATAAATGGTCGAGGGTGAATTCTGTTGCTGTTGCTTTGTTAACAGCTAATCTATTTGACAATAGAAAACCAACATTACTTTAGATGAAAAGACTGAACGAAAAATAACGTGAGACCATAGAGAATGAACTTTCAGTAAACGAGATCATATGTGGAGATGCCCTCGAAGAACTCCGAAAACTCCCAGACGAGAGTATCGATTTCTGCATGACCTCGCCGCCCTACTGGGCGCTCAGAGATTACGGAATTAGAGAACAACTCGGACTTGAACCAGATTTCCGCGAATACATATCCAAGCTATTGAAGATATTCGATGAGTTGAAGCGTGTTCTGAAAAGAACTGGGAGTTTCTATCTCAACATGGGCGACACGTATTCTGGCGGCGGTTCCCATTCAAAACTGGGCGGAGTCGAAACTTGGGGAAAGCAAGATGGCATGAAAGAGGGCTTTCCTGATACAAGTCCTCAAGCTTCAATCACGGACGTTATTCCGGCAAAATCCATGATAGGAATTCCATGGCGCCTCGCAATAGGTCTCATCGATGACAACCGTAATGACGTTTACGAATTGAGAGACGATTTGACACCGCAAGAGCGAGCAAATCTTTTGGATATGCTTCTCAAGAATAAATTCCTTCAAAACCAAGAAAACTCAGATAATTATCCCGTACAAGAACCCAGACAAACAGAGAGAATACTTCCGGATCTACGGGAAGAAATGGAGAACAGAACACAGAGAACAATACAGAAGAAGAACGGCCGAATGGAGGAAAAGGAATCCAGAGAAGACCAAGAAGTACAGCGAGAAATACTACTGGACGCACCGCGAACAGGAGATCTTAAGGAAGATAAGAGGCAATGCGAAACGGCACCACAAACTCAGATTCGAGGCTCTGATTCGTTATGGAAACAATCCGCCGACATGTGCATGTTGTCGAGAAACAAGACTTCCCTTCTTAACTATAGATCATGTGAACGGGAATGGCACCCAGCACAGGAAGGAAATAAAGAGATACGGCTCAATTTACGAATGGCTGAAACATGCAAATTATCCAGAAGGCTTCAGAGTGCTTTGCATGAATTGCAATTTTGCAATCGGGAAGTACGGAATTTGTCCTCACGCCGAAATCGAGTCACACTCAGAAAAGCAGACATCCCAGCATACCTTCTCCAATACTTCCAACTAATTAAGCCGCAGCGGTGGATCTTACGCAACGCAATTGTTTGGCACAAGCCAAACTCGATGCCTGCGAGTGTGAAAGACAGACTAAGTAATACGTACGAGCACGTTTTCCACTTCGTCAAATCGAGGAAGTACTACTACAACCTTGATGCAATCCGTGTGCCGCACAAATTCGCAGCCAAGCCCTTCAACATTAGAGTTCGTGACGCTCAGAAAGGCAGACTGAAACAAAAATGGGGCGTTCTTGCACATGCCTCAGAACGTGAAGCAAAAGCATACGATGAGAAGAATTACCCCAAGTATCCTCCACACGAACCGCGGCACTTCCAGCTTCTGTCCATGGGTATTGCACATGGTGGGCATACTGGCAAGACTGTAAGACATGACCATCCTCTCGGCAAGAATCCCGGTGATCTATGGAAAATCAATAGCAAGCCACATCCATTCGCACACTTTGCTGTATATCCAGAAGAGATCTGCGTTAGGCCGATTCTGTCAAGCTGTCCTGAAAAGGTGTGCACGAAATGCGGTATGCCTCAGCTTCCAACTGTCAAAAAATGTGAATGCGGACAAGGTTTTCGACCTGGCATCGTCCTGGACATGTTTGCAGGAAGCGGGACCACACTTGTTGTAGCCAAGAAGCTGGGTAGAGATTTCGTTGGGATAGAGTTGAATCCCGAATATGTCAAGATCGCCCAAAGCAGGCTTGCCAGCATCTCAAGGGTTAGTGCCTCTTCCTCAGTATGATGAGATATTCGTGGTTGTGGTTGTAGGTATTATGTTTGATACTGAACCAGCTCGCGAAAGCTTGCTTATGCATTATGCCAGTGTCCCTTCCCGAAACTGAAGAAGAGTAGCCCACATAATCAGCCAAGAATGCAAGGACGATTTCATCTTCAAACTCGAAACCAAGCTCCAACGCGCTTTGCAGAAGATAATGGTGGAGAGGCAGATTTCGTGCCGCAAATGGGGCTATTTGGAAACAGCAAAATCTTCCGGGCTTCAGCACACGATAGGATTCTGACAGTATTTCCCATAAGAATCTATGATAACTTGTAACATCCTTGAATGTAGCCCCTTGACCGTAGTCCATCATGTCGAGATATGGTGGGTGGCCGATTATCAGGTCAACCGAATTATCCTCAAGGAACTTGAGGTCTCTTGCGTCTCCTAGGATGAACCTCTGCTGTTGAAGTTTGGGCTTAAGTTTCGGTTCCTTCAGTGCGACTATTTCGAAGCGCTTTTCCTTTGCTCGCTCAGCCTCTGGGTTCAGATCGATTCCTAATCCAAGGCGATTCAGCATTGCACAAGCTACGAGAGTGGTCCCGCTGCCAGCCATTGGGTCGAGAACAAGTTCTCCTTCTTGAGAGTATCTCGTAATGCAATTGAGGGGGACCATCATCGGAAACGTGCCAGGATAGATTGTTCCATTCACACCATAAAACGGGTCATGGCGCCTGCTCATGGGCCAGACAGAATGAAACTGAAACGATAGCTTGTCAGCGTACTCCTTCCAACGACTAGGATCGAGGTCGTTGATTTCCCGCCATTTATCGTTATAATTGGAATTCCTTTCAGAGGAGACCGAGTCGGACCTGCGAGATACAACAGGTATCCGTGCCCGTCGGACGACCATTTCGGTCTCACGGGTTGTTAAATTCTGTTCGACCGCAAGGCGCGCGATGCGAACCTGTTCTTTCGGATCTAGCCCTAGCAGGTGCCTTGCATGACCTTCGGTTAAGCCGTTGACACGTGTCAACGATTCTCTGACTTGCTTTGGGAGGTTGAGCAACTGAACGTGTCGGTTGACCCAGGCCACATCTTTGCCGAGTTTTCTGGCTAGCTCTCTCTGACTCAAATTGAACCGTTTGATGCCCTCGCTCAGAGCCGTTCCAACCTCTAACGGTGATAGGTTCTCTCGCTGCAGATTCTCCGTAAGCGAGATCTCGAAGGCTTTTTCCTCGGAAACGTTCATGACAATGACGGGAACGGTCTTCAGGCCTGCTTTCTCCGCCGCCTGCAGCCGTCTTGAGCCAGCTAGAAGTTCATAAAATGAGCCTTTCTTTCTTACGAGTAGCGGTTCCAGAATTCCTGTTTCTTGAATTGATTTAGTGAGTTCGTCAAGACTGGGGTCGCTCTTGCGAGCAGCGACTCTACGAATTCTGTTCAGTTCAACTTTCTCAAGGACTTCATTCACGCCAGCACCTAGTTTTCAATTATTGAATTGGCTTTCAGAATTCAAATAGATTGAGCAGCCTCGACCATGCGATTATTTATGCTATGCCAGCCAAGAATTAACAGTGAATCTCACAGAAGAGCTCCTCGAGGGGCAGTCATCATTTGAACAGTTCTGCAGCCAGTTTGACTGGCATGACTTCAAGATACTCAGCTCCTTTTTGACGAAGCTTGACTATCCGCTTGACACAACCACGCAGTCATTGCATTCGATATGGCTGCTGTTCACGCTGAGGGGCATCAAGGTCTCGAAGATGACGATCTGTCGGCGACTCGGAAAACTTGCTGCTCTCGGAATACTAAAGAAACTCCCTAAAACAAACCCAGCATTCTACGAAATCGCCAAGGGCCAGGAAGGGCTCGTTAAGAAGATAGTTTACTTCAAGAACACTGAAGAGTTCATGAAATTATAGAAACGGTTAACAGAAATGTTATCGTTACGACGTACTGTTCTCAGGAAGAGCCTACTACTACCTATATTTGCCAACAAAACTACTATTAGTACTATACCGTACTAACAAAAATATTCACATACAGATTCTCGGTATCCTCTCGTCGTTGTGGAGCGCCTTCTCATCGTATCCTTCACAATTCCGTTATCCATTTCGCATATCTTCGATGATTTGTTACGCATTTCGACTGTTTTCGTCTATTTATTTTTGAAAAATCAAGTAATTGATATGAAGACCGGCCCGAAGCCGATTGGGGGAATGCTGAAACCAAACATACTGCAAGTCTTGGAGGACGCAGGGGCTGACCTTAGAGCCTGGACAGTAACTCTCAGATTGAGACAGCTGCTACAGACACCTCATCTCAGATGGGAAACCGTTCACAAGTACTTAGAACAGATGACCGTTGAGCAGATGATATTCAGATACGAAGACCCGTCTGGAATCGTGACATACTCAAAGAATCCAATTGTTAGAGAGAAAGTTTTGTTTTAGTCCATATATTCGTCATTCAAATCTATAGTTCAAATTCGCCTGCTTGCAGCATTAGAACGCACACTTAAGTGGACAAAGAAATACTTTGGCAACTGAAAGGAACGTCTCGGCATAAACCTCGAATTGTCGATGATTCAAACAATGACTAGTCGACAATGCGTGTGGCGAAAGGTTGTACAGAGCAGTCAATATAGAAGTCTCTGTAACCCAAGATTGCAAGCAAAAGTCGTTGATAGGTGTCTAGAGCTGAATAAGTTACCTGAAGTGGATTCACGTTCTTAGGGAACTTTCCACCATGCACCAGCCAGTTCCTAATCTTAGCGTAATTGGGACTACCATTTGAAGGTGAAGCGGCAGATACCCCGGACCTGTCATTGAGTGAGTAGTACTCGAGGGCCTTTTGTAGTCTTACCAATACCAATGATTGAGGTTTTTCTTTGCCCAAGAAAGTCCAAGCACGTTTTAGCCTAGTAAAGAATGTCTCGATCCATCCCGTTTCCTTCCTAGGGATATGATTCTGAAGCCGCGTCAATAGTGACTCTAACGCTATAAAAATCACGACGAATTTTATGTCCAGATAGGTTGCAGATTTCGCCATAATACAATATTCCAACGCCAAATCCAGTCTTAGTTTCTTTTTCAGTGTTTGGTAATGGTCAAAGCTACCTTGAAGGAAAAATTGTAGGTGACCTGGGTGAATTCTTATGTCGATTACCGGTACCCTATCATAATAATCGAGGAACTTCTCATGACGTATTACGGTTGCAATAACTACGTTGTTCAGCAGGACGTCTGCATAAGCGATCGATATGTAAGTACCTGCTGCAAAAGAGAGAAGGAGCGTAACGTCTCTCATGGTGCGGTCGAGACTCTTGAGGTCCGAAGGAGTACAGACGATTGTAACCTCCGTGGTCACTTCTGGTTCTCCTGTAGACAATTTCTGCTCAAACATCGAGTAATTTCCTAATGGGTCAAAATTGAAAAAGCGCCCCGATAACCTTGCATGTATTGAATTTGGCAAGAGAAAATTGATCAATCCGAACTTGGCGGTGACGACGCCTGTCCGTGGCAGGCTTTGACCTGTTATTCTCAGTTCTCCGTTATCGCTCGGTAAAAACCGGAACCGGCTTGCCTCGCCTGAGGACTTAGTTACACCATATAGTGTGAGTGATGAGACTGTAATGCGAGCCGGTGGAGTCCCGCCCTGACCTCGGAGGCTCGCGGATTGTAACATTCGTCTGTGAACGTTGACCGCTGTTTGCAGGTCTTGTACAATTATCGTAATTTCCATTTGCGCATTTGTTCTACATTCAATCGAAAAGGGAGCGTCCACTGCGTATCCGTCTCTAAACGTAACGATTCCGCTACCTGCGTACGTTCGATATGAAGTCGGCATGGTTAAACCACGAAGAGTTTCTCTCTGTGTTCCAACACTCCTGTATACTCGTCAATCATCAATCGGGCGATTGCGTGTGTACCCACCATCAGTACCACGCCACAAGACACACATTCCGTCAGTCAAATTCATTGAGTCACTTGGCTTGTAGTTTTTAGGAGTTCGGGAATTCTCGAGCTATTCGGCATCTCTAATTCCCAAGGTATGTTGGGCACAGGGGTAGCTTCTCCAAAAGCAACCCATGTTCTCGTCAATGTGGCACTTGTGCGCTGTATCGCTGAAGCAATGTCCTCCCCAAGCTGTTTTCTCAGAAAAAGTAGGTCTGCAGGGGCATTAGTTGACCCAAATAGGAATGTTTGGATTTGCAATTCCGGTGAAATTGTTCTTAGGCTTTGGTCGATAAAGATGTGTCCGAGACCATGCTTCCTGAACTCTTTGGTTGCTACCGCGAACGTTTCAGTGAGTGCCTCTTGGTCATCGTGCATCGGTTTCGCCGGAACAAAATCATGCGCCTCCTCAAGAATGACGCACGTTTTGAAGTCATACGTCTTTTCTGTTTCCGCGAAATGTGATGATGCCTGGCTAATCAGATCCTCCTCAATACGCCATGCCATCATGCGTTGTTTCTTCTTCTTGGCAAGGATTGAACCAATCCAGTCCGGAAATGAGACATCAACAATCTCAAACAAATCACTATTTGGTCTGAGGGCAGCGATTAGAATTCTTCTGGACGTCTCGTAGAGAAGTGTATCATTGTCTCCTATAGGGGGGATTACATCGCACTTTATGCTGCCCTCGGGAATGCTGAGAGATGGAGCAAGTTGCCTCACAATTCGTTTCCACTCGCCAGTAGGGTCGATTACAACAATTCTCTTTCCGGATGCATATAGCTCGCAAGCGAGAAGTGCAGCTAACGTCGATTTTCCGTGACCAGTGCCAGCAAGTACTGCTGCATTTCGGTAGCAGAGTTTTTCTAGGTCAATGGGAACCGGATAATCTGTGCCCCTTACAGTGCCAATGTATCCATGATTCGGAAAAGGCTTTGTTGGGAAAAACTTCCTCAGGTCAACAGCCGAAGCGAGATTAACATTGAGATCAGGAGACGGGGCATCTCTCACCGGCTCAACGGTCTCGCTAGAGTTGCGTTTTACTAGATTCTTTATCGCTATTCTCTTTCGACTGTGACCGAGATCGTAGAATACGTCTACGATGATTCCTAGAAACTCACCGTATGACACGAATCTGTGCAGCAAGTCTTTATTCGTTTTAACAATTGCAATAGTTCGATTTACTGATGAAGGGGACTCAGTAACTGCAGCAAGTTCAGTCTCAGATGACATGCCCTTAACCAAGGGGGATTCACTGAGATGGAAGTTCTTTACGAATCTTCTGGTGGTCTTGTTCAGCGGCCACGTAAGGCAATAAATAACAATGAGCCTCAGACGTCCAAAAGTAATCGCTGCCGAATTATCCGCATCGTGCGAATCGTTCGAATCATTCGTCGAATCATGTCGAATCGTTCGCTGTAGTTCGGTACTTTTTCTCTAATATCTCATCCTGAGCTTCGCTCGACACACCCACTATAACGCCTCTATCGGTCTCCTGTTTTGAGAATAGCCTCGCCTTCTCTTTGTCCTTTAGAAGCCTATTCACAAGATTCTTTGCTGATTCGTGGGTTATTCCAAGCTTCTCTCCGATCTCAGCGTATGAGAGGAACCCTGAACCCAGGAGTATAGCCAGAAGCTTCCTTTGCTTACCCGTCAAACCATTCGTTATCTCTTGAACGGGTTTTAGAATCTGCGCACTATCCGAATCATGCGAATGATGCGCATTATAGTGCGAACTGATGCGAACTAGTTCGGCCAAGATTTCCTGCTTCGAGATGGCGATCATCTCCTTCAAGGGCCCTGTTATCTTATCAGGCAGCTCGTCCAACTTTCTTAGAACGTCTCGGTTGCTGTTTTCGAGACTCTGATTGTAGATGGCCGCCGTTTCAGAAGGCACCTTTCTCAGTTCTTCTCCGATACCTATGAGTGAATCATTGACGCTCTGAACCCATTGCATGACCAGCTCCCGGTCACTTGCAACAGGTTGTGTCGTTTCAACTTTCGATTCTTCTTTTCTGAACCATCGATTCCAAAATGCCATCATTCATTATTTGGTTTCGAGAGCGCTTATAGTTGAGCCATTGTGCCCGCACCCGTCCGGTATAGATGACTAATCGTCCGGTATACAAAATGAAACGAGTGGAACGTCGAAACCTTATTTCAAGGCAATGCGAAAACCCTTCGAGGAGCAGGATTGGCTGGAGAAGTTGGGCAACAAGAGATTCAGCCTCGAACGATTGGCTGGGACAACCTTCCAGAGAGGTCTGATCTGCGGTCTGATGAGATATTCATTCATCGACTGACTCGACTACCTGACATCAGAAAAACCTACGAAGCCCTCGAATGGAATACGACAGCGATCCTGCAAAATCCCACGCACAAGGGTCCAACGACGGCGAAACCGGTCGGGTTTCCACATAATTTTCCTGAATACCGAGTTCCGCTGTCCCGCTGGGGCGATGAAGTTGTTCTCCGCCTTCACGTAGACCTCTGCCGATACTTGGGCAAGATAGTCAGCTGGCCTCACACAGAACCCGACCCCAAGTATGAGCCTGAGAAGCACTGGGAAATGTTTCTCGCGAAAAATGAATTACGAGGGCCGATGGTCTTGAGTATTTTCGGATTGTTCTATAATGAATCTGCGCCAGCTGAGCATATTTCTTAACTCACTTTGCTCGCTGTCCGCAATCCATAGCTGAGAAGACAACTTAAGACTACAATTCGGGCTGGTCGCATGATTCTGCCTTGCTGAGCGAAGTGGGGGTCAAATACTTCCTTTAGCCGTCTTTGTCGGAAGATGCTGCCAGATTGCAAAAGGTTCGGAGGGCGTGTAATGCCATTTATGCGATCTCCTCACTTGGCAGAACGAAGTCTCACTTTTCAGGTTTGTAGGAAAATATGTGAAGGCGCTCAGGGCTTTCGTCCTTCATCGCGTGGAGTTAGAGAGATGTTGATAATTCTGTGAACATGTTTGCTTATTGATTTCTATGATGTAATGTGTGGTTTCGAGAACATTGATGAGTTTTGTCGCATGAATTCCATCGGACCTATATTCTGACGGGCAAAGCGCAATTCAAAACAGAATCCCGATCCGCGGAGTCGGCTCGTTCTTTCTTCCTTTCGGTCTTCGACCACGCTCCGCTGAAACGAAGAAGACTCGCCTCCCGTTATTAACTCGAGAGGATGTGAGACGATGAGCAAACTACAGAGACTTCAAGACGAGATAATAGAGATTCAGATACAGATTAGGGACTTGGAAGAGCAACGGTCGATACTAAGGAAGGAACTTAACGCGAAATTATCATCGTTGCTTCGAGACAAGAAGACGCTGAAGAAAGTGAGGCCGATAGACAGCTTCAGCAAGAGGGCTTGCTGAGTTGGTATGGGTTCTGATGGGTCAAAGCAAACAGAGCCCAAGGAGTGTGAAAACATGGCCAATGTAATGGAAGTATATCGTCAATACGAAGAGAACGCATACGCTGGAGATAACTGGAACTATCTCAACTCCACGAATATTGTTTCGGAGAACCTCAACAACACAATGCTAACGATAAGGACCGCAGAAGTCAAGAAGTTAGGTCAAGGAGAAGATGCAAGGAACAAGGTCGTTCTTTCCTTTAACGAGACCTCCAAGCAGCTTGCGTTGAACAGCACGAACAGCAAGATAATCGCAGAGAAATATGGAGACGACACTGATCTATGGACGGGTAAGCAGATTAGCCTGATCGTCGTGAAGAAGAACTTCGCAGGAAAACTCGTAGACGGAATTCAAGTCGTGACTTTGTAAGAAGCTGGGAGCATACCGCTCCCTTCTTCCATTTTTCCGAGAACGTAATCTGAAGTCATTGAGCTAGTCTGGATTCGGGACAGGTTCCCGATTTACTTCGTTCTCTATTCGCTTGAGTTCCACAATAAACTTGCCCAGATCGGTCGGCTTAGTCTCCTCCTTCAATTTTGTCGGCTTCCCGTTTGATTTACTTTCTATTTGTCGTTCGACTTTCACCAATGCGTCCTTCTCAAGTTCGTGCAGGTGATACAACAGTCTTGCGTGTTCAGCGTCCAAACTTGCGCCTCTTAGATTCCTTTTTCTGTTTAGCGTCAAGTCCTTTACATTCGAGATTTTACCAACCCTGACAAGCTCGGTTAAGACCTCAAGTCTCTCTTCTCTCATTTGCGTGGCAGGTCTGAGCAGATGAAATATCGGTATTTCTATTGGAGATGGGTCAGCCTTGACCCCTTTGGCAACAACTTCGTCCTTGTCTTTGAGGCGCGAGTATTCCTTGGCCCGGAAGTAAACCACACTGCACCCCGCAAGGGCCGCGGCGACTGTTGCTGCGACTGCCATCGGCTTGGTTCCGGTGCTTATATTCACAAAGACATCGAAGCCTCTTCTTTGTTCTCGCAAAATGACCGCATACATTCCAAGTGTTGCCTCTCTCGGATTTTGGAAGTTCACTTGACAAAACTGCAGGTTTTTTTGAAATCGATTTCGCAGTCTTCTTTCGAGATCGTTATGAATTTCGACGATTAGCGCTTTGTCGGCCTTGGCTATGCTTGCATCGTTTTCAACAATCCATATTTTGTAACAGGGTAACCTATTGATTGAGTATTCTATCCGTTCATAATCAAGGCCTGAGAGTGTAACCTGACACAGGGCCTTGGGAAATCCTGGTACGGTCATAGCATGCCTGCCTGCGTTGCTTGCCAACTCTCATAATGAGATCGCTTGGAGACAGCTGTTCGGAGACAAACTCGATCAACACGTCTGCACTGTTATCATCCGCGAACGATGGGACTACAAACTCTACGGCAGCTATTCCAAAAGCTACAGGGAAACAGAAGACTACGTACGCGAGGTCCTTGCGTACTGTTGAGGAGGTGATTGTTTGATCTGGTTCATCATACTAGCTGCAATCGGCGCGGGTTTGGGGAAGGCCCTCAGTGATGGTGACGACATACCATCCGAACCCACAAGTCACGACGTCACTGAACGGACAACGGTGCTAACGCACTACCCGAGCGGGAAAGTGGAGGATTACTAAATTGGAAATCCTCCCAACTCTCCCCATCACTTTTGGTTTTGCGATGGCTTTCGTGATACTTTGGGGTGCAGTGCTGGGCTTTGTCAACGGCTACAACGCAGCCATTTGGGTTCTCATTATGATCACAGGAGTCGGCGGCCTTACCATACTTGGCCTGCTCATGGAGGAATCAGGAGACTGGGACTATCATGAGCCCCGACGAACACACACAGTGACACATACGCGAATCGTCCACATTGAACGGCCTAGTAATTTCAAAAGACGGTTCGAGGATGATTTCGATTGAAGAAAGAGCTGCTCGTAGCAATTGCATTAGGTATGTTTGCTCTTCTCATCTTTCCCTTTCTTTTCATGGGACTTGTCGTCGTATTTGCCGTAAGGACTCTGCAAAGATGGCGAAATGAATTCTGCGCGGATGATGATTTTGTCTGACACGTCATTCGAAGAACACGCAGTGATCGAGAACCGTGGTCTCCTCGGAGGCAAGAAGATAGAAACTAATGCTGGAAAAATTAATCGAACTACCTTCTTGATGGCATGCGACTTTTGCGGTAAATATCCGCTGGAGAACTTCCTTCTGTGTCGAACGTGTGGATCAAAACTTTGTACGGGATGTTCCACGAAGGTGGACGGAGTGCCCTATTGCAGGCCACATCTAGCGCTGGTCGCGCCTCTCACTCGTCACGGATTTAAAATTCTCCTTTGCATTAACAATGAAATCGAATCGGTTCCGCAAATATCCAAAATATGTCGACTGGATAAGGACGATGTGAAAAGTTCTCTGGCGGTTCTTAGAGAATTAAAGTACATCACAGAATCTGGAATGCTATCGTTCCTTTCAAGAAAAATCACCGGCGACGGAATCAGAGTCCTCTCAGTCTACTCCAAGATTTTCGATGCAGACGAAGATGTGGCCGACGTGAAGAACAGGCTGGAAGAAGAGACTGGTGAAGACAACGATGGAACTTAAGACAGCTTTCGTCTCTGGCTTGATCTTGACGTCGATTCTCATCATCTGGTACGGCATTCTATCGTGGGCTTACGCAAAGCTCAGTGAGTGGGGAATGCCCAGCGCCGCTTACATTATCGTCTTCGGCGTGCTGATGCTGGTCTTCGTTGTTCTTGGCGGCAAGATATTCGTGAAGGAGTGATTATGATTGGATGAATGGGTTGAGGAAACAAAAGAAACGATCGAGAAACTCTCGCAACATGTCAACGCTGATAGTCTGAAGACGCTGCTGGACTTGTACGTCATAACGGATAGCGAAGAAGACAAACAAAGCATCAGGCAAGACGTTGAAACAATTCTTGGGCCTGGGCTGCAGCTGTTGCTTGATTCAGAAAATTCCTATCTGCCCGTACCTCCAGAGTTCAACGGTGAAATTCTGTTTGGCACAGTAGTCCAAGGGAACAAACGTGTTGGGAAATTTGCATTACGAAGGTCTGACCTATGTAGACACGTCGGGATCTTTGCCCAGTCTGGCCACGGGAAATCCGTTCTACTCTACAATCTCACGGACCAGTTGATCAAGAACAACGTCGGCTTCTGGTTCTTTGATGTTAAGCAAGACGGCCGTGCTCTCCTCTTGCGTCATGAGCAATTGGCAGTCATTCCATGGCAGAAATTGCGCTGGAATCCTTTGAGACCGCCACCAAAAATGGACGTGAAACTATGGTGGCAACTGTTTTCAGAAGTCTGTGGCCACGCTTGGGGAGTCTATCACGCTGGAATCAATTATCTTCTTGAGTACCTGGACCAGCTGTACGAAGATTACCAAAAGACTAGCGTTTTTCCAACGCTTGGGGACTTGCATAGGTTGATGGTTGCTAGTCAGGAGACAAGTCGGAAGCGGCTTGAGTACTACGACGTTATGTACAATCGCACTCGCACACTGGGCAGCATTCTTGGCAGCGTACTGAATTCGAATAGCGGCCTGAAACTCGAAGACCTTGTGGACCGTTTTGTAGTCTTTGAACTCGATCAGCTGAGGGCTGAAGAGCAGAATTGGCTCATTGAGGTCATGCTAACGTGGCTCTACGCCTATCGAATGACAGAGCAACACCGCGGCGAACAACTGAGACAGGTGATAATCTGCGATGAAGCACACAGAATCTGGGATGCCAACAAGGAATGGAGAGACACTACAAGAGAAATGGGAATGCCGACAATCAATCTATTCCCCACCCAGTTCAGGGATTTCGGGACAGCTTTGATCTTAACGTCGCAAGAACCAAACAAGATGACAAATTCCGTACACGCAAACACTTTGGTTAAAATAGTAGGCAACTTAGGAAACGGAACCGACATCAATTCAATCTCCGAAGCAATGGGCCTCGACGATGACGAACGAGACGTAATCCACAAGCTCAAGCGAGGAGAATGGCTAGTCAAACTCTCGGATCAGTACACTGAGCCTTTCATGATTGTCACCGCTGACTATCCGGTCGACAAGCACATTTCTGACCAAGCGGTCGCTGAGAGGTTGCGGAAATTGCTCCCTGAACTCGAAATTGAAGAGCGAAAGGAAGCAATTGGCCGCGTACAGAATGCAGAGCAAGTACCGAGGCTAATCAAGAGTCAGCTAACTGCAGACGCGTGGGGCGTACTCGCAAACGTTTGCCAGCATCCATTTCTTGGCATCAGATCTAGATGCTACGCTCTGAAAGTCTCTGGCAGAAGAATCGAATCGGCAATCCAAGAACTAGCCAACCGACACCTAATCGTGAGTTTAGAGATTCCGTTGGGAAGATTCAGGCCTGTGAAGTTCCTACTTCCGACGGATGACGCTCTGAATCTTCTCAGAGATTTCGGCTACGACTCGAGCCTATGGAAGAAAATCGGGAATGTCGGATTCGAGCATTCACTCTACCAGGTGCTTATCGCCTATTCTTTTAGAAAGAAAGGCTACGAAGCGACGATAGAGAAGAAGCTGGCTTCTGGGAGAAGGCTTGACGTCTACTGTTACGACGGCAAGAGTAAGACTGGAATAGAAATAGAATTAACAACCACAAATATTGAGGAAAAAGTTGAGGGAATAGACGAGCTTGACAGCCTAGTCATACTTGTTAAAGATGATGAAAGTCTGCGGGACGGAGTAATGTTCCTGAACGCCCGTCCCGCAATCGAGAAAGTAACTGTACAGAAAATAAGCGAATTCCTACGTGAAAATAGTACTAGAAATAGCCAGTCGGGCGTCGGACATCAGCGGTCATTTAGCGGAACAAACCCGAATCATGACGATTCTGGAATGAAGGTGCAGTGAATGGGAGACTATAGGCGGAAACGTAAACGAGTTGGGAGATCCGATACAAAGAGACGACCCTACATTCCGAATCTTGGAGGAGGCGGCTACGGAGGGCCGAGGAACTATTTCCGAACGCATGATTTTAGATACGAAAAAGAATCACCTGCAAAACTTCCAAAGACGGAAACCCGTTACGAAGTTATCGAAAGGCCATCTACCGAAAGCTATCGTCAGCCTACGTTCTATCGCCCTGAGCCGGATCAAGCTTTGATGGAGAAGGCTGTTGGGCGTGCTATGGAGAAGTATCTTCGCAATGACTCAGACCAGAAGCAAGAATCTCAGACTGAGACAGACCTCGTTTCGGAGACTCCACCTAACTTGCAAGAGGTAGGCCTCGAAGCGAATCGATTTGTGGAAACGGGGCCAGCCACAATCGAGCAGAAAGAACCTGAAATTGATCTAACTGAACCCTTGGTGGAAGTCTCGCAACAGGCCATCATCGACAAAGGTCCAGAACTATATGACGTTCCTGTCGCTGACCTAGAGCTTCTGCTTGTCGAATTAGACTCTAACCAGCTTGAAGTTCAGCCAGAGAGGAATATCGAGGCCGAACCGGTGAGGGAATAATAATGGTCACGGGCAAATCATTGGAACGAAGCGACCGCATGAATGAACTGAAAGAACATTCTATGGAACTGCGCGAATTCGAAGGAGCAGATTGGGAGGGAACACGACAAGACTCAGAACTATTGTGGAATCTCAGAGAAGCGTTGTCACGCTCAATTGAAAAGGGCGAACTTGAGGCTCGAATACTGTCCGAGGCGGTCATGGAATCAGAGCTTCACGAAGCGTACGAGCCCCCTGCAAGCGATGGCGATTTGCTTCTTGCTGAGTTAGATGCCACACCACTCGAGACGAACGTAGACCAAAAGGAGCAGAAAGTTGAGAATGCAGAATCTGCATTATAGACCTACCAAAAGCCCTGCATGTATAATCTCGATAGCACCGAAAGACTTCACCACTCAACGCGAGGTCGAGAAGCAACTCAGCTCTGCAGGAATTGAGTATCAGCTTCACAGCACAGCCGGAGTCTTCTGCATCTGGTGCGGTCTTCCCATCACTATTGTCAACGACATGAAGATTTACAATGACGGAAGGATAATGTGGCTGACAAAACACTGCAGAAAAGAATACGTTGTTATTTTCAATGTGACGAAACTAGAACAGGCGGCCGGCCTCCCGGACGTGTTAAGGGAAGCCATGATTCAGAGTCGAGCGGTTGGTCAAGGCGACGATGAGAGAATTTCGCGGCCTGACGCTGGGCAGAATGCGAATCTCGGAAGTGAGTCAAGAGCGGAGAAGGTAGAGAATGCAGAACGACCGTTATAGTACAAGAATAGATTTCGATCTCACGGGTGAATTGGCTAGGCGACTGGACGAGATAATCCAGAAAGGATTTGTTGGATCAAAGCCTGAGGCTATAAGACAAGCGCTAACAGAATATTTCAACAAACTGGACGAACAACAGTTCAGACGTGCGAGATTAAGGCTCTTGGAGAAGGAGACGAGCCAAGAATGACTATGCTGCAAAGAGTTTACAGTTTCATCCTTCACTCTGTTAGTCCCGATTTCATTTTCATTAATCACTGACTCCTAGCCTTGCAGTGATTTCTGAGTTTATCCGGTAGCATTGTTTACGGCAAATATTGTGATCTGGTTTGAAATGTCCGTCCTGTCAAATTGAACTTCTAGGCCAAGAGAACTATCCCTTGAAACGTTGTGACCAATGCAACCTCTGGTTTGAACTAGAGAATGATGAGCTTGTGCCGTTACGGGTCGACCCACTGTATTTGCGGCGCTGAGTTGCAACATATTTGGAAATTGACTCTAACTCGACCGATTGCCTCGATTGCCACAAGCCATTGGTTTGGATAAACCGAAGTAAGCGGTTACTTCAAGGCCGCGATGTTGATGAGTTGGGCTTCCGCTGCGACTCATGCAAACGTGAGTTTCGATTCAGAGAGGGCAGGCTAAAGGAGCTGAAGACCGAGCCGGACCCAGTCGCCGAACGCATCGTTATGCACCAGGCAGAAATCGACACGGTCCGGAACCGGCGTTGTCCTCATTGTGGTGGACCACTCGATGTCTTTCTTACCTGCGAGTGGTGTCATGAAAGATACTCGGTGAAGAGCGGCGAACTCGTACCGAGAAGTGAGGAACCTATGCAACTTAAGCCTAAGATGAGAGACTACTATGCCATTCAGTGGAAGCAGTAACTACACTATCCGCACGGAGCGATGGTGTAGAGCCTGTAAGGCCAGAACTCCACAGATTTCCTGCGGCTGCCGCTACTCCACTCCCGAGAAACTCAAGGTTCCTAGCGTTCTGATAAGGAATGTCACGTGGATCTGCCAATGGTGCGACCAAGCGGAGGTAGAATCCAAGGAAGTTGCCTTGCCATCAGACCGGGTTAAGATAATTCGCCGCTTTCTGTCCCTCTCAGACGACTATGATCTCTTGGGGTTGGAAATTGAAGGAAGGGCAGATGAGCTTGTGTTCCGCGTCCGGCTCCCGGACTTTGACATGGGTGAAATGCGCGCGATACAGTGGAAGCAGCAGGAGACAGGTTTCATCACAGCCGATGAACTCATGAAGGTGCAACGCGCCGGCTACAAGAGACCCGCAGCCGTCCCCCCTAAACCTGAGCCTCGCGATGTGGCAATTTTGCGGAAGAGAGAAAGACAGCGCGCTTTTGCCGGAGGTCCCAGACCATATGATTGACGAAAATTCACCCCATTCGCTCTGATGGTCAAAATATGCAAGCTAAGGCTAGGAAACGAGTTGGAGTCATAATCTGCGGGCGCATCTGGTTGGAAGTCGACCAGAAGATACGGGATTGGATTAAGAACCACCCCAACGAGAAGATCATCGATAGAATTCCAATCGTATTCACAGCTGAAAGCGGCCGATATTGCGGTGGCCTAATGGTAGAAACGTATGAAGAATCCCTCCCCTCAGACTTTTGAAGTCACAATCTCCAACTATTCCGGCGTGGAACGTCGCTTCCTCCAAGCCTAAAGAGAACCGATTACTCGTCAGACTAGAAGCCAGGTGCGCTCTTGATTCCCGAGGGTCAATCTGCGTGGCTTGTAGGAGCCACCTACAAGACGGGGTTAGTCACTCTCAGGCTGATCACATCGCCCGGCTTGGAATCGATTGAATGGATTGAAAGAGATTTTCAACCATACTACCTCACTACACAGAAACAGGGCGAACCCGTCAAGAAAATTGACCTCTTCACGGGAAACGAGTTGACACTAAACAAGGTCACCTACACAGGGAAACCTTCGAAGGACACGAAAGCTTGGGAGCTGGACATTGATCCGGCGCTCAGCTACGCGTATGATAAGGGACTGCGGTTCGGCATCCTTCACCGTTTCAGCGAAAACGGTTGGGTTCCTGATGCCTCCTTAGGCGGCGAGGATGGTTCTCGCTTTGAGAAATTGTTCGGAAGAATCAGCCGAAGCGACCGACTCAAGTATGCTTCGCTGCAGGAGGCATACGCCTACGTCAGCCAGCCCGTACCCAAGATTCCTGAAGAGAAACTCGATATCCGTGGAGTTGGCTCTGAGGAAGATTACTATAATGCCTTTCTCCTCAGCCGCTTAGCGAACCTCCCCATAAACCGAACATACAGAAACTATTCCGTCTCCGACTGGATACGTTCAATGCTCAACACCTACTACCGCTCCCATAACATCCTCATTCCCAACCCTGAAGAACTCAACCTCGGAGACACGAGAAAGCAGGTAACGGGTGCCTTAGCAATCGGGCCGGAGCCGGGTACTTACTTCAACATGCACGTCCTGGATTTCGAATCTCTTTACCCGGGTTGTATAGACGTATTCAACCTCTCATACGAGACTATCCAATGCCCCCACCCAGAATGTCGAAGTAACCGGGTGCCCGGCCAACCACAGTTACACGTTTGCACGAAAAGACGCGGAATCTACTCCGTTCTCGTAGGCGCTCTCCGTGATCTGCGTCTACAGGTCTACAAACCCCAGACGAAAACAGCAGATGAGACGGAGGGTAACGTTGTGGCCGCATCGCGAATTTTGAAGCTATTTCTCGTCTCCTGTTACGGAGTTACAATTCGAATTCATGGCTTAGCCAGTCCACTTCTGGGCGAGGCGATCACAGCTTACGGAAGATACGTCCTTCAATCCACATGGGATTTGGCGAAGAGGATGGATCTCAGACCGAAGTACAGCGACACGGATTCGCTATTCCTAGACAACCCAACTGAGGAGGAGACGTGGAAGCTCATTCAAGAGGTTGGTAGCAAGTTCAGACTTCAATTGGCTTATGATCGCGTCTATTCGGTCTGTGTTCTCAGCACTATCAAAGCCTACTTCGGTATCCTACCCAACGGAGAACCAGAAATCAAAGGTTTAGCCATCGCCAAATCCAACTCACCACGATTCTTCCAGGAAACCTTCCAACAATGCCTAACTCAACTGGCCGAAGGACGTCGCTCACCCACCGAATTCGAAACTGCCAAACAGCAGCTGACCGACATAGTTGCCGAAGCGACTCACCGGCTTCGTAGCAGATCCGTGAGTCTGGGTGGCTTAGAATATCGAGTTGAACTTAGGGAAGAGCCAGCGGAGAAGGTACGGTCGAAGAGACTTGCGCAGCCCTACCAAGCGGCTTGGCTGCTCGAGCGGCAGGGAAGGCGGCCCGATCGTGGGGACACGATTGGATTTGTGAAGGTGCTCCCGTTCAGGTTACAGGGAAGGCAATTCACCGTCAAACCAACCTCACAAGCAAACTCGAACGAGATCGACGTCGATGACTACGTCCTCAGTCTACACGCCTCACTCTCACAAGCATTCGAACCCATGCGCATTAAATTGAAAATGAATTCAACCAAGCTCTCAGATTTCGTCTAGTCTACGGTTCCCAACTACTTCATCACCTAAGATAGTGCTGAATTAGAATTACCCCATATCTGAGGAGGAAAGCGGTTATACTAGAATTAGGAGAAAGGCGGAGACTACCGTTAGCAACAAACCCAAGAAGAAAGTCACACTGGCTGCATGCCAAAGAAATGTTAGCCAAGACTTGAACGTCGTTTGTTTGTGCGATCTCTCTTCCGGTGTCACGTCATAAAAGAATAAAGAGATTGAACTTATCATGTAGAAGATCGTTGAGGCTACAAGCGCAGACCTTAGTACTAAGCTCCGTTGCGCGAGTTGGATGGCTGTTAAGCTTAACCCTGCAAGGAGGGCGGGCCTTGAGGCATTCACGATTGGTGAGAGGGCTCGTTCGGTTAGTCTCGGCAAGATGGATTTCCACCTAGGTGAACGGCCAATGTAGCTTTAACTTGCGCGTTTTCGCGCAGAACAATAGCTCAGCTCAGTGAGACAGGGAACAATCCTGAGAGATGAAAAATCAAACATAATAAGGTGATTCTTTCAGATTGATGCCTCGTATTGCCTTTGAGTTCTACTTGGAAGGGCCTTAGACGCTTTTGGAGCAATCGGCCTAGAGAACAGAGGAGGACGCGAGGATCCAAACCTCTGACCCGCTCGTCTGCCGGAGATGTGGAGTTGGTTTCGCTTTTGCGTAAGGCACGCCTGCAGGCATCATCTGATTTAATGATGTTCTTGAATCGACAAGCTCCGGAATCCAAGTGGAGTGACACGATAGCGATTGATGAACATGCAGTCTTCCCCGACTGCCATTTCATCTATGAGAAGACCCCCCATTATGACGTCGCGGTCGATGAGTCGATTGACGCGGGTAATGGACGCAGGAGATTTGCAAAATTATTTGGCCTTACAGAGGCGAATCTGAATGAACTTGCGGACAAGTACGGTAGAGTCAGTGAGCGGAACGAGGTGGGCATGGTGAAATTTAAGGGCGGAATGCGTGTCCTCGACGGGAAACCAAGCCCAGATCGCGATAAGCTCTACGTCGACCGAATGGACCCTCCTCCGATACTTGATTCCTTCGATCCTTCGAATCCCCCGAAGATTAGATTGGGACGCGTTAAATTTAGTGTAATTCTCGCGATCCGTAATGCACTGGAAGCGGACCATGTCGAAGTAAATGGGGTGCCGGTAAACTTCAGGAATCACGTTCTCAAGCGGTCGAATAAGGTTCGATCTTACCGAAACATCTTCGTTGGTGGAGGGGTAGGCGTGCATGTGAGTGTAACCACCTCGGACAAGAAGCTTGTACTCTTACGTCGATCCGCTCGAACAGAGTTTTACGGTAACAAGTGGAGCATGTCAACTGACGAATCTATGAATGGAGATATTTCATATCGAGGAGGTGCTGATAAGGACTTTGAGGCCGCGGCGGTTCGCGGTCTAAGAGAAGAGCTTGGAATAGCTGCCTCTAGAAAGAGGATAAAAATGGCGGCTTTTGCTGGAGAATATGATGATTTGGAATTCTCTGTCCATGCTCATCACGACACCCATCTGACCTCCGCTGACGTCAAATCCAATTGGCCCTTTTCTGAGGACAGTAAGGAATCTAACAGACTTGGACTAATTCCCTTGGAACCGGCCCACCTGGCCAGTCTCATCGTTAGAGGTTTTCCATCGAAAGATGGCGGTTCCTACGAGAAGTTATCTCCCGATGGAACGCGTCTGAACGTATTCCTTTTGATGCTGCGTAAGTTTGGATGGGATACGACGAGAAAGAGCATTAATAGTACAATTGCAAGGACGAAGTTGGATTCATAGCAACTTGTTAAATTGATTTTGCAGTAGTAGATTTACTGCTTGAGACATTTGAATGATGATAATTGGCTCCTCGGGACTGGAATCAAAGAATTATGCGGGCTTCTACCCATTAGGAAATCTCGTAGCACCGAAAAACCAACTGGCCCAAATCCGAACCGTTCGGGCAAGAAACGGTCAGAACTCGGGAAAAGCAAGGCTTAAAATTGGTGGACCGGGCGGGATTCGGACCCGCGACCTTCCGGAAGCTTGGTGAAGAACTTGCAAACCGGACGTTCTTTGGCCCAGCGAACACTTGGCATACCAGGCTGAACTACCGGCCCACTTGCTTACACGTTCTGACTCAAACCTTTAACCCTTCCGCGCAGACCGGATGAGCGAGAATTCTTTCTCAGTGGTTGTCGAACACGACGTCCGAGGTTGAGTTAAACTTGCTCACAATCGTTCGAAGGTGAGGTCCGTTACGTTCTTCGCGTTCTGCAAGAAGGTTAGGCATTCTTCACATACCCTCTTCTCAAATTCCCCTGCAACGAGCGACTCCTCGTCAAACAAAGGCATAGAAGTAGATTGAAGAGATTGTGCAGTAAACTTCGCTTTCCTTGTTGCAGGTTTCCTCTCGCAGACTTCACACGTACCAGGCCCGCTTCGCCTCAGCATCCGATCGATGATTCTAACCCACCACCCTGATTATCGTAGGAATTTACGCCTCCCGCCTCAAAAATGAATTGTTGAGGGCCGCCGAGGGGACTTTCACGTCGCGAGAACGACGCTTTGAACCCCTTGGGGTCGTCTTAGTTTCACAGTACTCTTGCATCCTCTGCACCTCCAACCCAGAATATGAATCTTGATTCACATTACAGTGCAATGTTCTCGATGACACCTGAGGTCGCAGCCGATACTGGCATTCACCTTGGAGACGGTCACCTATTCATCAGACAAAACGGAACCAACACTAATTATTGCTACGATATCACAGGGAACGCTCTGGAAGACCAGCTCTATCTTCTAAGTCATGTTATTCCGACCATCGAATCGGCATACGACCTCCACAAGTTTGGAGTTTATCTCGACCCTGGAAGGACTTGGATGTCCATCGTATTTCAAAGCAAGAACGTTGCACTCTTCAAGCACAGGGTCCTTGGCCTTCCTAATGGACGAAAGATTAGTCCCTCAATACCCTCCGCCATTCTTGACGACGCTCGTCTGATGAAGTATTTCGTGCGAGAAATCCTTGCCACAGACGGGGTCCTAGGATTTTACAACGCCTCAAAAACCCAGCCTCACAAATATCCTAGGATCCAAATCAAGATGACTGCACGAGCGGTAATTGAGGAATTGGCAAAATTTCTCGGGAGAGAACTCGGCGTCAATGTTTCTTGCAGATTGAATGCCGAGCCGGGTGGATTTGGAAGACGCCCACGCCACATCGCACAGATCAATGGTTCTGCCGACATCGATCTCTGGAGAAAGGAAATTGGTTTCTCGAACCCATCTCACATCTCACGCATGATGGTCTTCGAAGAGCTTGGAGAATGTCCGCCTAGAACTAGCGTGCTCGACCGTCTGTCATTTCTCACTGGCTGCATGTCCACGCTGAAGGTTTCAGGAGCTATTCCGGAGTCCGCTTTTGAGTCCGCAATCTCCAGAATGAGGCGAGAATTCGGGTCACCTGTTCTAAACGCGCCTCGCACTATCGAGCGAATTCAAGAAGTCAATCTACGGCTTCGAAGTCTTGTGAGGGAGCTCCCTAAAATCGTTGAATTGAGGACGACGGAGTCTTAATGGTGAGGGCCGCCGGCGAGATTTGAACTCGCCCCGTAGGGTCCACAGCCTTGTATCCCTAAGTGGGTCTATACGCTACCAAGGTTCGCGGAGTTTAGGACTCCTCTACGCTACGGCGGCCATCGCGTGTCCGTGGAGGTCTGTTCTCATATCAACTTTTCCAAGCTGCCAAAGTTGAGGGTTCATCCGAGGCCGCTGCGAATCGAACGCCTTTTCTTTCTAAACCTGGTCATTGTTCGCTGGGGAGATTGGTTTTTGATCAGACTTGGGATGCATGTTTCAATTTCGGGGACAATCGATCAAGCGGCTGACCGCGCCCGCGAACTAGGCTGTGACACGTTTCAAATGTTTACCAGGAACCCGAGGGGCTGGAAATACAAGAAGCTTGACCGCGGAGAAGTTGCAGAATTCAAAAGGAAGGTCGGGTCGTACAACCTAACTCCCGTCGTAGCCCACATGCCCTACCTGCCGAACCTTTCCTCGCCTAAGAAGCTAATTTACAACAAGTCCGTGAAATCGCTCAGTGGCGAGCTTGATAGGTGCGGGACGCTGGGAATCCCATACATTGTGACACACCTGGGAAGCCACCTCGGTGAAGGCTCCGACGTAGGCTTAGAAAAAATTGTGGACGCAATAAACCACGCACTTTCAGAGAACCCGAACGACGTCATGCTCCTCCTCGAAAACACCGCGGGAACCAAGAACAGCATGGGCTCCTCTTTCGAAGACATTAAGAGAATCTTGGACCGAGTCGAGAATAGAAAACGCGTTGGGATCTGTTTCGATACTGCGCACGCGTACGCGGCCGGCTATGACCTGCACTCACCACGGGGCGTTGACGGCACTCTCGGGAAATTCAATTCTATTCTGGGTTTCAGCATATTGAAGGTAATTCATCTGAATGATTCGCAGGTCGGTTTAGGTTCCGGCAGGGACAGGCATGAGCACATAGGCTTGGGATACATTGGAGAACAAGGTTTCAGGGCGCTCTTCAAGCACGAGGCGGTTCGAAACCTCCCCTTCATCATGGAAACACCCATCGATGAACGCGGCGACGAGAAGGAGAACATGCGAAGAGTAAGGGAACTGTCAGCCTGATGAGAACTCTCTCAACAGCGCTTCGAGTTTGTTCGCGAATGCTCCTCGAGGAAACACGGCGTTGATTCCAGTGCGCTGCGCCTCTTCAGCTAAACTGCTGTTCACGTGCGAATAGTACCCGACCACCTTACAAGACGAACTCCGGGCGAGGCCTTCCAGGACCGCAAATTTTCCCACTGCGACATCAAGGTTCACGAGAGCGACCTGTGGCGTCGATTGCTTGGCTTCTTGGAGAAATTCATCTAAATTGTCGAAAACCTTTGCGGAGAAGCCAACCTTCGCGGCGGCGCTCTCTATTCTTGATGAGAATAGGAGGTCGGGTTCGAAAACAATTAGTCGACTCATTGCATCACGCCCTTCTCGAAGCGTACACACTCAAGAATTAAGGAAAACGAAATTGATTAAAGTTCGCCCGGCATTCTACCCGACGCAGCCATGATATTCAGGCAAGTACCCGTTGGCACCTTCCAGAACTTTTCATACATTATCGGAGACGAGAAGACCAAGTCAGCTGCGCTGATCGACCCTGCTTGGGAAGTTGACAATTTACTGGCGCAATGCGAAGAATTGGGTTTGAAAATTACACGAGTCATCAATACGCATTCCCACCACGACCATATCGAAGGGAACGAAGCCGTCGTTAAACGTACAGGCGCAAAGGTGGTCATGCACGTGAAATCCCCCGTGAGAAAGGATATTTCGGTAAAGGACGGCGACACTATAGAAGTTGGATCGTTGAAGCTGAAAGTGTTCCACACACCAGGCCATTGCCCAGACCACATCTGCCTACTCGTAGACGGAAAACTACTCACAGGGGACACTTTGTTCGTTGGTGAATGCGGCAGAACAGACTTGGCGGGCGGAAATTCTGGGGATCTGTACGATAGCCTAGTAGAGAAGATCCTACCCTTGGATGATACAATAGAGGTCTACCCGGGCCACGACTACGGAAAAACAACGTCCTCAACTATTGGGTTCGAGCGCAGAAACAATTACACATTGAAAAGGCGCACACGGGAAGAATTCATTAAGTTCATGGCTGAACCATAAGCCCAAAGGCGCAGAGAACAGGCTCGTGCAAAAGGCCGAGAACGAAGAAATTCTCAGAAAAATCCTTCATGCCATAGGAGATGTGCCGAAGAATGTCTATTCCCCGAGTGACGACACTTTCCTAATGCTGGACGCCATCGCGAAAATATCGGTTGGAGGGAAGCAAGTGCTTGACATCGGGACTGGCTCAGGCATTCTTGGGTTATTTTGCGCATCCCGTGGAGCCCATGTCACAGTGACAGATGTTGACCAGTCAGCATTGGAATATGCACAGAAGACCGCTCGAGTGCTGGCGCTAGGCCTCCAAACAGTCTTGTCAGACGTGTTCTCGAATGTTCAAGGGAAGTTCGACCTGGTCACATTCAACCCGCCCTACCTGCCTAGTTCAACGGTTGAAGACAGAACCGTCGATGGAGGACCGGGTGGCATAGCTCTGTCAAAGCGGTTCCTAGGCGGACTTGGAGAGCATCTCAATTGCGATGGAACCGCCTTACTCTTGATCAGTACTTTGAATGATTCTGCGTCTCTAATCTCTGAGGTGAATCCTGAGTTCCAATACGAGGTAATGGCGAAGCGTCAACTGTTCTTTGAGGAGCTGCAGGTGCTAAGTGTTCGGTTTCGAGATAGCCTCGCCTGTTAGCGATTTTATCGCAACGTCGTCTTCGTAGAATTCCTTCTCGTTAGCCGTCTTCCTTCCGGCGTAGCCCTCATGCAGCTCATGCCAGAAGGCGACGTTCTCCTCGCCTAATTTCCAGCAGAGCCAAACGCGTTTGCCGAGCCTTACTGCTGGGAAGTCAAGTAGTCCGATGTTCAGGTCCTTCAGGACGCAGCCGAGTTCCTCAAGCTTCTGAATTTCCCTCCCGAGCCGTTCCATGGCATCAGCCATCTCCGTGTCGTCCTTTAACGCGTCAGCTTCTTTCTTGATTGCGATGGATCGTTCGACCGTCTCCTTCACCTGAGGTAAGAACTCATTAGCCTGCTTGGGGGTGAAGAAGATGGGCAAAGTTGATTCTCCTCCAACATCTCCGTGCGAAGAATAAGAGCTTTGCATCCATGAGAAGGGTTCGGGCATGAGAGTAGAAGGATGGGCACGCGAACTTCTTATCGAATCCCGATTGGGACATTTGGCTACTTCAACGAAGCGTGGCCAACCACACGTTGTTCCTATATGTTACGTGCTCGATGGAGCCACGATTTATACTCCAATCGACGAGAAGCCCAAGCGAAGAAAGCCGATCCAATTACGGCGGGTCCTGAATATTGCTGAGAACCCCAACGTGTGTTTGGTCGTAGATCATTACGAAGAAGATTGGAACGAGCTGAAGTACGTGATAGTGCGTGGCTCCGCAGAAATTATTCACGACGGAAGAACTCATGAGCGAGCAGTTATGCTGCTACGGGAAAAATACAAACAGTATCGTCAGATGAATCTTGAAGACCGGCCGTTAATCAAAATCAAGCCGATTAGCGTAGTCGTTTGGAGTACGGCTGACATCTAGTGGGGAGCTTCAGGAGCGCTTTTTACTTCATCCGACTATCCTAGGTCGAATACTATGCTAGAGACGCCGGCCAAAGTCTCAATCTCGTCAGCTAGACGATGCAACTGCCCCGAGAACCACCTCAACTGCATGTCGCCTAAGGAATGGATCAAGGCACAGATCGGAGTCTGGAAATGCTTCTACGAGAGACGGGACATCCGAGACAAAGAAGTACACCCCGCAGTGATGCCCCTCGCCCTAGCCAAGAGGGCAGTGGAGTTATTCACGCACGCGGGCGAGCTTGTAGTAGACCCTTTCAATGGAGTCGGCACGACACTACTCGCCTGCCAGGACATTGAGAGGAATGCGGTTGGCTTTGACATCAACCCCCAATATTGCGTTACCGCGAGGCAGCGGCTGGAGATAGCCGGACAGAAGCATGAAACTCAGCAGATCGTACTCTGCGACGATGCACGAAGAATATCTGCATACCTCGAAGAAGGTACAGTCAGTTTGATTTTCACCTCTCCTCCCTACGCGAACCTCCTCAACAGGCCGAGGTCGAACAAGAGCAGAAGAGGCGAACTTAGGCGGAACAAACAGTACCTCAAGGTAGAACAATACAGCCAAGACGACAGAGATCTCGGAACGCAAGCTTTCGAAAAATATACGGAACAAATGGGGACCATTTTCAGAAGTCTTCTTCCAATCCTGAAACCCAAGGGTCATGCGGTCATCAATGTGCCAGATATGTGGTGGAAGAATGACAAACACGGAATGAGAGTCCCACTTCATATGCATGTGCACCATGCCTTAGTTGAAGCGGGTTACGAGCTTCGGAACACAATCATCTGGGACAGAACCAACATAGTCAATAGAGTAGGAATCTTCGGCTGGCCGTCCAACTACATAACCATGGGCACAACGTTCGAATACCTTCTCGATTTTTGGAAACCAACTTCGCCTTAATTCTTGGCTGGTTAAACCAAAGGCATATGTACGGTCCAATTGGTTCTGTGAGGAAAACTCACGAGATTCGAGAAGCCATGAGCCAGACCACGGAAAGTACGAGCTTTGAGTCACGCGAGTTAGCCGTGGTTGGCAATTTCTTCTTCTGCGAGGTTTGCAACGTCGTCTGCGAGTATGGCGACCCTATCTGGCTGGAACACCAGAAGGAGATGAAGTATCATAAGATGAAGCGGATGCTCCTTCTCCGATGCTGGAACTGCGGAACGGTTGTTGTGGACGCCTACGCTGAGTATTCCTTGGAGCGAAACCAGTTCTGGTGCAGGAACTGCATCGAGAAAGTTGGCTACCTCAAGTTTAGGTCCGCAACCTGAGCCGAAGTTCATTGCCAGCGTTTCGTTGTTCCTTTCCGGTAAGCCTTCCAATACGGGTCAAAACTAGGATAAGTAAGACGAACCCGCCCTCGACGTGTTGTTGCCTGCGCTGATCGGGTCTTTGTCAAGCGGCCGACCACGTGCGATGAGATCCCGTTAGACTTCAGTTGGTTCAAGACTCTTGCAGTTTTATTGGGGCGGCACGCGATTATGAGAGTCCCTTCGCTAAGGGATATCAAAGCGTTGATTCGAAAGAACTTACAAATCTCCCGGGTCTCTTCGGATACCGGAATAATGTCCAAGTCGATTTCTACTCCGAGGCCCGATGCGTTTGAAAGTTCCAGGACAGCGGCAATGACGCCGCCCTCTGTTGCGTCATGCATGGCTGTTACTCCATTCTGATGAATTCCAACAGAAGCCGCTGTGAGAGCGTCTTTTACAGTCGATACTTCGAACAGGTAATTCCGAGCCTTCTCGAACAGCCTGCTCCCTATTACACTTTTGATTTTTCGTGGGAATGCTCGTGTGAGAATTGCCGTCGTTTCAACAGCTGCGCCTTTAGTTAGGATGACGTCGTCGCCACTTCCGGCCATTTCAGACGTCAGGTACCGCTCCTCACGGCAGACCGTATACATTACGCCGCCCCCGATTACCGAATAGCCGCAACCTTGGTACTTTCCTGTGTGGCCCCCCACGATTGCGAGCCCAAGCTTCTTGCACTCAGAATGGAAAGCTTTCCAGTACTCGGCAAATTGGTGATTACTCATCTGCGGGGGCAGATTGAAGTCGAAGATTCCGTACTGTGGGGCGCAACCGCAAGTGGTTAGATCGGAGGCTAACAGGTTGACTGAGAGCCATGCCGATTCAGATGGGCGTAAGCCCGGGATGAAGGACAGCGGGTCGGTTGTTGCCACCAGAACTCTCCCTCCCCCAACTCTGACAACTGCATTGTCAACGCCAAATCTTGGGCCAACGATTATTTCTCGACGTACGGCGCCGAGCCTAGGATAGATAACTCTGTCCAAGTAGTTTCGGTTGACTTTTCCAAGATAGCCAGTCAACATTTTTCGCCTGACCATTCTCTTCATATGTTGAACAAGAGAAGAAAAAAGGGGTTTTATTCCGCGATTCTACGTAGTGAATCAGAGATAGATTTCTAATACATGCCTCTTTTGCAGTATGAACATGAACACAGAGCTGATGATGAGTTCTGGAACAAGATACCATGCATTGTATATTGCGGAATAAAGTGCTGGATTCATTCCTGCTGGTGCATACGTTGCGAAGAAAACGAGCCCTGAAGTGAAATGGCAAAGGAACCTTCCACCTATGCCGACCGCGACGCCGAGCACAGGTGAGTGTCGGAAGAAACCAGCTAACCCGAGTGCCCCGAAAGCCAGTGGATAATCAAGCAGAACTTGAACTGGATGGTATATGAAAGGTTCTTCCACGAGCACCACTAAACCGAAAGCAATTCCCGCCAAGATCCCAATCCGCGGACCCCTTCGTGCGGCAACAAAGAAGATTGGGACCATTGCGGCAAGGGTCACCCTGCCACCTTCTGGCATCTGCAACGGGAGAAATCCGGAAACGTACTCAAGGACTCCTGCCAGAGCGACCATAGCGATGATTTCCGTTAGTATCTTTGTTTGAATTTTCACTGTCCAATTTCACCTCCACGATTTGGTTGAAGGTTACCGAGGACAGCGATATGGAACGCTTTGGATGGATTGCGGAAAGTTGCGCGACTTGCGTTCACTTAGCACACTCCCTACGCCGGCATTACCCGGATCAGGTTCACGGGGTCGACGGCGACGTGAGCCGTCCTCTCAGCCGGGACCTTCCCAGCTCCCCCGGTACCTTCATTCGAAGCACAGAGTAATGGGAAATTTAGGGTTAACTCTCAATTAGCGAATTCTGTACCGAGGTTAGGTGGCGAACTTCCGCTTGGTAGGTTAGCGGAGTTAATTGAGACTGGCTCTCAATCTAGCTTCGTGTGTGGAGTGAAAGATAGAATGATCCGGTTGAATGATGATAGCAACTTCTCACCCGTCAGGCGAGGAATCCAATCCGGGCCTTAACGCGTGTACTTTGATTCAATTGGGACTCTGTGAACGTCGACCCTAGGCGGTGCGTAGAGTGTGATGAATGGTTCCGGCTTTGAGGTTTCACCTACCAAAATTGAGCCCGAGGAGCTGCCCAGATCAGCGAACAAGACGGTGCCGTCTTCTAAGGCAAAGATCGCAGCGTGAATTCGTGAAGGAATTATTCGGATGCGGCTGTCATACTGTTCAACCTCGCTCTCCTCCTTCGATGACCAGACGATTAGTTTCGAATCGGGACGTTTGCGCCTACCCATCACATAGACATTTCCGCTCTCAATAGGGACTGAGTTGAGGCTGCCGGACAGGAGCCGACGGGAATCTTTGTAGAAAAGGGACGTAGTTCGGCCGAGAATTATGACGACGGGATCGATGGTGTCGCTGACCTTAAAGGGCTCATAGACCTTTACAGCACCCTCTCCATATTGCCCCATGTATGTGCTGAAAGATTCGTCGAACGAGGGGTACTTCTTTCGGAAATCGTCCACTACGGTTCCGAGTTTTGATTTAAGGGAAGAGAGCGCTTGCATCGGCCTCGAGCCAGAATTCGAGGCTGGATATAATTAAACTCTGGGAGAGGTGTGATATTGTTTTCAGAGTTTGCACGCTTGCTCTGGCCTTACGCTGCGAATATTTATCATGGCGTGGAGGAATAGTTAGATTTGGAGAAGATTCCACTTTTCGACCCAAATGCCATACGGCGCCAAGCGAGTGAGTCGGAGTGGTTCTGCAATGAAGTTTATCGTGTGCATCAAGCAAGTTCCGGCGGTTTCGGAGCTCAAGTTTGACAGCGTGAAAAGGACACTTATCCGGGAAGGAGTTCACAACGAGATTAACCCGTTTGATAGAAGGGCCCTAACCTTCGCTGCCACCGCTAAGGAAGAGTACGGCGGCGAGGTGGTTGTTATGACGATGGGACCACCCCAAGCTAAAGAAGCCCTGACTGAGGCTATGGCGATGGGCGCCGATCGTGCCCTACACCTGTTAGATAGAGCGTTCGCTGGATCCGACACCCTAGCTACATCACGTGCCCTCTCAATGGCGATTGAGAGAGAGACACCTTTCGACATCATCCTGTGCGGAAAGTACAGTGTGGACGCGGAAACGGGCCACGTCGGCCCTGAGGTCGCAGAACTTCTTGGAATCCCCCACGTGAGCGGTGCAACCAAAGTTGACCTCTCAGCCAGCCACGACAGAGCGACAGTCGAAGCCGAAACGGACTACGGGTTCCAACGAATCGAAGCACCATTACCACTTCTCCTAACGTCCGCTGAACGATTAATCAAACCCTACAACCCAACCCAAGAGGAACGGGAAGCCGCGAAATCAAAACCCTACAGGGCCGTTACAGCGTCCGAACTCAGCCAAGACGCTTCACTGTTCGGGTCCAAAGGCTCGCCAACGTCTGTTTCCGAAATTTACTCCATTGAAACCAAGAGGAAATGCGAAATCGTCGGTGGCTCGACGCTGGAAGAGAAAGTGAAGAAACTTGCAGAGAACCTAGCCGCGAGCGGCCTGTTCTCGGGATGGAAGGAGGTTGAGGAAAAGAAACCCATGCCCCCCGGGTCTCGTGCCCTAGGAATGAGTAAGCCGTTTTGGGTTTTCGCTGAGATGGTGCAAGGCCGCGTGAGGAGCGCAAGTTACGAATTGATTGGGCGGGGACTCGAGCTTGCGTCCAAATTGGAGAGCGAACTGTGCGTCGTCGCCCTAGGCGATAGCCCCGAGGAGCATGCCCAGGACTTCATCGCGCACGGAGCTGACAGAGTCTACTTGGTTAAGCATGAGCAATTGTCGGCTTACTCGAGCGACGCTTACGCCGCTGCCCTAGCTGAAACGAGTCATCAATACCAGCCCTTCGCGGTTGTGGCAGCTGCCACGTCCCTCGGCAGAGATTTCATGCCAAGGGTAGCCGCTCGGCTTGGGCTAGGTATGACAAGCGACTGCATCGGACTAGAGCTGAACGACCAAGGGCAACTGGTTCAATTGAAGCCGGCATTTGGCGGAAACATTGTAGCACCCATCATCAGCCGTACATTTCCACAGATGGCAACGGTTCGGCCCGGAATGCTGACCGCAACAGTAGCGAACCCTTCCAGACGTGGTAGTGTGGTTGAGGTACACCCAACGGGTCTGAAGGCAATGGGCCGGGTGGTCGAGGAAAGGTTCGAGTCAGATCGAGACGCGTTGAGATTAGACAATGCGGACGTCGTTGTGGCTGTAGGATTTGGCGTTGGCGGACCTAGTAATATGAAGGTAATCAATGAATTGGCTGAGGTCTTGGATGCGCCGATAGCGACTACTAGGAAGGTTGTGGACATGGGCTGGTTGCCCAGGCAGCTTCAGGTTGGGCTAACAGGTAGATCCGTGGGACCGAAGCTGTATTTAGCGATCGGCGTGAGAGGCGCATTTAACCACACGGTCGGAATCGGCCGGGCGAGGATAGTTGTAGCAATCAACAGCGATCCAAATGCACTAATCTTCAAGAATTGCGATTATGGCATTGCAGCCGACTACGCCGCTGCCGTCCCATTATTGACCGCTGAGCTGCGCCGATTAAAAGCGACCCCTAAACCGCTCTAACGAAGGACTTAAAACCTAAGGAACATCCCCAGAAATTTAGATGCCCAATGCCACTAGTTAAGGCGTGCAGCAAATCCGACGTGCCCCCTGGCCGCCTCAAATTCGTCAACGCTGGCGGAAAGGATATTGTCCTCGCCAATATCGGCGGAAACTTCTACGCGATGGATAACTGGTGTACGCATGAGCAAGGAAACCTATCAGAGGGCGCACTCAGGAATAATGTTGTAACCTGCCCAGAGCACGGAGCCCAGTTCGACGTCACAACTGGAAAACCTCTCATCGGGCCTGACCAAGAACCGGCGGATAGCATCCAGCCGGAAAAATCGTACAAGGTTACCGTTCAAGGAAGCGACGTTATGATCGAAATATAGCCTCATAAATCGGGTTGGAGTGTCCTAAAGCCTACGGCGCCTCTTCTTACTTCATTTGAAGCTTGGACCGCCCGGCGAGATTCCAGCCACATTGTAACTCTCCTGAACCCGTTGGGTACGGATATGATTGTAGAGCTTGGAGCAGGCTACGGGTACGTTGCAAGTAAGGTAGCCAACCAATCCAAAGAGGTAATTGCAATTGAGCCCGCTCAAAAGAAAGTGCAGCACATGCACCGCACGTATCCAAACCTAGATTGTATCCTAGCCGTTGGAGAGGCAATTCCATTTCGAGATTCCTCCTTCGAAAAAGGTTACGCAAAGAAGTCGCTTCATCATATGACTGACATAGATCAGGCAATGAGGGAGCTGAATAGAATTCTAAAGCCAACTGGATGCCTGTTCGTAAACGAACTGAGGCCAGAAGGCCGATGGAAAATCATCGACTGGATCGAACGCAAGATAAGAAGGGTTCACGTGAATTTCCTCACACCCGACATCTTGAAGCAAAGATTGGAGAAAGTGGGATTCTCTGTCACCTCTCTGGAAGACAAAGCAAGCGGATACTACCTAGTTGCGAAGAAAACCATCTAACTCTCGGGATTTAGTTCTGTTCAATGGTAGGTTAGTTTTCCGTCTACAACCTTCGCGCATTGAGTGTATTCATGCTCCCGGCTATGCGTCTCATCGAAGATGTGTGTGACGTGCAGTCCATTCGATTTCAGGTAATCGGATATCATTGACCGGTGGCACCTCCAATAAACGGCCTCAGCACACATTATGGCAACGACCCCCTCACCTGACAACCTGAGAAGCTCCTCGGCGCCATCGGTAAAGGCCGAGGTCTCCATGTAATCCGCATAATTCCTGAACGACTTGTTCTTCCAACAAGCGTTCTTAGATTCTTGCCCGAACCCTTTCCTCCGCCCGCCGAGCTTCTGCAACCAGATGTAACGAATGTTGTGTTTGGGGAGTTCAGTTTCTATCACTTCGGTGTTGAATTGGGGATTCTTGAACGAACGGGGGAAACTTCGCACGTCAACTAAGATGTTCACACCATGGGCCGACAAGGAGCGTACGAGTTCGTCGAAGGTTCTAGTTGAATGACCGATTGTGAAGATTTCCAATGAGGCACGCCGACTAGTGGAAGGAGTAAGGCTTGTTCTGTTTACATTACTTCGACGTCGTGTGGGTAGCTTTCCTTCAAACCTGCTTGTGAGATTTTGACGAAATTACCTTTACCACGGAATTGCGAAATTTCTGTTGCGCCGCAGTAACTCATCCCAGAACGCAGGCCCCCAACGAGTTGGCTAATTAACTCTGAGGCGTTGCCCTTGTATTCTACGAACGCCTCCACACCTTCCGGTACGTAGTCTAAGAGGTCGACTGCAGCGTCCTCTTCTGCCTGTTCGGATTCTCGAGATGTCCGGTCGTAGGAGGCAGCTACTGAAGCCATTCCGCGCACTAACTTGAATTTCCTGCCCTCCCTCATCACGGTCATCCCCGGGCTTTCCTCCGCCCCCGCGAGAAGGCTTCCAACCATCACGGTTGAAGCGCCTGCGGCGATGGCTTTCGTAATATCGCCCGAGTTGCGTATCCCCCCATCAGCAATTATTGGCACACCATTCTCGTCGGCCACCTTCGTACATTCGATGATAGCCGTAAGCTGAGGGACTCCTGCCCCTGTCACAATCCGGGTGATGCATATCGAACCGGAACCAATTCCCACCTTCACGGCGTCCGCTCCAGCAGCGATAAGGTCCTCGGTTCCCTCCTTGGTCGCAACGTTGCCCACAATCAACTCAGCTTTTGGCAGTGACTTCTTGATGTTGCGAACGGCTTCGAGTGTAATGTCGGAGTGGGCGTGGGCCACGTCGAGAACGAGCACGTCAACACCAGCTTCACACAACTCCCTGGACCTCTCTAGGTAACCTGCCTTCACGCCAACAGCCGCACCGACCAACAAGCGGCCTTTCTGGTCCTTCGAAGCGTCCGGATATTGTTCGAGGCTGAGCATGTCGCGGCTTGTTATGAGGCCGCGCAGTTTTCCGTCCTTGTCGGTCAATGGAAGTTTTTCGAGCTTGTTTTTGTGCAGAATCCGTTCCGCCTCTTCTAGAGTTATCCCGGCAGAGGCTGTGACCATGTCCTTGATTCCAGTCATCATTTCACCAACCCTTTTCTCCTCGTCGCGTTCGAATTGAATGTCTCTCGTCGTTAGGATCCCCTGCAGGTGCCCCCGCTCATCTAGGACGAGCAGGCCAGATACTCCCTTCTGGGACATCAAGCGTTTCGCGTCCTTGAGCTTCAGATCAGCCGTTAGGCTGTAGGGTTGCTCTATAACGATGCTCTCGGAGCGCTTCACTTTCAGAACTTCTTCGACTTGCTGGTTTATCGTCATGAAACGGTGTATGATGCCGATCCCGCCAGCGCGCGCCATTGTGGCAGCCATCGAATGTTCAGTCACAGTGTCCATCGGAGCGCTCACCATCGGGATGCGTAACTCGATATTTCGTGAGAGGCGCGTCCTGGTGTGCACATCCTTTCGGGAACGAACAGTGGACTTCTTCGGGATTAGCAGAACGTCGTCGAAGGTCAAGCCGTCAATAATCTTCTCTGTCAAGATTCATTCACTCATTTCTCGAACTGGGAGCGAGCAGCGTTTTGAATCGCCAAGTAAGCCTCGGAAAAATTCCTGATTCACCGGGCGTCAATAATGTGCCCGTTACTGTTCCGGAGTTTTGTGTTCGAATTTAAACTTTGGTTGGGCCTTCGCGTGTTCGCGTATGGTTAGGCGGCGTTAAGGTGAGGTTAAATATGCCGTACGGCATGTTTTGAGCCGTGCTACGAATTGTCATACAAACATCCCGAAGTTCTTGTTGAAAGCGACTGGGTAAGCCAACACTTGAAAGATAGCAATGTTCGCATCGCCGAAGTCGACTATGACCCCATCGCCAACTACAACCTTGCCCACATACCCGGCGCAATACTCTTCGACTGGAAAGCTGACATGAACGATCCCCTATCCCGAGACATAGTCAACCAAAAACAGCTCGAGGACTTACTCTCCAGGTCCGGCGTAAACAAAGACACGACGCTTGTTCTATACGGCGACTTCAACAACTGGTTTGCAGCTTTCGCTTTCTGGATACTCAAGTACTATGGCTTTGAGAAAGTCGTTTTGATGAACGGCGGGCGAAAGAAATGGCTCTCCGAGGACCGGGAAGTAACGAGGGAATTACCCGCACACACGCTCGCAGTCTACAAAGCCAAAGGCCCGAACGAGGAAATCAGGATTTATTTGGACGGCGTAAAGAAATCACTTGGAAAAAGGGACAAAGCGCTCGTCGATGTTCGCAGCCCAGCTGAATTTACTGGGGAAATAACGGCCCCACCTGAATACCCGAACGAACACGCGCAACGGGGAGGGCACATCCCTGGCGCCGTGAGCATACCATGGTCTCAGGCTGTGAAGGAGGATGGAACCTTCAAAAACGCAGAAGACTTGGCCAAATTATACCAAAGCAAAGGCATCACACCGGATAAGGAAATTATAACATACTGCAGGATCGGCGAGAGGTCGTCATTTTCATGGTTCGTTCTAAAATACCTACTCGGCTACCCGAACGTAAGGAACTACGACGGGTCTTGGACTGAGTGGGGAAACATGGTCCGCAACCCAATCCAGAAACCGTAAAACCTTCGGAAAAAACCTACTTTCCTACTTCACTTTCTTGACGATGAAGTGAATCAGCTTGCCTTCCTTCCTTGACTCGAGCACCAACTGGCCTGTTTCATCCGACCACCGCTCCATTTCGATATCAGCGGTTGGATCGTCGGAAACGACGTGAACCACATCATTCAAGGCGCACCGCTCGATAAGCTCATTCAATCTAACCAAGACGGCGGCGCATTCCACCCCTATTTCCCACATTTCATAATCCGGATAGGCCTTGAAACACCTAACTCGAAGCTGGCTGATTTGCGATTTCAGTGATTCCCTAGCGCTCGTCAGATCACTTAGGGTCTTCAATTCCTCGGATAGAGAAGCGGCTTCAACTTTCACAAACCAACCTAATTCATACGGCGAATCATTTGCTAACTTCGGTCGTTCGGTTAGAACAAGGTTGCTTTCGATAAGAGTGCCCGAGAGCGGAGTTCGGACTGCGCCGAAATATTTCACACTCTCAATGGTTGCGACGCTCTTCCCTTTCTGCAGGACAGTGCCGACGGGCTTGAAGTTCACCTTGTTCAGCCTTCCCGCTAACGCGGAGTGAACGCTTGTTATGCCGATGGTGGCACTGTTCTTTCCCAGCAGCCTAACCCAAACTCTGTTATCTACGTCGTAGAGTGCGTCTTCCGGAAAATCACAGTGATCTATTTGCAACTCGCACTTTCCTTGGGCCGCACTATTGCTCGCGGAGAGTTGAGAGAGACCTCTTAGGAGCGTAATTCACGCCGCCGACAATGCGAGGAGTTTTCAGAGGTTCCAAGAGAAGCTCATTAATCTTCAGCCTACAAGTCTTATCCGTTTCAGGTTCGAAGCCGGTTATCCCGAGGATAGCTTTCGAGTTCACGGTTACGTTCCGAGGTTCACCGTACGACTTTTCGACAACATTAACGATAGCCGAGACCTTTGCACCCACTTTTTCGATTAATTGTATGCAGGCGTTTCGAGTACGGCCAGTAAACCCGACGTCGTCAAAGATGACAACACGGTCCCCCGCGATCATCGAGCCTTCGGGAATGGCGAAGTAGTGCTCGGTCTTCTTCGTAGCGGAAGGAACCTTAACATCCCCCACCACAGTACCCCGCCAAGTGCCAGGGACTTGCGGCCGCGCCTTATCGTACACTTTCACCGCGCGTACAAAGCTGAGACCGGCCATACTAGCGTAGACGGCCGCCAAAGGGGGGCCGGAGGCTTCAGGGGATAGGACCTTGGTTGAAGTTCTGCCAAGCTTCGGCCTGAGCACGTACCGCACCAGGTCGCCGAAGAACTGTGCATCAAAATTCTGATTGATGAATGGAACATCGAGCCCGCCGTCGCCTAGCACAGTGAATTGTTGTGGGTCGGTTAGGTGAGCGATGAGCCTGCCTTCGAGCCTGTCAATCCTTTCTCTGAATTTTGAAAGTAGGGTTACCTCATTTGAGGCTACGAGGAGCGAGTCACCAATCTTGGGAAGGAAGATTTGCAGGGCGAAGCCGAGTATCTCAGTTTCGCGTGGTTGTTTGACCAACTGCTGGTAACGGTCCACCGCGATCATCCTTTCAGAGAGTTGTGCCGGCTCAGTCAAGTAGCGGTTGATCTTCACAATGGTTCCGACTTCTCCGCGGACAGCTTCCGGCGCGAGAACGGCGTCGTCGTTCACCCGTACTTCATCGGTTTCCTTAAACGCGACAACTCCTGACTCACGCCCTCCAATCTCATGTGTCATGTTTCTAACCTGTGGATAACGTTAGGTGGATTCCCTTAAGAAAGATTGCACAAGTCTGGCGGGCACAAACGGTTACGAGATTGGATAATAAGTGAGATGAGCGTGGCTGAAGAATAGGCTTAGCACTTGACGGCTGCCAAGGCGATTGCGAAGGGACTCGAAGGAGTAATCATCGACGATAGCAGTATCTGCATGATTGATGGAAACGCGGGGCGCCTCATCTACCGGGGGTATGATATTCACGACCTTGCCGCCAACCTCGCCTTCGAAGAAGTCGCCTACCTGCTTTGGAATGGCAACCTACCGACCAAGACGCAGCTTGCCGACCTGAATAAACGCCTAATCATGGAACGGTCGATTCCTGCGGACCTAAAGGCAACCATCCGTAACCTTCCCCGCACCTCGAACACTCTGGATGTGCTTCGAACCGCCATCTCAACGCTCGGGACGGGCATTCCCCTAAAGAAACCCGATATCTCGGACGCGATTGCAATTACTGCGAAGATGCCGACGATCAACGCTGCATTTGACCGCCTCCGCCGCGGCCAAGAACCCCTAGACCCGCTACCGGGGCTTGGGCACGCTGCGAATTACATTTACATGCTTACGGGAAAAGAACCTGAAGAGGCCAAGGTAGACGCACTCGACAAATACCTGATTCTTCTCGCGGACCATGGTATGAATTCCTCAACCTTCACTGCGAGAATTGTGGCGTCCACATGGTCTGATATGTACTCGGCCATAACCGCCGCAATCGGAGCCCTAAAAGGACCACTTCACGGCGGCGCCCCGGCCCCTGTTCTTCAAATGCTGAAGGACATTGGAAACCCCGAACGCGCTGAACCTTGGATTAGGGATGAGTTGAAGGCTGGGAGAAGGCTGATGGGTTTTGGGCACAGAGTCTATAGGACCACGGACCCGCGGGCCGAGATCCTCCGTGACATAGCAAACAAGACAGCGGACAAGAGATTCTTCGAATTGGCCCGCAGTGTTGAGGAAACAGCCATCCGCATCCTGCAGACGGAAAAGTCTCGCAAGAAGCTGTATACCAACGTGGAATTCTATTCCGCGGTTGTGATGGATTCCGTTGGCTTACCACCGGACCTCTTCACAGCAACTTTCGCTGCGAGCCGAAGCGTCGGATGGTCCGCGAACGTCCTCGAACAAGTAGCCAACAACCGACTTATCCGGCCTGAAACTGAGTACACCGGGCCGCGGGACCGAAAAGTGGTGCCCATCGACAAACGGTGAATTGTTATTCGGATGGCGCCGGGAAAAGGAAAGTCGCAATAGAGGGCTTTCAGCAGCGCAAGCGCGTTTTCGGAGACCCTCGGAAGTTTCGCCTGAACGTGTACATGTTCACCAGTGAGTATGTACATCTTTCCGAAGACGGGATTGAGGTAGCATGGCCGCAAACCATGTACATGATTACCAGCGACCAAGTACATCGTTCAGAGGGTACGAGCTCACGAGGTGGAACGGTGCCCCGTTAGGCGGGACTTATGCAAGTCAAGCATTGACTTGAGCGTCTAGATGACCATTCTTAGATGGCGGATTAGGGATATGTAATCGCCAGAGAGCACGAAGAGAAATGCGATTATGAGCGGTATGTGCGCCTCGAGATTGCGATGTCTGAAAGCGGCCATGATGCCGTTCTGCCCAAAGGATTCGGCCTTGTGATATGCGCCTTTGTCGAACAATTCATTCAAACCATCAAATTCGAAGCTCAATTAATGGCACCTGTCGTTGTGTAGTACATTTCAACATATAAGGAATTAAGGCGATTCTCGATATGGCGAACCTCGAAAGGCCATTCAACCTGAGGCAATCTGATGTTATTTTAGATCGGTGCCGCATTCTTTGCAGAACTTGTTGGCGGTTGGGTTTTGGGTTCCACACTTTCCACAGTAAACGAATCCAGTTGTGGCGCCCTTTCCCGTAGGTTGGGTCGAGGTTGGTTTTCGTCTACTCCGCAACGCGACTGCAATCAAGACGGCCAACAAGATTATGCCTCCGAGTATGAGGAGTTGGTTTTGTTGGATCATGCTCATCAGGTCGCTTGATGGTTGAGTTGATGCTTGAGTTGAGGACGTTGAGCTTTGCGTTACTACGGCTGCATTAACTGTTAGAACCAGGTTGGCGACGTGGCTTAGTCCCCCTCCGCTCCCGGTCACCGTCAACGTATACGAAGCAGGCGCAACATCCCCTGATAATGTGACCGTGAGCGTCGAAGCAAAGTTTGGAGTTCCGGAGGGATTGCTGAAGACCCCATCGGCACCCGAAGGTAATCCTGAGACAGACAATGAAACCTGCGAGTTGAAGCCATTGAGGGCGGAAACATTCACCGAATACGATGCCGTCTGTCCCTGAAGCACACTCTGAGAGGCGGGGCTAACGCCAATTGCAAAATCAGATGCAGCCGAGACGATGAGAGTGACGGAGGCCGTATGGGTTACCCCACCTCCATTCCCAACGATGGTTAGCGTTAACGCTCCAGGGGACACTGAGGATGCCACTGTAACGCTTAGTGTTGAAGTAAATGGAGGTGTTCCTGAGGTTGGGTTAAATGACGCGGACACACCGTTCGGTAATCCTGACACGCTGAGATCCACACTCTGCTGTGGCCCTGTTACTGGGTTCACGGCGACAGTGTAGCTTGCGCTCCCACCAGGAGTGGCGCTCTGCTGAGTGGGTGAATCGGATAATGAAAAATCAAATTGCGTTGTCGTTTGTATTGCTTGTCCAACAATGAACGTGGTGCTCATTACGTTATTGCCGGGGTTTGGATCGTTATTCGTCGAAACCGACCAAGTTAACGTGTGTGTTCCTGGCGTTGCGATCCACTGCGTCTGCGTGTTCACAGTAGCGGGGTTGCCAGTTGGTCCAGGGTAGGAGAGGGACCCGCCTCCGCATGAAGCGCCGTCAATTGTGCATTCCACATCAACACTTTGCGGATATGAGCCCGATGTCGAGAGCGCAACCAACACCGCGCTGAAAGTTACTGGGTCACCAACTTGAGGGGGAGAAGGAGTTAGTGAGACTGACTGGATCGCCCAGTTTGTTGATACAGAGGCCGGTCCAACCACTTGAAAGAGTTTCTCTCCCAATACAGCAGTGTTTCCGCCCGTTTTCACAAATGAGACTTCCGCAAAGTAACCTCCTGGAGTGTTTATGCCAGGGGCAGTTACTTCGTAGTCTAACCCACCGCTGACGTGAGTCGGCCCTGCCTGCCAGATGGGCGTAACGCTGAGAGCCGGCCGAACGAGAACGGTGGTCATGCCGTTGCACCCTACGTCAGTGTAGTACGAGATCACGAAGGGTGAACCAACTTGTATCGGCGCTCCTGGTACGCCTACGTGAACACCACAAGCTCCTTCCACAGTCTGAAAAAGCGTTACAGACGAGATAGCGACCACAATTAAGATTGCGACCTTCGATCTAGCTAGCATAATCTTCCAAGTCTCGCGATTTATGTAGAAGCAGTTGAGCTGGTCAACTCAATCCTACCCATAATAAGGGTTTTGCCTTATCGTAGAGATTATCTTGCCAACCCAAATGTTACGGGCCGCTCTTACCCAGTTAGCCCGACCGTATTGTACAAGACATAGTGACGAAGTCTCGCCCTGCAAGGCGAGACGATTATAGTCCTGGGATTAGGCCCTTCAGTGCTGTGGCTGCGAAGGCAAGCCCGATTAAAGCAAGGACAAAGGTGACTATGATCGCTATGACCACAGCCAAGATTGCGATTACGATCGCCTTTACCCATCCGACCGCGAAGAAGTGCTTGATCAGCAGAAGGATTACGATAATTTCTATGATGATTCTGATCCAGCCCAGGCCGCTCAAGAAATAACCAATGATGTCACTGACAATTATCGCTAAAACAACGATCAGAATCCCATGCCAATAGGTAGCCCTGGGTGCGCCTAGGGCCTTTCCCGCCAACCAAACGAAGATACCGCCGATAATACCAGCGATTATTAGTTGAATAATTAGGCCGCCGATACCTGCAAACAAAGTGACATCGCCCGCCCATTAACTGAGGTTGAATATAAAACGAAGCCACGTTAGACGAGGCTGACGATTCAGGGAAACTAGAAAAGTTCGATCCAGATTCCGTTGGGATCCTCTACGTAGGCCCAGCGGCTTTCGTCTGATTTCATTTCCGCGATGACGCGGTAGCCGCCCTTCCGAGCTTCTTCTAGAGCTCGCGGAAGGTCTTCTACGCCGAAGGCTAGATGGTCGAGGCTTTCTCCGGTCGTGTATTCCGAGTAATACGGGCTGTCCTTCTCGTAGTAGTTCAGTTCGAGTTCGAAGGCGACGCCTTCGCTTTCCAAGTTGACGACTTCACCCTTGGTTCTCTCAAATTTGTTTCTGCCCTTGACTTTCATGCCCAGTAATTTTGTGTAGAAGTCGATGGATTTCTCTAGGTCTTTGACTCTGATTCCTACGTATGTAAATTTAGATTTCATAGGCAATCGTGAGCGCAACCTAGTGCGCGCGAATTTAACCGTTAGTTGGTCGGCTTACCGGTTTTTTGCTAGGATATTGTAGCCACGTTGATGTAGTTAGTTGTGCAAAGCACGCCGGATGAGTAGCCTTGGTTTAGCGTTCCTGTCACCGTGACCCATGTGCCGCTCGGAGGAGTGTTTGATGGTAAATTGAACAAGGTCAGGTACAGGTAGCCCGTGGACTCCATAAGGGCTGGAGCGTTGTATGGAATTGCAAGTTCCGTGCACGTGCTCGAGGGCACGTGCAAGTATCCGGAGCATTGAATCGTACCATTCTGAGCTGATGTGGTGCAGAGATCGCTTGGGGAAGCGAAGCCTGGGGGCGAGTAGTAACATCCATAATACGAACAGTTCGGGTTATTCGGATAATTCTGATAATACCCGTACCCAGGGTAACCATTTCCAAACCCAGCCGTAGTTGCGCTTGTGACCGTTCGGAAACTCGTTACAATACTAAGGCTGGTCATCGTTTGCGTGCTGTAGAGGCTCTGAGTGTTTGTTAGAAACTGCTGTTGGGTCACAGTTACTAGGGGAGGGTTCAGGCTAGTGTACCCTATGAAAGCAATTGAAACAATGGCGACAAGAACGAGCAGACCAGTAAGGATCGAACGAAGGAGACTCATTATTCATCAAGCCTTAGTTGTTATTGGACAAAGTCTGATAAGGGTATTTCTACCTGGTGGAATACGTCGTTGGGTCATACGAGGGACGATTTCACTTGCGAATCTTAGTTCTTGGCGGAGCCGGGGCTATGGCTCAGTTCACAATCAGGGACATGCTAGGGAACAGCAAAGTGGAGAAAGTAGGGGTTGCTGACCTGTGCCTTGAACGAGCCGAGGCGGCGTCGAGAAGTTTAGGAGACGAACGCGCCGTCCCACTTTCCGCAGATGCACGTGAAAACGCACAGTTAACCCGGATTATGAGAGACTGGGATGTGGTGGTTAACTCGACCTGGTACGAGTTGAACCAGCAAGTCATGCAAGCAGCCATCTCGGCGGGCATACACTACCTCGACCTCGGTGGACTCTACCATATGACGATGAAGCAGCTGGAGTTGGACAAGGCTGCGAAGGACGCGAACGTCGCTTGCGTTTTGGGGATGGGTAGTACGCCTGGAACAATGAACGTGATGGGAGCCTACGTCGCTGAAAAACTGGATGAGGTGGAGGTGATGAAACTGCGCAGCGGCTCCACGGTCGTCAAAGGAGGCGGAGGATTTCAGGCCCCTTACGCGATACGAACTGTCCTAGATGAGTTTACAATCCCACCGATCATACTTCGCGAAGGGAGGATCCGAGAGATTCCGGCGCTTTCCGGAAAGGAATCTTTCACTCTACCCGAGCCCATTGGTAAGGTGGAGGGGTACTACACGATTCATTCTGAGTTAGCGACGATGCCCTTCAACATTGGGAGAGGGATCAAGGAAATGGATTTCGTAGTCGCTTACCCACCCGAATTCACAAAATCAATCGTGCTCCTAGCCCAGTTGGGTTTGACTAAGAAGACGCCCATCAAGGTCAGGGGCGAAGACGTCGTCCCCTACGACATGTTAACTTCGGTTATTGACTCCCTCCCGAAACCCACGGACGTTGAATTAGATGTTGATTGCCAGAGGGTCGAGGGATTGGGTAAGCGTGATGGAAAGCGGGTCAGGATTTGGGTGGACGCTGTCAGCGTTCCAAACGAACGGTGGAACGTTGGCGGCGGGACGGTCGGCACAGGAACACCCCCCTCCATAATCGCACAGTGGCTCGCAATGGGAAGAATAACTAAACGAGGCACGCTGCCGCCTGAGCTTTGCGTTGAGCCTAGCGAGTTCCTGAAGGAACTGGTGTCTGGAAAACGTGGGATAACCGTGACTGAAGGAGAAGAAGAAATACGGTAGACCTAGTGGGCAGTTTGCGGTTCGAGGCTGTTGCTGCTACTTCAGCGGGACTTTCTCCATAGCTTTTCCAGCGTACTTGGTTATGAAGAAGACCACGACGGCGACTATTATGAAATTAATGATAACACCGACAAAGTCTCCTACCGCGAAATTCATGCCTTGGCCTATGGGCAAGGTGACAACCGCTTTCCTCCAATCGCCCCCAGAAATCAAGGCACCTGGAATCGGCATGATGATGTCTTGAACGAGCGCTGTAACTACGGTCCCAATGTACGTGCCCATAATGAAGCCGACAGCCAACCCAATGACGCCAGCTTTCCCAATAAAGGCCATAAACTCAGCGATGAGCCCCTTCGGTTTCACTTCGGGTGGCGCGGGCTTCGGAGTGACCGCCTCACGAATCTTCCTTAATTCTTCCAAGATCTCCTCGTCGGTCGTCATGTTAGCTCAATTGTCTCTACTGCGAATTTCTCTTATTTACTCTCCGATGATTGAGGCGGAGTAGCTAATACAAATAGCAGTTTGCGCGGTCCTGAAAAGTTGATGTCGGACAGGATTGGGTGCAAGAAACCGCTGCATACCGTGTCTATTTCCTCAAGGGCAGTAGAGTTCTGAGGTCTCTGCCGTAAGGCTAACGGCCTACAGATTTCCTATAACCATTCATCAGACCTCTAACACTTGAGAGTTGAGTCGGAACAAGGCAGACGTGCGGAGAGGTACCGCGCCCAGTCCTATGTTGGACTACTTGAATCGGCGATCGGTTTTCAGATTTCAAGATCTCAAATGCTTCCATAACTAAATGCCGATACTTGGGAGGATATCCTTTCGGTAATAGCTCAACGGGTGGTTCCCCTTGGCATGCAGCAAGGTACCCAGCCTAAATACCATTGAAAATCATTCCATTATCTATGGAATCTTATACAATGCTTAATATAACGCCGTTATCATGATGATGACACGCATGAGAGTGTGAGAGTTGAAAGATATGAAAGGGGGGCCATTCACCCAAGTATTCGGAGGCCCAGTCGCACGCGTCCTAGACCAGGCGCGAATAGTTGGCAACATGGAGCAAACCGTACCAATGCTCGCTGAATCCACTGGCTTGACATTTAAGACTGTGCAAAAAGCAATTGGGAAATTAGTCAAGTATGGTTTCGTCAAGCGTTCGAGGAAGATCAGCAATGCACAGACCTACCGATTTGATGTTGAGAACGACCTTCATGAACTGCTAGCATGGGGCGACCACCTAAATCTGAAGCAGACCAAACAAAGTCGTTGATAATGTCGTCAACTTCATGCAGTTGCGGGTAGACAAGCAGCTTGGCTGGAGCCCTGAAGGCGACAAACTGAGGCGGGTCCACTACGTTGCGATGTAACTAAACTCAGACTCATTGATCCCGGTGTCAAAATTCCTTCCGCGGGTGATTCCCCCCTCCGACCCTGCCGTAGGCTTGTGACACTCTGACTCTCATCGTAAGAAGCCTTAAGTATCGATAGGTGCGCCGTTCTACTGTGACGCTAACGATGGCTACAGTAACGGTCTCTTCCAAGTTCCAAGTGGTCATTCCTGAGGAGGTTAGGTCAAGATTGAAGCTCCAACCTGGGCAAAAGGTAGTAGTCGTGGAGAAGGATGGTGTTGTTCATCTAATTCCTCTGAGGCCAATCAAGGATACTCGTGGTCTTGCCAGCGGCACGAGAACAAGCAATATCCGGGATGAGCAGGACAGGTTTTGAAAGTAATCGACTCGTACGGATGGATCGAGTACTTCGCGAATGGGCCGTTGGCGAAGAAATTTGCCACTTACATCGAGAACGTAAACGCGAATGACACAATCACACCGACTGTGGTAGTGTATGAGGTCTACAAGAGGCTGAAGAAAGAAAAGGGCGAACAAGTGGCCTTGGAGGCCTACGCTCAGATCACCCGAACCAGAATTGTAACATTAGACGAGCAATCGGCGTTGAAAGCGGCCGATGCGAGTTTGGAAAAAGGGTTTGCTATGGCCGACGCGATAGTCTATTCTACAGCCAGAGCGTACTCGGCTCAATTAATCACAAGCGACAAAGACTTGAAAGAACTTCCGGGCGTGCAATACATAGAGTGACATCGAGGGATTCACTCTCCCTAGCTTCATTGTGTTAGCGTTCCCCCAGATTTCACCCTAGACTGGTAATTTGAGCGCCAGCCACACCATCATTGCCGTCGGTAAGTCAGCTGTTTATGGGTCAAGGCCACATGACAGAATAGAAATGGCCTCAATCAAATTCACCGCAGTACTGGAACCTGCCGAAGAGGGTGGGTTTGTGATAAAATGCGTTGAACTCCCTGTCACCACAGAAGGTGAATCGAAAGAAGAGGCTCTCTCTAACCTCAAGGAAGCGATTGAAGGCTATCTTGAGGTCAAGGCAGAGAGATTCAGGGAGCAGACGAAAGGTGAAAGAGTCGAGGTTATTGTCGAAGCTCCCTCTGCTCTCATGGCGTGAAGTAATCAAGGCCTTGAGTAAGAGTGGATTTGTCGTAGCACGGCAAAGAGGAAGCCATATCATATTAGTCAAAGATGAGCGAGTCGTGCGAGCGCCCTCGCACAGCCAGTCAATTTAAGGCACGCAGCCTAGTCCGTTGCATGGCCGGTTGATGCTCATTGGTTCATGCGGTTGAGACGGAGGGTTTGACGAAGCGGTATGGGGACTTGCTGGCTGTTGATTCGTTGAACCTGAGCATTGAGGAGGGTGAAATCTTTGGTCTCCTCGGCCCGAATGGGGCGGGGAAGACTACGACGCTTTCGATGCTCGCCACGCTCGTGAAGCCAACCTCGGGGACTGGACGCGTGAACGGGTACGATATTCGATCCCACCCCGCCGACGTACGCCGTTCTATTGGTATCGTATTCCAGGACCCGAGTAGCGACGATGTGCTAACCGGTCGGGAGAACTTGTACCTGCATGCGTTGATGTTCGGCGTCCCGAAGGGGGAGCGGCGGGAGCGCATAGATTACGTCCTCAGCCTAGTGGACCTACAGGACCGAGCGAACGATGTTGTGAAGAAATATTCCGGCGGAATGCGCAGAAGACTGGAACTGGCGCGGGGGCTATTGCATAACCCTAGAATCCTCTTTCTCGACGAACCGACGTTGGGACTGGACCCGCAGACTCGGGAGCACATTTGGGCTTACATTGAGAACCTTGTCAAATCCGAGAAGGTTACTGTCATAATTACGACGCATTACATGGATGAAGCGGATAGGCTCTGTAACCGCGTAGCCATAATCGACCACGGCCAGGTTTCCGCTTTGGATAGCCCGAGAGCGTTGAAGTCGAAGGTGGGTGGGGAGATCATAAAGCTCCGCGTCCAGTCGCCAAATATTGAACGCCTGAAAAGTTTGGATTATGTGTTGAGCCTAGACCAGTCGGGGAGTACGCTGCGGTTGACGGTGAAGGATGCGAGCGTGCATTTGCAGGAAATTCTCGGGATGGTTGGTGCGGTGGATTCTGTGGAGGTTCGGACGGCTACGCTGAACGATGTTTTCCTGCATTACACGGGACGTGAGATTAGGGAGGAGTCGGGTGAGGGGGGCGTGTTCGAGCGAATCGCACGGGTGAGGAGTGGGCACTAATGGGTGAGCTGGAGGGGTTCTACGCGCTCTGGTACCGGGAGATGAAGGTGTTTACGCGGGAAAAGTCACGAATCGTATCATCCCTCATAACCCCCCTGCTCTGGATTGTGGTCTTCGGGGGTGGGTTAGGGTCCGCGGTTTCGTTGGGTGGCGTCAACTACCAAGTCTTCATCTTTCCAGGGATCCTCGCCATGTCGATTCTCTTCTCCTCCGTCTTCTTCGGCCTGTACATTGTGTGGGATAGGAAGATCGACTTCTTCAAGGAAGTGCTCGTCGCCCCACTCTCACGGACAACTATCTTTGCTGGGAAGATGGTTGGGGGAAGCATTGATGCGCTGCTTCAGGGTTGCGCTATGCTCGTCTTCGGATTACTTCTAAGGATAAACTACACGCTTCTCTCGGTGCTCTTCTCGTTTGTATTCATGTTCGTTCTCGCGTCCGCGCTCGTAAGCCTGGGCTTGATCATAGGGTCGAATATGGAGAGCGTGGAAGGCTTCCAGCTAATTGTCAGCTTTCTGGTCTTTCCAATGTTCTTCTTCAGCGGCGCCCTCTTCCCACTCAAGAACCTGCCACCATACTTGGTAATCTTCACAATGCTCGACCCAGTCACGTATGCTGTCGACGGACTACGCGGCCTAATCCTAGGCTCATCCCAACTCCCCATCGCACTCAACCTCCTAATCCTAACCGGCTTCGCGGCCGTGATGATCGGAATCGGAACATGGAGTTTCAAACGACTGAAATAGAAATCTAACAGCACTAGGAATCGGTACCGCCCCCCAAAAAGCGAGTTCAAATTCGCTCGCCCGCACCAGCAGACCCCGCCCCCGCCGCCGCCTAGATTAACTTTATGACGCTGACGACGACGAACGACCACGACGATAATGGTGAAGATGAAGAAAACGGTTGGAAGTTTCTTCTTAGAAGTTTAGGATGCGGTTGCGGAAAGAGCGCGGCAAAGAATTATGAATTATAAGACTTCAAAGGCGCGAAAGCTTCAGCGCAACTGAACCCATAAACCCTGAAACAACACAAGACGTATACTCAAAACATATACATGAAACCAACTATTACCTTAGATTGAATTAGTTAAGAAATAGCAGAGCTAATTTTCTCTTGAAGACAACAAATGAAACAGGCCCGCAGTTGTCAACGATATACACGAGTTTTGTTGACATACTATTCGCCGTGGTGTTAGCCCAGAGCTTCATACTTCTTGCCGATCCTACCAAAGGGGGCAAATGGTTCTCTGACCCAGTAGGAAATTTGCTGACGCTTGCCGACGTGGTCCTCGCTTACACATTGGTTGTCACTAGTTGGGTCGGATACCATCGATCCGTTCTCAATGTGCCCATTAAGTCGATATGGCGATTCTTTTTGGACCTAGTATTACTGTTCTTGTATTGGTATGCGTTCGCCAGCGTTCAATATTTCGGAACCATTCTGGTGATTCTGTTCGCTGTCTTCGTGGTGTATTTGGCGTGGACTGCAGTGCGAATCTACGAGTACAGAACCGAAGGTTCTCCACGGAAGTTCATGAAAAGAACCGTTCATGCGTTGATTTTCTGCATAGTTTTCCTCGCACTTATACTGTTCCGTAACTACGTTGCAAGTCCGGTTTTCGATGGGATGCTCTGGGTGATCGCATTCGCTGTATTGTTGGGCTACAGGGCGTTGAATTGGCGAGGGATTAAACTCAGTGGGAGTTAGGAATGAAGCGTTTGAAGATATACGTTGCAGGCCCTTACACGCCTGCGAACTCGGACCCTCATGACGCCGCGAGGGTGGCGCACCAAAATACTTTGAAGGCAATTCGAGCTGGAATTCAAGTTATAGAAAAGGGGCACGTTCCGTTCATTCCCCACTTAACTCACTTCATCCATCTGGAGACAAAGAAACCACTCCCAGCGCAATTCTACTATGCGTACGACAAGGTCTGGCTGGAATTTTGCGATGCCTTCTTGTATTTGGGAGGTTCCAAAGGCGCAGACAAAGAACTACAACTTGCGAAGAAGCTGGGGCTTAGGATTTTTCGTTCGACGAAGGAAATACCTCGTATCAGAAATTGAATTCCTAGTTTGCTAGTTTTTCTAAGGAGTGCGTTCAAATCACACCCATTCCTTCACGCAGTCAGCGAATAGTCCGACTAAACACTCACACCCTGCAACTGAAGAAAACGATTCGGTAAGATGTGCTCAGGCCGACGGAAGCACTCTCAATTGTTTGTCCGCCTGATCGATTGCGGCTACTATCTTGTCTGGGGTGAATATTCCGGCGTGGTAGGTTCCTCCAGCGTAGATGGAGTGGCCGAGCTGGTACTCCAGTAGCTTCTCGTTTCTGACTCCAGCCGTATCCATTTGGTTTATCCAGAAGCGTCGGAAGACATGGGCGTGAATTTCATGCCATTTGCGTTTCTTCGAAGCTTTGACTATCTTGCCGTTCTTGTCTCTTTTCTCAAGTGGGAGTCTAGTTTCAGTTTCGACTTGAATTCCTGCCAGTTCTGCTGCGTCTGTGATGGCTTCTTGCATGCGTCGCTTGTTGATTGAGAAGATGAATGGGTCATCTGCTCTTTCGGACGCTTTCTGCTTTGCCTTAAGTTCGTCTAGGAGCTTCATGCTTTGCCAGTGGATGCCGAAGAGGTAGTGTTGCTGGGTTTTGTTGCCTGCTGGTCTACCGTTTCGGTCTGCTATCTCAGGCATAACTTCCGCAAATCCGTAGACTTTGTTAGTTCCTTTGATGCGCTGCTCGTGAATCATCTTCCATTGTAGTCCTGTGAGGATACCGATTCTTTGGGCTGTTTGAGCCAGGAAACAGATTACGGCTTTTTCTTCGAGACCTGGCGTGACCTCAATCATCCTTTGAACTTCGGGTTGCTCTAGAACTCGCCTTGATTCATAGACGGTGTGGATGCTGTACTTCTTTCCAATCTTGACTAGCACATTGTTAGCTGCAAGGAAGCTGATGATTATGCCAGCTTCTTTTGCTACCGTGCTACTGGCATTGCCTTGCTCCGCTCGGTAGTCGAGAAATCGCTCAATCTTGCCCTCGATTGCGATTTGAGGCTTACCGGGCAGGGTTTTGCTGGCGAGAAGAAGGAGCTTCTTAGGCGTGGTATTATGGAAGTTGAGGAACCGCTGCAATATGACGTATCTGGCGTTGAAGCTTCCGGAGCTCTTGGAATCCCGCCGCCATCGGGCTATGGGGTCGTATTCAAATTTCTGCTTCTGAACAGTAACCGTCATGTCAATCAACTATGGGCTTAACTATGCAAACAACTATGCAATTATAATCATATTAACCTTATGATTCTGGCCGAAGCTCCACCGGAGAGACGAAAAACTGAGTCTTGGCTCTCCCAACGTCTTAAAGAGCCATATGCGTTAATCCGTCTAACTCTTCGATCAGAGTTTGATTGCTTCCTCTAAGACTTTGGTTACTGCGCCTTTCTGACCGCTTTGCTTCTCAATAGGATGCCAGTAGAGTTTGTCTTGGTTGATCACGTAGATTCCTAGGTTTTGCTTGGGCATGTGCGCCTTGAAGAAGCCCCATATGGATGGCGCTGTTGTACAAAGATCTTATCAAAGCCAGTCGGCGAACGATTGCTTGAGTCGGCATTCTTCCTCACCAATTTACTATTTCGAGTTTCTTCTTTATCGAACTATAAACTGCAAAGCTACGATTGGCCGCAGCCTTCTTCCGAAGGCAGTGAAGTGTGCTTTTACTGATTCCAAGCTGCCCCGCCTGAGCGGCACTCAGGTCAAGAATCTTGGCCCTTAAATCATTATCATCCTGCCGCTCTAACTTCGGGGCAGGTTCAATGAAGTCAAGTGCCAGTTGCTTCCCACTCAGGAAACGTCCTAGCTCACTGGTTTTCTGTTCAATCACTGTATCCCACTTCAATAGGCGCCCCTTGCAAGTTACTCCGGCGTTAAACCGGTCACGAATCAAATCAATGAAGCGCTGCTTGGCCTGAGCCTCGAAACGATATCTGTAATCGTCGCCGGTGAAGTAGAAGTCTGACAACTCCAACGCTCGCGATTCGAAGGCCTGAATCACTGATATGTCAACCAACCAGCGAAAAGGTTCCTGCAAGTCGTAAATTAACGACTGCTTCGTCTGATAGTCGCTAAAATCGTGAAGAAAACCCACTGACGGATCGAGACCTACACCACTGTTTACTCCCTCACACAAACCATGGGCTCTATGATGGCCCAGCAACTCCCTCAATCACAATCCACCCAATTAAGCGGGATGACACTGCCCTTGGGAACCGTCGTCATCGTTGTGTTAGTTCTAATTGGATACCTTGTGGTAAGACGAAGAAAGAAGTAACTGAGCCTTTGGAAGATTCGAGGCCGCGATGTTAGATCCTCGGTGTAGCTTTCTTTTTCTTGAGTCTGTTTCTCCACTTTCGTCGTACTTTCCCCTAATCGGGGACTTGGGCACCATCTCACAGTCCTGAATTTCTCACAAACCTGAATGTAGTACTAGGGTACTACATTCGCATTAATGGTGTATCCAGTTTATTGTTGGCGGCGTTCCTAGCCCTTGATACGAAGGAGCATAGGTTGAGGTTCCAGCGGGAACCTGAAAGGTCAACGAACCGGCTATTGTACCCCCAGTTTGGAGTTGAACAGGCTGCAGGTAACTGCTGAGAGAAATTATCCAAGGCACGAGGTAAAGTCTTATGGGTAGGTGGCTGCGTGGTGCTTGAACTATGTTCAGTTATGATGCCCTAGCAACAAACGTTCTCACGTCAACTCTTGGCATCCAGCCTGGCGATGATGTAATAGTTGAGTCCTGGGACCACGGCCTTCCAATAGCAGACGCATTCATGTACAAGCTTCGTGAACTTGGAGCGCGCCCAATCCTGCTACTCGAGCGTGAAGAAACTTTCTGGAAAAGTGCCGAGACGCTTCCCGAAGAGAAGCTGGGAAAAGTTGGAGAGCATGAGTGGGCAGCGGTTGAGAAGGCCAAGGGATACGTCTTCATCCCCGGCCCAGCGGACTTCCTCAAAATGTGGAAGTACCGCTCAAAATTCGGCGCCGCAACTAGCTACAATGAAGAATGGTATGAAAGGGCGAAACGGTTACGGCTTAAAGCAGCACGGATCGCGTTAGGGTACACCTCACAACAGCGTGCCCACGCCTACAAAATCCCACTCGTCTCCTGGCAGCGCATGTTGATCGCAGCCTCGGAGGTGGACTTTGCGGAGCTCAAAGGTAAGGTGGCGAAGCTCGCATCCCTCATGCGCAACGGCGAGGTCAAACTTACCGCCCCAAATGGCACCAACCTTACCCTTAGGTTGGCAAGCCGTGATGCGTTTCAGGACGACTGCATCGTCGACTCAGAGGACCTTGACCATGGCCGAAACGTTGCTAACATACCGGGCGGCGACGTCTTGGCATGCCCAGATGAGACATATGCGGAGGGGAGCGTCGTCTTCGACAAACCAGCGCAATTCATGGGTAAATGGGTTGGCGGCGTTCGGTTAGATTTCAGGAATGGGATACTCTCGAATTATCGAGCCCGTTTGAACGCGAACCTTCTGAAAACGGCCTATGACAAAGCTTCAGGCGAGAGGGATAGGATTGCAGTTGTCGGCGTTGGCGTGAACCCGAAGGTGAGAACGGGGTTCCTTCAAGATAGCTTAGCCTCCGGCGTTGTAACCGTAGGCATCGGCGGCAACGACGACATAGGGGGCGCCAACAAAACCGACTTCTACTTTGCCGGAGTCATAACGAAAGCTACGCTAACAGTAGGCGACAATGCCGTCGTCCGGAACGGAAAACTCACGTTCTGAGAGTATTTCCTGCGCCTAGCGTTTGCTATGGATGGGATACAGGATTATCGAAATTAAAGCTAGTGTATACACCCCGCTAGCAAGCCACGAGAATCCATAGCCAAATGATAGAACTAGCAGAGAGAACATTATCGGGGACCAAAAGGCTGTTAACATCTCAATAGTAGTCACCCAACTGATTGCAAAGGATTCGTATTCGGCTGATGCCGCCATGCTGTCACGTGCCGCCAAATACCCGACAGTGAATGCACCGTTGCCGAACCCCGCGAGAATGGTTGACGCCACTGCAAGTGGGACGCTGGCTATGACGTCAAGCGCCAATGCAAATGCCAACATCACCCCCAAGGAGAAGATCAGCAACTGAGTGTTCTTGGTCTTCGCGTAGAGCATCCCGCATAGGGGGGAAGCAACTATTGCACATAACGGCGTCAGGCTGCCGATCGTGCCCGCGAAGCTTGGGCTGAGATGAAGTGACTGTTCGAGGTAATATACCATGAAGCCGCTAATTACAAACGTGCCGGATCCGAACCCGACCAATTCAAGTGAGAGCAGAACCAGCCATCGGTTCGAGAGAACCCTGCGCAGGTCTTCGCGCTTGACTACAAAATTCGAACGCAGCTCATCCTTTGGGACCTTCACGAACATGAGTAAGCCTCCCAAGATACCTAGTAGACCACTCGTTACCAGACTGAATCTCCAACCGACCGCCTCGGCTAGGACTGACCACGCGAAAAGACCTAGGACTCCTCCAACGTAGTAAGCGCTCTGGAATGTGCCTACCCCGAATCCCTGATATTCTCGCCGAAAAGTACGGGCAATCAACGTTACTCCTGGAGCAAAGAAAATGGCAGAGCCTACTCCAACTATGAACCTGAGAAGTAGAAGTTGATAGAACTCCGTAGTGAAAGCCGTTATTGTGACAGCGATTGACGCAATTAGGACACCCACGACGGCGGTGTTCCTTGCGCCATACTTGGCTGCGATAACGCCGCCAGGAACTAGGAACAATCCGACGCCAACGTAGAACCAGGCCGTGGCGACTCCCAACCCTGACACATTCAGGTTGAAATCAGATGCTATGAACGCGAAGAGAGCTGCGATGTTATACCAGTTAACCGCGTAAATCGTTCTAGAGAAAAAGAGGGAAGTGTATGCATCTCGGTCAATCAAACGCGTCAGTGTCACGCAACTCGCAATGAAGATCGCCTTTGCCACTGGAACTAAAGAAGACTACTGACGGTTTTGCTCTTTGTAATGTGCGGGATGGCGAAACGTTCGCGGTGATCGGAATCCGAATCGACACATGACGATTCAAACGGCTGAAATAGAAAGCGAACAGCCTCACCGGCGGGAGTGTGAGCTATTCGTTCGGGGGGTTGATGACAGCTCTCTTCGGTGCTGGAGAGTTCACCGTGTACCATGCGTTCGAAGGGGTATTGCTTGTCGTCCTGTCGCTTGTTGTCATTGGGCTCTCCTTCAAGTCGAAGCTGAGATCGCTGCGAATCCTGTCGATCTTAGCGGCCGCTGGGGTTATCTCCGCAGTGATAGGAGGCGTTCTCTTCGTTCTATCAGGGTTTCAAAACAATGCAAACTCTGCTCAGATGGGGGCAGTTTCATCGGAGCGTACGCACTCTACTTCCTAGAAATTTACTTCACCAAATAGCCCTAGTTGGTTGAAGCCGTGGGGCCGGTGGGATACGAACCCACCAATATCATGGGTTCCATGTGGGGTCCACCTCGGCCGATTACGGTGTTAGCCGCGGTTGGAGAATTTGCTGGTCAGTCGCCAGCAAGCGTCCAATCCGGGTTCGTGTCAGCGCTGCAGTTACAACATTGCGGACATTGGTCGCAATAATGGCAAACATAGTAGTCTTCTCTAGCACAGGTAGTACATCGAACAAGCCGCCAAGACATAGGCACGTTAAGTAGGGTTCTTATCCTATCCCCAAACTGCTTCCTATCGGAATCATCTTTCGATGATACCCATCTCAGCTTCAAGTAAAACAGGCTATCTTTCTGTGCGGTTTCTGATCTTACCTGGAATGTCTCTTTCGGCTCCATAATGCCCAAGTCCGTTTTGCTACATCATTCTGGTCGACGGGGGCTCAGTGGTCGGGTGTGGAAGGCGATCTCCCAGATCAGCATGGCTTGGTTGAAGCATTGCTTATGCATGGTGCCTTGCATTTCTTCTTCCAATTCCCAGTTGGGTGACGTGAATCCAACCTTCTTTGCGCATTCCATCATTCTAGGATTCTTATGAGTAATCTGTAATCTCATTACACTGGGTTTTCCTTGTATGGGCCTCTTGCAGGCGACGCAATACGCCTTCGATTTCACTTTGGTCTTTCGGCGTTTTTCTCTCTTAGGCATCTTCAAACACCTCCTTTTCTGTTGGTGTTGAATGATTTCTCAAGTTTCTCCACAATCTGCTCATATTTGTTATGGAAATCTGAACCGAATCTCGTCTCCACTTCGTTGAAATTTCTTACGACGCCTTCTAGCTCTGGCTTGGATAGAACTTTCTCGGTCATCGGGAAGAGAAGGTAGTCTTCTCTCCAAATGTGATCCGTGTACAAATCTATGGCGCCTTTGATTGTCGCAGAGATCGTGACCTTTGCGGCTGAATCGCCGCTGGCATACTTCTCGACCGCATCATTCAGAGCGGTCATAAGCGCTCTCCCCTGCTTATGTTCGCTTGTGAGTGTGCCTATTGGGCATCCTTGCGGACGGACTCCATTCCTTTCCAGGGTCGGAAAGAGAACGTCTTCTTCTTTTGCGTGATGACCTTTGTCGGCAAAAGCTCGGAAGAAATCTACAACCTCCGCCAGTGTCGCAGCATCAATATCTCCGCCACTTTCAAGGCGTTCATGGATAGCGGTGAGTACGTTCACCATTCGCAGGATTACTTTGTGCTCTTCCTCCAACACCTGGATGGCGGACAAAGCAGAATTCACCGTGGCTGCGTCGTCGGTGCTGTGAATGTTTTGAGCTTTTGCCGCAGGGCACCGAAATCTTTCTTGGTTGAAAATTGTTTGTCCTCAGTCATCATGCCGCCCTCAACCGGACAATACTCAAGAGCGTAGGTTGAAGCGGCTATTAGGAATTCAAGTTCTTCATTGTTCACGTCCAGCCTATTAACGGGCTGAACTGCAACAGCCTGAAGTTTCTTGCGTAACGTCTCGAAGGATGCCTTGGTCGAGAAGTGTCCTGCCTCGGTCATTATTCCTCCTTCCACTGGACAATTCTCAAGGGCGTAAGCGACGTTCGCCTTGGCCAACCTCAACTCCTTGTCGGTCAGCTCTATTGTCATTTTCGTCTCACGACTATCATCTTGGCGAGTCAACTATAAGGGGTGACCCCTAACATGTTTGGGGGAGCATGATGATCAAAAGCGTTAACTGAATCCGGCAAGTTAGTCGGTCATATGTCAACGCAGACTTGCCCAAAATGTGGACAGCTAGTCCGATACGTCGAGGGACGAATGTACTGCGTACATTGCGACAAAACAGCGTATGAAGCCACGAAAACCGGTCACTCTCATGAAACGAAATAGGAACGGCAACTAGATTCTAGAATTGTTCTCGGCACTTCACACTGACGGCTTTGAATCGTTCTTCCGTATCCCTTGATGCGTCTGCAAAGCCCAAGGAAAGATGCGTTTATCCTCAGCATCAAAATGCGAACGAACCAGTTTGTCGAATTCGGAAGGCATTGATCCAAGTTCTTCAGGTGAGTTCATAGCTTTCTCCGAGATTGTATCAGCCAGTTTGTGCATCGTTCGATGTTGCTGGAACACCTTGATGGCATCATCCGCCCCATTTCGCCCATACGTATCGATGAAAAGTTTCAGCAATACATTCTCTTCGTCAACAATGTGCTGAATACTTGAGTTATCAAATTCCCTTGCCAGCTCGGCTCCTCTCGCATAGTCTTTCTTCTCCAAAACGTCGACAAGCTCTGACAGGCGTTTTCTCTGTTCCTGATGCTCTTGGGAGAGGAGCGCAATGAGTTCCTCAAGTTCGAGTGGGCGAGCGACGATTCTCGGGGACAAAGTCTTCGGTTACCTCGATTTTACCATAATTAGAATCATCTTGAACTTGGTGACTGCTTTGAGTGCATGTGGTTTGTTGGCAGGCATTATGATCATCTCGCCTTCGTTCAAGTGGAAACTTTCACCGGAAATCTTGATGTCTACCTGACCCTCTATGACAATGACCAATGCGGCGTAGGGTGCTGTATGCTCACTCAATCCCTGGCCTTCATCAAATGCAAAGGCTGTTACAGTACCTTCTTCTTCATTCACTAGGGTCTTGCTCACGACTGCTCCGCTTTGATAGGCGATCAGATTTTTGAGCTTCATGACTTGTGCGACGGCCGTTTTTGAGTTAGTCAATTCAAAGCGCACGTCCTGATAGGGTACAATTTCGGGTTTGAACTCTCCATAGTCACGGTCAAAATGCTTGATAAGAGTATGCCGGGTTCGTAAATTTCCAACTCTGTTTGCAGTGGCCTAATCCTTTTGTGCTGACTATATTTGTGAAGCCATAATTCGTGTCGGGCCGGTGGGATACGAACCCACCAAATTCGTGGGTTCCATGCGGGTTCCATCTCGTCGACTACGGTGTTAGCCGCGGTCTTGAAGTTGTCAGGCGTGGTTGGCTTGGAACTCTGAGTTACAATCAAGCAAGGAAATTCTACGGTACAGCTTTTGGTTGGAGTATGAACGAGATTCCAGAGATGCATAACACACAAGTCGGAACCGTTGAGGCTGATATGCTCGGAGTACGAGGAAAGCCAAAGGAACCCGGCGCCATAAACGGTGGCATGTTGGAGCGGCGTGACTCAGTTAAGTCCCCCGTCATCTACATCAGCGTGGAGAACATTGACGAGACAGCGGCAACTATCGAGCAGAACGGAGGCAAAGTCATCCAACCAAGAACGCCCGTCGGAAACTTTGGTTTCGCAGCATACTTCAGAGACACAGAAGGCAACGTAGTCGGACTTGGGCAATTCACATAACTCCCATCCAAGCAATCATCTTGCCTTTAGTTTCGGTTCGTGGCGCACATGAAGTTACCCCATCGGTTCTCGTATCAGGTTAAGCCTATCAGGCCTTACTGTTTCAAGCTCACGGTGAAGAAGCCTTCGGGCTGGTCTCTCTTCACTCCATTTGAAGTATACGAGAATGAAACCCTATGGTCAGCGCTACACCTTAACGACGAACTGGTAGGCGTTAAACTTCGGTCGCTGGGGAGCACGGACCACCCACTCCTGAGAGCAGACGTATTCACCAAGAAGCACGCGACTGCGGATGTAAGAGAGAATGTGAAGGAAGGGGTGAATGACCTATTAGGGGTGAATGAAGACCTAGCTCCATTCTACACGCTTGCAAGAAACGACCCCATACTGAAGCACGTAATCGCAGACCTATACGGAATGCACGACACGTTTTCAAGTTCACTGTTCGCGAGGGCAACCCTCGCAATTCTGCTGCAGATGACAGGCATCAAGCGAGGTAACCAGATGATGAACTTTGTAATAACAAAGTACGGGCAGACGGCCGAGTTTGATGAAAGATGCATCCGAGTCTGGCCAACGTACGGGCGTATCAGCACACTCACAGCCAAGGAGCTCGCGAAAACCTGTAAAGTAGGCTACCGCGCCAAACGCTTAGTGAAGCTGGCAAAGGTGATGTCAAGGAACTCCGGACCGACATTTACTGAACTGAAAGCGCTCACAGGAGAAGAAGCAAAACGAGTGCTGATGGAACTCCCGGGAATAGGCGACTACTCTGCCGACATGATCAACCGCACAGGAGGTTTCCCAATCGATGTCTGGTCAGCAACCGTGTTTGGAAAATTGTTCTACGGAAAGGAGCCTGAGAACAGCAGGGAATCGGTTGAGCTCGTGAAACGGGAAGGGATCCGTCGGTGGGGCAAGTGGTCGTGGATGGCTTTCTTCTACGTCGTCCAAGATCTCGAGAACCTGTCCAGAAAACTCCATACCACGCTAAGGCTTGAATGACATCCTCAACACTCAAAGGCGCCAAATTTACAATTACGTCATGGGTTCAGCAGCTTCATTCAGACCTAGTGACTATTCACGGTCTTGGTCTCGATGCTGTCGACAGTAGAATGCAGTTCACGCTGCCGCGGTTCAGGAGAGTGGGAATTAGTTGGTTCAAGCACGAACTTGGTTTCTAACGGTATTCTGGCGGGTATTTTTGCAGCCGTTTCCATAGTTACGGCTTGCCTGCTTTCCTTTCCTCTGATCAGCGAGAACAATAAGGATGCGATAAGCAGGACTGCTGATATTCCGAACGCGTAACTCTGGCCTGAAAGATACGCGGAAGCGTACTTAGGCGCTAGGGTACCTGAAAAAGTGCCTATGAAGAGTTGGAAGAGGATGCTGGACGGTATCACTCCCGATACCGCAGTCAACGACAACGCGAAACTCATCACCATTCCAGTATTCCTGAAAGTATTCATCATTCCTGAGCTTACACCGTAACGGGCAGGCGGCGAGGACGCCATAATCGCGCTCGTATTCGCTGGCCAGAACAATCCGCCCCCAACGCCGTAAATGGCTTCTATGATTCCGATCTGAATAAGTGGAGTTGTGGTCGTAAGCCCTCTCAACAGAAACAGGACAACTACTTGTATTGCCAATCCTAGAGAAGCTATTATTCGAGCTCCAAACCTGTCTGAAAGTCGCCCCGCAAACGGTCCGACCAAGGATAGTGAAACCGCCATCGGGATTATCAGGTAACTAGCCGTGAGCACCGAAAGCCCTGCAACGCCTTCTAAGTAGAATAGGAGAAGAAAATCCACGCTGAACAAGGCCAAGGACTGCAACATCGCAGTCGTCAGCGATAGCGTAAAGACCCTGTTCTTCAGCAGAGCGAAATCAACCACGGGATCCTTGCTACGTTTTATCTCCCAATACACGAAAAACCCCAAAATGAACGGGGAAACAGCGATCGAAAGAAGCGTGATGGGATCGCGCCAGGAATAGATGATGCCCCAGGTGACACCGAACATTAAAGCGAGCAGACCGATTGTGAATGACACGGTTGCAGGGAGGTCGATGTACCTGCTTGTCAGCTCGGTCTTGTTTTCTCTCAGGGTTCGGTACGCCCAAATCGTTCCAAAGATGCCAATTGGTATGTTGATTAGGAAAATCAAACGCCAGCTCGTGTACGTTATAATCAGGCCGCCTAGTACTATTCCGAGAACGACTCCAGAGCCCCAGACAATCGAATTAGCACCAAATGCTTTGCCTCGCTCGTTCCCTGGAAAGGCCTCGGAGAGGATGGCGAATGAGTTCGCAGCCAGTAGCGCTGCACCTACGCCTTGTATGGCTCTGAACCCCACAAGAGTTAGGCCAGACACGGCGAAACCGCAGAGCGCTGAGCCAAGTATGAACACAACGAAACCCACATTGTACAGCCTGTTCCGCCCATAGATGTCCGCGAGACGGCCGAGGCTTAGCACCAATGCCGTGTTAGCTAGAATGTAGGCGACTACGACCCAAACCATCGTAACATAGTCAGAGTTGAGTTCTTCGGCTATTGGAACAAGTGCCAATAGGACAATGGTGCTATCTACCGCTGCCATAAGCGAGCCAACCGAAGTCACTGAGAAAGTCTTCCACTTGTACTCCATTTCACCTCATCTCTCCCAAGCGTAATGGTCAGGGTCGCCCTCTTACGATAGCTCTCGGCCGAACCATGTACGCAAGCTCTTAAGTTTCATCTCTAACTCTAAAGTCACCTGTACGATCCCCGTCTATCACTTCGCTGAAGTGTTTGCAAACCAATCTGTTACGAGTTGCCTAAGTTCCGAAAGTTTAAAGAACTCAGTGCGTCCGCAACTCATTCAAGAGTTGCGATTTCACTGAGCTAACCTCAGAGTGGGATGGTATTGAGTTGAGGGAGGTCAAGAGAGTTGAAGAAGGTGAACTTGGGAAGACTCTGCACCTGATCTATCTTTTCTTGTACCTGCAATTTGCTTTCTACTGGGCGACGATTGCTGCGGGAATGTTGGTGAACTACTACTACGTAATACCCGATAGCTTGCAACCCGACTTTACAAGTATCTTTTTGCAGTTGTTCGCAGCTCCTTCGCTCTTTGCTCATGTGGCTTTTGCAGTTCTGAGCACGAGTATGAGTATCCCTGTGATAGTGTTGGCTATGAGGACCAAACTCATGCAGGTGGTTTTGCTACACGCTGGGGCGATCACTGCACGGATGGTCGGATTTGTTTGCGGTATGCTGTTCATGTACTTCGGAAGTTCTTCTATAGGTAATGGCGACTTGGCAAATCTTTCCACTTTCATCATGGCGTCTGTATTCCTCACGGCCGTCATCCTGACATTCATGAGTAGAATATTCATCGTCAGCGAAGATGTCCGGATCAAATATCAAATGCCCGCTCAAACACTTACAGGTAGACGATAGAAGATGGGAGAAGCTCAGATAGATGCGACTCTCAAGGGTGAAGAGATAGGCAACCTCGGCCTGATTGGCCTCAAGCTCACGCTAAGGCTTTGTTACGCGAACTTCATTGTCTATCTTATTCTGTACGTTACTGGAATGTACATCAACATCTACATCACCGGAGGGGTGAACACGATCGGCATAAGCGACCCCTCAAACATGATCCACATGGTGGCTGCAATCCTAAACTTCGTCTTCACCTTCATTGTCATGGTGGTAGGTTTTCTCTACGCAATGAGGAAGGTCGCCATGTTTAGCCTGGGAGCGGTTGTCTGCTTGATTGTGGGAACGTTGGGAGGCCTAGTATTTCTAGAAACGGGTGGTGGAAGGCTGTCAGGAGCTGTTACACTCGCTGCAGGATGGATAATGTCGATACTCTTCATGCTCGCACTCTTTTTGTCATATTATGCGACCCTCAAAATAATGCGGGCAATAAAGGTACTCCAGGCAACAAATCGAACATAGCGCGTGATTGAAAATGCTCGACCCATCGCAATCCAAAGCGGCTACGAGCACACCGAGGATAAAACCGCTCCTGTACTTGATCTATCTTCAAGCCATCTCTCTTGCAGTCACTTATGTCGCGGGCATCTGGGTGGCCATTACGGTGCACAACATCTCATTCAATTTGCCTGAAGTTCTCGAGCATGGTTTGGCATCATCAGTTTTTGTACTCTTGACTGGCCTGGTAGGATTCATAGCAGCACTCCAAGGAGAAAAAAAGGTCTCAATGTATAATTTCGTGCTCTTTCTCATCACGGTGTTAACCGGGTCCACTGGTTTCGCGTTACTTGGCAACCCGGGAGACGCAACTCAAATTGCGATTACGAACTTATCGATGATGGCAAGCGTAGCAATTGGCATGCCGGTTACAGGATTCTCGTTGGCCAAGGTATCACGCATATCGAGAGGTACAGCATGGGAACTCTCCCCTGCCGCGATCATGACTTACATCGCTCTGGGGGCATTATCTCTGACAATTATTGCGGGAGCGGCTGCGTCTTCAACTCCTCTGTACGCTTTTGCTGTTGTTACTCACGTTGGGTTCGCTGCTCTCACGGTGGCGCTCGTTCTCGGTGTGTTGGTGGTATCAATCCTGGAAGGGGCCGGAAGTTCCACCTCAAATTGGGAGCCGCAAAGGGTGGCTTACTCATTACTTGGCCTCGCGTCCGTATCCGTTGCAGGCGGCGACGGTGTAATCTACCTGACCTCAGGTAATCTTGCGTACCTTGTGGTGATGGCGGAGGTTACTGTGTTAGTCTATGCATTTCTAATGATCGCCATTGGTGTACCTTATCGTTTGGATACTCTAGCTAGGAGAAGACGCTAGTCGGAAAGGGTTGCGCCGTGATTCCTTCTAGTATAATCCATCTGATAATGTGCAGGGGCAAGAAAACCAACATGCCTAAGAAAATGTCTTGGCTCCCACATTTCCGAGCGTGACTTAGTTGATTTCAAAGTCGAGAATTTCGTCAGCGATCCCAATGCTCATTTTGATGCTTCTCTTTTCCTTCTTCGCTTCATTTGCCACCGTCCATTACAGCGCTTGGGCTGACACGACAGTTGGAAATACGACGCAAACATCGACGGCGCCGAATTCAGCAAACTTCAACCTAACAACTGCTGCCGTCGTCACATTTGTACTCGTACTACTTGGGCTGGCTGCCTCCATGTTGCTGATGGCGAAATACGCAAATCCGAGCAATCGTTCTGAGTGAATATGATGGGCTCGACAGAAAACAAGCAAAGAGAAGTCTCCGAAACAGAAGGGAGCAAAAGGAACTTTCTGAAACTCATTCTAACTTTGGGTGGGTTGGCTACCGTGGGTACCTTGGCGAGCATCTTTAGGATTCTCGCGTTCGTACCGTCTCCCACAGGAGGCACGACCAACTTGTCATGGCCGGTCATTAAAATCGCGAACATCTCGAAACTTGACCCTGCTAAGCCCTTGCATTTCAATTACCCACTTGTTGACACACCAAATGTTCTGGTCAAGTGCGGTAGAAAGGCTGACAACGGCGTCGGGCCCGATTCAGACATTGTTGCATTCAGCAATGTCTGCCAGCACCTCGGATGCTTCTACTCGGCTCTCACGCCAAACTCGTCACCTCCCTGCAACTCGGCGTACCTCGCCCCTGCTCCTGAAGGGTATTGTTGCTGTCACGGAGGACAATATGACTTCCTTCATGACGGTCAAGTGCTGGGTGGGCCTCCACCCAGGCCTGTTCCACGAGTCATTTTGAAGTACGACGATGGCACAGGCGACATTTACGCTATAGGCATGGGTCCCCCCACAATATTTGGACATGGACCGCCTGGAACGACTGATCCAGCGAAACTGCTTCAGTACGACTTGACTGGTGGAGACATCGTGACTGGCTCCACCGTGTTCTCGGGTACGGGGTGAGATGAGATGAGCGTGAACGCCGGGAGAAAATTCGTTGAATGGGTCAAATCACGCTTTGGGCTTCGGACAAATGCGCTGCGTCCGGTTCCCGAGTATAGTATGAATCCATTCTACTGGCTTGGGGCACTAACTGTAATCGCTTTTGGATTGCAAGTTTTCACGGGTCTTCTCATGATGATCTACTACGTGCCGACGGTCGACCAAGCTTATTCCTCCACTCAGTTCATTTTCAGAAACGTGCCTCTCGGAGGGCTCTTGGAGACTGTACACCTCTATGGCGCCTATGCAATGATAATGTTAGCACTTCTTCACTTGTTTCGAGGATACTTTGTGAGCGTTCAAAAAAGGCCCAGAGAAATGATGTGGGTAATAGGAATGCTGATGGGGCTGACAGTAATGGGATTCGGCCTCACAGGCTACTTGCTTCCGTGGACGGTTATCTCAAAGTCGGCCACGGACGTTTCGATAGGAATGTTGAGTTTCCTTCCAGCACAGATAGGGCCCATCATAACGTTCCTAGTGGCGGGCGATGGAAGCAGCTCCGCCGAGCTTACAAGATTCTTTGACCTTCATATCGTTGTTCTTCCAGCGGCGCTCCTTTCGCTTCTGGCACTTAAGATGTTCCTGTTCGAGGCACACGGAGCCGCCGAGCCGGTCACAGGTGCAAGAGAATCAAAAGAGATTCCATGGTTTCCAACTGTTTACCTTTACTTCGCGATGCTTGGTTGCATATTCATCGCAATAATCTTCGTAGCGTCGGCTCTGTTTCCAATCAACCTTCCCGCGCAATTCACCCCTCAGGCGGCATCGAATTATGTGCCTCAACCAGAGTGGTATTTTCTATGGATGTATCAGATTCTGAAGTTTGCTTCTTTTGAGGGCTCCGGCATATACTATGCGCTGGGAGCTGTAACAATCCTGCTGGCTGGATTGGTTATACTTCCATTCATTGACCGGGGAGGTGAACGGAACCCACGGAGGAGACCCCTTTACACAACGATCGGAATCATCGTTGTTGCGGAGCTCATCCTTCTGACGGTCTGGGGATTTTTCACTCCCGGTCAAGTCATTCCAGATGCCGAAGCCTTGAAAATTACCGGGACAGTCGCCCTCGCCATAGCACTGATATCCGCATTCGTCTTCAAGAAAACGGGCACCAGAAGAACCTCATCAGTCACAGGGTCCGTTCTGCGCGCTATGATGCTTCCCTTCAGGAATCGATGGGTCACGTCAGTCTTCGTCGTCCTATTGTGCATTGGATCCGTATGCTTCGCTAACGTTGTTGATTCCTTCTCCATGGGTTCGGTCAACCTTATAGTACTCGCACCAAACTTCGTGGGACTCTTCACGTCGTTTTATGTAATGGCGAGAATCACAAGAAACCTGGCAGTGGCATCTAGGAGTTCATCATTTTGAAACTCGACGACGAGATGATAAGGTACACAGTGGAAACGCTCCTGGCCGCGAGTGCTGCCACAATCACGGTCTACCTATGGTTCCTTGACCTCGTTGCGAACCAGCGAACCTTTGGCGCCATGGTTGGATCGGAACTCGTAATTTTCGCCATGATGATATACATATACCATAAACCCTCGCTCACTGGTAGGAGCAATTCGTGGTTACTATTCGGATGTGCGACGGCAGCTCTTTTCCTCCTCTTGGCCATGCAATTAGGAAGCCAATGATTATCGCGCGAATAATTGAGGCTGTACTAGGTGTTGATTGGAACTAGGACGAACTAGCTCACATGCTCACTTGTCTTTGGAACGTTTTCCTGCTATCAAGACTCCTAGGATGAGTCCGACAAGCAGAGCTCCTGCAAGCTTACGACCGACGCCGATTGGGATGAAGCGGGTCTCAGCCTCAGTTATTTCGAGAACGCCCGCTGGCCTAATCGACAGGCCTCCACCTCCTCCGCCGCAACTCTGCTGGTCTTTGCCCTGCTGCTCTTGTTCTTCGCCTTTCTTCCCGCAAGAACACATTCCGAAACCATACGCAATCCTTGCTACGGGAACTATCGTCTTTCCGTCGACTTTGATCGGCTCCCCGTAAACAGTTTTTACACTAGCGGAGGTTTGCAGCCTCTCAACAATCGCTTGAACGCGTTCCGGTATGCTCATTCTCATTCCCTCGAAAACACTTAGACATTCACTGGACAAATATGTGTTCCTGAGGTTTTCAAGGTTTCGTCCTCCCTGAGGTTACTCTGCCTCTCAGGGTTCAGGATAAGTGTATGAAGGGTAAATTCTCAGGACCGTCCCAGGCTTAATAACCGCTTGGGCTTCGGCGTTTAGGAGATAACGCCGCGCGGGATCAGCGCTACCGGCTTCGGCGAAAAGCTTTACGACCATTTTTCTAGAAGGTGTGCCTTTGTAAAACACTGTACTGTCCCTTGAGATCTTCGTGACATACTTCCTCCAAATGACATCGATGGGTTGAGTTCTGGAAAAGGTTCTATCCATGAATTCGAAGAACTTTGCCAACTCGGAAGACCGAGGAAGACGCGCATAGTGCTCCGACAGCTCCTCGTAGGCCCCAAGCAGGTATTCGTGAATTGTAGCGAATCGTCGCTCTTTCAAATAGCCTTTGAAGAGTTCGACAAACTCCCAAAGGAGTTGATTCATACTTGCATGAACTTGTTCTTCTTTCAACTCGACTAGGGGAAACGCGTCAGGTATGATATCCCTTATCATGCCGAGCTTTCCGTCGCCTGAAATCACCAGGCCTGGTTTGCCTGTGGTTCCATGGACTTCCTCTAATGGCTCGATGGTCAGGTGGTTTTCGTACAAGTCGAACTCAAGCGCGTGATCTTGACGAAAGATTTGGGCAATTTTCTCCCACACGACCTCATAGCGTTTCCTGCGCATATCCAATCCCACAACTGAGCGGCACCTCAACAATCCTGTCCTTCTGAGGTTTGATAATTGCAGGCTTACCGCAAACTTCGATTTTGCTGTCTTCGCCGCGATTTCGCTTGGCGCATTCATACCCTTCGCCACTAGGACGAAAAGTTCGCTCAGGGCGGGTGAACGGAGCGCCTTCCGAACGCTTCTGATTTCAGTACGCAGTTCGTTTCCAGAATCAACTTTGACCTCAACGGCAACTCGGCGTCCCCAGAGCTGCCGAGTCAAGACAGTTGGTTTTACTTTCAGCATGCCGAGATTTAACTAGCCAACAGTATAAGTAGTTAATGCACTACTTAACTATCTCTTGACCAGCAAATGACCAAACCAGAGTCCGAGTCGATGAGGGGTACGATCGTCAAAGTCTTCCAAGTGAACGCCTCACCCGATCGCGTCTACAGGGCATTTACGGTAAAGGAAGACCTTCAGCAATGGATGGCGGACTATCTCGAAGTCGACCCTAGAAAGGGCGGCAAATTCAAGATGGGCAGAGAAGAGGACGGCATGGCTACCACGGGTGAATTTCTTGAAGTTGTCCCAAACCAGTTACTCGTCTACACTTGGAGTATGAACGACTACGACAAGAACACGGGTAAGCGAATCCCCAAATGGTCCGACGATAACCCTTCGAAAGTCACAGTGAAATTTGAAAAAGCAGGAAACGGAACCAAAATCACACTTACACATGAAGGGTTCCCAGAAAGGGATGAAGAATACTGGGGACACGAGGTGGGATGGGAAATGCTAGCCGGAGAGGTTCTCAAGTACTTCCTCGAACATTCACAACAAGAATTCGATAAATGGTGGAAAGAAAACGAAGCGTCATGGCAGGAACGCTGGCAGAAGACAATGGACGAACGCGTGAAGTCATCCTCTAGCGCTCGATGACAACAGTAGGAGGTGAAGTATGTGGTATTCATAATGGATGAAGGAAGCACATTCAAAGCACCCTTAGACAAGATTTGGAAGTTGAACGCGTCCGAAGGACAGCACAATCATCCTAGCCTGAAGAATTACAAGAGTGAACACTCAGGCGAGGACACAATGATCCTCAGCTATGACGTAGACATGGGAGGAAAACTCACAACCGTTAGAACAAGACTCACGCCTATGCCTCCGTTGGGCGCACTCTTCGAGATATTAGACGGACCTCTCGCAGGTTCGAAATCGTTACAGTACTATCTACCAAAGGGAAAGGAAACCGGCGTGACCGTGGTCGGAGAATGGAAATCCTCAGTAATGTCAGATGATCAGGTAAAGAAAGCGGTTATGGGCTTCCTGCAGACGGTATTCGACGAAGATCAAGCGAATCTTACAAGAATATAGACGAGGTCGCCTGCCTCAATCTTTCCTCTTCTATTTTTTAAACACACTCCGCAAGAAATACTCACACGCCAGAACCTAGAACTTTTCGTCAATTCACACCCACGAGACTTGAATCTGATATAGCCACGATGGAAATTAGCCCAACGCTATAACAGAACGCACGCAGAGCCTGAATTAGGCGCCTGCCTTTTCTGCTTTGTAGTTGCTTTCCGCTTGGATCTTGAGGTTCCGCAGCCACGTATTCAGCGAATTATCAAGAAACTTTGGCATTACTAGTTTCAACAACCTAACCGACCAGCCTTCCATGGACTCTTCTGTTGTAACCAGCGTACCATTGTCTTGCGGCATGAATTTCCAAATATGCTTGGCTTGGGCACCTTGCGATTTGCCTGTCCAGCCAATCAAATGATCCTGCTCAATCACTTGGACAGTGGAAGTTACATTCAAACCGCCGGATCTCCACCGAAAAATAGAGCCGACGGTGAGGGGGCTTCCGAGGTTGGATGCTGTTATGTCAGGTTGCCACCTGCTCCAATTATCAATGTCTGTTTGGAGGCTCCAGACGGTTCGAGGCGGCGCCTCGATGAAGATATCCTTGTGGGCGAACAAGGGAGCATGCCGATTAACTTCCAATATTTTCACTTTGTTCCCTGGCCGTGTTGCCAGAGAGATATGAAGGGTGTGCGGTAATTTAGGGTGTAGTGGTGCGCAGACACACTAAACAATCAAGTGTGCGTTGGAGAGGCCGATGATCTGGAGTCTAATTCGCGCATTAGCCTATTGCCTACGCTTACAAAAATCGAAAACCGTATCGACTGCTGCTAATGACGAGTTTGGAAAGGCGTTTCCAATTCTTATGGTCCAGCGCTCTTCCATGTGATGGAAAAGCTGGTTCCATCGCCTGACAGAGGGGACGGTTGAGCTTTGGTTAAGGATGATCGGGTTACCATGGTGATCGTTTGAACAGATGAACCGAAAGATCCGATTGGCCCGGTGACTCCGCTCACTGTAGCATAGCAGGTTGATTTGACGTTAGTGTTGTCGTAGCCGAAAGTGACTGTTACGAAATCGGCCAGAGGCAGAACTCGACCGGAAGAGGGTGCCTCTGCGATCCATTCGGCTGAAGACCGCTTAGCCTCGTTCAACTTAGCTGAACTACTAAAGGTCTTACTCGTGGTAAGATCAGAGATTGTGATAGTGAATGCCCCGCCAGTATAGTTCACTTCCGCGGAGATTTTGTCGTTTGGCGCAATCGGAACTGAGGCGATTGTGACCGATGCCTTCGGGTAGAACTCATACCACGCATAGTACGCAGGCGATCCATTTTGGCAGTCCGAGGATGTACCAGTCTGCTCAACAGTGTTTGAACTGTAGCCGTCGATTCCAACCCAGAAAGCTGCATACTGATTGGTTGATGGGCAGGTCCCTTGAATGGCTGGGACAACCCATGATGCTTTTACATCGCTTACGGAGTCCTTAGAGCCCGTGACGGCGTATCCGCTCCAATTAGCGCTAGTGGAAGGTCCAACTCGAATTCTAGGTGCTAGTTGTGGCGTTGGGAGCGCATAAGCGAGCGTCAGTAACGATATGAATACTATTCCAATAACCACGATCGCCACAGGTTTGGTTGAAAGCATTGTTATGCCTCAGCTAAATTCGAAATTGAATTCTCGCACTTGATAAGGCTTTAGATGGGCCGCGCACGTTTTATGTCAACACCAGAAAAAAATCCTCAACAAGAATACGTTGAATTGCTACTGCCGCTATTGCCATTAGTAGAGCATGATAACTTAGGCCGACCTGGCGAGGGGCGGTTTCTATTGGGTAGGAAAACAGCTTTTATTTTTATGAACAAATTCACTGGGCATCTGCCGAAGAAATCTAGAACATTCTTGCGAAGCCTGTCGAGACTTTATTCAGTCTATGAAAGGATTTTTGAAAAGCTAAAGCCCAGCGAGATCATGCAGATCGTCTGTCAAGGTAGCTTGATGTACATTGACACGCGTGACGTAGCGGTCGCTCGCTGTTTGCTGACGGAAGGAGCTTGGGAACCCTATGAAACTGAGCTGATGAAGCAAAGCATCAAACCTCACATGATTTTTGTTGACATAGGAGCCAACATAGGTTACTTCACGCTTCTCGCCGCTCGGTTGCTGAATGGAACTGGCAAAGTTGTTGCAATTGAACCGGACTCAGGGAATTTCAGGTTATTGAGTCTGAGCGTCCAAGCTAACGCTTACACGAACGTGATCGCTGTTCAAAAAGCTGTATCGAACAGGACGGGCAGAACCAGATTGTTCTTGGATGAGAAGCTCATCGGCATTCCGTCCTTATCCGAAGATAACCTTAGCACGAAAGGCGGGGGCTATGTTTACGTCAATACTGTAACGCTAGATTCACTCCTACGTGATTTGGCGATCGAAAGAATTGATGTGATGAAGATCGATGTTGAGGGGGCAGAGGGCTTAGTCTTTGAGGGCGGCAGCAAGATACTTCGCCGTGTGGACAGAATTTTCATGGAGTTTAAGCAACAAGCTCTGAGAAATCTGGGAACAGAGCCAGCGAAATTGACTACGCAGCTAATTCACGCTGGTTTCGAAATTAGCCGTATTGATGAGGACAAACGCAGATGTGTTCCGGTCGGACACGATTACAATTCACTCCATCGACTTCATGAAACGAACCTGCTCCTTGAAAGGTTCTAGGAACTTTGGGCAAGCTTATGTGCAGGGCTTTACTGGCTAACCTTGTGATGTCAGACTCACGCGTGAACCGCTTTTTCTCTCGATTGTATGATGTTTTTCTTGGAAATGCTGGGTTCCGATGATTGGAATATGACTGTAGGTTTTGTCGAAGTACGCAATTCCGCTCCATAATTATCTGGACTCTTCACCAACCAGCCGCGATGCGCGTATTACAAATGCCTCGTAGTATCCAACCTTAGGAAAATTCCTGGCAATATCGGACATAGGGTAGAGGTCTTGAATCAAAGGCAAGGCTTTCTGAATATTGATGTCTTGCGAATGCCTCCGCCTAAGGTTCCGTTCCACGTGGGGATGAAACCCAAACATTCGAAGCCTCTCGAAAAGGGAAGGTAATGAGCCGGTCGGTCGCTCCACGCCTAGAAATCCCAGAACGTAAAGCCACAATTCTCCTTCTGAGGTGAGACAGGCCTCACTTTGGGATATTATCTTGTCAATGGCTTCGTAACCGGTGGGACCTGCAAAGTTCTGTATGTCAGGCATAGTAACCTTAGTTGGGAGTTGGGGTGGATTAGCGACTATGATATCAAATGCTCCGCTCATTAGAGGAGAGGCGAAGTCTCCCCGTAGAACATCGATTGCGTGCTCTTTGTGATTTCTGCGTACGTTTTTCAAAGCCAACTTGCAATCGCGATCGGAAACATCCACGGCGAAAACGGAGGCACAACCTTTTGCTGCCATAGCAATTGCGATAATCCCGTTGCCTGTCCCTAAGTCAACAATCCGCGTACTGTCAGCTTTTGGATTAACGAGTTCGGCGAGCGCTAGACCTCCAACAGGAGGGCCCTCGCGGAACTCGATTTCATAGAGTTTGCTTCCGCTTTTGTTCAGGCATCGCAGATGCCTAGATGACACGGCATAATCGAATCCGAGGGGCTCTAGGAAAGCCGCATGCGCTGCGGGCTTTTTGAGCTGCGTAGGTAAGATGCTCCTCAGTCTCGTAGCGCCGAATTTCAAACTGTACTCCAGCCTCTAAAGAGTCGTCACAGTGAACCGATGTTTTGAGTTCTTAGCTCGAAAGAGGAAGGCCGCGGAAAATAAGATCGCAAGAACCTCCGCAAATAAACTACCGTTTTATGTTCTCTTGATGTGTCTCCAAGTTCATCATTAATGCAAAAGAATTTCGGCTTCAGGAGCCGAATCTTCCAGAAAGCTCGCAGCATTCTACGAGAGTTGTCGTCCATAAGTACGAGCCTATAGTTCGGAAACCCCAAGCGTTTCGCTTTATGACGGTTTCTCTGCTCTGGACATTCAAGTAGATAGTAAGAATACAATACTCGCAACACTAGATCATTTTCTGAACGAAATCTGTGGCGAGACGTTTCCCGGTATTCTTTTGGAAGTAGGTTTTCTAGGCATGCTAGGATGTCACGGTCATATAACTGCGGAGCATGCGCTGGCAACAAGCGTGGGCGCCTTACGCCCCAGAGTTCATCGATCAGACTCTGCGTATAGGCGTAAGCTCTATCGTGTATTGGGCCCTCGTCAAGATTGGAGTGTAGTGGAATATGCTGAAGGAAAACGTACTGACCCTTTGCAGTCATGAAGTCGTCTAAGGAGGCCGCTCGTCCGAGAAAGACATCATCATTGAAGTACAGGAAATTCTTGGAGAGGGTCGGTATTCTATGAAGATGAGACTCGATAGCATTGGAATTGAAGGTGGGAAGGTCTGATTTATTGCTAAAAATCACATCATGCGCAACGACTGAGACTTTCTCATTAGTAAGATCCAACCATCGAGGTGTCGGCTGATTTGTAACGATGTGCACCTTACGAAACCATGGAGCGAAAGCCTCAAGCGACCTAAGCGAGTACTTCAGTTCCTCGTTGTCGCGAAACCTCTGTGAACTAACGGCGGCTTGGGACGGCGACGATGAGACGGCTTTGAGAGAAGTTTCAAATTGGCTCTGAAAGTTGGGGTCTGCTCCATCAACCCAAGTGTACACGATGTCAATGTTGCTTTCCATGCAGACGCCTTCAAGCGAGTCTATAGTATTCGGATCGCCATGGGTAAGAAAAGCATGCTAACGCGAACGAAATCTTTATGGTTATTCCGGGATTGGTGGGAGTCTCTGCTCTATGGCCAGTATGGAGAGAGTTGCGTTAGCGTGCGCTCGCGAGAGCAGCATTGGATCGGCAAAGCAAAGCTTTTCCAACAATAGGCAACGGTTTGTTGGGAGCGTTATGGGTGCAAGGCGGTAAGGAAATCGTCGTGCTTTCGCCTCATCCTGACGACGCAGCACTCGATTGTTCAGACCATATTCTTGCATGGAAAGAACTTGGTCTTCAAGTGAGTGTTGTTACCGTTTTCACTAGACTAGTTACGTCATCGACTGAAGGCCCAGCCCGTGACTCTTTGGCCGATCTTCAACGCATCAGAATCTATGAAGACAACAAGGCGATGAGTGCCCTAGGTGTATCGTGGAACCAGCTAGGCTTCGTTGATGCAGCGTTTCGATACGATCGTGAAAATCTGCGCTATTCTGACGTGGGGCGTAGGCGAAGCACATCAAATGATCAGATGCTCAATGTACTGATACGAACCATATTGTCGCTCAGAAATCAGAGCGTGTTTGTAGTGCCTCTCGGTGTTGGAGGACACCTCGACCATATTCTTGTCAGAGAGGCCGCCGAGGGCGCAGTTGATCCAACCGACCTATACTACTACGTTGATTACCCTTACGCCCTCTCAGTCTTCAACTGGACTCGTAGTAATCTAGCGAAAGTCATGAGGGCGAGAAGATCAATAAGATGGATGTCGAAGGCAAAGAAACAACTGCTTCAAATGTACTCTTCGCAAATCCCGTTGGTCTTCTCCCACTCGCGGTTTTCTATTCCTTGGATTACGTGGACTATTTTGAGATCATATCCAGAAATAATCCTTTATCAGAAACGCATAGAGTGATGACTGATCATAGTCTCGGACGTCAGGACTTTTGAAAATAGATGCCGAGGGGCTGAAGGGCTTATATCTAGTCGAGCGAAGAAATTGTTGGCCAATGCGCCCGAGAGAATCCCTATTGAATTCTGGTGAGTCGGCCTTCGGAACCTGAAGGTGAAGGTCGATTAAGAGAAGGGTTTTGGTTTTCCAACCTTATTTAACCGCGTCCGGGGGCGGAAACGTAGTCGCGGCATACATTATTGAGGCGTTAAAAAACGAGTATGCGGTTTCGATTCTGACTTGGGAGCCCGTCGATTTCGATGAAATTAATCGTCTCTTTGGCTCATCGCTAAAGCGCTCGGAGTTAAGTGCGATCACTGCACCTCGACTGCTCACTCTTCTCGCAAAGGTGAACCCGCTTAATCCCGTACTTTCGTCTTTTGAACGAGGGCTCTTGCTACGCTTGTGCAAGAAGATGAGAAATGACTTTGACGTTATTATTTCGGTAAACAATGAGGCAGACTTCGATCGCAGAGGTATTCAGTATTTTCACGAACCTCCCTATTGGATCTCAGAATCGCACGAAAAGCCTACTCTCAGTCTCAGCCGCTTATCTCGCCATAGCCTCTCGACGCTGTTCAGAGGAGAACTTCGACCGTGGATGCGTCTGTGCGACTTTTCATTCGAGCGAATGAAACATAACTTAACTTTGGTGAATTCCAAATGGACCGGAAGGAAACTAAAGGAGATTTATGGATTCGAGAGTAAAACGGTTTATCCGCCTGTTGCAGGGGACTTTCCAGAAGTCCCTTGGGGGCAGCGGGAAAACGGACTCGTCTGCATCGGTAGAATTATCCCATCGAAAAACTTTGAGACGCTCATCGAGATCACGGCACGCGTCAGAAGAACAGTTCCTGAAGCTCATCTGCACATCATTGGAACCAAAGACGAATCACGAGCATATTTGAAGCGGCTGCAGCGCCTCGCAAAGGATCGAGCATGGCTTACTCTAAGCGAGAATGTGACTCGAAGGGAACTCGAAGGACTCGTCACGTCCCATCGTTATGGGATTCACGGAATGGTAAATGAGCCGTTCGGTATAGCGGTTGCCGAAATGATGCATGCTGGCTGCATTGTCTTTGTTCCACGGGGTGGCGGACAACACGAGATAATTGGCGCAGACGATCGTCTAACATTTGGAACCGTTGACGAGGCCGTAAGAAAGATCACCCGTGTAATGCAGAACCGAGACGAACAAGATTCGTTACGGAAATATCTTAGGCCTAAGCGAACACAATTCTCTAAAGAGCGTTTCATGCGTCAAATCCAACAAGTCGTCGAGGGCTTCGCCGATGCTCATTGTCCACCCGACGCAATGACTCTAACTCGTAGCAGACCATTAGGCTGAGTCAGCTAAGACTTGCCGACTTTGGGTGTAGGTCATTTAGAGAGTCTTTAAGATAGGTAATTACAAAACTGTGGAGGAATTGACATGGAGCACAAGGATAAGATTCTCATCCTGACGCCTGTAAAGGATGCCGAGCGGTTCCTTGACAACTATTTCCAGTCTCTTCACCTACTAACCTACCCACACGGATTAATCTCTCTGGGATTGCTAGAAAGCGATAGCTCCGATAACACCTACACAAACCTAGTCCAAAGACTACCCGGCTTGGACAAGGATTTTAGATCCGCATCCGTCTGGAAGAAGGACTTTGGATTTCACCTCCCACTAGGGACCCCTCGATGGACTTCGTATCTTCAGAAGGAACGTCGAACTGTGCTGGCGAAGAGTCGCAATCATCTCCTCTTCCGCGCGCTTGACGACGAAGACTGGGTCTTATGGTTGGATGTGGATGTTGTTGAATACCCACATGATATCATTGAAAGGCTCTTAGCCACTGGGAGGGATATCGTTCAACCCCACTGTGTCACTGAGTACGGAGGCAGCAGCTTCGAACAAAACGCTTGGAGAGACAAAGGCAGGTACCACCTGGACCAGATGAGAAAAGAGGGTGAACTCGTAAAACTGGACGCCGTCGGAGGAACCATGCTGCTCATCAAGGCCGACATTCATAGAGACGGCCTAATCTTCCCTCCCTTCCCTCACGGTGGAAAGAACCCATTCATCAGAGGAGCGAGATTTCAAGCAACCAAGAGAGACATCATCAGTTTACTCTTGCTAAAACCAGAAGCCATCAAAGTCCTAAGAGCAATGCCGAAGAAGAAACTTCTGGACCTAACGAAAAGATATGATGGAGAAATTGAAACTGAGGGCCTCGGAATCATGGCCCATGATATGGGACACGAGTGTTGGGGAATGCCAAATCTGGAAGTCAAGCACGCCCCGATACACGAGAGACCGTTAAAATACGAACAATCGCCCTGAAAACAGAATTTGTCTCCACGATATCGAGGGCTCGAAAGCCTTTCGGCTGTTAATCTCCTGTCGTTACGCGTTCTCTGGCTGTGTCTGCGAGCCTTTGGAAGTTTGCCTTCCTCAAATGTTCCTGGATAACAAGTAGCACGTATCGCCGCGTTGCCTGCGCTAATCACTACCAAATCCATATTCACTCCAAGAATCATCGCGGCGCGACCAAAAGGTCGTATAGCTGTTAAGACTCGCGACAAGCGATATATCGCCATGTTACGATGAAAGTACACAGGGTATTCAAATGGAAAGTCGAAGAAGAGTCGGCGTCCAGGTGACTGGTAGAGATAGCCGCGAAGTGCTGAAGCGGATCCAACAGGCCGAGGAGATGGGAATCCAAGCAGCTTGGCTGACTACTGCAGGGGCTGGACATGACGCCCTGACCATGCTCGCGGTCTGCGCAGCCCACACCGAACGTATACTGCTGGGCACTTCAATTACGCCCACATGGCCTCGCCACCCCGTTGTGATGGTGCAGCAAGTGCGTGTCATCACTGACCTGGCTCCCGGTCGGTTTCGGTTGGGCATTGGCGTCGGCCACAAAGAGGGTATTGAAAGCGTCTTTGGATTGGAATATCGTGCCCCGCTGGCGCACCTGCGTGACTATTTGCGAATTCTCAAGCCACTGCTACAGCAGGGCAAAGTGAACTATGATGGTTCCCACTATCAGGCCCATGCGGAGACTGGTGTCACGCTGGATGTGCCGGTAATGGCTGCGGCACTCCGACGCAGATCTTTTGAGCTGTGCGGCGCCGAGGCAGATGGGGCAATTACATGGGTCTGCCCTAGAGTCTATGTCAAGCAAGTCGCCGTCCCGGCGTTGCGGGCAGGTGCAAGAAGAATCGGACGCCCAGTACCCCCACTGGTCGCTCAGGTTCCTGTATGCGTCCACGAAAATCCAACTGAAGCATTGGCCGCCATACGCGAACAGCTAGCCGTCTATCCCTCCCTTCCAAACTACGCGCAAATGTTCATTGACGCAGGCTTTCCAGAAGCTGCCCAGACGAAAGCCTGGAGCGACAGCATGATCGATGCAATTGCTTTGTATGGAGATGAATCGCGCGTCAAAGAGCGGCTTCTAGAGACTTTCGATTCTGGCGCCGCAGAGCTCCTCGTTTCGCCGATTCTGGCGGGGCGTGATAAGGCAGAATCGTACTATCGGACAATGCGGTTAGTTGGAGAAGTGTCAAGAACAATCGCGAAGTAGCCGGTTGAAAACGTGCTGTTTGTCGAAGCTACTGCGATTCGTAAGGTGAGGACAGTTGATGCGCACCAGCATACTCACACACACAAATTGCCTGAAACGACGACGGACGACGGTTCAAATTACGTTGCCCGCACGAATAACTGAATGAATGCAGTACCATAGCCAAGTCCGTACTGTCAGTCTAATTTCAGTTTGCTAATCAGCAATATTCAAATTATGACGCGTTCAAAAACATTGTTCGTGTTACCGCACAGGACCGAAGCGGATTTCGTTTGGCTCCGAAGGTTTCAGTCGTTGTCGAAACTGTCAATGCTCTCCACTACGGGCCTCATCTTCTAATCAAGACGTTGGACTCCATTTACCGTCAGTGTCCGCCTGATTGCGAGATCCTGGTTATAGACGTCGGATTGTCACAGTTTACGTTGCAAGAACTAAGTAAACTGTTCCCGCAAGTCAGGATAGTCGAGGCGAAAGGATCTGGGTACTTTCAAGCTAAGAACATAGGCTATGAGAACGCACGTTCACCGATCGTGGTCTTCCCCGATAGTGATTGTGTCCCTTCCACTGATTGGTTAGCAGCAATCACTGAGCCTTTCGGAAACGGAGCTGAGGCGGTTGCGGGGCGTAGCTTGTACGTGGGAGGGTTTCTCGCCAGAGTCATGAACATCACAGACTGGGGATACTTCCCAAGCACCAATGCCAAATTCACTAAGTTCTTCGCGGCCAACAACTTTGGTGTCCGCAAGCCGAGCAAATTCCTCTTCGACGAGAGGTTCTGGAGAACCGGCGGCGACATAACGATGGCCAACGACATGTACAACAACGGAATCCGCATCTACTTCTCACCGTCGGCTCGGATCAACCACTACTTTCCATATCGGATAAGTGATTTCGTGGAAATGAGGTTCCAAGAAGGCTTTCACGTAATTGAGACCAGAAAAATCGATCCCAATCTTCGGGGCGGCGGATTACTGAAAGCGTGGGCGCTAGCCCCGCTGTTATATTATTTCGGGCGCTTAGCTCTAGATGGCGAAGCAATCAAGAGGCATAGGGAAATGATGGGCATCAGCTTCTGGGAGGCTCCCGTGCTGTTCCTTTTCGCAGCGGCATACAGGATGCTGGACATGTTGGCGATGATGCTCACTTTGGCCGCACCTAGGGGATTCAGGACGAAATTCGATTGGTAGCGAAATACCGAAAAGCACAGCTGATGGATGGCCCTTCGCGGCGGCGGTCCGAGAATCCTAACGCTGTTGAGACATCCCAGCAGCCTTACCCTCACTGGGTAGAGACTTTGCCGATTAAGACAGCGGATGAAGCGAAAGCAATAGCCAAAGACTACTTGGGAGGCAAAGAGCGGTGACGAACGATTTTGATTGAGATATAGGTAAGTTCGTCCTTTAGTTTTTTCATGCAACCGACTCCGCGACTTGATAGATACCTGCAAAATGCGGGAACGGTCTTGGGATTGCTAGCTCTCTTTTGCTTGCTTCTCAGCAATTATTTTGCCGCGCAAATCATCCAGCCTTTCACGAGTCAGACAAGCGTGAGTATCGTAACGCAAATTTCGTCCACTCCTATGACCTCAACGACGATTGCCTCAGGAACGTCATGCGCCGTACACCCATGTACCATTTCAGTGAACTTGAGTGAGACAGCAATAGGGTCTGAATATATTACTGGCTACGTAAGTCATGTAGTTCCAACGGTGGAGAAAGAAGCGGTAGACCGTTTCAAAATTCTTCTTGAGAATGCTGCAATCGTCTTGCTTCTGGTGTCCGTTGCGCTACAAATTTTCCGTTGGGTAAAATCAAAGGCTCCGAAAGTCAAACAAATGGGACATGGAACTGTGGTTCTCAGTCGGTGATGATTCTCTTCGCGCTCTGAATTGTGTTGCAGGTTTGATGGGCGTACAAATTTAGCGCTACATGCCACTGTGCTGTTGTCTTCGCGTGTTTCAATTTCCATGATTCATAGAACTTCGCCGCGTCGTCGTCGTTCGTATTAGCGTCGGCGTCGTCGTTCGTCGTCTTCAGCGTCGTAAAGTTAATCTAGTCAAGAGCGGCGGGGGCGGCTTCTAATGGTGCGAGCATCAGAAATTGAACTCTAGTTTTGAAGAGAGGTGCGCTCTAATCAGACGTGTTCTAAGTACATGTCGTCAAGTGACGAAGTCGCACTGAGAACACTCCCATCTCAAAATCTGCCCCTCTTTGTTCATAATCTTTCTTAGGACGCCTTTCCTGCAATTTGGACATACAACAACAAGTTCTGGTTCATTATGACGAAGCAGTGCATCGAGCAAGTTCTTCTTTGAAGCCTCTCTTGCCAAGTCGGTTATCGTAACCCAGCCCAAGAACTTGTCGCCATCAAAAACGCCGACCCTCGTGAACGCATTCCCTACAATTGTCTTGGCCGCCTCTTTCGTCGATGCTCCCGCATCTATCTTAAGGAGCGGCGTTATGACCTCACTTACCTTCACTTCATCCGGTCTCTTGTTTAAGGGGGCGAAGTCTCGGAGTAGTCCTCTATCAGTCAACATGCCTATCGCCTTATCTTCCTGAAAGACAACTACTCCTGAAACCTTCTCACGGTTCATAATTGTACAGGCTTCCAGGACGGTAGCCGAAGAATTCACCCGAGGTATCCTGGTGGACATCACATCTCTAACTTTAGTCAACTCTTATCATCGGTGCCATTATGTTAATGCAATAATTCAAATTTGTGTGTGTGCGCACCATTAGACCCACACACACTTTTTCTGACGACGAACGACGACGGTTCAAATCACGATGCTCGCACCATTGATACCACACACACAATTGACGGTCCAAAACCCGGACGCGAGAATTCGCCTCGAGCAGAAATCAGTCCTGCCATTCCTGAGTGACCAACTCCTTTAGCGTCGTGTCGCGCAGTTCCACAAGATCACGCAAAACCTTGACCCATTGCGGCGCGTTCGAATCTTCGCCCTTCCACGTGGATGTTGAGTTTTAGACGTGGACGTTGTAGGGTTTTAGAAGGTTTTTCTTAGGGGTTATGAGGGTCTTATAGTGCGCACCAAATTCCCACCCCCCAAAGTCCAGAAAACTTTTGAGAAAGAACCTGACTTTGTACCAATTGCTAACAAGTCCCGAGCCCCGGCCAGGGCGATGACGGAACCAACTCTAAAACAGAATGCACCAAGAATTGAACAAGACTTGGCCCTAATAGCCATAATGATTTAGCAGAAAACTCCTAAATCACGAATTTCGTTGTGAACTCTCATTCGTCGTCGTAAAAGTGTGTGTGGGCTACGAACCATCTAAAAACTCACGAAAACAAGACTCTAAACCACACTAACCTACATCAACAAGGAACATTCGAGCCCAAGATTCTAACAATACTTCGTCGTTTTGGCAGAAGAAGCAGACGAAGAGGAAGAAGACGAGGAAGTCTGGCAGCGCGGACAGAACTTCGTGGTGGTCGGAAGTGTTAAACCGACAACAGTCACATTATATCTACACGTGATTTCTGTGCCGAAAGCGAAGAAGAAAGCAAAGAAGAGATCGAAGTAATCAAGGAACCAAAGATTTCCTTGCAGCAGGAAGTTGAAGTAAGTTAGAGCCACAAAGCTCTCCCACTGAAACCCTGGTGCCCTTTGGAACTGTTTTTTCATACCCATTTTTCCTAGGCGATGAGTGCTGCATTCGCGAGTATTCAGACAAAGCCGTAGTTCAGAGCAAGGACATTCTTGCGATGTACTTGTCTTTCTATCCTTATATTGAACCAAGGCGAGAATGCACTAAGTTAGTTGTCGAGAACGAGAGGCACGAGTCATTTGCAACGATTGACCGCATGTTCTTCTTCTTGCTGCAACTGACCGAAGTCGCCGAAGTCTGAGGAAACAACCGAAATCTCGTTCCGACGATAAGTGAAAGACGGAACCAGTCTTCGGTCTTCATCTTGGACCCGCGACGTGGAAGATAAGGAGAAAAAATCTATGAGTACTTTCGAGAAACTGGGTTTAAGCCCAGAAATATTGGATGCTATCAAAGCACTTGGATTCGAGCGACAGTTTCCGATCCAAGAAGCAACTATTCCGCTTCTGCGGCACGGGAGCGATGTCATTGGTCAAGCGCATACTGGAACTGGAAAGACCGCTGCCTTCGGGCTACCGCTCCTGGAGATCGTTGACGAAAAGAATCTGAATATTCAGGCGCTGGTGCTAGTTCCGACACGCGAGCTTGCGGTGCAAGTAGCAGGCGACATTAACTCGTATGGCAGATTCACTCGCAAGCGTGCTCTTGCGATCTATGGTGGTCAATCAATTAATGTTCAAATGCGCGCCTTGGAAGATTGCCCTCAGATTATAGTTGGAACACCCGGGCGAGTCATCGATCATGTAGAACGCGGATCCCTTCACCTTGACAAAGTCCAGTACGTTGTTTTGGATGAGGCTGACAGGTTGCTGGACATGGGTTTCATTGGTGACGTTGAGCATATTCTAACTAAGACTAGAAGTAAACGTCAAATCGCGTTCTTCTCCGCAACGATGCCCAAGGATGTACTGAAACTTGCCCGTAGACATATGAAGAATCCTCGCGAAGTTCTGATCGAACCGGAGGATCTCAGCGTCAGGGAGATCAGCCAATACTACTACCAAGTGGACCCGGAAAGAAAACTTGATGCGCTGCTGAGAATTCTGCAGGACAAAGAAGTGCATCGTGCCATAGTTTTCTGTCGAACCAAACGGAGCACATTTTGGTTGAATCAATCACTCCGGAGGAGAAATCAAGATGCCATAGCACTGAACGGTGACCTTACCCAACATCAACGCGATGGAGCAATGAAGACGTTTCGAAGCGGTCAGAGTCGTATCCTAGTTGCCACTGACTTAGCCGGAAGAGGCTTGGATGTTGATGGAGTTACACACATTATCAACTATGACGTCCCTCAGAATCCGTATACTTACTTCCACAGGATTGGTCGAACTGGACGAGCGGGCAAAACAGGAACCGCGGTGACGATAGTATCCGCGGAGCAAAATGGCGACTTTCGAGCAATACAATCGATGGCAGACGACCGGATTGAGCGACTTAGCTTCACCTCTGGCCCTGGGGGGAGAGAGGAATCGTGGATATCTAGTGGTGAAACTCGTCGCGCGTTCGGGGGAAGATCACGATACCCAAGGCACCGCCGCCGTTCAAACTATCGATATTCGCGCCGCTGAAGCTGCGCATTCAAGAAATACTGTAGCGGCTAGTATCCTATACTTCTATGCTACCGTAAAATGAGCAAACACATCCTACCATTTCGCTCCGAAGGGGCGCGGCGAAGTGTGTGTGGTCTAGTGGTGTGAGCATCGAGAATTGAACCGTTAGGTTGGCGTTGATGCGCACCAGGGAGATCCACACACTTTCAAATGTTTAACGAGTCTTCTCTGGAGCGTAGCCTCCGGCTGATAACATATGTTATCGTAAATGCTAATTCTTGGCCCGATGAAATATACATGATAATTGTTGGCTCCTAGCGATAGGCGAGTTGTAATCGTAATTCTGCTTCTCTCATGCGTTCTCATCTCTGGGTTTGTGGCGGGTGTTCTGCAGACCGTGAACGCGAGTGGTATTGACCTTTGGATTGAGCCAATCGGGTTTACCGGGCTGCCGCCCAACACAATCTACGCGGGCTACAATTTCCATCTTTTCTTCCGCGTTAACGTGCAGTACACAGGCACGGCCTCAGGTACCCTCGGCTATTCGACCTGCCAAAGCTGTCCGAGTATCTGGGAGGCCCATTACGGGGGAATTGATTCTGGAGACGTAGTCGAGACGGAGCGTGATCCCATATACAATGTTGGAAGTTACGTAGCTTTTCTCAAGATGATAATACCAGGGCCAGGTGGCGGAGCCGTAGTAGCGGGATACGCAAACTTCCAGGTGATTCCCATGGTCACGACCACAACTTCTGCTTCTGGTTCGGCTACCGATTGGGCGATCACTTCTGTCTCGTTGAGTCCCCCTGATCCGCATCTCGGTGATCCGGTCACGTTTAGTATGGCGGTGATGGCGCTCTCCTCTGTAGGATCTTTTCCGCAACAGTTCGCTGCTGCCTGCCAGATTGACGGAGTATCCTGCGGTGGTGGATCATTGACCTACCCCGGGCCGCTGGGTACACCCATGACAGTGAGCACACAAACTACCTGGATCGCCACGGCTGGAACGCACACTCTGACTTGGGGTGTAGCGACGATTCCGGTGGGTCAGGACCCGAACAAGAGTAACAATATGAAGAGCATTACTTTCACGGTGGCACAAGCATCCTCACAGCAAACGACTACAGCCTCTTCGACCTATTCGACTGCATCTCAGATTCCTGATTTTCAGATTAACGTGAGTCCGCCATCCCAAACCGTGCTTCAAGGTGAGACCACTTCATATGCGGTTAATGTTGCTGGTTTGAATGGGTTCAACTCGCAGGTTTCATTGTCTCTCTCAGGATTGCCTTCGGGCGCCAATGGGGGCTTCAGCAACCCCTCGGGAGCTCCAGACTTTGCTTCGACCCTCACCGTCGTATTATCAGGGGATGTTGCAACTGGTTCGTATACGTTGACGGTGACCGGGAGTGGAGGAGGATTGAGCCACGTGGCCAACCTGGTTCTAACAGTTAACGCAGCCGTAGTAACGCAATCCTCAGCTTCCTCAACTGAAACCTCAGCGTCTTCAACTCAAACATCAAGTGACCTGATGAGCCTGATCCAGCAAAACCAACTCCTCATACTCGCAGCCGTAGTCTTGTTGGCCGCCGTATTGATTGCGGTCGCGTTGCGGGGTGGACGAAAACCAACCTCTACCTAACCAACCGTCACGCGCAATCACGCCTACCATTCCGCCCCGAAGGGGCGCGGGTTTAGTGTGTGTGCGCACCATTAGACCCACACACACTTTTTCTGACGACGAACGACGACGGTTCAAATCACGATGCTCGCACCATTGATACCACACACAGACATGTTCTTACCTGACCTTGAGCATTCGGCCTCGGAGCTTGCTATGTTGATATCTATCCAAGAAGGAAAACGAGGAGTTTGCCAGAAATGCGGCTTCGAGAATTGCCCACGAGTTTAGTTGCACAGACAGGCAAGTATCACTCGGGTGCGCCCTCTGGCCGAACATAAAGCGTACATCAACATTGAGAACGTGGTCGCGACAGGTAATCTCCATCAGAATATTGACCTGAACTCTATTGTCCGCGTATTCCCTGGCGTCGAATATCGGCCTGAACAATTTCCTGGTTTAGTTTATCATTTGAAGAAACCGAAGTCCACTACCTTGATCTTCGGCTCGGGTAAAATGGTCTGTACTGGGTCGAAGTCGGAGCGGCAGGCTCACAAGGCCGTCATGAAGGTTGTGGACGAGCTCAACCGTAACGGGATCGTCATTCTGGGTAAGCCTGAGATTCAGGTTCAAAACATAGTAGCCTCGGCAGGTTTAGGCGGCCATATTGATTTGGAAAAGGCAACCTACTCACTGAAACGCACCATGTATGAACCCGAACAGTTCCCTGGCCTTATCTACAGAATGGACGAGCCCAAAGTGGTCATACTAATCTTCGGAAGCGGAAAACTCGTTTGTACGGGCGCCAAGAAAGAGGCGGAGGTTCACAGATCCATCGCAAAACTGCAAGACGCGCTTGAAGAGAAAGAACTCATAACCTACCCGTA
>Ga0187885_10000031_pt1 | contig 157295 bp, 137 predicted proteins | sample June2016WEW_20_1_3_FD_132970 | JGI IMG/M metagenome (GOLD analysis project Ga0187885, IMG submission 132970) | Peatland microbial communities from SPRUCE experiment site at the Marcell Experimental Forest, Minnesota, USA - June2016WEW_20_100 | ecosystem: Environmental > Terrestrial > Soil >...
CCCGCTCTTCCATCGCCCTGACGCAGCAGGACGTCCGCCAGCTTCAATTGGCCACTGGCGCCATTCGCGCGGGAATTTCCATTCTGCTGGGCCGCGCGGACGTCAAGGCCGAAAACCTTCAGCGCGTCCTGGTGGCTGGGGGATTCGGCAGCTTCATCCGCCGGTCCAACGCCCAGCGGATCGGCCTGCTGCCTGGCGCCATCAACCATCAACGCATCCAGTACGTCGGCAACGCCTCCCTGGCCGGCGCAAAATGGGCGCTGCTCTCCACACGCCTGCGGCAACAAGCCCAGACCGTCGCCCGCCGCGTCAAGCACGTGGAGCTCGGCACGGACAGCGAATTCCAGGATCGCTTCGCCGAGTCGATGGTCTTTCCCCCCTCCTAGAATCCCCCGCCGTCGCGGCCGCTTACCCCGCCGACTTGGTGGTCATATTGTTACGGTGGATGACCTCGTCGTAGGGCTTCTCGCCCAGTTCCTTGGTGATGTCGGAGGTCTTCAGCCCTTTGATTTTGTCGATCTCCGCGGCCGAGTAGTTGGTCAATCCGCGGGCGATTTCCTTGCCGGCGGCGTCCAAGACCGCGATGGTGTCGCCGCGTTCGAATTGTCCCGCCACGGCCGTGATGCCCGAGGGCAGCAGGCTTTTGCCGCCCGTCACCAGGGCCTTGGCGGCGCCGGCGTCCACGACGATCTTGCCGGCCGCCTTGGCCGCTTGACCGATCCATCGCCGCCGGCTGCTGAGCCGTCGCTTGGCCGGGACGAAGACCGTACCCAGCTTTTCGCCCGCCAGCAGCCGCTCCAGCACGTTTGGCGTGTTGGCGTTGGCGATGACGGCCACTTCGCCGGCCCGCGTGACCGTGGCCGCGGCCGCCAGCTTGGTGCCCATGCCGCCGGAGCCCAGCGTGCTGCGGTCGCCGCGGACCAGCGCCATGGCCCCTTCGTCCACGTCGGCGACCACGTCCAGCACGGCGCCGTCCTTCATTAGTCCGTCCACGGTCGTCAGGAACACCAGAAGCTGCGCCCCCAGCATGGTCGTCACCAGGGCGGCCAACACGTCGTTCTCGCCGAAGCGGATTTCCTCCACCGCGACGGTGTCGTTTTCGTTGATGATCGCCAGCGCGCCGAACTCCTCCAGCGCCGCCAGCGTGTTGCGGATGTTCAGGTAGCGGCTGCGGTCCTCGAAGTCGTCCCGCGTCAGCAGCACCTGGGCCACCTTCACACCGTAACGGGCGAAGACGTCGTGGAAGGTCTGCATCAGCCGCCCCTGCCCCACGGCGGCGGCGGCCTGGAGCTGCGGCATGGTCTTGGGCCGGGATGCCAGGGCCAGCTCGCCCATCCCCGAGCCGATCGCCCCGCTGGAGACCATCGCGACCGACCGGCCGGACTTCATCACGGCGGCGACCTGCGCAGCCAGCTTGTCCACGGCCGCCGGGTCCAGCCGGCCGGCCTTGTCGCACAGCACGTTGGTGCCGACCTTCACCACGATCCGCCGGCACTTGGCGATAACTTCTTTTCTCAACGCGGTTGCGGGCATGGGGTCCTCGCTGCCGGCCGCACCTTGCGGCGGGCGTGTTACGTTTGCGGTTGCTTGGCTGCTTCGTGTTCGATGGCGTCGGTGGCGATGCCGCCCCGTCCGACGGCCGGGACGCGGTTCAGCACGCGGCAGATCATCTCCACGTTGCGGGCCGTGGCGCCCTGCCGGCTGCGGACGTAGGCCTGCGCCTCCCGCCCTGCCGCCTGGGCGACCGCGGGGTTCGCCAGCCACTCGCCCAGTGTGCGCTCCAGCTCGGCCGCGTCGGCCACGCGCCGGCAGCCGTGACGGGCCAGGTCGTCGGCCTGGGGAAAGTTGAACGTGTGCGGGCCGAAGGCCGTCGGCTTGCCGACGGCGGCCGATTCGATCATGTCCGAGCCGCCCATCGGCACCAGGCTGCGGCCGACGAACACCGCCGCAGCCAGGGCATAGAATTTCCGCAACTCGCCCATCGTGTCGCCCAGGATCACGGCGCCCGGCGGCGTCGGCCCGGCCGAGCCATCCGGCCTTTGGCTGCGGCGGACCATCGGCAGCCCCGCGGCCTCGATCAGGCGGGCGACCTCGTCGAACCGCTCCGGCTTTCGCGGCACGATGGCCAGCCGCACACCCGGCCGGGTCTTCAGGCGAGCATAGATGTCCAGCAATATCGGCTCCTCGCCCGGCCCCGTGCCGCCGGCCACGATGAGCTTGTCGGCCGGGCCAAGGCCCATCGCCGCGGCCAGGGCTTCCTGGCTGGGCAAGCGGTCGGCCACCTCCACCGTGTCGAACTTCATCATGCCGGTCACGTGAACTTTTTTCGGGTCAGCGCCCAGCGAGCGGAAACGGTCGGCGTAGGACTCGTCCTGCACGCCGATGGCCGTCAGGCGGTTGAAGAGGCGCCCAGCCAGCGGGCCCAGCAGGCGGTAGCGGACGTAGCCCTTGTCGGGGCTGATTCGCCCGTTGACCACGACCGCCGGAATCCCGCGGCGGTTGCAGGCGGCCAGGAAGTTGGGCCAAATCTCGCCTTCCATCAGTACCACCAGCGCCGGGCGAAGCCGGTCCAGCGCCCGCCCGACGGCCAGGGAGAAGTCCATCGGCCAGCGGAAGACCAGGTGGTCCGGAGCGAACAGCCGCACCGCGGCGGCCATGCCGGTGTCGGTCGTCGAACTGACCACCACGCGGAAGTCGGGAAGCTGGCCGTGCAACTGGGCCACCAGCGTGCGGGCGGCGTTGACTTCGCCGAGGCTCACGCCGTGCACCCAGATCACCGGCTGAAGGCCGTAGCGGATCGGCACCGCCCCCAGCCGCTGGGCAATGTCCGTGCGATAGCGGCCGTGGCGGATCATCCGATAAACCCACCACGGACTGCTCGCCGCCAGCGCCAGCGCGTAGCCGACATCCAGCAGAATTCCCATAGTCCCGGCTAGTATGGTCCCCTGCGCCAGCAGTGTCAACCGCGGCAGGCGGCTGGCACGTTGTCAGGAACGGCGGCGGTTGCTATAGTCGCCGCCATGAGCACGAGCAAAGGCAGAAGCAAAGGCCGAGGCAAAAAACCCTCCACGCCGCCCCGCCACGAGAACATCTGGGCCCCCTGGCGGATGGAATACATCAACGGCCTGGCCGACGGCGACGACGGCTGCTTCCTGTGCCGCTGCCGCGACGACCGGAAAAACGACGCGGCCAACCTGGTCCTGTGGCGCGGGCGGAAAAACTTCATCGTGCTCAACCGCTTCCCCTACACCGGCGGGCACAGCATGGTGGCGCCGCTGGAACACCTGGCCGATCTGACCGACCTGGACGACGCGACGATGCTGGAAATGCTCCAGATGATCCGCGACCTTCAGCGCGTGCTGAGCCAGACCGTCCACGCGCACGGCTTCAATATCGGCATCAACCTCGGCCGCTGCGCCGGGGCGGGCCTGCCGGACCACCTGCACGTTCACGTCGTGCCGCGCTGGGCCGGTGACACCAACTTCATGCCCGTGCTGACGGGCAAGACGGTCATCCCCGTGGCCCTGGAAAAACTATTCGCCCAGCTCCGCCAAACCGCCGGCCAGCTCCGCCTGCCCTGGCAGATGACATGAATCGCCCCGCGCCCAGCCCACGCGAGCTTTACCAGCGGCGACAGAAGGATTGGCTCCATCCGGCCGCGGTCGGCGAGCTCGACAGCGGCGGGCGGCGCGTCGCCGAGGCCGAACACCCCTACCGCACCTGCTTCCAGCGCGACCGCGACCGCATCGTGCACTGCTCGGCCTTCCGGCGCCTGGACTTCAAGACGCAGGTGTTCGTCCCCCACGAGCACGACCACTTCCGCACGCGCATGACGCACACGCTGGAGGTCGCCCAGATCGGCCGGACCATCGGGCGGGCGCTGCGGCTGAACGAAGACCTCATCGAGGCCGTCGCCCTGGCCCACGACCTGGGGCACCCGCCCTTCGGCCACGGCGGCGAGGCCGTGCTGGACGAGCTGATGGCCGACCACGGCCGCTTCGAGCACAACCACCAGACGCTCCGCGTGGTGGAGTACCTGGAGCACCCTTACCCGCCTTTCCGCGGGCTGAATCTCACGCAGGTGGTCCGCGAGTGCCTGGCCAAGCACCGCACGCGATACGACGCGCCCGTTTGCCCGGAGTTCGACCCCGCGCTGTCGCCGCCGCTGGAGGGTCAGCTTGTGGACCTGGCCGACGAGATCGCCTACACCTCCGCCGACGTGGAGGACGCCCTGGCCGCCGAATGTATTACGCAGGAGCAGCTTGAGGGCATGTCGCTGTGGCGCGATGCCTGGCAGACGGCCCAGCGTGAGTATCCCGCGGCCGCGGCCATCCACAAGCGGATTCGCGCCTGCAAGGCCCTGCTGGCCGCGATGGCCGACGACGTCATCGCCACGACGGGCCGGCGGATGGAGGCCGCCGACTTGAAAAACCTCCAAGCCGTCCGCCAAGCGGGGCGCATCGTGGAGTTTTCGCCCCCGATGGCCGAAGCGGTCCGCCAGCTTCAGGATTTTCTGATGAAGAACGTCTATCTGCGGGGCGAAAACGCCCGGCACGACCAGGAAGCCGCCCGGATTATCCGCGAACTGTTCGCCGCCTACGTCGCCGACCCCCGCCTGCTGCCGCCGCAATATCAGCAACACATCGAGGCCGACGGGTTGCACCGCGTGGCGTGCGACTACATCGCGGGCATGACCGACCGCTTCTGCCGGCAGGAACATCAAAAAATCCGCGGGGACTCTAGCTCGTCCTGACGGCCGGGGCGGCGCGGATGCCGGCCTCCTCGATCTCGAAGAACTCCTCTTGCTTGAAGGAAAAGACCGCGGCGATCACGTTGGAGGGAAAGACGCCGATCCGCGTGTTGAGGTCGCGGACGTTGGCGTTATAGAACCGCCGGGCGGCCTGGATGCGGTCCTCGGTGTTGGCCAGCTCCTCCTGGAGGGCCAGGAAGTTGGCGGAGGCCTTCAGGTCCGGATACCGTTCCACCACGGCGAACAGCTGCCGCAGGGCGGCGATCAGAACGTTCTCGTCGGCAGCCTGGCTGGCGGGGGAACCGGTGGAGGCCACGGCGCGCTGGCGGGCCTGGACCACGTCCTGGAGCACCGTGCGCTCGTGGGCTGCGTAGCCCTTGACCGTCTCGACGAGATTGGGAATCAGGTCGTAGCGGCGGCGTAGTTCCGTGTCGATGCCCGACCAGCTCTCCCGGCACAGTTGCCTCAGCCGCACCAGGATGTTGTAGGTGGCAATCACCCAGAGCACGGCCAGGAGGACGATCCCCAGCACCACGAACAGCAAAATGGGCGGCGAATGACCCTGCGTCATCATGAGATGGGGCATCAGGCCTCTCCTTGTACCGGCGGGCGCAGTTGGCCCTGCTGTTGGATAACGTATTCGGGCAACTGGTCCAGGATGCCACAGACGACTTGAAAGGCGGCCTGGAAATCCGCGGGCTTGAACGGACTTTGCCGATAAGCCATCACGCTGACTAGGCCGAACTGGATGCGAAATGGCGGGCTGGCCAGCAGGAGCTCCATCACGCGGGGGTGAATCACGTCGTAGGCCCACCGCTTGTTGACGGCCTTGACGAAGAACTTCCGGCTGAAGTCCGCCGATTCAAAGTTGATGTCCTCGGCGCCGAAGAATTCTCCCACCTTGTCGAGGAGACCCTCCGGCCGGATGGTCAGCGGCTGGAGCGGTATGGGACTGGACACGATCACAGCGGAGAACACGTGCTCCTGGCGGCTCTTGCCTGCTTGAATCACATAGCGGTAGTCAAAACCCAGGACGTCGCGCTGGCCCCAGCGGCCGCGGAGAAGGTTATAGGCACAGCGGTTGTCACCGTTCTGCAGGCAACTGAACTCGGGATACTTACGGTCGAAATCGTCGAACTTTCCCTCGGCAAGCGCCAGACCGTGCTCGGCCGCCCAGGCGGCCAGATCCCTCCGCCGCTTGGCCGAGGCGTACTGGCTATAGAAAAACAAGACGATCGCTACGCCAAGGAACAGCACGATGAACCCGGGAGGAACCGTGTCGTGGTAGTACGCCGGCAAGATGGCTTGGACCCAGAAAATTGGCATCCGCGACTATCCTTTCACCGCCGCCAGCGCTGGCGGCCACGGCCTGCTACTGCGGCTTGGCCGGCGGCAGGGGCCGGGTGATCGTGATGGCCCGCTTGCCTCGGCAGGCGCCCAGCCGCGCGGCGAACTTGGCCACGCCCGCCAGGCGCACCGTCACCTCGTCGTCCAGCGGCGCGTCGGTGGCCAAGATGTCGCCCACGCGCAAGGCCGCCAGCTCCGACGCCGGCAGCGACGATTCGGGCCAGGCCGCCGAAAGCTCCACGGCCGCGCCGGGGCCTAAATCCGCCGTCGCGCGGGCAAGCACCGCCTCCAGCAGGCTGATCGGCATACAGACTCGCACAGCGCCGTCGGCACCGCGACAGGTCAGGCGGAAGGTCAGCAGTACTGCCTCCGGCCGGCCGGCGGGTTGCGGCGGCGCGGCGTGAGCGGGACTATCGGATAGCGCCACGGACACGCCCTCGCCCTCGGCCGCCGTCGAAAAGCACTCGGCGACCGCCTCCGGCAGGCGCCGGAGCAGCCGCCGCTCCACAGCCGTCAGCGGACGATCCATGACCGCCGCCCGGCCGCCGGACCCGCCCAGCAGAAGGTCGATGATCGGATAGGCAATCTCCGTCGCCACGTCCACCCAAACGGCCTCGCCGGCCGATTGGCCCGCTTCTTCGTCGGCCGCGCGGGCAGAGCGGGCGGCTAGTGCATAGCAACACGTGGGTTCCTGAACGTTACGGTGGAAACCGGCGTGGGAGGTAAGGGAAACGTCCACCAGGTGCACGCCCGGCTCGGCGGGCAGCCTGTGACGCAACGCCGCAGCCAGGAGAGGCTCCAGCACGTCGCGGAGGGCGGCCGTCACGGCCGTCCACAGCAGCGGCCAGCGGTTGGCTTGCGACGATGGACCCGCCGCAGCGTCCGCCCGTTCGCCGTTGTTTGCTTCATCCGCCACCACACGACCTCCCTGTCGCTGACGACGGTCGAATTATACAACCGCCCCTGCTGCCGGACAGCAACGATTTCGCGCGGCGGGGCAATCAGGTTTCCCGGCGGGTGATTTCCACGTCCCGGCCGAAGCGGCCAAGCTGCGGCAGCCACTTGGCCGGGAAGTCGGCCTCCAGGACGGCGATGGTGTCGTCGAAATGGCGGCTGTGGACGCGGGCGTGCTGAGCGATGTACTGCATCAGCCGGCCGTTGCCGCAATTGGCCCGCAGCGTGACGCGCACCAGTTGGCCCGCCGCACGCAGGGCGACCTCGGTGGCCAACTCGGCGGCGCCTTGGCCCGTGACGGCTGAAAGAAACATGGCCGCGGGATACTTGCCCCGCAGGATGGCATAGACCGCCGGGTCGGCAATGCGGTCGATCTTGTTCAGCACCAGCAGTTGGCGGCCGCGGTCGCAACCCAGTTCCTCCAGCACGCCCCCGACGGCGGCGATCTGGTGATCGACGCGGTGGTGCGAGGCGTCGGCCACGTGGAGAAGCAGGTCGGCGTGGATGGCCTCCTCCAGCGTGGCGCGGAAGCTGGCCACCAGGTGATGCGGCAAGTTGCGGATGAATCCGACCGTATCCGACAGCAGCAGCGATTGGCCGTCGCCGAGGTTCCAGCGGCGGGTCTGGGTGTCCAGCGTGGCGAAGAGTTGATCGGCCACCAGGGCCCCGGCGCCGGTCAGCAGGTTCATCAACGTGCTCTTGCCGGCATTGGTGTAGCCCACCAGGCAGGCGCGGAAGAGGTCGCCGCGGCTGGCCACCTGGCGGACTTTGCGGCGGTCGATCTCGTCGATGCGACTTTTCAGGTGCCCCAGGCGCTTCTGGACCAGCCGGCGGTCGGTCTCAAGCTGTTTTTCGCCCGGGCCTCGCGTGCCGATACCGCCGACGCGCCCCGCGGCCGTCGTCCCGCCGCCGGCGACGCGCTCCAGGTGGCTCCACATGTGGGCCAGGCGCGGATAGGTGTATTCCAACTGCGCCAGCTCCACCTGGAGGTGGCTCTCGGCCGTGCGGGCGTGCGCGGCGAAGATGTCCAGGATCAGCTCGCTGCGGTCCAGGACCTTGCAGCGGGCGACCTTTTCCAGGTCGCGGATCTGGGCGGGGGACAAGTCGTTGTCGAAAATCACCACGTCGGCGTGGTTCTGCTCGACCCGCTCGGCGATCTCCTCCGCCTTGCCCGTGCCCACGTAGTAGGCCGGATGAATCGCCCGGCGGCGCACGACCATCTCGTCGACCACGTTCGCCCCGGCCGTGCGGGCCAGACTGCGAAGCTCGCCCGCCGGGTCCGTCGGATCGGCGGCGCTAGCCGGCATCAGCACGGCCACCAGCAGCGCCCGTTCGGCTACGACGGATAGTTCAGTTCGTTGACCTTCTTGCATTCGGCGCCTCGAAAGCCTCCTTCAATGCATTATACAGACATGCCCGTCGCCGGCTACCGACGCATGAACGCCCACCGCACCGTCGCCGTCACCGCCCAAGCCGCCGCGCCGGCCAGGGCGACCAGACCGAAAATGGACGCCCAGACCCAGACCCTACGAGGCGACGGCAGGAACGCCGCAAAGGCCCATCCGGCCGCCACAAGCAAAGGAATCATGGCCAGGGCCCCGATAGTCGGCCCACGCCGCCACGGCACCGGCGGTGTGCTGGATCGCCCGGCCCGCCACAGGTGCGCCGCGCCGCTGACTAGCCACAACAGAAATACGTGCCCGCTGAGGAGCCCGCAGATCATCCGCCAGGCTGGGCCGCCGGCGATCCAGTGCAACCCGCCCAGCATGGCCGCCGCCAGCGCCGCACCATCGGCCACCAGGACCCCCACCGGCGGCAGGCCTCGCCGCCAAAGCCGCCCGGCCACGATCCACACCGCCGTCGCAGCCGCCCCCAGGTACAGGCCCAGACATCGCGGACACAGCGGCAGCGCGGTTCCGTCGATGGCGAAACACTGCTGCTGCCCGCAGAGATGCGAGAATAGCTCGGCGGCTAGGTCCATCGTTCGTCGCGCCCCGCTTGGCACCGGCCCGCCGCTGGGCGGGCCTGCCTACCGGTAGGCAGGTCAAGGCATCTCGGGCCGAAGCTCTTCGATATCCTTCTGTTTCTCCGGCGGCAGGACCGGCATGGAGGTCGGCTCGTTGGGTTCGGTCAAATCCACCTTCGGAGGCGGAGGAGAAGGCGGCGGCGCTGTCGGCGCCGATGCGGCTGGCGCCGGCGGCGCTTCGGTCATCGGCGACGGGGGAACCAGCGGTTGAACGGTCACGGCCTCCGTTCCGGCGGGCGGGGCCGGCTGAAGGACCGGCGCGGGCGCCGCCTCGGCCGATGGCGCGGCCGGCGGAGGAGGAAGCAGACTCACCCGGCGCATCTCCTTGCCGGTGGGAGTGGTGAACACGATGGCCTCAGTCTTGGTGGCGGCGCCCTTTTCATCCCTCTGCATGAGCTTGAAGGCCACCTGCTGGCCGTCGGGCGTGAAGATCGGCTGGGCGAGGGAAACCTTCTCATCCTGCCAGGTGCCCAGGATCGCCCCGGAGTCGTCCAGGAAGTACGTGGCTTTCTCGAAGGCCACGACGATGTGCTTGCCGTCCGGTGAGATGGCTAGTTGTCCAGTATCGGTGTCTTCGGACGGCTTCGTCGTGGGCAAGTTGAGCGTTCGCGCGATCGTGCCATCGATCTTGATGTAATTGATGGTCTGCACGTCCTTGCCATCGACCTTGGTGGAGCCCAGCAGAGCGAGCGTGGCGTTGTCTGCCCACACCAAGCCGGCCGGGGAGCCCCCCTTATCCCATCGCACATAGGTGGCTAGGGAGCCGTCCGTGCGGACAAAGCCCAGGCAATCTTTCAGGACCGCCGCCAACGTCCGGCCGTCGGGCGACAGGGACGCCACCATCACCTGGGCCGCCACCAGCCGCATAGCGTTGGTCTGGGGGTCCACCGCCCACACGGCGCCGCCCGGCCCCAAATTGCCAAGGCAGAGATAAATCCATCGGCCATCGGGGCTGTACTGCGGCCGGCTGAGGACGTAGGTCAATACCAGGGAGTTCACCATGCCCTTGACACCGCTATTGCCTTCGACGGCCAAGGGAAGTTCGATCTTCGAGATCGACAACACCTGCCCATCCTTAGTGCTGCGCTGCACCAGTTGGGCCGGGATCGCCGGCTCGAGGGAGGCAAGACGATAAAAGTCTTTGCTCGACTCCGTAGAAGGCAAGGCCAAGTCTTCCGTCTTGCCTTCCGGCGCCGCAGGCACCAGCGGCTGGGGGCTTTCTGTTACCGCCGGCCAGCGGAAGTCAGTCGGAGGAGCTGTCGGCTGAGAAGTAATTTGATCAACAACCTTCAGAAGGCGTTCCAGCTCGTCCATGTCCGCCGCCGCCAACAGAGGGATGCGAAGGTAGGCGACGCGCTGGCCGTCGGGACTGAAGGCCGGTGCGGTGATTATCCAGTCGCGGGACTCCTCCAGCACGCGGGGCGCATCCGCCCCGGCCGGCAGGACCCGCAGGCTGTACTGGTGGGTTCCGCGAAGGGCCACCGACGGGTCATTGCCGTCGAGGGTGTTGTAAGGATCCATCGTGGTAAAGGCCAGGTCCCCGTTGGACGCAAAGGACATGGGGCTTTCCACGCAGGCCATCGCGTGCCACAGCAGACCGCCCATCGCCACGGCGATCAGCGGCAGGGCCTTCCATCCGTTTTTGCCAGGATTCATTCGTCGTACCATGAGGGTTTCCTCGAATAAAGTGCCGGCTCTTTGGAGGCCGGATGAGCTACCTTTCGCAGCAGGCTCCGCACGGCGATGCTCGTGCCCCGCGCCAGCAGGGCCATCGTCACGCGTCGCTTGCGGCGGTCGCGTTCCAGCAGCAGTTGCCGGCCGGTGGTTCGGAGCCGCCGCCAGCCGGGCCGGAACATGACGCGCCAGTATATGCTCTCCAGTTGCCGCAGGTCCAGCGCCGACGTGGGCAACACCGGCGTGTGGAAATTGTAGCGGGCCAAGTCCACCGCGCCGCTGGCTTCCGTCCGGTCGGCCTGGCCGGCCTGGACGGCGAAGGCCGTCCCGGGGTTGGGCGTCAGCGGGATGAGGAAGCAATAGTCCATGCCCAGCTCGTACTGCCACCCGGCCAGGCGGCGGAGGTCAGCCATGCGGTCGCCCGGCAGCCCGAAGATCACCGTGCCGATGGTGTACACCTGCGGATAATGCCGCCGCAGGATGTCGAAGGCCTGGCGGCAGACTCCCGCGCCGTGATGGTGCTTGCCCAGGCGGGCCAGGTCGTCGTCGCCGTCGCGTTCCACGCCGATCATCACCTGGCGCAGGCCGGCCCGGACGAGCTTGTCCAGCACGCCCTGCTTGTGGTCGCGGATAATACCGTCGGCCCGCACCCAGGCGGTGTGCAGCGTCCGCGCCCGGCCGCTGGCGTCCATCAGGTCCGAACCGAGCATCGCCTCGGCCCAGGCGTCGGACCAGGCGGCGTCGGCGTTGAACGTGGGGTCCACCCAGCCGAAGGTCCGCCGGCCGAAGCGGTGGAACAATTCGCCGACTTCCTGAAAGCTGCGTTGGGGGCTCTTGGTACGATAGACCGGCCGGATCGTGCCGTTACCGTCCCCGCCCATGTGCTTCCAGAGGATGCAGAACGAGCAGGAGTCGACGCAGCCGCGGGAATGCTCGATGCTGACCAGGCCCGGATGGTTCCGCGAGCCGCGGCCGTAGTCATTCATGTCCACCAGGTCGTAGGCCGGGAAGGGCAGCTCGTCCATGTCCGCGATCAGCGGCCGATGCGGCGTGCAGACCACCCGGTTGCTTTCGTCCAGGAAGGCCAGCCCTGCGACGCCGGCCCAAGCCGAGCGGTCTTGCGCCCGCTCCAGCAGGCGGCAGAACGTGACTTCCCCCTCGCCGCGGACGACCACGTCCACTAGGCCGCCGCGCAGCGTCGACTCGAGGGTGTGTGCGAAGTGGACCCCGCCGGCCACGATGAGGCAACGCGGATGTAGCTGTCGCACCAGTCCCGCCGCCCGCAAAGCCTCGGCGGACGAGACGGTCTCCTCTCCCACGCCCAACACGTCGATGGGGCGCTGGGCCAAGTGCCGTTGCAGCGTCCGCCACCCCCACCGCCGGGCGGGGCAGTCCCAGATTTCAATCTCCGCCGCCGGCAGTTCCCGCCGCACGGCCGCCGCCAGACACAACAAGCCCAGCGGCTGCCAGAACGCGGAGGTCTCGCTGTTGAAGGGCCAAACATATCGCGGCGGCCTGAGGAGCAGGATTCTCATGTCCGTATGTCTCGCACTGTGCCCGATCCTTTATCAGGAACCGGAACCTATAGTGTATTCGCCCGGCTCAGCCAATCCTGACACCATGCTACCCGAAAAAGGCCTCATGAGGCGAACAGAGGTCTGGCGTAGGCGGCCGACAGCCTTGCCTTCTCTTGCCATGGCCTTTATCCTGCTTGAAGCGGTAACAGGTGGTTCTGAGGGCAGGAGCTTGATCTCTCGCACGAGCACGGACCTACTGGAAGCCTTGAAGAACCCAGCCAACCAGACGGCCTGGGGAGAGTTCGATCAACGCTACCGGCCGCTCGTGCTGGCCGTGGCAAGACGGCTAGGCCTGAATCAAGCTGACGCGGAGGACGCCGCCCAGGAGACGCTTGCGGCGTTCGTCGAGGCCTACAGCCGCGGACAATACGACCGACCCAGAGGCCGCCTGCGGGATTTCCTCCGAGGAGTCGCCTGCCACAAGGTGCGCGACATCCAGCGTCGCTCGGCCCACCGCGAAAAGCGATTCCCCCATCGGTCCGATCAGACCGACTTCATGGCCACCATCCCTGACGGCCACATCGAGACCGTCTGGGACTATGAGCGGTCCAACGCCGTCCTGCGACAGTGCCTTCAGGAGGTACAGCACGAAGTATCGCCGCAGACGTACCAGGCCTTCGAACTGACGGCGCTGCGACAATGGGAGGCTAAAAGGGCGGCTAAACATCTGGGAATCAGCCTAGATGTTGTGTATCAAAGCAAACACCGGGTCCTCCAACGCATTCGCCAACTCCTGCCCGAGATGGACGACGCCTGGTAGCGGAGAGACTCCAGATCCATGACCGACTGCCCCACCCATGACCAGTTAGCCCAATACGCCGAAGGGCAGGCGTCAGGGCCAGAAGCAGCCACCATGGCCCGGCATCTGAACGATTGCATCGCCTGCCGCTTTATCGTCGATCAAATGCACCGGGACAATGAATTGGCAACCCGGCTACAGGCCGTGGTGGAGCCAGGGGACGATCCATCGCTGTTGACGCGGCTTCGGCAGCAACTGGCTGAGGATTACGAAGTCCAGGAAATGCTCGGCCGGGGCGCAGACGGGATCGTCTTCCGTGCCCGCGATGTCAGGCTCAACCGTCTCGTGGCCATTAAATGCCTGACGCCCGATAGACACGGCCGGCGGCTGGCGGAGATATTTCAGGAAGCCCGGAACCTAGCGAAAATCAACCACCCCAACGTCGCTGCAATCTACCGCCTGGACGACGAAGGGGAGATTCCCATCATCGTCATGGAGCACGTGGATGGCCTGCCGGTGGACAAGGCCGTCGTGGACCAGGACGTCAGATCCCAAGTCGAGGTGTTCCGTCAGGTACTGCGGGCCGTGGCGGAGCTCCACCGGCGCGGCATCGTCCACCGGGACCTGAAACCCGGAAACATCCTCGTAGACCGTCAGGGCGTCGTCAAAGTGCTGGACTTCGGCATCGCTCAACCGTTCCCCGCGGAAGACACCATCGAGCTGCCGGTCCCCCCGCAGGGAACGCCGGCCTACCTGTCGCCGGAACAGAGCAGGGGCAGTCCGGTGAAACCTTCCTCCGACGTGTTTTCCCTGGGGGTGGTGTTGTTTGAAATGCTGACCGGTCAACGTCCCTTTGTCGGCGGGACGATCGCCGAGACGATTCAGGCCATCCGCCAGGCTGATCCCCCTCTGCCGCGCGAACTGCGCCCGGAGATCCCCGGTCCCTTGCAGGCCATCTGCCTGATGGCCCTGGAGAAGGATCCCCGGCGACGCTATCCCTCAGCCCGGCACTTCCTGCTGGACCTGGAGCGGTTCATCAGCGGCGAGGCCGTCGTGGCCAATCCCGCCTTGCTGAAGGATATCCTAGAGCACGCGATTGACCGTCACGTAGAGGATTTGTCCCAATGGCACATGGACCGCCTGATCTCCACCCGAGAGTACGATTCTTTCCAGGACCGCTACGAGCGTCTGCGCCAGCGTGAGGAGTTCTGGGTCCTGGACAGCCGTCGCATCTCCTTTTCTCAGGTCCTGCTGCACCTGGGCGCCTGGTCGTGTGTGGTGGCGGCGTTCCTGATGCTCTGCTTCCACTGGCCGCACCTGCCTTCCTGGGCCCGGCCGCTGCTGCCGTGGACGGTGTTCGGCATCCTTCAAGCGATGGGGACGGCGCTCTGGCACCGGCGAACTCGGCGCGTGGGCATCGTGCTTGTGATGGCCGCGACGCTGGCCCTGCCTATTGCCATTGCCGCTACACTGATCTGGCTGGAATGGCCGCCCCGCCTGGGCTTGGCCGATGACCTGTGGGCTGGCTTTCTCACCAACGAGCAACTCCTGATCGCCGCGACCGGTGGGTTCCTGTGGAGTCTGATGCTGTGGCGGGTCACGCGGACCTCGGCCTTTTCCCTCATCTGGGGCTTGGCGGCAATCGTCACTGCCACGGCGGTCTTTACTTTTCTGGGACTGCGGAAGCAATGGGGGGAAGGACACATCGACACCGTTGCCGGCTGGTATCTGGCACCGGGCGCTATCCTGTTGGCCTTGGCCATGGCATTGGACCTGCGATGGAGACAGGTCCACTTCGCCGGCCCGCTGTACGTCATGAGCGTGATCGTCCTGGTCCTTTCGATGACCGCCATCGCGTATTTCGGCCCGACCACACAGTGGTTGGGACTGGTCCACCTGGAAGGGGAACCGGCGTTGCATCGCCACATCAAGTACAGCTTCATGGCCAACGGCGTGGTCTACCTACTAGCGGGTTTGTTAGGGGACCGGTCCTCCCGAAGCCGCTGGCTGCGGCGGATTGCCACGGTGATGTTCTGGCTGGCTCCTTCGCACGTGCTGGTGCCCATCCTGACCTTGGAGAACGAATGGGCCGTGCTTCCAGCGGGCTGGACCGTTCCGGAGATCATCCTGCCGTTGGCGGCGATTGCCTTTGTGTTTGCAGCGGTGCCCAAGCAGATGAAGTCGTTCTTCTTCTCGGGCCTGTTCTACGTGGCGGTTTCGGTGCAGCGTCTGACGGCCAGGCATTTTGAGGATAAGCTGGCCTGGCCCATCGCCCTGACGGTGGCAGGCCTGATGCTGGTCATGGTGGCCTGGCGACGGCCACGGCTATTCGATCAATGGGTCTCCAACGGAGAACGGGGCAAGGCCGAGGCGAGGGCACCAGCCAAACGCCTAGGCCACGGGGAACCGCCCGAGGGCGCTAAGTGGTCGCCAAGGCCGGACCAGGATTGAAAGAAAAGGCCAGGTGGATTTTTTCGCTGCGAACGCTGGAGGGCGGCAGTCCGAACTTCTTGATGTCGCGCGGGGCCTGGATGCGGGCCATCCGCACCCAACCTTTGTTCATGCCGTGGACGAACAGGGCCGTGCTCAGCGATCGCGTCCGCAGCAGCGTCTTGATCGTCCGCTTCCACACCCAGTGCTCGGTCGCGGCCGCTTGCCGCAGTTCGCAGATAGTCTCATCCAACCGCTGGGCCGACACCTTGGCCGGGTTGTACACCGTCTCCACGAACGTGTACCGCTCCCAGTCGGTGGGGTAATTGGTGGCGAAGATTCGCCCTTCGGCCAGAAGGCGGTCGTACATCTTCGTGCCCGGCAGCGGCGTGAGGTTGGTCAATTGAACGATGTCCACGCCGAGCTGCACCGCCTGCAAGGCCGTGTCGGCCACGGTGTCTTCGGTGTCCTCGTCGGCCCCGACGATGAACGTCCCGAAGACGGCGATACCGGCCCGATGGAAGCCATCCACCAACCGGCGGTAGTCGGCCAGCAATTTCGCGTTGAGGCCCTTGCGGTAGTTTTTGAGGCTATCGGCGTTGAACGACTCGAAGCCTATGAGCATGCCGCGGCAGCCGGCCTTGTAGGCCAGGCGCAGCCCCTCGACGTCGCCGCCCATGTTCACGGTTGTTTGGCTGAACCACAGCCGCCGCTTACCGCGCGCAATGATTTGCCGCAGCAGCTCCCTGGCCCAGTCGGCGTGGCCGGGGCCGACGCCGAAGAAGTTGTCGTCCACCACGAACAGGAACTTCCGCGTGGTGGAGTTCCACTCTTCGAGGATCTCGTCGATCGGCCGGCGGCGGATGTTCGAGCCATTGAACCGCGTCACGCTGCAATAGTCGCAGCCGACCGGGCAACCTCGCGAGGTCTGGATGCAGCCGACGTCATACCGGCCGTTGACGGGCTGAATGGACTGATCCGCCGCTCCCTTGCTGTCGCGCAGCTCGCTGAGCCGTCCCTGATACATCGGCTGAAGCTTGCCCGCGGCGGCGTCGGCGATAATCTGCGGCCAGATTTCATCGCACTCGCCCACCGCCACCGAATCAAAGTAATGGGCCGCCTCATCCGGCACGGCCGAGGCGTGCGGGCCACCCAGAATGCACGGCAGCTTCTGCCGGCGGCACAGGGCCGCCAACTCGTAGGCCCGCGTCGCGCCGCTGGAAAAGGCCGTCACGGCTACAAAATCGTAGTGCTCCGGCGTGAGCAGCTCTTCGGTGCGGTCGTGGCCGAAGATTTCGTCGATGACCTCGACGCGATGTTCCTTGGGAACCAACCGGGCGAGCACCTGGAGCCCCAGGTGCGGGATGGCTGTGCCGATGGTGTGATATCCTTCCGTCCGCCGCGCGACGGGATTGACCAGAGCGATGCGCATAGTCACCTTTTTCCTGGACGCTACTCCTCGTCCATCCATGAACAGTTATCTCTTATCATACGCCGCGGCGCACGACGACTCAACGAACAAAAGCCGCCCAGGAAAAAATCAAGGGCGCATCATGCGCCCTGTGAGCTGGGAAGCGGCCCAGGGGGAGGGAGACCCGAGCCGCTTCCAGTATGTCAGGCCGGGAAAGGAGGAAACCGGCCTGCGTTCTTGCTCTGAGACTTATACGCCTTCAGGCTGGAAAAGTTCGCGCGGGCGCCGGCTATTTGACGGCTTGCTCGCCGTATTTGGCGCACCACTTCTCGTAGTGGTTGAAGGCCTCAGTGGGCCAGCGGCCGTACCAGGCATAGCCGCCCCGCCGCTCGCGCTCGATCTCGGCCAGCGTGCTTTTAGGCTGGCTGTCGCGGCCGACGAAGACCGGCTTGCCGGTGGCCTGGTCGTAGAACCGCGCCCACAACGGCTCGGCGTTGGGATCCTGGACCACGACAACGTCACGGTTCTGCCGGACGGTTCGGATGCCGTTGAGCTGGCTTTGCTTCATCCAGGCGATGGCGGCATGGACGGCCTGCCGAACCTGTGGGCTGGGATTGTCCAGGTCCATCAGGTAGTTCACGACGCCCGTGCTCTCCGCCGCCGTCAGGTACGGCAGCTCGAACGCCCGCGCCTTGGCCGGGGCGAACGTGTCGGGATCGTGCTGCTGGCCCCAGACGGTAAGCCGGCCGTTGACGACCACCTGCGTCTTGAGGATGCACTCCAGGCCACGGTCTATAGCGGTTTTGGCCTTGGCCACGCGGCCTGCGTCCACGAACGCAAACTTGCCGGCGGCCACCTCGCGCAGGAACATCATGATGTTGATCATCGCCCCATCGTTGTAGGTAATGAGGCGCTGGTATCCGCGGGGATCGGGATACACCTGCGGCCAGCCGCCGCAGGGCATCTGGGCGGCCAGGACGAGATCCAGCCCCTTGAAGAACGAGTCCTTGTACTGCTGCTTGCCGGTGGCCTGAGCGATGTGGCCCATGAACCGCAACTGCGGAATGGTGGCGCTGTTGTCAAACGAGCTCCTGCCACTGTCCGGGGATGTCTCGATGTCCTTGTCCCTCAACTGCATCCCGCGGATGTTCTTGGGCCAGCCGCCGTCCGGCAATTGCCAGGACAGCACGTTCTCGGCAAACTCCGCCGCCTCGTCCGAGCGGAACCACTCCGGCGGCATCTTGGCCCAGCCGTCGCCGGAAAAACGAGACATGTCACGGGTTTTGGCGGGCTTGCTGGTCGGCGCGCTGGCCGGGGCCGATGTGGCGGTTTGACCGAAAGCCGCAGCCGCACACCACAGGATCGCAAAAGCCGACATCCGAATACTCATGAGGACCTCCTTGGTCACTTTAGTTTAACGTTTAACGCACCATCGGCGTTCGTATGCCGACAAATCTCCTTTCCCAGGTCGCGTTGACACCACCTGCCGGCTCCTCTAAGCTGCGCCGGTATATGAAAAAAAGGAATACGCCCATGGCGCGGAAAAAACCTGTCTCGTTATCCTCCGCCGCGGAGGCGGCCGCCGTTCAGCGGCTGCTGCGTTTCAAGATTGCGGTCCCTTCCTGGGGCTTTGCCGACTCCGGCACACGGTTCGGCAAGTTTCTTCAGCCAGCGGCGGCCGTGGACCTAGAAGACAAGCTCGCCGACGCCGGTATGACCCACGCCTGCACCGGCATGACGCCACTGGTGGCCGCCCACATGATGTGGGACTTCCCGGAGGGCTTCGACCCGGCCGTGCCCGCCTTGGCTCGCAAGCACGGCGTGCGGATCAGCTCGATCAGCCCCTGCTTCTTCGGCGACCAGGACTATAAGTTCGGCTCGGTGACCAACCGCGACGCCGCTATCCGCCGCAAGACCGTCCGCCACATGCTGGACGCCGTCCAGGTCGCCCGCAAGTGCGGCAGCCGCGAGCTGGCCTTGTGGTTCGCCGACGGCACCAACTATCCCGGCCAGGGCGACATCGTGCAGCGCAAGGGCTGGGCGACGGACGCCCTGCAACAGGTCCACCAAAAGCTGCCGGCCGACATGATCATGCTGGTGGAGTACAAGCCCTTCGAGCCGGCGACGTATTTTATGGACTTTTTCGACTGGGGCAGTGCGTACATCTATGCCAAGGCCGCCGGGCCGCGGGCGAAGGTGCTGGTGGACCTGGGCCATCACCTGCAAGGCTGCAACATCGAGCAGATCGTCGCCTGGCTGATTGACGAGGACATGCTGGGCGGCTTCCACCTCAACGACCGCAAGTACGCCGACGACGACCTGATGACCGGCGCCATCGACCCCTACCAGGCCTTCCGCATCTTCAACGAGATCGTCGCCGCCGAGCACCGCCGCGGGAAAGACTTAGACATCGCCTACATGGTGGACCAGTCGCACAACGTCGAGCCCAAGGTCCAGGCGATGATCCGCACGGCCGTGACGATCCAGGAGCTGATGGCCAAGGCCCTGTGCGTGGACCGCCCGGCCCTGGCCACCGCCCAGCGGCGAGAGGATACGGTGGCCAGCGAGGAAATCCTCCGGCGGGCCTTCTTTGCCGACGTCGAGCCCCTCCTGCGACAGGTTCGCAGCAAGCTGGGCTGCCCGGCCGATCCGCTGGCCGCCTACCGCGCCTCCGGCTATGAGGCCAAGGCCGCCAAAGCCCGCACCGCCAAGCGTAAGGCGATGGGAATGGCGTAAGAAGGGGGATTCCATAGGGGTTGACGCCGCGGCTGTGCCGGGTGCAGCCTACCGACCTTCGACCTACGACCTGCCGCTTTCAGGCGCTTTCCTTTTTCACCTTGCGGGTGGCCAAGAGCGTGCGGGGCGCGGCGCCGGAAATCATGTCGGCGGTAATCTCGTAGACGGCACCTTCTTCCTTGCGCTCCGGCAGCTCGTACATCAGGTCGAGCATGACTTCCTCGACCACCGCCCGCAGCGCCCGGGCGCCTACGTCCCGCTCCATGGCCTTGCGGGCGATGGCGTGCAGCGCCTCGGTGGCAAACTCCAGGCCGCAGTGCTCCATGTGGAAGAACTGCTGGTACTGCTTGATGAGCGCATTGCGCGGCTCGGTGAGGATCTGGATCATCGCTTTTTCGTCCAGCGGGCCCAGGACCGTCACGCACGGCAGGCGCCCGACGAATTCGGGGATCATGCCGTAGTGCACCAGGTCCTCCGGCTGGACCTTCTCCAGGACGGTCATGTGGTCCTGGGCGGTCTTCAGGCGGTCGGTCTCGGAGGCAAAGCCGATCACCTGCCGTCCCAGGCGGTGCTGGATAATCTCCTCCAGGCCGGTGAACGTCCCGCCGCAGATGAACAGAATGTGGGTGGTGTCCATCTGGATGTACTGCTGCTCGGGATGCTTCCGCCCGCCCTGGGGCGGGATGTTGGCCACCGTGCCTTCCAGCATCTTCAGCAGGGCCTGCTGCACGCCCTCGCCGCTGACGTCGCGGGTGATGGAGACGTTTTGGCTGGTCTTGCCGATCTTGTCAATCTCGTCGATGTAGATGATGCCCCGCTGGGCGGCCTCCAGGTCGTAGTCGGCGGCCTGGAGCAGCTTCAGCAGGATGTTCTCCACGTCCTCGCCCACGTAGCCGGCCTCGGTGAGCGTCGTGGCGTCGCCGATGGCGAACGGCACGTGCAGCACCCGCGCCAGCGTCCGCGCCAGCAGCGTCTTGCCCGATCCGGTCGGCCCGATCAGCAGCACGTTGGACTTGTCGATCTCCACGGCCTCGCCTTCGTCGGCCTCGGCGTGGGTCAGGCGCTTGTAATGGTTGTGCACGGCCACGGAGAGCACCCGCTTGGCGTGTTCCTGGCCGATGACGTACTGGTCGAGGAACTCCTTGATCTGCCGGGGCGTGGGGATGGTGGTGAAGATCGGCCCGGGGCGCGGCGTGCGGCGCTGCTCCTGGCGGATGATGTTGTGGCACAGCTCCACGCAATTGCCGCAGATGAACACGCCATTGGGCCCTTCGATGAGCGGCCCGGCGTCGTCGCTGGATCGGCCGCAAAAACTGCACGTGCTGGGCGGGCGGCGCTTGCCGGCGCCCTCGCCCTTGCCGCTCTTAGGTCCGTCTATTGAAGGAGGCATTCTTTAATACCCTTCCATCCCGCCTAACTATAAGAATCGGTCTTATTAGACTTTCCATCGTCATCGGCCGGGGGGGAACTTGAGCGGCTCGGCGGCGAATCGGCCCGGGCCGCCAGCCCCAACACCTGCCGGCGAAGGCGCGAGAACTCCTCATCACTGATCTGGCCGGCACGGTGGAGCGATTCCAGATGCTCTACCGTGAAGCCGCCGCTGACCGCCGGACCATCCTGGCCCCGCGGTGTCACCGATCGTTTCTTAATAAACCACAGGACCAAGGCGGCCACACCCAGAACGGCCGCCAGGATCAGGCTTCCAAACACCGCTCCCGACGAGCCTGACGCATCTCTCAGAGCTAACAAGCCGCTCCACGCCATTGATTCATTCTAGCCCCTTCGCCTGGGGCATTCCAGTTTTCGTGGCCGATCGGCCTGCCAATAGCCTGCCTGCCGGTAGGCCCGGCAGGTCGGCCGGCTTGCCCCGCCGCCGCCGGGCGGCTACTGTGAAAGGGATGGCCGACGAGGAGATCACGTTTCTGTGCGACGCCATGCTGGGCGGCCTGGCCCGATGGCTGCGGGCCTGCGGCTACGACGCGGAATTCCAGTACGGCATCGACGACCGGGAACTGCTCCGCCGCGCCGCCGCCGGCGGGCGGACGGTCCTGTCCAGCGACGGCCCGATGTTCGAGCGGAACGTCATCCGCCGCGGCGACGTCAAGGCCCTGTACGTGCCGCCGCAACTGAGCAAGCTGGAGCAACTGCGATTCGTCTTCCGCCGCCTGGAACTGACGCGGCGGGCCGCGAGGTGCATGGCCTGCGGCGGGGCGTTGCAGGAAGTCCCCAAACACACCGTCACGGGCGAGGCCCCGCCGCTGGCCTACCGCCACTGTCAGCAATTCTGGAGGTGCCTGCGATGCGGCAAGCTACTGTGGCACGGAACCCACTGGCAGCGCGTCGCCCGCGTCCTGGCGGAACTGGAACCCCCCAAAGAATAAACCGCCAAGCTCACGAACCTGTCGCGATCTTGGCGGTTCAGTCTTTTTGATCCTGGCTTTTGTTCTTTAGGGCGTCGTCGTGCCGCCCTCTTCGACGATCAGGCCTTTGATCTTCTCGCTGGGCAGGTTCATGGCGCCCAGGGCCTCGGCGGCGGCTTCACGGACGGCCTGGGACTGCTTCTTGTCGATCACGGTGCCGAGGATCGCGTTGGTCTGCGACTCGCCCAGCAGGTTCCCGTATCGCCGCAGGGAGGCCGCCAAAAGCTTCAGCAGGTCCACGCGCATTTTTTCGTCCAGCGTCGCCGTCTCGGCGCGGTCGGCCAGCGCCTGCTGGGCCGGGTCGGTGGAAATCACAGCCAGCGCCTTGGCGGCGGCCATGGCCACATCGGCCCGCTGATCGGCGGCCACCTGGGCGAGCACGCCGGCGGTCTTGGAAATGTCGTACACCGGATTGCCCGTCTGGCCCAGCAAGGCAATGGCCTCGGCGGCGCGGATCGCCCACGTGGCCGCCTGTTCGGGCGTCTGGGGCGAGCCGGGGGCCTTCTTGGCGGCTTGACTGATCGCCGCAGCCATTTTGTCCGAGTCGGTAGCGGCCTCCAGGAGCACCACGGCGCTGTCGTCCCTCGCCAGGCGCTGGAGCTTCTCGTCGCTAGCGGCCACCAGCACCGGCAAGGCGGCTAGGGCCTGGTCGTTGCGCAGCCGCCCGACAAACTCAACCGGGTCAGGCTTGGCGCCCAGGATCGCCAGGTCCACGCCGCTGGCTTCCCGGGCGGCCACCAGGGCCTTGTCCGGATCGGGCTCGTCGATCACCTCGTAGCCGGCCGTCCGCAGGGCGTCCTTCAGCAGATTTTGCTGCGCCGGGTCGGCGTCGACCAGCAGGGCCTTGCGCCGGCCGCACTGGCGAAGCGCTTCGTTGAGGACGGCCACCACCCGCTCATCCCCCTGGAAATGCTTCTGGGGAAGGGCGTCGGCCAGCGTCATCGCCGCCATGAGCCTCACCTGGCCGTTGCGGTTGGTCAGCGCCGCCACCAGCGGCTGAACGCCGCCGGGCGCCGGTTCCACCAGGCTTTGCGCCCCGGCCGTTTCCGCCAGGGCCTCGATCGCCTTCAAGGCCAGCGCGGCGTCGTCGTCGCGAATCGCCCGGGCCAGGACGTCTTGCAGATACTTGGCGCTGCCGGCCAAGGCGTAGAATTTCGCCGCCGGTTCGCCGGCTTGCTCGGTGGGGTTTTTGGCGCCGAGCGGCAGTTGGATTTCTTGCCTCATCTTGGCCGCCAGCCACAGCGACACCGCCGGCTGGAAGCTGGGGTCGTACTTCAGCGCCGCCTGCGCCAATCTCATGGCGTAGACGTCGCCGAAAATTGCCCTCGGCACGGCGATGCCCTCCAGGCCCAGCCCCTCGCGCCAATACCAGACGTTGGCCATCGGCACATTGGCGTCGACCGGAACGGATTGACGGTCGTAGTAGTATTTTTCAGCCAAATCGTACAGCACGGAGGACACGGGCGCCTTGGCCGCCGCCTCGCCGCCGCAAGCGATCAGGGCCGCCGTGGCAATCTGGCGCGTCCGGTCGAGCAGGTCTTTGCGCTCCAGCAACTCCTTCAAGGCCGCCGCGGCGTCGGGATAGCGAATCTTGCCCAGCGTCTCGGCGACAATCTGGACCAGCGCGGGGTCCTTGGACTTCAAGGCCTCCGACAGCGGCCGGACGGCATCCTTGCCCAACCGCGGCAACACGGTGACGACCCGCTCCGTCAGCATGGCCGAGGTGGACCTGTCCATTAATTTCTGAATCAACTGCGGCACGGCGTACTCGCCGCTGCGGGTCAGCCGGCTGGCGCCGATCTCATACGCCCGCAGGTTCTGGCCCAGCAGGTCGATGGAACGGGCAATCTGGTTGGGGTCGGACCGCTCGGCCTGGTAGCCATCCTCGATCATCTTGCGGATGGCGGCGATGATGGGCGGCAGGTTCTTGAGCCCTTCGCCGCGCGTCAGCAGCCACTGGACGTCGCCTTCCTGCACCGACAGCAGATACACCTGCCGCGGCGACGCCCCGGACTCCAGAATCGCCCGCCCGGCGCTCTCGGCCAGATCCTCGCGGGCCACCTTGATGCCGTGGAGGAAGTCGTCCCACAGGGTCGCCAGCTTCTTGTCGATCTCGCCTTCGGCGGCCGATGCCGTCGGTGCGCTGGCAGCCGTCGGCGCGACGGTTACGGCCACGGCGGGCGCCGGCTCAGTGGTCGCAACCGCGGCAGCCTCTGGCGCGGCGGTCGCGGCCATGGTGGTCGCTTCCGGAGTCGGCGCCGCATCCTGTCCTTGGACTACGCCGGCTGGATAGGCCACGGCGATGCAGAGGTAAATGCAGAAAGGCACTCCGGCCGCGATACGCCACAACCCGTCCCTCGTTTTGCCTTGTGATGTCTTCATGGGGCCTCCAACATGCCTGCCGGCAGGTTTTGGGTCGATTATAGAAGTTCGCCGAACCCTGTCAACCCGCCGCGGCGGGTCGCACGCAGCAGGCCGCCGCGGCCGAAAACCGGCCTGGCAGCGGCCCCTCGCCCCTTGCCTCCGGGAGCGATGCTGGCATAGTGTGATATCGGTCTTTTGCGTGCCTTGCTAAACCATGCCGGCCAACCTGACGCCAGATTACGAACGGGCTGAGGAACAATTCCGCCAAGCCGCCGATGACGCCGAAAGGCTCCAGGCCCTGCGCGAGATGCTCCGCACCATCCCCAAGCACAAGGGGACGGAAAAGATGCAGGCGGACATCAAGCGCCGCATCAGCCAGTTGAGCAAGGCCGTCGTCACGGCCTCCAAAGGCCACGGCAAGGGCGCCGACCCCTTCCACATCCCCCGCGGCGGGGCCGGACAGATCATCCTGGTCGGGCCGCCCAACGTCGGCAAGAGCCTGCTGGTGTCGGTGGCCACCCACGCGCCGGTCAAGGTGGCCGATTATCCTTTCACCACCGCCCTGCCAATGCCGGGCATGTGGCCGTACCAGGACGTGCAACTGGAATTGGTGGACACACCGCCCGTGACGGCCGGGCACATCCCGCCGGGCCTGTGGGGCACGATCCGCGCCGCCGACATCGTGGCCGTGGTGGTGGACGCCGCCGACCAGCCGCTGGAACAGGCCGAGATGGTCCTGGGCCTGCTGAGCGAGCGGGGTCTTGCGCTGGCCTCGGCGCCGGCGACCAGGTTGGCGGCTGAGCCCAATCGCCGCAGCGGGATCATGGTGGCCAACAAGATCGACGTCGCCGACCGCACCGCCGTCGCGGCCCTGGCGGAGCTTTACGCCGGCCAAATCGACGTCCAGGCCGTCAGCGCCGCCTCCGGCGAGGGCCTGGACACCTTGGCCCGGCGGCTATGGGAGTTGCTGGGCGCCATCCGCGTGTACACCAAGGAACCGGGCAAGCCCCCCGACTCTGCCAAGCCCTTCACGCTGCCGGCTGGGGCGACCGTGGAGGACCTGGCCCGCCAGATCCACCGCCAACTGCCGGAAAAGATGAAATTCGCCCGCATCTGGGGCGACGGACGATTCAGCGGCCAACAAGTCCACCGCACCGAACCGCTGCACGACAAAGATACCGTGGAAATTCACCAGTAATCAGGAGTAACTCATGGCAAAACGCATCAAGACCAAACAGGCTGTCTTATCAGACCGGCAGATTGAGCGGCTGGCCGTCGCCTGCGGGGCGCTGGCGGCGAAGGTAATCTCTCCGTCGGCTGTGCACACCGGAAACTGGGTTCGCTGGAAGTGCCAATTCGGCTGCGATGGCTTCGGCAGCAGCCTGGTCTGCCCGCCGCACACGTCCACGCCCGAGCAGACGCGGCGAATGCTGGACGAGTACCGCCGGGCCGTGCTGTTCGAATCGCCCCTGCGCCAGGCCAAGAAGATCGCCGTCGAGCTGGAGCGGGAGCTGTTCCTGGCTGGTTACTACAAGGCCTTCGGCCTGGGCGCCGGGCCCTGCCGCCTGTGCGCCACGTGCTCGTTTCAGGAGGGTTGCCGGCATTCCGAGTTGGCTAGGCCGGCGATGGAGGCCGTCGGCATCGACGTGTACGCCACGGCCCGCGGGGCGGGATTCACCATCAACGTCGTCCGCGACCGCACTGACCCGCAGCACTATTTCGGGCTGGTGCTTATAGAGTGATGGGCGTAGCGACACACTCCGGGGCGCAAGGGGTGCAAAAAAGGTCGATGCCGCCGGCCTAGGCGGCGACCCGCACCGGCTGGGTGGGCACGCGGACGATGCTGTCCAGCCCGAAGCGGCCGGGCTCGACGCCAAAGGCGGCAAAGTCGGTAAACCATTCCCCATCCGCACAATAGCGGAACCGGAACTCACCGGCCGGCAACCGCAGCCGGGCCGACCAGTATCCTTCCTCCGCGCGGACCATGGGCATTTCGCCCTTGCGCCAGTGATTGAAATCCCCCGCGAGATGAACTTCCCGTGCCCCCGGCCTGAAGAATCGGAACTCCACCCACTCGCCGTCAATCCTCACCATGATGTCTGGTCCCTAGTCTGAATGGGCCCCCCGGTCCGTCGCCCGTCCTTTGGGCGACCACGGCCGGAGCACGTCGCTGATAAATGTATCGGTTCAGGAAAATGGGCACTTAAACTGCAACGTCTTAAAAAAATAATCGCCGCTCGTTCGCCCATTGGCTTGAAGGGCACAGCCGGCATGGCTACGTCTGGCATCTCCCCCGTTCCCCCGGCTAGCAGAAATTACCGATGCTGCGAGCAAGGCGAAGGGCTGAATCAGGCAGCCGCACTGGAAATCTCAAAGGTCTCCTCGCATGAAGGAGCTTGCGCGAGGTTGGGAGAAGAACTCCACAGCCCATGCTGTGTGCAGAAGTAACGAGCTCTGAGCCGCCGGCTTTGAGTCGTGAAGGTCGCCTCGGGCGGCGCGTTGGGCTTCAGGGTGTGGCGGAGGCAGCAGCCGTCCGCCAGAAGCTCGATCCACGCGATGTGATGGTGCTTGTCGGCCGGGTGCGACGGGTCGCCCACTTTGACCTTGACGGTGCGGCCGGTTCTTTCGATCACCACCGCATGCGGATGGCGTCCGCTGCGGGCCACCTTCTCCTGCATCAGGACCATCGGCGGCCCGCAGCAGACCAACTCAAGGCCACAGGCATCGAGAACCTCTACAGTCGTATCGCACACCAGGCACTTGTAGACCTGCAATGTTTGCATTTCCATGACGGTTCTCCCTTGGGAGCCTATTTCAGGCGGCACATCTCTCATAATTGCCCGCCGCTGCGAATCTTCCGCCGCGACGATTCGGCCCGGGCGGGTTGGAACGGCTGCGGGACAATAATCCTTGAGTCTCCTGGGCCACGCGACGGATGCCGTTGACGCCCGAAGGTGCGTATACGAGCCGCACGGCCGCAGCCCCAGGCCTGAAGAACCGGAACCGGATTTCTTTGTCTCTCACGTTGACCATGACTTTGTTCCTCCTCATCCTGCCCGTCCGCGGCGATGCAATTCGCCGCCGCAGTTGCAGGATTTCTAGATCGGCCTCTTTAGCCGACCGGGGAAAGCTCCTGGGCCACCAGCTCCGTCGGGACCACGACATTCATGCTGGCCAGGTAACCCTCGACGGCCCGGCGGATGGCCCGCACGGCGTCTTCGTGGGTCAAGCCCTCGGCCCAGCACCCTGGAAGCGCCGGACAATAGGCCTTGAATTGTCCCGTCGTTTTTCGGATGACTCGGATTGCCATTCTCATGTCCGCCGCTCCTTTGCCAAACCTCTTCTTCTTGTCTTGTCAAACCGTCATCGCTTCTTGAATCACTGTGCATTATGGTAAGGCCTCCCAAAAACAATACAATCGGCCCAATTCCCGTTTCGAAAACCCGAAGGACCCCTAAGGCCCATGAGGGTTTCCCCTAGCTCCAGGAAGGCTGTTTAGAGAAAAACGAAGATCGGTTTGTTTCTATAATTACAGAATGATAAATGAGTTATGTGGTATTGACGAACAGCCCATAACCCACACGGGGTTACTTTTTCAGGTGCACCCACTGCACGGCGTGCTTGACCAGCTCGGAGGCGCTGTCGAGCTTGAGCTTCTGTTTGATGTGTTCGCGGTGGGAGTCGATGGTCTTGACGCTGAGGTGGAGTTTTTTGGCGATCTCGCTGGTGCCGATCCCCGAACCGATGAGCTCGAAGACCTGCAGCTCGCGGTCGGTGAGGTTTTCCACCGACGGCCGGGCGGCCTCGGCACGTCCTCCCGTCAGCTTGCTGAGCATCTTGGTAGCCATGCGGTCGCTGAGGAACACCTCGCCCCGCAGGATTCGGCGGATGCCCTCGACGACTTTGCCGGTGGCCTCGTCCTTGGTGATGTACCCCTTGGCGCCGGCTCGCAGCACCCGCTCGGCGTAGAAGGACTCATCGTGCATCGACAGCACCAGGATCAGCAGCTTGGGCAGGCGAATGCGAAGGTCCTTGATGAGCTCCAGGCCGTTGCCGTCCTTCAGCGACAGGTCCAGGATGACCAGGTCCGGCTTGATCCGTTCGATCTCCCGCAAGGCGACGGCGGCGCCCTCGGCGTCGCCGCAGACCTTCAGGTCGCTCTCCTGGTTCACCAGCATCGCGATGCCCTGGCGGACCACGGGGTGATCGTCCACGATGAAGATTCGCTTGGGGGTCTGAGAGGGTGGATTTTTATCAGCCATTTCCGTCGCTCACTTCCTTTTTCTCCGAAGGGCCGGCAGGCGGCAGGCTTTCAACCGCAAGCGATTCATGGCATTCGATAGAATTGTACCACCTTAAGTCAAACGGCGAACGATTGTTCTAGGAGCTTTCTTTTTCTCCAAGAGGCGAGGCCAGCTTGTAGGCCTCGACGGCCGTGCCGGCCCAGACGCGCTGCTGCTCCGCCGGCGATAACTCGGAGATAAACCCCTCGGCCACCTCGCGCCAGCGGCTGTAGCCGCAGGCCACCAGGCAGACCGGCCAATCGGAGCCGAACATCACGCGCCGCGGCCCGAAGGCCTCCAGCGCCGTTTCGGCGTAGGGCCGCAGTTGCGACGGCGTCCAGGCCCCCCAATCGGCCTCGGTCACCAGCCCCGACAGCTTGCAGTGCACCCTCGGCCGGCGGGCCAGCTCGAGGATGAGGTCCTTCCACGGTTGCAGAATATTTTCGCGGATGCGGGGCTTGGCGATGTGGTTCACCACGAAGACCTGCTGGGGGTGGCGGTCCACGAACTGAAGCGTTGTCGGCAGTTGCCGCTCGAAGATCAGGATGTCGTAGACCAGCCCCAGCGGCCGCAGGGCCTTGAGACCCTCGTTGAAGTCCGGCCGCAGCATGTAGTCGTCGCTTTCTCTCTGCAAGACGTGGCGGACGGCCTTGAGCTTGGGATTTTTCGCGAACCGCTCCAGGTCGTCCCGGACCTTCGGCGACGCCAGGGGCACCCACCCCACCACACCGCGGATGAAATCGTGCTTGCCGGCCAATTCCAGCAGCCAGGCCGTCTCGGCCACGGTCTGGCGGGCCGCGACGCTGACCACGCCGTCCACTGCCGCTTGTTGCATCTCAGCCGCCAGGTGTTGAGGCAAAAAGTCTCGATGCAGCACGCCCATGGACTCGCTGATCCAGGCATACTCGGCCGCGTTGTACCGCCAGAAGTGATGATGGGCGTCGATGCGCATAAGTAACCTCAATCGTAGTTGGGGGGCCTTCCCGACGGCCAGGTGGCATTGAACACCGGCGCGACGATTTTTTGAATGCGTTGCATCAGGGCGGGATCGGGTTTCGCGGCCATCGCGCGGAGATTGGTCTCCACGTGGCGCTGCTTGGACATGCCCACCAGCGTCGTGGCCACGTAAGGATGGTCCAGGCAGAATCGCAGGGCCACGGCCGAGACGTCCGTCCCCGCGGCCCGGCACAGCTCAGCCACCTGCCGCCCGGCCTGCTTGACCGCCTCCGGAGCCGGGTGCCAATCGGGGGCGCCCGTCTGGGTCAGGATGCGCATGTGCAACGGCGAGGCGTTGATCAGGCCGATGCGATTCTCGCGGCACACGGGCGTCAGGTGCTCGTCCATGTCGGTGATCAACAGGTTGTAGCGGCAGTAGGACAGGACGGTATCCACCCCGCCCCGGCGGGCCACGTCGGCCAGCATCTTCAGCGGGTAGCCCGTGATGCCCACCCAGCGGCACTTGCCGGCCTGCTGGGCCCGGCGCATCGCGGGGATCGTCTCCTCGATGATCTGCCGGCGGTCGGCGAACTCGATGTCGTGGGCCTGAAGCAGGTCCACGTAATCCGTCCGCAGCCGCCGCAGGGATTCCTCGAGGCTGGCCGCCACCCGGCCGGCGGAAAAGTCGAACACGTCTGTGTCGTACCGCCCGCACTTGGTGGCCAAAAAAACCTTGCCCCGGCGGCCTTCCAACGCCGCCCCCAGCCGCTCCTCCGCCAGCGTGCGGCCGTAGTAAGGCGAGACGTCAAAAAAGTTGATGCCCTGATCGACGGCGTATCGCACCGCGCGGGTACCCTCCTGCACGTCCGCCGGGCCAAACTCCCCGCCCAGCGGCGAGGCCCCGTAGCCCAGGACGGACACCCGCAATCCCGTCTTGCCCAGCGTGCGGTACTCCATGGCGGATCCTTTGGCGCGTCCGCAACAGATCTAGGCCTTTTTCGGAGACCATCTCCCCAGCCACTGCCGCAGGCGTTCCATGTACAGGTAGAACACGGGGGTGACGAAGAGCGTCAGCGTCTGGGAGACCAACAGCCCTCCCACGATGGCCAGGCCCAGAGGCCGCCGCGACTCCGCCCCGGCGCCGAAGCCGAGCGCCAGGGGCAGCCCCGCCATCAGGGCCGCGCACGTCGTCATCATGATGGGGCGGAAACGGATCTTGCAGGCCTGCAAGATGGCCTCCTGGGGCGATTTGCCTTCCTTGGTCTGGGCCGCCAGGGCGAAGTCAATCATCATGATGCCGTTCTTCTTGACGATGCCCACCAACATGATGATGCCCACGAAGGCGTACAGGGACAGTTCCGTGTGGAACAGCAGCAGCGTGGCCAGGGCGCCGAACCCCGCAAAGGGCAAGGCCGTCAGGATCGTGATCGGATGGATGAAGCTCTCGTAGAGAATGCCGAGCACCATGTAGATCACGACGATGGCCAGGATCATCAGGACGATCATGCCGGCCTGGGAGGACTGGAAGGCCTGCGCGGTGCCCTGGAAGCTCGTGGAGACGCCGGCCGGAAGGTAGCGGGCCAAGCGATTCACTTCCGCCACCGCCTGGCCCAGCGAGGTGCCGGGGCGAAGATTGAAGGAGATCGTGACCGCGGGCAACTGCCCGGAGTGGTTGATGGTCAGCGGGCCGAACCCCTCGGCGGCTTTGGATATCGCGCTGAGCGGTACAAGCTGGCCGATCTGGCCGCTGGGGGGCACAGCCCGCACGTAGATGCTCGAGAGGGCCGATGGGGTCAACTGATACTCCCACAAAGACTCCAGGATGACCTCATACTCGTTGGTGGAGGTCAGGATCGTGCTGATCTGGCGCGAGCCGTAGGCGTTGTAGAGGGCGTTTTCGATGTCCATAGCCGACACGCCCAAGGCACGGGCCTTGTCGCGGTCGATGTCCACGGTGACCGTGGGATTGCGAATCTGCAAGTCACTGGTGACGTCCTGGAGGATCGGCAGTAATCGGAGCTGGCCTTGCAAAGAAATGGCCGCCGCGTAGAGCTCGTTCGTATCCAGGCCCTGAAGCGTGAACTGAAACTGGCTTTTGCTCATCCGGCCACCGACCGGGATGACCGGGGGATTCTGGAGAAAGATGCGCATGCCGGGCACCGCCGACAGCTTGGCGCGCAACACCTGAACCATCTGGTCGGCGTTCAGATCACGCTGGGACTTGGGCACCAGGCGGATGAGCAGAAAGCCCGTGTTCCCCGCCCCCATGCCGCCGCGCATGCCGCCGGCGCTGGACATGAAGGAATCCACCCGATCGTCCCTGCTGACAATCTCCGCCACGGCCTGTTGGTGTTCAAACATGGATCGGTACGAGATGCCTTCGGCGGCCTCGGTGTAGCCGAAAATCATGTTGCGATCCTCGCTGGGCAGGAAGCCCTTGGGGATCACCACGAACAGGACGCCCGTGGCCGCCAGGACCACAAGGGACACCAACAGGATCGTCCGCTTATGGCGCACCACGACGTTCAGGCTCTTTTCGTAGAAGGCCGCGGCCGCCTGGAAGACCCGCTCGGACCAGTTGAACACCCGTCCATGCTTGACCTCGCCGTGGCCGTGGATAAAGCGGCTGGCCATCATAGGGGTCAGCGTCAACGACACGAAGCCGGAGATCAGCACCGCAATGCCGATCGTGACGCCGAACTCGCGGAACAGCCGCCCCACCAACCCGCCCATCAAGATCACGGGGAGGAACACCGCCGCCAGCGACAGCGTCATCGAGATGATGGTGAAACCGATCTCGCGCGATCCGTCCAGCGCCGCCTGGTAGGGGTTCTTGCCCATTTCCCCGTGCCGGAAAATGTTCTCCAGCATGACGATCGCGTCGTCCACCACGAAACCCACCGACAGCGTCAGGGCCATCAGCGACAGGTTGTCCAGGCTGTAGCCCAGCACGTACATGAAGGCGAAGGTGCCGACGATGGACATCGGCAGGGTCAAGGAAGGAATAACGGTGGCTGAAAGGTTTCGCAAAAATAGGAAGATCACCATGACCACCAGCACCAGCGTCAGCAGGAGCGTGAACTGCACGTCGTTGGCCGAATTTTTGATTGGCAGCGAGCGGTCGTAAATGATGTGCATCTCCACCGAGCCGGGCAACTGCGCGCGGAAGGAGGGCAGCAGCGCCTTGACCGCGTTTGCCACGGCCACGGTGTTGGTGCCGGGTTGGCGCTGCACGGCCAGGACGATGGAGCGTCTGGGGCCCGCCTTATCGACGTACCAGGCGGCGGTTTTGTCGTTCTCGACGCTGTCGTAGGCCTTGGCGATGTCCTGAAGCCGAATCGGCGAGCCGTTGCGGAACGTGATGATCAGCGGCATAAACTCCGCCGCCCGCTCCAGCTGGCCCGTGGCTTCGACCGTGAACGCCCGGTACGGGCCGTACAGAACGCCCGTCGGCAAGTTCACGTTGTTGTTCTGCACCGCGGCGGCGATGTCGTCGCTGGACAGGTTGATGGAGGCCAACACCTGCGGGTTGACCTGAATGCGGACGGCGTACTTCTGGGCCCCGAAGACCTGCACCTGGGCCACGCCGCTGACGGTGGAGATGCGCTGCGCCATCAGCGTCTCACCGTATTCATCCAACTGCCACAGCGGCAGCGTGGGGGCGGTCAGCGCGACGTACAAAATCGGCTGGTCGGCGGGGTTGACCTTCTGATACGTCGGCGGGCTGGGCATGTCGGTGGGAAGCTGCCGGCTGGCGGCCGTAATGGCGGCTTGAACGTCCTGGGCGGCGGCATCGATGTTGCGGCTGAGGTTGAATTGGAGCACGATCTGCGTGCTGCCCAGCATGCTGGTGGAGCTCATCGAATCCAGCCCCGCGATCGTGGAAAACTGCCGCTCCAAGGGCGTGGCCACCGACGAAGCCATGGTTTCCGGGCTGGCCCCGGGCAAAGAGGCATTCACCATGATGGTCGGAAAGTCCACGTTGGGCAGGTCGCTGACCGGCAGAAGCCGATAGGCCATGACGCCGAACAGCAGCAACCCGATCATGAGCAGCGTCGTCATGACCGGCCGGCGAATGGAGAGTTCCGGAAGGTTCATGCCGCCGACGCCTCCCGGGAAGTCGCCGCCGGGCTGACCAGGGCGGGCTTGATCTCCACCTTGGCGCCCGGGGAAAGCTTCAACTGGCCGTCCGTGACGATCCGCTGGCCCGGCTGGAGACCCGTAACCACCGAGTGGCCGTCAAAGATCCGTTCCACGGTCACCTTCTGATACGTGACGGTCATGTCGTTGTTAATGATGTAGACGAACTGCCCTTCCTGGCCCACCTGGATCGCCCGCGAAGGCACCACCGAGGCTCCCTTATCTACCGTGAGCGTCAGGGCAACGTTGACGAACTGCCCCGGCCAGAGCTTGCGGTCCTCGTTGGCGAAGACACCCTTGAGGTGAATGGTGCCCGTGGTCAGATCGATGGTGTTGTCGATGAAGTCCAGCTCGCCGGTAGCCAGATGCTGGACTTCCTTGACGGTGGAGACGTCAATCTTGAGCCTTCCGATGTCCAGGTAGTGGCGGATCTCCGGCAGATATTGCTGAGGCACCGAAAAGGACACGTAGATGGGCTGAACCTGGTTGATGGTGATGAGCGCGACGTCGTTGGATTTGACGATATTGCCCTCGTTGACCAGCAGTTCGCCGGTGACGCCGTCGACGGGCGAGTTAATCTGGCAATACCCCAGTTGGATCGTGGCCATTTCGATCGCGGCCTTGTCGGCCTTGATCGCCGCCGCCAGGGAATCGGCCGCCGTCTGGGCCGTGTCCAGCTCGTCTTGCGACGAGACGTTCTGCTTGTACAACGTCTCCACCCGTTTGGCGTTCCGCACCGCGCTTTCGTACTGAACGGTATCTTTGGCCAGATTGGCCTCGGCCTGGTTCAACGCCGCCTGGGTGGGCCGCGGATCGATGGTGAAGAGGGGGTCGCCCTGCTTGACCTCCTGGCCTTCCTTAACGTGCACCTTCATCAGTTCGCCGCCGATAAGCGACTTGACGGAAACGGTCGAATGGGCCTCGACGGTGCCGATGTTGAAGACCTGAACCGGCACGTCGCGTTTCTCCACCACGCCCGCCAGGACCGGCACGGGCGGTTGCTTTTCCTGGCTGGAGGAATTTCCGCCGCACCCGGACATCTCCAGGGCCGCGGCCCATGCCGAAACGGCCACCACCGCTGCCAGTATCTCAGAAAAGCGGCTTATCGAAATTCGTCTCGCCATAACTGTTCCTCTTCCTCGCTCGTCCCAAACCGAGCGACCCAAAACCTTCTTAAACACAATTCTTAGTGAGCTAAAACCCTTATTTTATCAGAAATTCCAAGCCATTGCACGAAAGAACCGGGGCACGGCGCCCCCTCGTCAAGATCGAGAAAACGACCTGCCGCGGCCCCCTCCGCTGAAGAAAAGCAAAGCAATCCAAAGCCGGCGCCGGATCGGAGGCGCTAACGTTCAGCAATGTTCGTTTGCGCGATAGATAGTCATTGCGGCGCATGGTCCAGCCCTTAAGATGCCTATGCCGTACTACGGCCTTCATGCGGCATGTCATTATGGAACGGGCAGGAATAGACGGTTTCTATGAAAGCTAACGGCTCCATTCAAGGACGCGTAGCCTTTGTGGGAAGCTCCGTACCCCGACAGTGCGGGATCGCGACGTTCGCAGCCGACTTGTGCGACGCGATCTGCTCGGCCCACAGTGACTGGGATATCTGCCAGGTCGCCGTGACCGATCCCGACAGCAGCTACGAGTATCCGCCCAGGACACACTTCGAGATCGCCGAACGTGATGTCGCCTCCTACCGCAGAGCGGCGGATTTCCTCAACATCAACAACTTCTCCGTGGTCTGCCTGCAACATGAGTACGGTCTTTTCGGCGGCCCGGCCGGAAGCCACATTCTATCGCTGCTGCGGGAATTGCGCATGCCGGTCGTGACCACGTTGCATTCGATCCTCCGCGAGCCCACCCCCCCGCAGGCCCGCGTGACCAAAGAGCTGTGCCGGCTGTCCGATCGCCTCGTGGCCATGTCGCACAAGGGAGTGGATTTCCTCAAGGAAATCTACAAGGTTCCCGCCGAGAAGATCGACTTCATTCCGCACGGCGTGCCGGACGTGCCTTTTGTGGACCCCAACTTCTACAAGGACCAATTCGGCGTCGAGGGCCGGAGCGTGCTGCTGACCTTCGGGCTCCTGTCGCCCGACAAGGGCATTGAGTACGTCATCGAAGCGCTGCTGAGCATCCTGGCCGCACACCCCAACGTGATGTACATGATCGTCGGAGCCACGCATCCTGCGCTGAAGCGCCGGGAGGGCGAGGCTTACAGGCTTTCGCTGGAGCGGCTGGCGCAGCAGAGACGCGTAGCCGCCAACGTCCTTTTCCACAACCGCTTTGTGAGCAAGGAGGAGTTGGTCGAGTTCCTCTGCGCCGCCGACGTGTATCTCACCCCCTACTTGCAGCGCGAACAGATTACCTCAGGCACGCTGAGTTATGCCGTGGGCACGGGCAAGGCCATCATCTCAACGCCCTACTGGCACGCGGAGGAACTGCTGGCGGACGGGCGGGGCTGGCTGGTTCCCTTCAAGGACGCCAAGGCCATTGCGGAAACGGCGTGCTACGTCCTGGACCACGAGGCGGAGCGCCACGCCGCTCGCAAGCGGGCCTACATGGCCGGCCGGGAGATCACCTGGCCGCAGGTGGCTACCCGCTATGTGGAGACCCTTGAGCGGGCGCGCTCCGAGCGGGCCCACCGCGCCCGGGCCGTGTTCACCGCCAAGACGCTGGACAAGCGCCCCCGCGAACTGCCCCCGTTGAACCTCAGACACCTGCGCCAGATGACGGACGACACCGGCATGCTTCAACACGCCGTCTTCATCGTGCCGGACTACAACCACGGCTACACCACGGATGACAACGCCCGGGCCCTGGTGCTCACCATTCTGCTGGAAGAAATCGCTGGCGACGGCCATCCGCCGTTGACCGATCTCCAGGTGCGCTACATGGCCTTTATCTGGAACGCCTTTGACCCCGCCAGGGGGCACTTCCGTAACTTCCTGTCCTACGATCATCGCTGGTTGGACGAACAGATGCCCGAAGACGGCCATGCCCGTGCATTATGGGCATTGAGCACGGTGCTGGGACGCAGCCAAGACGAAGGGTTAAGGGGGACGGCGGGCAGGATATTCGACCAGGCCCTGACCAAGGCTCTGGAGTTCACGTCGCCGCGGGCGTGGGCCTTCACCCTGATAGGAATCCACGAGTACCTCCGGCGATTTTTCGGAGCTCGCGCCGCCCAAAACGCCCGAGAGACCTTGGCCCAAAGGCTGCTGGACCTCTTCAAGGCGTCGCGCTCAGACGACTGGGTCTGGTTCGAGGGCACCCTGGCCTACACCAACGCCAAATTGCCGCACGCGATGATCCTCAGCGGCCGCTGGATGAATCGGCCGGATATGCTCGAAGCGGGCCTGACCAGCCTAGACTGGCTGTGCCGGGTGCAGAAGTCCGCCGAGGGGCACTTCGTGCCCATCGGCACAAACGGATTCATGAAACGAGGCGGCGAGCGGGCTCGGTTTGACCAGCAGCCCATCGAGGCGTACTCAATCATCTCAGCCTGCCTGGAGGCCTACCGGGCCACGGGAGACAGCCGCTGGCAAGGGGAAGCCCAGTGTGCTTTCGACTGGTTCCTGGGGGCCAACGACCTTCACCTGCCCCTGTACGACCCCACGACGGGCGGTTGCCGGGACGGGCTGCACCCCGACCGCGTGAACCAGAACCAAGGGGCCGAGTCCACCTTGGCCTTCCTGCTGTCGCTGGTGGAAATGAAATTGGCCCAGAGCGAAATAAGCGAGTGAACCCATGGCCGGTCATCCCACGGAAGAAATCCTGATTCGTCATCCGTCCAACCCGATTCTGACAGCCGACAGGTGGCCCTACCCCGCCAACAGCGTCTTCAACCCCGGGGCGGTCCGCTTGGCCGACGGCACGACCCTACTGCTCTGTCGCGTGGAAGACTACCGGGGTCTTTCCCATCTTTGCGTCGCCAGGTCCCGCAACGGCGTGGACGGATGGGAGATTGAAAAAGAACCGGCCTTGTACCCGGACCCGAAGAATTATCCCCAGGAGTTGTGGGGAATCGAGGACCCGCGGATCACCTATATCCAGGAGTTGGGAAAGTACGCCGTGACGTACGCGGCCTTTGCGCGAGGAGGACCGTGCGTCTCGCTGGCCTTCACGGAAGACTTCCATACTTTTGAGCGGATCGGCGTCGTGATGCCGCCGGAAGACAAAGACGCGGCGGTCCTGCCGCAGCGCGTGGGCAAGTTCTGGGCCATGTTGCACCGCCCCGTCAGCACGACCGGGGCACATATCTGGATCTCGTACTCGCCGGACCTGCGGCACTGGGGTAGTCATCACGTGGCCTTGCCGGCCCGGCGCGGAGGCTGGTGGGACGCTCACAAGGTCGGACTGGCCTGCCCGCCCATCGAGACGGCCCGGGGCTGGTTGATCATGTACCACGGGGTTCGCCAGACGGCGGCGGGCTGCTTGTACCGCATCGGGCTTGCGATGCTGGATCTGGCGACCCCCGAACGATGCCTGAAACGAAGCGACATCTGGCTCTTCGGCCCTCAAGAATTTTATGAGCGGCGGGGAGATGTGGGCAACGTGGTCTTCCCCTGCGGCTATACCCTCGACGACGACAAGGACGGACTTAACCTCTACTACGGGGCGGCGGATACCTGCATTGCCCTAGCCCAGACGCGGGTCAGCACCTTGATCACTTGGCTGGATGAGCATGGCCGCTCGCCCCAGGACAGTGCGACCTAACGTAGCCGTTGGGGCATAGGGCGGACCGGTGAAAAGAAGGCTTGGCACCTTCAAGCACGGCTTTTCTGCGCAAAGCTTCTCTGCGGCCATCCCCAAAATATTGATAAGGGTCCGGGAACGAGCCTATAATTTTTCACCGCGAATAAGGAGACCACTCATGTGCCAAAGCTGCGGATGCTCACCTTGCGCCAAATGCGGCCGCGAGATTAAGGACAAGGTCTGCTCGGGTTGCAAGAAGCCCGCGGAGAAGTGCACCTGCACGCCGGCCAAGAAGGCCTAGAGTAAATACCCCTTGGGCGCAGCGCCCGTAGAGCTCTTCAGCGGACCCGGGGGTCCGCGCGAAGGGCTCTACGTACGTTCAGAGGTTTTTCGACACTCCGACACCTTCGACGCCGCCGGAGGATGTGCTTGTTTTTTAGAAAATCCCGGACAGGTAGTCCGGCCCGAAGGCCAGCAGCCCGCCGTAGTGCCCGGTCAGCGTGATCAGAACGACCGAGGCCAGCATCAGCACGCCATAGGCCCATCCCCACAGGCCCGACAGGCGGTTCCGCAGGGCCACCCGCAGGCCGGCGGTCAGAAGGACCACCGTCGTGGTGATAATGCCCAAGGACTCGTGCACCTCGCCCAGTTGGGCGATTTGCCCGCTCAAGCTCATGGTGCTGATCAGCATCAGCCCGGCAGCCATCGTGGGCACGGCGGAGATCGCCCCCACCAGCAGACAATAGAAGCCGGCCTCCCCGAAAAACGTCTTGCGCCGCCACAGCCACAGGACATCGGCCAAGGCGGCTGCCAAGACCAGCGCGATCGGAAAGTGCAGCACCAGAAGATGCAACTTGCCCAGGGCCATGGCTCATTCTCCTTAGAGGGCGGCACCGGCGGTCCGGCTGCTGCCGCGGCCCATCCGGCGGGCCTATAATTTGCTGATGTGTTATTCTACACCCGGCAAGGGCCGTATGCCGGGAGGAATCGCACGGAGAACCGAAAGGACAGACCATGAACGAACTGCTCAGCGTCATTGTGCCCGCGCCGATCCAGTTCCTCAACTGGGGATGGTGGATCATCCACGTCGTCGCCATCGTCGTCATCTTCCTGATCGGCGTCGCCGCCGGCAAGCACTGCGCGGCGTGCAACGTCAAAACGCCGTAAGGTGATCCACTCAAGACGGCTACGGACGCAGAGAGGCGCGGTCCTGTGGCTCGCCCCCGCGGCCGGCCAACGCTCCGGAGAAAAGAAAGGCAACCCATGCGATACAAACTACCGACCCTCTTGCTGACGCTGGCGATGGGCCTGGCGACTAGTGCCGCGGCCACGCCGAGTAAGACCGATCCCTTGGCCGAGAAGATCCAGGCCATCAAGGCGGCAACCAATCCGTCGGAGGCGATCCAAGCCTACGCGGTCGCGATCAACATCAACGATAAGGACCCCCAGGTCTACGACACCTACATCAAGCGGATGCTGGACTTCGGCATGGTGGACGCGCTGGACAAGCCGGCCGAAGTGCTCGTGAAGCTGGACCCCAACAACGGCACGGGCTGGGCCGTGGTCGGCTTTGGCCAGGCCCGGCAAGGCAAAATGCCCGAGGCCTTCGACGACGCGGTCCGCGCCCTCAACAACGATCCCAACGACCTGTTCGCGCTTCACGTGGCCGGCCAGTTCGTCGCATGGTATGAGCACCAGACCAACCCCTCGTCGCTGCCGGCTTCCATCACCCAGGACGTCATCGTGCTGCGGAACCACAGCGGCCAACCGGCCTACATGGCCGGCTACCAGGAAGCCACTACCGCCTTTGAGGCCTCCTCGGCCGCCAGCCAGCCCGCCAACCAGCCGACCGGCATGGCCGCCCCGCAGGAACCACAGTACTACAGCCCACAAGCCGGCCAACCCTACGAGTATTACTACTACGCGCCTCAAAATTATTACAACTACCCCTCCGACGTATCTCCTTACCCTTACGGGTATTACAATTACCCCGCCTACTCCTACTACCCCTACACCTACTATCTGCCGTTCGGGCTGTTTTTCTTCCACCATGGGGATCGCGAGCGTCACGAGCATCCGCCGCTGTTCTTCGGGCACGGCGGCGAGGGCGGTTTCGATCACGGGCCGCATCTCTATTTTGAGGAGCATCATCAATACGGCCAGCAGCCCGGTTTGCACGGTCCGACGTTCTTCGAGGAGCACAATCGCCTCGGCCACTCCGGAAGTCCCACCGGCCCGGTGATTTATGAAGAGCACTATCGCATGGAGCACATGGGGAGCCCCACCGGCCCGGTGATATCCGAGGAGCACCGCCGCGTCGGTCCGACCTCTCCACAACCGCCGGCGGGAGCCGCCCATCCCGAGATCAGCCGGCCGCCGGCGCCGCCTCCGCATGCCGAGGACAGCGGACACGTCGGCGGAAGCGACGGATACCGTGACGGCGGCGGAGAACGCGACGGAGGCGAACATCGCTGACCGCCGTTTAACGATACCGCGCGGGCAGGTCTTCGGGCCTGCCCGCTTTTTTTCTTCCAGAGTCCGGGCGCCCCCCACCACGACCGCTTGGCTCACGTGGCGCCGGCCCGCTAGAATGGAACGTCGCGGAGATCGACGAATGAGTTTCCAAGGGTTCGACGAAAGCCTGGTCCGGTTCCTGGGCCAACTGAAGCGGCACAACAACCGCTCCTGGTTCCAGCGGAATAAGACCCGCTACGAGGCCGAGGTCCGCGAGCCCACGCTGGCCTTCATCCGCGCCATCGCTCCCAAGATCGAGGCCGTCTCCCCGCACATCTTCGTCAGCGACTCCAAGGTCGGCGGCTCGATGATGAGGCCGTATCGCGACACGCGGTTCACCGGCAGCAAGCTGCCCTACAAGACCAACGTCGGCATCCATTTCCGCCACGAACGCGGCCTGGACGCCCACGCGCCGGGCTTCTGGATGCACATCGAACCCGGCGAGTTCTGGCTGGCGGTGGGCCTGTGGAAACCGGACGGCTCGACGCTTCAAAAAATCCGCCAGTGCCTCGTCGAATCCCCCCGGCCGTGGCTCGCCGCACGCGACGATGCCGGCTTCCAGGCCGTCTGGCAGATCATCGGCGACTCCCTGAAGCGCCCGCCGCGGGGCTTTGATCCCGGCCACCCGCTCATCGAGGACATCAAACGAACGGAGTTTCTCGGCCTGTGCGACTTGGGGATAAAGGAACTGTACCGCCCGGACGTCGTCGGTCGCGTGGCGGCCTGCTACGCCGCCTCCACGCCCTTCATGAAGTTCCTGTGCAACGCCTTGGGGCTGAAGTTCTGAGGCGGTCAGGCAATGATTCCCGCCTGTTGTGAAATCCTCGCCCGCGCGGTTTAATTCGTGGTTTATGTCATCACGGGGCATACCGTCCGTATAGGTGGCCCCTATTTTTGTGCTGATAGTCGTACTGACAAAAAAACGACCATGACGGACCAGAACGTAAACACGCCCCCGGCCGCCCCTGCCCTGGGGTTTGGGCGGGATTTGACCACCGGAAGCATCCCGCGCCACCTGGTGGCCTTTTCGCTGCCGATGCTCGCCGGAAGCGCGCTCCAGACGGCCTACAGTTTCATCAATGCCATCTGGGTGGGACAGTTTTTGGGCAAGCGGGCCCTGGCGGCTGTGACCGTGAGCTTCCCCGTCGTGTTCGTCCTGGTGGCCGTGGCCGCGGGATTGACGATGGCGACCAACATTCTCATCTCGCAGCACTACGGCGCCCGCGACACGGCCGCCATCCGTCGCGTCGTCGGTAATTCGACGGTCGTGATCGGCCTGCTAAGTCTGGTCCTGTTGCTGGCTGGGGAGCTGTTCACGCCGCAGATTCTCCGCGCGATGAACACGCCTTCGGACGTCCTGCCGCTGTCCGAGGCGTACCTGCGGATTTTCCTGCTTTCGCTGCCGCTGGGTTTCGGCCTGTTCCTGACGCGCAACATGTTGCAGGGCATCGGCGACTCCACCACGCCGCTGTACTTTCAGACGGCCGCGGTCGTACTGACGGCCGTGCTGGACCCCGTGCTGATGTTCGGCTGGCTGGGCGCCCCGGCGTTGGGGCTGAACGGCACGGCCTGGGCGACAGTGATCGCTCAAACCCTGGCCCTGTCGGCGCTGGTGGCGATGCTGCGGGCCAAAGACAACCCCGTGGCGCCGCGGGTGAAGCTGAGGGGCTTCCACTGGCCCACGGCGTGGCTGACATTCCGCATCGGCGCCCCCTCGGCCGTCCAGCAGTCGCTGGTCTCCGTGGGCATGGTGTTCGTCACCGGCATCGTCAACGGCTTCGGCGAGAACGCCACCGCCGCCTTCGGCGCCGCCTCGCGCGTGGACCAGTTGGCCTTCATGCCGGCGTTGACCATCAGCATGGCCGTCTCGACGCTGGCCGGCCAGAACATCGGCGCCGTCCGTTACGACCGCGTCTGGCGGATCTTTCTGTGGGGCTGCCTCTTCAGCGGAGGCTTCACGCTCGCTGCGTCGCTGTTGGCGGTGACCCTGCCGCGCGTGCTGCTGCGGATCTTCACCCCCGACGCCTCGGTGATCGGGCTGGGCACCGACTACCTTCGGATCGTCGGGGCCTGCTACGTGCTCTTTGCCTTCATGTTCGTCAGCAACGGCATCATCAACGGCTCCGGGCACACGCTGGTGACGACGATAATCTCGCTGGTGAGCCTGTGGGTGGTGCGCGTGCCGGTGGCCTACTGGCTGTCGCGGCGGCTGGGGAGCATCAACGGCGTTTGGTACGCCATCGCGATGAGCTTCGGCGTCTCGATGCTGTGCAGCCTGGGATATTACCTCTCCGGGCGATGGCGCCGCGCGGTGGTCAAACGGCTCGCCCTGCCGTCCACTCCCGCCACCACGTTCGGCGAAGAAACAGGCGAAGCGTAGACCCTACCAAAGCAAGTGCGGCGAGGCCGGAGCCTGCCGCCGGCAGGCAGGCCCCACCGCGCGCTAGGAATAAACTGTTTTCAAGCCGCGTTACCGCTGGACGCGGGCGGAACCGCCCTTGGCCAGTGCCTCGACCTCTTCCAGCTTGGCCATGGTGACGTCGCCGGGGAAGCTGGTGAGCAACGCCCCGTGGGCCCAGCCCAGACGCAGGGCCTCCTCGGGCTTTCTTCCGGCAATCAGGCCATAGATAAGGCCGGCGGCGAAGCCGTCGCCCCCGCCGATGCGGTCCAGGACGTCCAGGTGGAGTATGGGAGTCACATAGCGCTGGCCGTCGAGCCACAGCACGGTCGCCCAGTCGTGGCGATTGCTCGAGTGCACCTCCCGCAGCGTGGTGGCCACCATCTTGACGTTGGGGAACTGCTTGACCACCGCCTCGATCATCTGGAAGAACACCTCCGGGTCGAGCTTCGACTTGGCGGCCACCTCCGGACCGGTGATGCCCAGGCCCTTCTGCAAGTCCTCCTCGTTGCCGATGAGGGCATCGACGGTGCCGGCGATCTGCCGCAAGACCTTCTGGGCGCGCGGAAGGCCGCCGATGGGCGCCCATAGCTTGGCCCGGTAGTTCAGGTCGAAGGAGTTGATCGCCCCGGACTTCTTGGCGGCCTGCATGCCCTCCAGGATCAGCCCGGAGGTCGTCTCGGACAGCGCGGCGAAGATGCCGCCGGAATGGAACCACCGGACGCCCTTGGAAAAAATGCTCGCCCAGTCAAAGTCTCCCGGTTTAAGCAATGCGCCGGCCTCGTTGCAGCGGTTGTAGAACACCACCGGCGGACGCATGCCCTGGCCGCGGTCGCTGTACACCGTGGCGATGTTCGGGCCCCGCACGCCGTCGTGCTCGAACCACTTGTAGAATGGCGTGACGCCCGTTTCGCGTATCCGGTTCTGCACCAGCTCGCCGATGCCGTAATTGACCATGGCGGTGGCGATGCCGGTCCGCAGCCGAAAACAGTCCGAAAGCCCCGCGGCGACGTTGTACTCCCCGCCGGAGACGTGAATATCGACCGACCTGGCCTTGCGGAAAGGAATCACTCCGGGATCCAGCCGATGAACCACCGCTCCCAGAGAAAGGAAGTCCAGCTCGCACGCATCCTGACGAATCTTCAAGCCGCTCATGGTCACCTCTCGCTAATGCAATACCTATGATCTTGTCGCAGCAAAACCTTCGGACTTTCGACGTCCACAAGACTTACGAGACTATCAGCTTCCAACGCGGCCGTCAACCGCCTGCGGCCCCTGGCCGACGCCGGCGGGGTAAGAACAAGATTCGACAACGAATCGCCTATCTGGCTAGAATTGAATGCGGACAAGGCATAGGAGACATAGGAGAAAAAGTCCCGTGAACACACAGATCAACGCCGACTACCTGCTCCAGATGGCTGAGCGGATCGAGCATAACGGAGCGGACTTTTATCGAATGGCGGCGGCCTACGTCCGGGACGACCGGACGGCCCAATTGCTCTTGCGGCTGGCTGACATGGAGGCCAACCACGAGCGGATCTTCGCCAAGATGCGGAAAGAGCTGGGCCCTCAAACCGGCGGTCTCGAACTGGACCCCAAGTCGGAAACGGCGGCGTATCTTCGGGAGCTGCTGGCCGGCAAGTTCTTCGACGTCCGCACCACCCCCGCGGATCTCCTGCGGGCCAAGGATTCGCCGCAGGACATCCTGCTGACGGCCATCGGCCTGGAAAAAGAGACCCTAATTTTTTACGAAGGGGTCAAGCGCGTCCTGCGCCCCCAGGACCAGTCCGCCGTGGAGGCCGTTCTGCGCGAAGAGATGGGCCATGTCACGCAATTGCTCCAGGCCGTGCGGCTCTGACCGGCGAGAATCTCATCATTTTCATTTCGCCGCAGTTGCTTTCAGACGTTCTTCAGCGCGGCGATGAGTTCCATGACAGCCTTCTTGCCGTCATTGAAGAACATCAGCGTGTTGTCGGCGGCGAACAGGGGATTGGGGATGCCGGCAAAGCCGGGGCTTAAGGATCGCTTGATGACCACGACCGTGCGGGCCTTGCCCACCTCCAGAATCGGCATGCCGGCGATGGGGCTGGTGGGGTCGGTGCGGGCCAACGGGTTGACGACGTCGTTGGCGCCGATGACGATGGCCACGTCGGTCTGCGGGAACGTCGGATTGATCTCGTCCATTTCCTTGAGCTTGTCGTACGGCACGTCGGCCTCGGCCAGCAGGACGTTCATGTGTCCGGGCATCCGGCCGGCGACGGGGTGAATGGCGAACTCGACCTCGGCCCCCCGCTGCTCCAGCAGGCTGGCCAGGTCATGGACGGCGTGCTGCGCCTGGGCGACGGCCATTCCGTAACCCGGCACGATGACCACGCGGCGGGCGTCGGCCAGTAATGCCGCGATCTCCTCCGCCGTGGCCGACTTGACCTTGCCCGCGTAGAGGTCGTCTCCCTTGGCAGCCTTTTCCGACACCGCCCCGAACGCCCCGAACAGCACGTTGGTGAACGAGCGGTTCATCGCCTTGCACATGATCACCGACAGGATGAAGCCGGACGACCCGTCCAGCGCCCCGGCCACAATCAGCATCTTATTGTTCAACACGAAGCCCATCATCGCCGCCGACAGGCCGGCGTAGGAGTTCAACAGCGCGATGACCGTCGGCATGTCCGCCCCGCCGATGGGAATGATCAGCAGCACGCCGAACAGCAGCGCCAGGATGACGAAGATCGGGAACAGCCAGACCGCGCCGGGGACGATGACCAGGACGATCCCGATCGCCACCGCCGCGCCCAGGATGGAAAGGTTAATGACGTTCTGGTGCTTGTAGGTAATCGGCCGCGTCGGCAGGATCTCCTGGAGCTTGCCGAAGGCCATCATGCTTCCGGTGAATGTCAAAAAGCCCAGGAGCATTTCCATCACCAGGGCGACCATGTCGAACCGGCCGATGTTCGGCTTGGACAGCAGGTAGTGGGCCGAGCCGACCAGCGCCGCGGCGATGGAGCCGAAGGCGTGCGACAGGGCGGTTCGCTGCGGCACCGCGGTCATCGGCATGAAGACCGCCAGGGGCACGCCGATGGCTGCTCCCATGCCGAAGGCGATGAACACCCAGGTGTAGTTGATGATCTGGTGGCTGACCAGCGTGCCGACGATGGCCAGCAGCATGCCGAATTCGCCGATCCAGACGCCGTGGCGGGCGGTCTTGGGGGTGTTGAGCCACTTCAGGGCCATGATGAAGCAGACCGCCGCCACGATGTAGGTCATCGAGACGAACCAGCGGGTCTCGCCGGCAGAGGATTGGGCGGTAGCCAGCAAACCTGTCACGTTGGCGACAAGGGAGGTCATGGTCACTTGTCTCCCTCACGCCTCTTGAACATCCTCAGCATCCGGTCGGTGATCATGTAGCCGCCGACCACGTTGGAGAACGCCAGCGTCACGGCCGCCACGCCGAGCACCTTGGCCACCATGCCGTAGGGCTGGCCCGGGGCGTAATTCTGGCCGGCGATGACGATGGCCCCCACCACCGAGATGGCCGAGATCGCGTTGGTCAGCGACATCAACGGCGTGTGCAGCAGGGGCGAGACCCGGCGGATGATCTCCAGGCCCAGAAATGTGGCCAGCAGGAACACGAAAAGGTCCGAAACAACGTCAGGTTGCATGGCTCGCTCCTTGCGGCGCGCCGCTCGTCATGATTTCAGCCTCTCGGCGACCTGCGGATGCACCACCTGCCCGTCGCGGCAGACCAGCGTCGAGCGGGTGATCTCGTCGTTCATGTCGAAGGCGAATTTCCCGTCCTTGACCAGGTGCGTCAGGAACGTCGAGACGTTCCGGGAGAACATCTGGCTGGCGTGGGCCGGGACGGTCGAAGGGAGATTGGTGGTTCCGATGATCGCGACGCCCTTCTCGACGATCGTCTCGCCCGGGCGGGTCAGCTCGCAGTTGCCGCCGTACTCAGCCGCCAGGTCCATGACCACCGAGCCGGGGGCCATGTGCCGGACCATCTCGGCCGTCACCAGGACGGGGGCCTTCTTGCCCGGCACGGCGGCGGTCGTGATGACCACGTCATTTTTAGCGACGACCTCGCCGAGCAGCTCGCGCTGCTTGCGCAGGAACTCCTCGCTCTGGGCGCGGGCGTAGCCGCCGGCGCCCTCGGCCTCGGCGGTCTCCAGCGGCAGCTCGACGAACTTGGCGCCGACGCTCTGGACCTGCTCCTTGACGCTGGGCCGGATGTCGTAGGCCTCCACCACCGCGCCCAGCCGCCGGGCGGTCGAAATGGCCATCAGGCCGGCCACCCCCACCCCGATCACCAGCACGTGGGCCGGCGTCAGCGTGCCGGCAGCCGTCATCAGCAGCGGAAAAACCCGCGGCAGCTTCTCAGCCGCCAGCAGCACCGCTTTGTAGCCGGCAATCGTCGCCATCGACGACAGCACGTCCATGCTCTGCGCCCGCGACACCCGCGGCATCAGCTCCAGGGCGAACAAAGTCACCCCGCGATCCGCCAGGGCCTTGACCACCTGCGGCGACGTCAGCGGTTCCGCCAGGCCGATGACCACCAGGCCGCGGCGCATCAGCGCCAAATCGGCCTGGCCGGCTTGCGGATTGGCCCCTGCGCTGCGGATTTGAAAGATAACGTCGGATTTCTCGAAGAGTTCTTTTCGGCTGGCGGCGATGCGGGCCCCTTTTTCGGTGTAGGCGTCGTCGGGGAACGCAGCCGGCAAACCTGCTCCCGTTTCCACCAGAACCTCAAAGCCCGCCTTCACCATCGCGGGCAGCGAGGCGGGAACCATCGCCACACGGCACTCGCCCGGATACGTCTCTTTAGCGACTCCAATAATCATGGCTGCCTTCCATGCGCAGTTGTTTCAATCCAATGGCGAAACAAAATACCTCACCATGATAGGGGCAACAAGAATGCTTAATAGACTTTTTTCGCGGGGAGGAAGTCGCCCGTACCGCCAGGCCGCGATCCAAGAATTCCCGCACGCAGCCCGCAAGCCCATGCTATCTTCATGAGTCAGCCCCTCGCCGGCCGATTCTGCTAGGCGGGAGAAAAAACCGTGCCCGCGATGACGATTCCCCAACACGTGGACAAGCGCCCGCCGATTTGCGGCTACGAGGACGCTGTGGCCGAGGCAATGGCGCAAACCGGACCGATCTATCCGCCCGACAGCGGCATTGATTTTGCCCACGTCCGCAGCGCCTTCGCTGTCGCGCTGCACATGCACCAGCCGATGATCCCCGCCGGCGGCGACGAGCTGCGAACGGCCGAAGCCATCAGCAACCTTCAATACATGGCGGAACACCTGGCCGTGGGCGACAACCACAACTCGCCGGTGTTCCGCTGGTGCTACAAACGCCTCGGAGAGTTCGTTCCGACTTTGGTGAAAGAAGGCAAGCGTCCTCGCGTCATGCTCGATTACTCCGGCTGCCTGCTGTGGGGCCTGCAAAAAATGGAGGCCAACGACGTATTGGACAGCCTGCGGGCCATCACGTGCGACCCGAAATACCACAGCCACGTGGAGTGGCTGGGCACCGCCTGGGGCCATCCGGTGGCGCCCTCCACGCCCGTGCAGGACTACCGCCTGCACGTCCGGGCCTGGCAGCAGCACTTCGCCGGCCTGTTCGGGCTGGAGGCCTTGCGGCGCGTCCGCGGCTTTTCGCCCTGCGAGATGGCCCTACCCAACCACCCCGACGTCGCCTACGAATTCGTCAAGACGCTGAACGACTGCGGCTACCGATGGGTGCTGGTTCAGGAATACACCGTGGAGCGCGCCGAAGACGGCGGTCCGCTGCGACAGCCTCACGTCCCTCACCACCTGGTCGCCCGCAATTCCCGCGGCGAGGTTGCCTCGATCACCGCCCTGGTCAAGACCCAGGGCAGCGACGCGAAGCTCATCGGCCAGATGCAGCCCTACTACGAGGCCAAAGGCCTGTCGCGCGTCCCGCTGGCCGGACGGTCCATCCCGCCGCTGGTTACCCAGATTTCCGACGGCGAGAACGGCGGCGTCATGATGAACGAATTTCCCGCCAAGTACCTGGCCGTCATCTCCGAGTGCTCCGGCAGCTCCACGCCGGCCGTCAACGGGACGGAATACCTGGAGCACCTCCAGTCGATCGGCATCCGCCAGGAGGACCTGCCCCCTATCCAGCCCCGCATGCAGAAGCGGATCTGGGACCGCTTCCACGACGGCGACGGCCCGGAGGCGATGGAGGCCCTGATTCATAAACTCAAGCAGGAAGATCACCGCTTCAGCATGGAGGGCGGCAGCTGGACCCACAACATCTCCTGGGTGCGGGGATACGATCACGTCCTGGACGCCATGGAGGAAGCCAGCGCCCTGTTCTCCCAGAAGGTCCTCCAGCAGAACGTGCCGCCGTCCGATCCTCGCTACCGCAACGCCCTGTACCACCTGCTGCTGAGCCAGACCAGTTGCTACCGGTACTGGGGCCATGGCCGCTGGACCGACTACGGCCGGGAACTCGCCCGCCGTGCCATGGATATTCTGAAGTACGATTTCTGATGGGGGTCGATCGCCGGCGGGGTGCGTTCAAACCGTTATAATGGCCCTTACAGAATCGGCCCGGCCGCGGTAATGTCATGCCTGTTGCAACCGCCAAAGCAAAGAAATAGAGACATGGACCTCAAAAGCCGGATTATCGACCTCTATCGCAAGGCCGCGACGGAACTGCCCGCCGACGTCGTGGACGCCCTCAAGGGCGCCTACGAGCAGGAAACGGACCCGACCCCCAAGGAAGTCCTGGCTACGATTCTGGAAAATCTCTCCCTGGCCAAGGGAGAGGCGATCCCCATCTGCCAGGATACCGGCACCCCCCTGTTCTACGTGAAGGACGACGGCAGCATTCCTCGCGGGGAGCTTCGCAAGATTATCGAGGCGGCCACCGAAACCGCGACGGCGGAAGTTCCGCTGCGGCCCAACGGCGTGGACATCATCACGGGCAAGAACATCGGCAACCGGCCCATCATCCACTTTGAGGAAGCCGATCGGTTCGGCATCGACCTGTTCCTCAAAGGCGGCGGCTCCGAAAACGTCTCCGCCGTCTATGCGATCCCAAGCACCGAAATCAACGCCGACCGAAGCCTGGACGGCGCCCGCACGTGCGTCCTGGACTGCATGGTCAAGGCCCAGGGGCGGGGATGCTCGCCTTACGTCGTGGGCGTGGCCGTGGCGGGCGGCATCGAGGAAGTCGCCCACCTGTCCAAAAAACAGCTTCTGCGCAAGATCAGCGACGTCAATCCTGTGCCTGAGCTGCGGAGTTTTGAGGAACGGACCCTCAAAGAGATCAACCAGCTTGGGATAGGTCCGCTGGGACTGGGCGGCCGCAGCACGGCCTTGGCAGTCAAAGCCGCCGTCGCGCCCAGGCACCCGGCGTGCTTTTTCGTGGGCGTGTCCGTCGGCTGCTGGGCCCTCAGGAGGCATAGCCTGTGATAAAAATAGAAACACCCCTGAAAAAGGACGTGGCGCTGAGCCTGAACGCCGGCGACCAGATTCTGCTCAACGGGATCATCTTCACGTCCCGGGACACGGCCCACCGATTCCTGCTGGCCAGCGACTTTGAGAAAATCCGGGGCGCCACGATCTTTCATTGCGGCCCGGTGGTGCGGGACAACGTCGTCGTCTCCGCCGGGCCCACCACCAGCTCGCGGATGAACAAATTCACGCCCGGCGTGGTGGCCAAGTACGACATCCGGGCGATCATCGGCAAGGGGGGCATGGACCAATCGGTGCTGGAGGCCCTCAAGGGCCGGGCCGTCTATCTGGCGGCCGTCGGCGGGGCCGCGGCCATCTACGCCAAGCACATCAAGGTCCGGAACGTCTACAAGCTGGAATTCGGGATGCCCGAGGCCATCTGGGAGTTTCATGTCAGCGATTTCCCCGTGATGGTCGCCATGGACTCCAAGGGACGAAGCCTGTACGCCGACGTGTACGCCAAATCCAAGGCCGTCTACCAGAAACTGACCCGCTGAATCGCCCCGCCGACCTCCCCTGCCGGCCAGGCATTTCCTCCGCTCAACGGAGAATCTTCTTCAACGCCGCCACGAGCGCCTGGACGTTCTGCGGCGTGGCGCTGTCGCCCATCAGGCCGATGCGCCAGGCCTTTCCCTTCAGCGCCCCCAGGCCGCCGCCGATCTCGATGTCGAACTCCTCCAGCAGCCGCTTGCGCACGTCCGCCTCATTTACGCCGTCGGGCGCGGCCACCACGTTGAGCATCGGCAGCCGGTGGGCGGGGTCGGCCAGCAGCTTCAGGCCCATCCCCTCCAAGGCCGAGCACAGTTGGCGATGGCAGGCCAGGTGCCGCCGCCAGCGCGCTTGGAGCCCTTCTTCGAGCACGAGTCGCAGCGCTTCGTGCAGGCCATAAATCATGTTGATCGGCGCCGTGTGGTGGTACAGCCGCTCCCTGCCCCAGTACTGCCGCACCATGCTCATGTCCAGGTACCAGCTTTGGACGGGGGTTTTTCGCGTGGCGATGACCTGCTCGGCCGCGGGGCCGAAGGTCGCGGGCGACAGCCCCGGCGGGCAGGACAGGCATTTCTGGGTGCCGCTGTAGCAGGCGTCGATCCGCCAGCCGTCCACGTCGACCTCCATGCCGGCCAGGCTGGTCACGGTGTCCACCAGCAGCAGGGCGCCGGCCTCGTGGACCGCTCGGCTGATCGGCTCGATCGGCTGGGCGGCCCCGGTGGAGGTCTCCGCGTGCACGATGCCGACCAGCTTGAACGGGCCGTTCTTGCGGATCGCCTCCTGCATCTGCTCGGCGGTGAACACCTGCCCCCAGGGCACCTCGATGGCGGTCACCTTGGCCCCGGCCCGTTGCGCGACGTCCTTCATCCGCTGGCCGAAGACCCCGGCCACGCAGACCAGCATCGCGTCCCCCGGCTCGATCAGGTTGACCACGCAGGTCTCCATGCCGGCCGATCCCGTGCCACTGACGGCCAGGGTGAGCTGATTTCGCGTCCGGAAGACCTCCTGGAGCATCTGGCGGATGTCGTTCAGGATGGCCAGGAACTGGGGGTCCAGGTGACCGATGGTCGGCTTGGCCATGGCCGCCAGCACGCGGGGATTCACGTTGGATGGGCCCGGCCCCATGAGGATTCGAGGCCGAAAGTTCAATGCGTCCGCCATGGTTGCCTCCGAGGGTAAGTAAAAGGTGTCAGGATCGTCCGACGGCCGGCCTTTTTAGAATAATTCAACCGCCGCGGCGAATCCAGACTGGAGCCTGGCCGGGCAGGGCCACATCCTAAGAAAAAAATCAACCCCCGGATTACTTCCTCATCCCTTCAGCGGCTCACAGGAGGTTCAGCTTCGTCAGCGCCTCGTCTTCGTTCTCCGCGAATTCCAGGATTTTGTGCAGATTCATGATTTGAAACACCCGGCGGAGTTCCGGCTTCATGGCATACAGGACGACCCGGCCCTTGATGGCCCTGGCGCGATTGTGGAGCGAGACCAGCACGCCCACCATCTGACTGCTCATGAACTTCACGTCGCTGAAATCCAGCATGATCTTGCGCAGCGCCTGCCTGTCCACCAGCTCGTAGAGGCTTTCGCTGATCGACTGGACCACGTCGGCTTCGACAATCGAGTTGAGCTGGAAATTAACGGACGTGACGCCCTGGTATTCCGAGATGACCAATCCCGTGTCTGCCATAGAAAAGCTCCGTCGCACTGGACCAATAAAAATCGCCTGGCCCCTTTTTATATCGACAGCTTCGTCCATTCAAGACAAACAGTCTTATCGGCCGCCGGCGGAATTTGAACCCCCACCCGGCAGGTTCAGGTATGATTCCCAGCCGGGCCGGGCTCCGGCAAAAAAAAAGGCCGCCGACCCTCGAACAGTTTCCTGAGCCACCGAAGACATCGCCATCAACGGAGAGGAATCACGATGATTAAAGGATTAGGCCACGTCTGCCTGACCGTGAAAGACTTGGAGGCGTCGGTCGCCTTTTACCGCGACAAGCTGGGCCTGGCCGAGGCCTTTGATTTTATTCGCGACGGCCGGCGGCACGGCGTCTATCTGCACGCCGGCGGGCGGAATTTTCTCGAACTATTCGAAGGGCCGCTGGACCCTCCCGCGCCGCGGCAGCGGTTCCGCCACTTCTGCCTGGAGGTGGATGACATTCACGCGACGGTACAGCAGTTCCGCGCCGCCGGCCTGGAGGTCAGCGAGGCCGAGCCGACCCAGGACGGCAGCCTTCATGCCTGGCTGGCCGACCCCGACGGCAATCGCGTGGAATTGCTGGCCTACACGCCGAACAGTCAGACGATCAAAAACGCAGGACTGGCCGGCTAGACGGCCGCGTACCACGCAGGAGGGGTACGGGTCCGGTGCAATCAGTTTGCGGGCTGAGCCGGCGGATTCGCAGCTTCCGCAGGCTGACTGGCGGGTTGAGTAGAAGCCGCCCGGTCCGGGTTATACATGCGCCGGATCGAGGCAAAATACTCGTCCCACTTCGGCTTCTGCCGGTCGTTCAGCAAGGCGGAAATCTGCTGGTCCACCTGGTCCAGCTGGGGCTTGAAGATGGGGTAAGCCTGGCGTCGGGCCTCCTGCAAGGCCTGCCACTGTTGGGCGACGATTTCCCGCACCTGCTTGGTCTGGTCGGAGGACAGGTCCAGCCTGTCGCGCAACCGCGCAGTAAACCGGTCAGGAAACTTTTCCGGATGATTTCGGTAATACTGACTGATCTGGTCGTAATACAGGACGCTGGTGCCGACGCCCAGGGCGATGCCGGCGGCGAAGACCACGATCATCAGGACAATCGTCGGCCAGCGTCGGCGGCCCGGCACGGACCGCAGGGGTGGAACCATCGTGGGATTTTGTGCTGTGCTCATAGGGTCACCGTGTTCAAAGAGTTGCCCAATGCCATCAGGGGGTCCTGCATGCTCAGCCAGCTCTGAATAGCCAGGGTAAGCACCACGGCCGCGGCCACGCCGGCCACCAGGGCGAAATAACCCAGGACCGGATCAACGGCCTTAGGCCGCGCGGTGGCGATGCTCCCCAGGACCTCCGCGACGACGTTCACGTCGGGGGGACGATCCCGCCGGGCGGCGCCGGCCAGTTTCCCAAGCAATTCGTGCTCATTCATGATGGCTGCTCCAAATCTTCGTCTTCAAAAAGGTTTGCCAATCCGTTTTGGATCAACAATGCTTTCAGTTTCTTCCTCGCACGATAGGCCTGGACTTTAACCATGACCAGGCTCCAGCCCGTCTGCGCGGCCACCTTGGCCAAGGGAAGCTCTTCCAAATACATCAACGTCAGCACCAACCGGTCTCTGGGCGGCAGCTTTTCCAGCAGCGCGTGGACCGCTTCGCCGGCCTGCCGCGGATCGGGCCGCTCCTGGCGGGCCAGAACCGCCACGTCCACGTCCTGTAAGCTTATCGTCCTGAAGGCCCGCCGTTTTTGACGTTTCCAGAAGCGGTAGCCCACGCGCGTAGCGATGGCATTCAGCCAGTGCGCAAAAGGGCCGGTGCCCTTGAAGCTCCGCAGGTTGATGTACCCTTCGACAAACACATCCTGGACCAGCTCCTCCAGGCGGTCGCGGTCGCGTGTGAACCGCCACATTCGCGCGGCGATCTGCCCCTGGTGCCGCCGCACGATGCGGGCGTACGCCTGACCATCGCCGCGAAGGCTGCCCTGAACGTCTGACAAATCCAGCGAGTCCATTGCACATACTATGTTCGCAGGGAGGCCAGGAATCCAGTAGGCAGGCCTTCCGAAACCTACAGGATCGGCTAACAAACGTAACACTCTGACATCCATCATGTTGCATATTCCGGCTATCCATTGGGGCGCGTTCTTCAAGCCTCCGTAAGTTTCAGTGATCCTTATGCCGGCAACGGTTACCCATATATTCCACATTTTTCACCGGCAAGGACGCAGAGAGGCGAACAAATCCTGCCAAGGGGCGGAATAGCTCGGCGGTCTGTAACCTTTTCGCCCCCGGGGCCACTGGCTGGTTAGACGGATCAATGGTTCCAGAGCAAATCACAGGAAAGGACAAAAACCATGAAGACGACACGCAAAAACAAGATGCTGCTGACCCTGGCGGCTGCCATAGCCATGACGATGTTCATCGCCACGCCCAGCTTCGGGGCCGACCGAGATCGCGGCAGAGACGGCGGCGACCGCGGCCAGGTGATGCGGGGCGGCGACCGCGATCGCGGCAACGACCGTGACAGGGGCCGGGACTTTGACCGCTCGCGAGATTTCAACGACCGGTACGACAACCATCCGGGCTGGTACTATCAGCCGAGATACACGGCCCCGCCGGTTGTGTATTACACGCCGGTTCGCGAGGTCCTGCCGAGCTGCTCGTATGGGGTGGTCCGGCCGCCCATCGTCGTCATCCGCACAGTGTCCGCGTACAGTTCCATCGGGTTCTGGTGCAGTTGGTAGGCCGTCGCCCTTGCCATTCAGCGGGCGCAAGAGTTTGCGGCCCTGGGGTGAGACGCATAACGCCGAGGCATGATGTCCTCGGCGTTGTGCGTTAACCCGCGAACCGACCCGCCGTGGCGAGTTGGCCTTACCAGGGTGAGATTCGACGCTACTCAACTAATCCGCGTTGGATGTTCCAATACCGCCGAGCTGTCCAAGTTTCCCTCCAACGCATGGGGTGTCCCCACGGGTCATTCATCCGTCCGCCTGCCAAGGGGCCCCGGGGCAGCCAAGAGCCACACGACTCGCTCCATTCGGATCGCCCAGCGACGCGGCTAGAGGAAATGAGGGCTCTCCTACGCGCCTTAAGGAATTCCCCTAGGTCAAAGTCAGGGGCTCCCAAATTAGGAATCGAAAAGGGAGGAGGCCTAGCATTTTGCATTAAGCCGGCAGTGTGCTGGCGTGCATGAATGGAAATTTTTAGTCAGTCGGAGGATCATCCATGAGCAGATGGATAGTCTCGAAGGAAGGTCGATCGATTGGAACCCTGTTGGCGATTGGCCTGGCTGTGGCGATTGCGATGGGACCCGGCAGCGGCTTGGCGGCCACGCTTTACTGGCAAGGTCCGGACAATGCCGGCGCGGATGGAAACTGGCAAACCGCGAGCAACTGGTCGACAAACACCGTGCCTGCCTCAGCCGACACGGTCAATATCGGGAACAGCACGTCGGGGCATCCGGGGACGGGCACAAGCACGATCCATACCGGCGTTTTGGGCACTACCGGTAACATGACCCTGGGGAACAATCTAGGCGATACCGGCACGTTGAATGTGTACGGGAACCTCACGGATACCAGCACCGCTATCCTCATTGGCAACAGCGGCGTCGGAGTTCTCAACGTCTTCTCCGGAGGCAGCGTCAACATGAGCGCGGCCAGTTCGTCCATCCCGGTAAAGCTGGGAGCTACCTCGACGGGAGCGGGAACCATCAACCTCTACGCCGGAGGCACCATTAGCATTACCAGGGCCGTTGGCTTAACCGTCGGATACCTCGGCGGCAGCGGCGCCACGGGAATGATCAACCAAACCGGCGGAAGTTTCGTCACCACCACAGGTGCTCTCCTGGTGGAAAGCGGATCGTATAACCTTGCCGGTGGCACGCTTTATTCAGCCGGCGCGGAAACGGTCGGCTTCCTCGCGCCGGCGAGCTTCACGCAGGGCGGCACCACGATCAACACGTTCGTGAACGGCCTGACTGTGGGCTACACTACCGGAGCCAAGGGCACCTACAGCCTTCTGGGCGGGTCCCTGCTGGGATGGCAGTTGAACGGGGCGACGACGCCGCCGTTCTTCTACATCAACGTCGGTTCAAACGGCGGCACCGGAACATTCTACATGGGTGACGCCAACGGAACCGGAACTATCGGGGAAACCGGCACCGGAACCCGCCAGGTCGGCCTGATCGTCCGGGTGGATAGCACCTCGGCCGGAACATTCCGCGGATGGGGCAACGTCGGACTGGGCGGCGCCCTGATTAACAACGGCATCGTCATCGCCGACGGCTACGGCACAGACCGAACGCTGGATATGTCCACGTTCTCCAGCGTGGACCTGAACGGCACGCAGACGATCACCAACACCACCAACAACGGATGGTTTGCCAAGAACCACGGCAAGCTGGTTCTGCCCAGCCTATCCGTCACGGCGGACGGCAACTACGCCTGGGGCGGCGTCGGAGGCCTGAACTCGGTCAACAACGTGCAGATGGACTTCCACTCGGTCTCCACCCCCGGCAGCCTGTCGGTCGCGCTGCTGTCTGCCGACCGCACCGACGTGCCGACCGGACTGACCAGCGTCATAGGCGTCTGGCAGTTCACGCCCACCAGCCTGCAATTCGGATCGGTGGACCTGACGTTCCGTTATGACGACGCGGCCGCTGCTGCCTTGAGCGTCGATCCCAACACGCTGAATCTCTATCATTATGACGGGACGAACTGGGTGCTGGTCGGCGGGACGACCATCGACACAACCAACAAGCTGCTGACCGCTACCGGGTTGACGTCGTTCTCGGAGTACGCCATCGCCGTTCCTGAGCCTGCGACAATGACGTTGTTGGTCATGGGCGGCCTGAGCCTGCTCCTGCGTCGCAGACGCGACCACTAGCTGGACTAAGAATGACCTTGTGGCTGGCGGCCCCCACCGGGGTTTCCGCCGCCACAACAAATGACAAGGCCCGATGCGGCTGGACCGTATCGGGCCTTGTTCTCACTAGCGGGGGTGGGATTCGCTTGGCGGCGCCTCGCTGTGCTCGGCGTTGAACCCATGACTTTCGAGCGGACACCCCGAAGTCATGGGGCCACCGGCCGAACCGGCGAATTGTCCCAAGACAAGAAGACTGGTACGATCTGGCCAACCAAGGGTGACCACCCGCGGATAAATGGCAGGTGCCGCATGCAGGCAGTACGGTTGAGTCTGGAATCTCCACGCCTCGAAGGGCAGACGCTGGTGGTGGCCGGCGTTCTTCAGCACCCCGAAGGGCATCGCCAGCGTCTGTGGTGGAGCCTCCCGGCCGACTGGGGCGACGCGCTGACGCCGTGGGCCGATCCGTTCGTCGTGGCCTTCCTGTTCCCGATGATGCAGTGGCGCAGGGACGTTTTCGTGGAGGGCAGCGTTTCGCCGTCGCTGCTGACGAACCTGGAGCACTACATGACCATCTGGCACGCGTGGATGCCGGATCGATACCAACCGGTGGTCATCCGCGCCAGCCAGGAGGTCGAAGCCCCACCGCCCGCGGAGGAGGGGCAAACGGTCGCGGCCTTCTCCTGCGGGGTCGATTCGTCGTTTATGCTCTACCGGCACTGCCGCCGATTGGTGGGCCGGCGAACGCGCCGGATCACCGCGGCGGTGGTCATGCACGGATTTGACATTTGGCTGGACCAGGAGAACGCCGACGGCATGTACGCGGATTTGCTGAACAGCGCACGCGCGATGACGGCCAGCCTGGGCGTTCCGTGCATCCCGGTCCGCAGCAATTTCCACGAACTGGAGACGACGTGGGATGACAGCCTCGGCACGCACCTGGTCGGCGGGCTGCAGTTGCTGGCGGGGCGGTTCGACTCGGCCCTGATCGCCAATGAAAAGACCTACACCCAATTGTCCTTGCCGTGTGCGAGCCATCCGGTCATCAATCCACACTTGAGCAGCCGCCACTTTCAGGTGATCGACGACGGCGGAGAGGCGATGCGCTTCGAAAAGATCCAAATCATCGCGGACTGGCCGCAGGCTATGCGCCACCTGCGGGTCTGCTTTGAGAATCCCGCCAGCGCCGCCAATTGCTGCCGGTGCAACAAATGCGTCTACACGATCCTGTCCTTCCGCGCCGCAGACGTACAGTTGCCGCCGGCATTTTCCAGGGACATCAGCAACCGGCAAATTCGCCACCTTCGTCTCCGCGACGAGATCTGCATATACCACTGGCTGGAGATATTCCAGGGCGCCAAGCGCCTGGGGCTGGATCACGCCGGCTGGGTCTGGGCCCTCCGCGTCGCCCTTTGGCGCGACAGGTGGCGGCGGACGTGGCGGCGGTTCCTCAAACGCTTCCTGCCGCTGCGCAACCGCATCCGCAAACTGTTCCGAGGCTCGCCGTTGAGCCGCAAGCAACTGGCCCGCCAGGCCGGCCGTTCTCAATCTTCCAGCAGCCTGTCGTAGAGCGCCTGCGTGCGGGTCGCCAGAATCTTCCAGGACAGGTATTGCTCGGCCCTCGCGCGGGCCGCCCGCCCGAGGCGCTGCCGCAACGCACCGTCGGCAATCAGATGGGCCAGCGCCTCCGTCGCCGGTTCGGGGCGGTCGGTGGTGACGCACCAGGCGGTTTCTCCGTGCCGCGTGTGCAGGGAGTGGCGAGCGTCGGTGCGCACCGACAGCACCGCACGGTCGCAGGCCATGGCCTCGAACATCACCGAGCCCCCCGACAGACTCACCAGGATATCCAGAGACGCCATCACCTGCGGCATGTTCTCGCACCGGCCGGTGAGCACGACGTGTTCGGCCAGCCCCAGGCGATCCATGGCTTTGCGGACGGCCGATAGGTACCGGCGATGCGTGGGTTGGCCTATGATGAAGAACCTCGCCCGCTCGTCGTGGGCCAACGGCGCGATCACGTCCAGAAACTCCAGCACCCGTTTGGACTGAACGATCCGACCCACCAGGCCCACGAGGACGGCATCACCGACGCCGTATCGCTGGCGCAAGATGTTGGGCTGCGCGCCGCTCGAACGGAAGAGATCCAGGTCCACGGCATCGTCGATGAGACAGATGCGACTTTCCGGCACGCCAGCCGCCAGCAGATCATCGACGTAGCGCCGCGCGATGACAATGACTGCGCTGGCCCGATGCAGACCGTGCTTGGCCATGTCACGGGGCGACATCGGGCCACGAACGTGCTGCACGCATGGTATGCCCAGCCGCCGGGCGATATGGTGCATGTAGCCGCTCTTCCAGGGGTCGGCGGCGTGCACCAGCATCACGTCCCTGTGTCGCGCCAACCGGAGGATTCGCGCGGCATCCCAGACGCGGCACACGCACCGAGGAAAGCCTCGCCACGGACGCATGGGAAGGATATGCACCTCAGCCCCACCCTTGCGCAGGTCCTCGACCGAGGGGCCATCGGATGCCAGCACGACGATGGGCCGATAACGATTCCGGTCCAGCCCATGCACCAGATACTCAAGCTGTCTTTGTGAACCGTTCTGCTCCCCGCCGCGGCCCAGCAGTAATACCGCGCGGGGAAAGCCCGCTCCCTCATTAGGCGGTATCCGCTGCATGAAAGCGTATCGTACCTCGCTGCCGAGGGTTGTAAAGCTCCAGCTTGGGCGCAAAGAATTGGCCTCGAAATCCGGGGCCGACGCGAAACGGCCACTGGCGGGGTGGGATTCGCTTCGCGGCACCTCGCTGGGCTCGGCGTTGAACCCACGGCCTTTGGGTTAGGAGGCTCAGGGGTCGCAAGAGTAGCGCGGACAGGGACGTCATATCGGCCTTGCCGTATGCCGACCCAGTGGCCTCGATGCGCCACAGGCTTGGACTCCCCCGTCAACTTAACTTGGGCTGTTTGCCGATACAGGCTGTATGGAGCCTCACGTACACCATTACAGGCCGCTGCCGTCACGGGGCCATTTCCTGCGCCGGCTGTGCCGATCCGTCGTGATCGTCCTAGGCATTGTCGCCGGGGCGCTGGCCATCGGCATGGCCGGCTATCACGGTTTTGAGGGACTCGGTTGGATGGACTCGTTCCTCAACGCCGCGATGATCCTTTCGGGCATGGGCCCGGCGACCGAACTGCATACGGCCTCCGGGAAGCTGTTCGCCGGGTGCTACGCGATCTTCAGCGGCGTGATCTTTATCACCATGGCGGCCGTGCTCTTGGCACCCATGATTCATCGCTTCCTGCATAGATTTCATCTGGAACTGGAGGGCAAGAATAAGCCCTGACTGTTCCCCCCGGCAAGCGGATGACGGCGGCACTGCTCGGCCGGCTGACTAGGAAGGCCGACGGAGTCTCCGGGAGGGACAGGATAGGGTTTTCGGGATGGACCGCTAATGGCCCGATGAGAAGATGTGCTTGAGCACGTCGCCGACGGTCACATGAGCCATCTCCTCGTCAATCTGCTTGTCGATCTGATCGTAATCACGCACCGGTGGCGGGCTGGTCAGAACCACATTGGCGTTCGCGTCCGTCTTGACCAGGCCCAGGGATCCGTCGCCCGTCACCGTCACGATCCACCGGCCCTCGCTGAGCGAGCGGTAGACCGCCTTGCCGTAGCGCGCGGCCGGGTTGTTCCAGTCCACCTGCTCGAGGCTGTCGTCAATCACCAAGCCTTTGCTGGGGGGCGTGTGGGCATCGTAGACGCGGCGAATCCACAGGCGGCCGTCCAATAGCGCATAGTCGCAGTAGATCTCCTGCGCCGGGTCGAACGGCGTGTCGAGCACGCGGTCGACGCCTCGAATGGTGCGAATGGCCAGTGAGAGTCGGCCGTCTTTGACGATCAACTCAGTCACGGCGGTCCTGCGCACGGCCTGGTTGTACATCGCCCGCAGCGACTCGTACTCGTGGCTAAGACCGGCCAACCGCTCGCGGTAGATCTCCAGCTCCACTTTCGTAGAGGCCAAGCGATAGCCGACGGCGACAATCACGCAGAGCAACAAGAGGCCGATGGCTCGTGTGATCCATCTCAACATGGCCGGACGCCTTTGACTCTCTTTGCCCATCTCTGACATGTATCGACCTGCGCGAAACAGTTTCGTCACCGAATCCGGCGGTTGCCCCATAGCCTTCACCCAGAGCCAATGTCCTGGGGGCTCTACGAGCGGGGGAACGATCCGAACGCGCGACCCGGCGGACATCAGGCCACCCGGAACCGCTGCCAGAACGTTTGCCGGATACAGAAACGAACGAGGCCCTCGGCATCGAGCCCAGGGCCTGCGTTCCGAGTAGCATAGCGGGGGCGCGCTTGCTACCGCTTCGCATCAGGGAAGCCTTCTGGCAGAAGTTTAGGCACGCCGCATGATAAAGCTAGGCTTCTTGCCACCCAAGTCTCGCGAAAAGAAGCGGTTCCGGGGACGACGTCGGTGCGCCAAGCGGAGGCAGTCTGTCAAGGACATGGAAAACGTGCCTTCTGGGAGCCCACGAATGCGGCTTTTGACACTGTCCGGGGGGCTCCGCAGGGGGATCGGGATGCTCGGAATGCGATTGCCGAAGCCGCCAAATCGTGGTAAACGCATGTATATCGCTGGCGGTGGTCGGCGACGAGAAGGCATCTGGGGAAATACCGGTTCCAAGGAGACGGCCCATGAGAAAGGCATTCCTCGCAACGGCATTGATTGTGGCGGCTTCGTTCTCGGCCCTGCTAGCCCAGCAGGGCAACCCTCTGACTTCCTCACCTCCTCCGCCCGTGGCGAAGGTCTATGCCCCATGGCCCTTCGACGCCAGGGAAGCCATCAAACGGCAGGATGAGACGGCGAAGGCCTTGGGCATCGAGAAGGAGTTGACCCTCGATCTTGGGAATAACGTCAAGATGAAGTTGGTTCTGATCCCCGCCGGCAAGTTCATGATGGGCAGCCCGGCGGGTGAGGCCGACCGCCATGCGAACGAAGGTCCACAACACGAGGTGACGATTAGCAAGCCGTTCTACATGGGCGTCACCGAAGTAACCCAGGAGCAGTACGAGCAGGTCATGGGCAAGAACCCCAGCCACTTCAAGGGCGCTCAGAACCCGGTGGAGTCGGTCTCCTGGAACGACGCTGCCGAGTTCTGCCGAAAACTCTCGAAGCGGACCGGGCAGGCCGTCCGCCTGCCCACGGAGGCGGAATGGGAGTATGCATGCCGCGCAGGGGCCGGCACGCGTTACTGCTTTGGCGATGCCGAGGCCGAGCTGGGGGACTATGCCTGGCACCACGACAACAGTGAAGGAACAACGCATCCTGTGGGTCAGAAGAAACCTAATGTCTGGGGCCTCTATGATATGCACGGTAACGTCATGGAGTGGTGCGCGGACTGGTATTCGGATTCTTACGCCAATGCGGCGAGCCAGGATCCGCAAGGCCCGGGAACTGGATCGTCCCGTGTTTGCCGCGGGTGCTATGGGATCTTCCCTCCGGCTTACCACCGATCCGCCGTGCGCAGCAGGCACCCGTCGGACTACGTCTCCATCGGCATCGGGTTCCGCGTTGCTCTCGCTCCCCCACATGCAACCCTGCCACCCACGTCGGCGGAATAATTGCAGAGCGTTGGTCTAATGGTCCTGAGACTAGATGGAACAATCAGCAGAAAACAAGCGGCCTCGGAAGAATCCGAGGCCGGCGCGAAGCGGTCACTAGCGGGGGTGGGATTTGAACCCACGACCTCCGGGTTATGAGGCTTAGGGGGCGCAAGATTGGCGCCGACACGTAACCCATTGATGGACAGGGGGCAAGGTTCTGGCGGGAAAGCCAAGGCAAATCGCGTTGGATTTCGCTCAATTGCACACCGCCGCGTACGATTGCGCGTAATTACGCGCGCCTACCATGCAGAAAACCGCGCCCTTTCCGCATCTACTCCGCGAAAAAGAGTACCTACTCTCGATGTTTTTCGGCACAGTTCCGTGCCAGTTGCGCCCACCGACCGCCTCCTGGCAGCTATGCGCGAGCTGGGCATCGCCCTCGAGCCCAGCCGGCCAACCGTCGCCTCCCTGTCGGCTGTTCGGAGTCGTCAGGCCTGATGTATTAGGCTGGACAGGGGTTGCGTATTGCTTCGAGGCGCGATATATTTCTGTTTCTTAAGGGATTTGCATTTCTAGCTGACGGATCAGTCCATGCACAGCACAAATGAGTGATCAGTGCTAACACACCGACAGGGAATCGACAGCATTGGCTGCGGTGAGAGTTGAACTCACTGGGCGCCAGTAGAATCGTTCACAATTCATTCGGCGAACGCGGAATGCAGGAAGGAGCGATCATGGCGAAACGAAAAGCAGGCTCGGTGCCCAAGACGTTGGACAAGTGTCCCACGGGGATCCACGACCTGGACGAAATCACCGAAGGCGGCTTGCCGCGCGGGCGACCCACGCTGGTGTGCGGTTCCGCCGGCTACGGCAAGACGAAAATTGCCTCGGCGTAGCCATAGGCGAAGCTGGACTTTTTTCTTGCTTGTGCCTCCCCCCGACACGGCGAACTTCACCTTGGCAAGCCAGCATTGCAACATCGGCCCACGCAGTGAAGGCTCATTCTAAACAACAAAGTTTGTAGCTTTTAAACAGCGTAGCATTCTATAACAATATGTATATAAGGGAGTCTAACTAATCCCGTCACGACATTGGTGGAGTAGGATTTAAAAACTTTGTTCACCAAATCCTTCCACTCTCGCTCCGAGCGAACACATCTCCCGCGATCTTTGCTGGTTATCCATCTGGAAAACCATGTTTGATGAGCTAAAAAAGTTGGCTCGAAGCAGACCAAACGCCCATTAGACTTCATAATTTTCTTTGACAATTCCAAGACTTCGAGAGCTTCATCGTCATTCAAATGGTGTAATAAGCCGTTACAAATAACCAGGTCTGCCCTATTCAAGCGACTATCGTTTTGAAAATTGCGAGCCGTACCTATAAGGAAGGTTCCTCTATGTGGGAATTTCTTACAAGCGGCCTTAATATAATTTTCACTAATATCAAATCCCCAATACTCGATGTTGTCTGGTAAATATTCCAGGATGACTCCTGGCCCGCAACCCATGTCTACAACCTTTTCTCCGCCTTTCAGGTTCCAGATATTTTTCGCCAGCCATGCCCTGCAGATTTTCGCTCCAGTAAGGTTCTGAAAAAAATCATACAACCATGGAACCGTAAGAATTACTTTAAGACCGCTATTATCTTGAACACTTTGCATCCTAATTGTCTCCGAGTCAGTACGCCTAACTCTCTGAGGGCATTCAGAAATTTTTACTTTCCACTGTCTCCCAAAGGTCATGAGGAACGTAATTCTTGCAATGGTAGCCCCCCAATAAAAAAAACAAACATAAATACTGGGGCGCCGACATAGCAAAAAGCTGCACCATTGATCTGGGATTTCCCCAATGGTATCTGCCCGGGCCCATCGCGCGGCTGCTTGAGCATGATTATACGTTGTTTCCGAGATCCGCCAAGGATTTTTTGAGACCAAGGATCAGCCATCACATGCAAGCGTAAAACACTAGACCTTGTGTAAGAAGTGAATTATATTTGACCGCCAGAAGACTTCTAGAATAGGCCGGTGTGCCATCGAACGGGAAGGCAGGGGTAACCATGGTCAGCCAATCTATTGGGATTAAGGAGTCCGGTAATAAAAGCCAGGCCGAGGGTTTTCTAGAGCGCAGAGCCATGCTCCTGGCGGCTGGGATCGTTCTGCTGGCCGCGGCGGTGCGTCTAGGGATTGCGCCAATCGTGACACTAGACGGTGACGAGTCAGAAGTGATCACCCTTATTCGGTCCAGTCCCGGTGAATTGCTCACAGGAAAAGCAGTCGACTTGAGCCACCCCCCGGGCCATCCCCTGGTGCTCTGGATCGTGCGACACATGTTCGGAGAAAACGTCCTGCTCTATCGCGCCGTCCAGTCCGTGCTTGCCACCTTAACCGTCGTGATGGTTATGGCGATATGCCGCCTCCTCGTACCGCGGGCCGGCATCTGGCTGGGGGTGGGACTGCTCATGGCCGTCAACCCCATGCTCGTGATGTTGTCACTTCTCATCCGCCCGTATGCAGTGGAGTTACTGCTGTTATCGCTGGCCACCTGGGCCATGCTGCGATGGCGGCGAGACCGGCGCCTGTGGTCGCTGGTAGTTTACGTGCTGGCGATAGTCGCGGTCTTCAACGTTCACTACGGTTCAGTCTTTTTCTGGGCGGCGCTGGGACTGTGGTGGCTGTGGGACAGTCGGCGGAGTAAGCGGCAGTTGACGGAAACCGTGGTGGCCAACCTGGTGGCGCTCGTGTTGATCCTGCCTACGGTGAGATTCATGATGTGGCAAATACACATGTCCGGACTCATTTTGAACGTCGCCGTGTGGACGTACCATACGGTCGGCTTCCCGTACTATTTTATCTGCGGCGGCTCCCTGGCTCATCCGGAGTACTGCCCGCTCTGGTTAATAATCACCACCGTGATTCCCCTGGCGGTGGTATTGATACCATCCCTGCTGGCGGGCCTATGGGCCGTGTGGAAGACCGTTGAAGCACGAGGCTTTGTGCTGGCGATTCTCTTCCTTCCCTTCCTGTTCATGATGGCCATGAGCCTGCACAAGCCGTTTTTCGCCAGCCGGTACATTGCAACTATTTGGCCGATGTTCGCCCTGACGTTGGTGCTGGGGCTATCCACCTTCAGACTGCGGATCCGCGCGGCAGCCTTTGTCTTCTTAGTCCTGTTGGAACTGATCGGTTGTGTCAGCTACGCCGCACGATACGCGGACATGTACCCACCTTTCCTTACCCCGACCCTTGAGGCCTACGGCGGTCAGCATTTCGGGCTCATCGCCTATCCCGACCCGCGGCCGCTGATTGTCCAATCTTCCAAGCCGTCGCTGATCTTGAGGATCAACAACAGGACGCTTCCCAAGCTGGTCGTGTCCGTTTACCCTGACCCGCCAGCGAATTACGTCAAGGACCATCTGCTGCCGGAGTGGGACCTATCGACGTTGCTGGCTAGCGGCCTGCCGGAGGAACTGTGGTTCTACTGTGACTCGCGGCCCGAGAGCCAGCACGACAAAGCACTGAAAGTGTTGGAACAAACCAAGCAAATGCTCTCTGGCCCCTATCGCCTTGAGAAAACTTGGTACTGGCCTAACGAGCAAAAAGCCAAGATTTATCTGCTGAAATTCCGTCGGCCTGAAAGCCCTGCCAGCCGCGAAAGCTCTTGAGAACCACGGTTCCCACTCAGTTTAGGCATTTTTTCTTGATCTTGCGGGTGGCAAGGGGTGCCGCCGGCGATAGCGAGTACGTCAGCTTCCTGGGCACCCTCCGAGCCACACCCACCAGGGGGGTACGGGCATCCTTCGACGAAGACGACCTGGGCAGCCTGGTGCGTGGGAAGTTCACAACTTTATCCTCCTGCGGGGCAAGTAAGGAGGGAATTCATGATCCGTAGAAGGCCCTCTAAACCCATGGAGGAAGGAGACTGCTATCCTACAGAAACTCACGATCGCTGGGACAGTTACGACAAATTTGCTCTTGCTTTTTTCGCAGAACAGCGGTACATAAGAGAAAGCTCCGGGTACGCTATTCGTAGGGCGAAGAGGGAATGGTATCCCTGAGGGGGGCACATTCTGGGCTCCTGGGGCCAGTTACTTTCGGTGGGTTGGTAAGCAGAAACCATTTCATGGGAGTCATGATCGCTTTCGGTTCAGCCCCCCTGGAGACAAAGGAGTCTTATGTGAAAAAAGTGGCCGTCATCGGTGCCGGATACTGGGGACCCAATCTGATCCGCAATTTTCGCTCTCACGATGCGATCAGCGGCATTGTCGCTTGCGACACCGATACAGGTCGTTTGGCGCGCGTTGCAAAACAGTTTCCCGGCCTCGAATGCCTCTCCAATTACGAGGACACCCTGAAGCTCGCGGATGTAGACGCGGTGGCCATCGCCACCCCGGTCCGTTTTCATTACCCGATGGCCAAGGCGGCGCTGCAAGCTGGAAAACACGTTCTCTTAGAGAAACCGATGGTCAACCACATCGCCCAGGCACGGGAACTGATCGAACTGGCTGAGGCGAAAAAGCTTGTCCTGATGGTGGATCACACCTTCATTTACACGGGTGCGGTCGAGAAAATCGCACAGATTTGCCAATCCAGGGATTTTGGTGATTTTTATTACGTCGACAGCGTGCGCATTAATCTGGGGCTCTTTCAGCATGACGTGAACGTGATGTGGGACTTGGCCACCCATGACCTGAGTATCGTAAATCACTTACTTCAACGAAAGCCGAAGGTCGTTCGTGCCATTGGCCAGAGTCATGTAGAAGCCGATCTGGTGGACGTGGCCTACATAAACGTAGAGTATGGATACCACATTATGGCCAACTTTCACGTCAACTGGCTGTCGCCGACCAAGGTTCGCCACATGATCTTTGCTGGCTCAAACCGTATGATCGTTTGGAACGATTTGGACCCTGCTGAGAAGATCCGCGTCTATGACAAGGGCGTCAACATAAAGAGGACCGACCGAGAAGGGCAATACGCCACCCAGGTCGGCTATCGGACGGGCGACGCATGGCTGCCCAAGTGCGATGGCACGGAAGCCCTCCAGAAGATGACGGGCCATTTTCTGGAATGTATTCAGCAGTCGAAGAAGCCCCTCACCGGCGGGCCAGAGGGTCTCGAGGTGGTGATGGCGTTGGAGGCCAGCGAACTCAGCTTAGCCCATGGCGGCAGGCCCGTTGGCATCGAAGGTGAGAAGATTGCCTTGGTCTGAACGCCTGGCCTCTTCGGAAGGTAATTTCTATGCCTACAAAGATTCCGAACAGCCCTACGATTCGCATCGCCCCCGACGTCCAATTGGGCGAGAACGTTCAGATCCACGCCTTCGTGAATCTTTATGGCTGTCGTGTGGGCGACAACACTCGGATCGGAACCTTTGTTGAAATCCAGAAGGGGGCCTCCGTAGGGCGATCCTGCAAGATTTCCAGCCACACATTCATCTGCGAAGGGGTCCACATCGAGGATGAATGCTTCATTGGGCACGGGGTGGTCTTCATCAACGACCTCTATCCTCATGCCACTGCTGAGAACGGCACTCCTCAAACGGAACAGGACTGGAAGGTAGTACCGACATACATCCGTCGGCGGGCCTCAATCGGGTCCAATGCCACTATCCTGAGCGGCGTGACCATCGGAGAAGGCGCCATCGTCGGTGCCGGGGCCGTGGTTACCCGGGATGTGCCGCCGGGGACCATCGTAGCCGGCAATCCGGCCCGCGTGCTTCGCAAGGTGGACCAACCCAGAGAGTCCACCGAGAGGGCAGGATGATATGAACGTACCATTTCTTGATCTCAAGGCGCAGTATGTCCAAATCAAGGACGAAGTGCACGCAGCGATGAACAAAGTGATGGAGACCTCCGCCTTCGTGCTCGGCGAGGCGGTCAAAAACTTTGAGGAGGCATTCGCCGCCCATCACGGTGCCAAATACTGTGTCGCCACCTCCTGCGGTACCAGCGCTCTGCATGTGGCCTTGTTGGCCATGGGTGTCGGGCCGGAGGATGAAGTGATCGTCCCGGTGAACACCTTCATCGCCACAGCAGAGGCCGTCAGCCACTGCGGGGCCAAGCCGGTCTTCGTGGACATGGATGAAAAGGACTACTGCATTGACCCCCAGAAGATCGCCCGGGCCGTCACTCCCCGGACCAAGGTCGTCATCCCGGTCCATTTGTACGGGCAGCCGACCGAGATGGATCGCATCCTCGCCGTGGCCGCCGACCATGGGTTGAAGGTCCTGGAGGATTGTGCGCAAGCCCACGACGCCGAGTACAAGGGGCGCAAGGTCGGCACGTTTGGGGCTGCCGGTGCGTTCAGCTTTTACCCAGGCAAGAACCTGGGAGCCTACGGCGAAGGCGGGGCTGTCCTGACCAACGACGGGGCCATGGCCGCCAAGATACGCATGCTTCGCGACCACGGTTCCGCAAAGAAGTACTACCACGACATGGTCGGCTACAACTACCGCATGCACGGCTTCCAAGGCGCGGTACTCGGCGTGAAACTGAAGTACTTAGTCGCCTGGACGGACGCGAGGCGAAAGATCGCCAAACGGTACGAACAACTACTTTCGGCCGATAGTTTGCTTGTGAAACCGGCCAAGCCCCATGTCCGGCATGTCTATCATCTGTTCGTGGTCCAGGTAAAGCACCGGGACAGGGCCATTGAGAAACTGAAGGACAAGGGTGTAGCGACCGGCATCCATTATCCTATTCCGCTGCACCTGACGGAGGCCTATGGAGACCTGGGGTACAAGAAAGGTGACTTCCCGGTGGCGGAAGCGGCCGCTGATGAACTCCTCTCCCTGCCCATGTATCCGGAGCTGACCGATGAGATGACCGATTATGTCGCCATGAGTCTGAAGGAGGCCCTCTGAGCGTAGGGTGAGGCGGACGATTTTGCAGCAGCTCCGGTCCGAGGGAAGGACCTGACTTCGGCGAAGGGGTATCTATACCTAGAAGGTCCGCGGGACATTGGACTAATATTTATGACGGCACAGCAAAAAAAACGCGTCTCGATTGTCATTCCGGCCTACAATGAGGAATCCAACATCCCCACACTTCGACAGCGCCTCACGGCGTTGTTCAGGAGTACACCCGCCTATGATTGGGAAGTTGTGATTGTGGATGATCACTCCTGTGACACGACACCTGACCTCGTCAAGGCTTGGGCGTACGATGATCCTCGGGTTCGGCTGGTAAGGTTCAGTCGAAATTTCGGGTCTTTTGTCGGCTGGAACGCGGGGTTGGCCGAATGCACAGGAGACGCCGCCGTCCTCATGGCCGCCGATCTCCAGGACCCGCCGGAACTGGTCCTAGAGATGACTCGGAAGTGGCGGGAGGGTAGTGACCTGGTCTGGGCTGTCCGCGCGGGCCGGGAGGGCGAGAAACTCTCGAACAAGCTTTTTTCAAGACTCTTTTACACCGTCATGCGCAAAGCGTCTTTGTCAGAAATACCGCCGGCGGGCGCCGACTTCCTGTTGATTGACCGCAAGGCCATCGACGCCTACCTTAAGATTCCCGAAAAGAACACGCACGCGGTGTGCTTGCTCATGTGGATGGGCTTCCGTCAGTCCTTTGTACCCTATGTCAAACAGGTCCGCGCCTCGGGACAGACCAAGTGGACTTTCCCCAAGAAGGTAAAACTCTTCATGGATGGACTGATTTCCTTCAGCTTCGCTCCCATCCGGGCCATGTCAGTTATCGGCCTATGCTTCGCGCTGCTTGGGTTCGGCTTCGCGGCCGTCGTCGTCACCGGAAAACTGGCTCATTGGTACAACCCACCGCTGGGGTACTCCGCTTTGATGACGGCGCTACTGGTGGGCATGGGCCTCATCATGTTCATGTTGGGCTTGATCGGAGAGTACCTCTGGCGCACCTTTGATGAGGCCAGGCGGCGGCCACGATACATCATCGAAGAACGTTTCCCCTCACTCAAAACCGACCTAGGTTCCACAAGGGCCTCTCGAACGGACGTCGAGGTTCTTCAGAAGAGGACCGCCACTACCGACAATCCAGGCGAAACCAAGCTGTCACCCGAGTCGGACCGTTTGGCATGAGGCCTGCACGATGAGCGATCCCGTCAGAGACACCAACGTTCTGGTCACCGGCGGATCGGGGTTCGTTGGAACGGCGGTAGTAGCCAAGCTGCTTGATCGTGGCTATAAGGTGATCGCGACTTCCAACGTCCTCACTGACTCGCTACCCCACCATCCGAATCTGGAGTGGGTTCTCTGGGATGCACTGCAGGAATCCTTGCCAGGCGTTGAGTGGGATACGCTCGGTGTGATCCTGCACCTGGCAACACCCGAAAGGCTTTTTGATTTTCCCGAGCAAGCCGTTGCACTTTACGAACTGGCGGTGGCCTCTACCTTTCACCTCTTGGAGTCCGCTTGCCGACATCAAATCGGCCGCGTCCTGATCGCCTCCACAGGGAACGTCTTAGCTTGCGGTGCCGGAATAGCCAGCGAAACAGATACCTTTTATGAGCCAAGCAGCTTTTACGGTACGACGAAGGCCTGTGCCGAACTGCTGACACGGGCTTACCAATCACAGGTCTCCGCCGCCACGCTGCGCTTTTATCATCCGTATGGAATAGGCAAGGAGCGAGTCCTTGTGAATCGGCTCGTTCAGCAAATCGCCCAAGGCAAGCCGGTGTTCCTGGAGGGAGAAGAAGGGATTCTGGTGAACCCCGTGTGGGTGGACGACCTGGCCGAAGGTATCTATCTGGCTGTCCGGTCCTCCGCCAACGGGATCTTTCATCTGGCTGGACCTGAGACTGTGAGCCTACGGCAACTGGTCCAGTTGATTGCCTCATTGCTCCACAAGGAAGCCATCATCCAGACACGCCCCGCAGGACCCTTGGAACGGCACGCGGGGTCGTATGAACGGGCCAAGAGGATTCTGGGGTACAATCCCCGAATCGGTTTACGAGAAGGTCTCCTGCGATTGATCGGAGGCCGGAATTCGGACAAAGAAGTCCAAAGATAAGCAACACGTGCTGCCGTGCTGGGAGCACCGCGTCAGAGGTGTTTCTCGGCTCATGAGATTTTTGTGCGTTTAACCTACGAGGAAATGCGTATGGGATATCGTTGGCGTCAGATTTGTGTCGTAGGCGGAGCCGGTTTCATCGGATCAAACCTTTGTGAGGCACTGGCAAGTCAGGTGGCCTCCTTGCGAATTGTGGATAATTTCTCAACCGGCAAACGTGAAAACCTTGCAACCCTTGCAGGGAAACCCCACGTGGAAATCCTCACTGGCGACATATCCGATCCGGAGGTCTGCCAGCGTGCCGTCACAAATATTCAACTCGTGCTGGATCTGGCATGCCTAGGCGTGCGACACAGCATTCCCCATCCAGAGCAGAACTTCCAGGTCAACGCCACTGCCACCCTGCACCTCCTCACGGCTGCGAGGAAGGCAGGCGTGGAGCGATTCGTTTACATTTCCAGTAGTGAAGCATACGGAACGGCATTGCGCCAGCCGATGGACGAGAACCACCCCACCTTTCCCACGACGGTCTATGGAGCTGGCAAGTTGGCTGGGGAGGCATTGACAAGAGCCTTCCACCGAACATACGGCTTCCCCGCTATGGTCGTCCGACCCTTTAACACCTATGGTCCCCACAGTCATCACGAAGGGGACAGTGGCGAAGTCATTCCAAAATTCATTGTCCGCTCTATGAATGGCTTGCCTCCTCTCGTCTTTGGAGATCCGACCAACGCCAGGGATTTTACGCACGTCAACGACATCGTGCGCGGGATCATGGAAGCCGCTTGTTGTGATCACCTGATCGGAGAGACTCTCAATATCGCTTTCGGCAAGCCCCGCACCGTGGCCGAGGTCGCCCGCATCGTCCTCCAGGCAGTGGGCCGAGAAGACCTCCATCCCGTGCTGGAACGCCCACGCCCCGGCGATGTGCATCTCCACTACGCGGACACCACAAAGGCCTGTCGCCTGATCGGATGGAAACCCAAGATACCACTGGAACAAGGGATCCCTATGCTCGTGGACTACCTCAGAGGCAGCGGGGCTGACTTTGCCAAAATGCTCTCAGAAGAGAAGACCTTCAACTGGGAAAAATAACAAGGAACCAACTGGGCAAACGAACCCTCTTTTCTACTTAAGGATGTATGCCGGGTTAACCTTCTTACGGCAGAGGTTGACGTAGTCGGCAAGATGTTCAACATCGCCTCGGGCCGATGGACCAGCTTCCTTGAACGGGCCCAAGTCTGGCCAACAACGGTTCATTGCATATAGAGTAAGTCAGTCGTCACATGGCGGTGACGTGTTCTCGACTGCTCAGTGACTTGCTAACCACTTGTAAGTCTCGTTTTTCCTCAAAAATCGCGCCGTATCTGTTGTACTTAACGTATGTTGCGAGCGGCGTCTGGAACTCATAATCCATTGGTCGTAGGTCCGAATCCTACAGGGCCCATCCGCCTTGCGCTCATAGAGCTACGGCGGATCAAGAAGGCCAAAGAAGGTCTGGCCACAAAACCCTCCGAAGCCTTGGCAAAGGAGGGTTCGAATCCTACAGGGCTCAGTCGATGTAAGCTTTGGGAAGTTACGCGATTGCACGGCTTGGCCTCCTTACCTTACGGTCGTCAAGAACGGCGGAGTTGGTCAGTTTTTGGTCAGCCGGGCGCCTTCTCCGGATCCCCGCGTGGAGATTGCCCGAACTATCTGTCGCAGAGCCAACGATGTCCCCGTTACCATCGATACCCTCAGCGATAGACTCAACGAACCTGGTTGACAAGAATTGATTGAGATTGACATAGCTTGCATCGGTGAGTGTCTGGTAGTACTGCTCCGCATGCGTCCAGAACCAGGCGAGAAGCTCCTTGATGGTAATGGTCATCGGGTTGGCGATAGGCTGCTGCCCGGCCGCCAGCCACTCGGCGATGGCTTGGTGGTATCGCTGCTGGGTGGCGGGGTCGTCGGGCTTGCCACAGTAGATGGCCTTGCCGGACAGGACGACGTAGCTCTGCCCGCTGGCCTTGTGGAAACGCAAAGAAGGCACGCGCCGATTTTCTTTGGAAATCAATGCGTGCCTTCTGTCTTTGAGTTGCTGCTCCGCGATGTTCTTCATGGCCGTTCTCCGTTGGTTGCGCGAGTATCTACTCGCTTTCCTACGGGTTACGGCCGCTCCGGCTTTCATGCCGGTCTTCGCAACTCGCGAAGTCAGCCACCCTTACGAACTAGCGGGGGTGGGATTTGAACCCACGACCTCCGGGTTATGAGCCCGACGAGCTACCAGGCTGCTCTACCCCGCGATCGTACTTGAATACTAGACTGTTCGGCGTGTCCTGTCAAGGTAAGGCCGCAAAATCATTGATTTGGCCGAGGGGAATAACCGCGCCGCCCGCTTAGGTGATTCGCTCCAGGACCGCACTGCCGTAAACGCCCAGCTCGGCCTGCCCCTTGATCTCCCGGCCGGTCAGCACGTCGCGGTAGCGGCCGGCGCCCAACGGAACGATGCGCCCAGCCGCGTTGAAGTTCAGCAGGAACAAAAACTCCCGCCGGCCATCGGTGCGCACGCACGCAGAGACGCCCTCCGGCAGCGGAGCCTCCAGGGCTCGTCGAAGCTTCAGGGCGCCAGCCAAGCGGCCGTAGAAATCCGCCAGGAAGGCGTACTCGCTGCGCGTGGCGATGTACCAGGCCTGGCCCTGGCCGAAGCGGTTGACCGTGACGGCTGGCCGGCCGGCGTAGAAGTCGCCGCCATAGGTAGCGACTACGGCAGCGGTTTCGGCGTGGACCAGGTCGCAGATCTCGCGGACCTGGTAGTTGCCGGCCAGCCCCAGCTCGTTACCGGCGGCTGGAACAAGGGTGTTGGCGTCGGCGTCGTACAGGCCGTCGGTCTCCTCCACCCAGATGCCCATGACCTTTCGCAGCGGCCCGGGAAAGCCGCCCAGGAAGCACAGGGCGCTGGCATCCACCTGGCCGGTCAGGTACGTCGCCACGAACGTACCGCCGGCGGCGACGAATTTTTCGATCCGCTCCGCCACGCCGTCGCGCAGCATGAACAGCATCGGGGCCGCCACCAGCTTGTACTTGGAAAGGTCGCCGCCGGCGTCGATGACGTCGGTGGCGATGCCCATCGACCAGAACGGCCGATGGTGGTCCCCACAGGTTTCCATGTAGCCCTTCTGCTTTCTGACGGCTTGGATTTCCTCCAGCGCCCAGCGGTTCTCCCAGTCCATCAGGATGGCTACCTCGGCCGCCGTCACCGTGCCGACCAGGTCGTCCAGCTTCGCAAGCACTTCCCCCACCTCGGCCACGTCGCGGAAGACGCGCGTCTGCTCGTGGCCGGCGTGGTCCACCACGGCGCCGTGGAACTGCTCGCTGGCGCCGCGGCCCTTGCGCCACTGGAAGTACTGCACCGTGTCGGCCCCGTGGGCGACGGCTTGGAGCGAGGCCAGCCGGTGCATCCCCGGCCGTTTGAGCTTGGAAACCTCCTGCCAGTTGGTCGTGCTGGGGGTGCTTTCCATGAGCATGAAGGGCCGGCCCTTGAGGCTGCGCATCAGGTCGTGCACGAAGGCGACGTGGGCGGCCAGCGGCAGGTTGTCGCCCGCTCCGTGCCAGGGCGGATAGATGTCATTGGCGATCACGTCCAGCTCGGGGGCGAACTTCCAATAATTCATGGTCGGGTGGGCGCCCATCATGTTGGTGGTCACCGGCACGGCGGGGGTGATCCGCTTCAGCGGGGCAATCTCGGCACGCAGGAAGTCCACCGTCTGATCCACCACGAAGCGGCGCCAGTCGAGGTTCAGTCCGATTAATGACTTCTCCCCACGGCCGGAGGGCGACTCGATCTGCTCCCAGGCGGTGAATGTCCGGCTCCAGAACGCCGTCCACCAGGCCTTGTTGAGGGCGTCCAGGCTGTCGCCGTACCGCCGCCGCAGCCAATCGCGGAAGGCCTGCTGGCACAGGTCGCAGTGGCACTGGCCGGAGTATTCGTTGGACACGTGCCAGACCAGCAAGGCCGGGTGGTCCTTGTAGCGATGGGCGAGGGCGGTGTTGATGAGGCGGCACTTTTCGCGATAGACCGGCGAGGTGAAGCAGTGATTGTGCCGCTGGCCGGGAAGGTTCCGCAGGCGGTTTTCCGCCACGCGAAGGACTTGCGGGTACGTGCGGCTCATCCACGCCGGCCGGGCGCCGCTGGGCGTGGCCAGGACGGCGAACATCCCCGCCTCGGCCAGGCGATCCATGATGCGGTCCAGCCAATCGAAGACAAACACGCCTTCCTGCGGCTCCAGCGCCGCCCACGAGAACACCCCCACCGTCATGGCGTTGACGTGGGCCAGCTTCATCAGCCGGAAGTCCTCGTCGAGAATTTTGGGCGAGTCCAGCCACTGCTCGGGGTTGTAGTCCCCGCCGTGCAGGAGGTGCGGGCATCGCGGGTTGATCGGCGGATAGCGATGGAGGTCCGGGCTCATGGTCGTCCTTCGGTAGTCGCGGCAGAGGCGGCGCTGAGCGCATTGCGGCGGATGATTCGCTCCAGCGGCGGGACGTGCTTTTTTTCCCAACGCAGCCCACGGAGAAGGCTATCGATGTCGCCATAGTGCGGATCCAGGCGCACGGCCTGCCGGAAGGCCCGGTCGGCCTCGGCCTGGCGGCCCAGGGCGTCCAGACCCATGGCCAGGTCGGCCCAGGGATCGGCCCACCGCGGGGCCAGCTTCACCGCTCGCTGCCACCACAGGACGGCTTGGGGAAAGTCGCCGGCGTCAAAGTACGCAAAGCCCAACCCGTCGGCAGGCCGGGCGGCGTAGGGATCTTTTTGGGCCGTGTCGCTCCACAGGGCCAGGGAATCGTGCCAGACCCTTTCGCGATGAAGCGTAACGGTCGACCAGGCGATCATCGCCCCGGCCGCTAACACGGCAGCGCCGTACAGCCACTTGGCCCGCATCGCCTGCATTTGCCAGACCATCGCAGCCGCCGCCATCCCCACGCCGACCATCGGCAGGTACAGGTACCGGTCGGCCACGGGATTGAAAATGGGCACCAGGTTGGACACCGGCAGCAGGCCCAGCCAGAAAATGCCCGCGGCTAGCACGATTAATCGATTCCGCCGCCCCAACAGGACCGTCGCGCCCGCCACCGCCGCCAACCCCACCAGCGCCATCGTCAGGCTGATCGGGAGGAACATCGCCGTCGAGTAATCCGCGCACAAGTCGGCGGGCCAAAAAACCATCGTCACGTAATAGAACCAGAAGATCGGCTGAATCCACAGCGTCGCGCCTAGCGATCCGCCCAGATAGGACGGTTTCTCATAAAAGATGATGGAGTTTTTCGGCTCCATCCCAAAGCGAGCGGCCAGGAAGGCCCCGACGGCTACAAAGGCCGCGGCGATGACCGCCAGCCAGAACCATGGACTGGGACGCTCGACGGCGGGCACTTTAGATTGCCGTTTAGGGCGGCGGAACAGGAGCCAGTAGAGAAACAAAATCGGCGGCCCGGCGGCGCCGGATTCCTTGCCCGCCACGGCCAGGAACAGGCAGAAGACCACCGCGACCCCCAATAGCACGTTCCGCCCGGCCGATCGCGGCCCGATGAACGTCGCCAGAAGCAACGCAGCGATGATTAAAAACGTCGTCATCAGGTCCTTACGGCATGTAATCATGCAAACGGCTTCACTGTGGGCCGGGTGCAGGGCAAAGACCAACGCCCCCACGGCCGCCCCTGCCAAGGCCAGCCATCCCGCCCGCGGACCGGCCGACCAGGGCAGGCTGCGCAATAGCCGCCATAAACACCAAAACAAGATAACCACCGAACCGACGTGCAGAAGGTTGTTGGTGAGATGATATCCCCACGGATTGCGATGCCACACAGCCGCGTTCAGCATGTAGGACAACAAGGCCAGCGGACGGTTGTTGTCCAGCACGTCTTGGCCCAGCACGCGGAGGGTCACGACGTCTTTAAGGTGGGACAGCTCGTGGACGTAGTCGTCCGACTCAATTTGCATGACGTCGTCGTAGACGAACTGGCCCCCCAGAATCGGCACATACAACCCCCACGTGACGGCCGCCAACAGCAACGCGACGGCGACCACCCATCGCCGCTGGACCGTCCAGACAGCGGCCATCGTCGGATCATCCATGGCCTATTCCTTGGGCCTGCCGGCGGGGCTCACCGTCGCCGTTTCTTTTTCTTGAGGCGCGCACGTTCTTTTTTGGTCAGGCGGTGGGAGCGTTGCTTGACCTTGAACCGCGGCATGCCGCCGGCCATGCCGACCTGGCCCATCTGCTTGGCGAACTGGACGCGGTCCTTGGCGCCCATGCCGGCCATTTGCTTCATCATGCCGGCCACCATCGTGAAGCTCTTGACCAGGCCAGAGACGTCCTGTGGTTCGGTGCCGCTGCCGTGGGCGATGCGCCGCCGCCGGCTGGCTTCGATCATCGAGGGGTCCTGGCGTTCGGCGGGCGTCATGGACTGGATGACGGCTTCCATGGCCTCCAGCTCGTCGCCGTCCATCTGCATGGCGGCCATCTGGTCGCCCATGCCGGGCATGAGCTTCAGGACCTCCTTGATGGGTCCGAGCTTCTGCATCTGCTTGATCTGCGCCAGGAAGTCGGTGAGCGTGAACTTGCCCTTGGCCATCTTTTCCTGGAGCTTGGCGGCCTGGGCGGCGTCGAACTGCTCCTGGGCCTTTTCCACCAGGCTGACGACGTCGCCCATGCCCAGGATGCGTCCGGCCATGCGGTCGGGGTGGAAGGGCTCGAGCTTCTCGAGCTTCTCGCCGACGCCGATGAACTTGATGGGCTTGCCCGTGACGGCTTTGACCGACAGGGCCGCCCCGCCGCGGGCATCGGAGTCGAACTTGGTCAGGATCACGCCGTCCAGCTCGAGACGCTCGTTGAACTCGCGGGCGGAGTTCACGGCGTCCTGGCCGGTCATCGCGTCGCAGACCAGGTAGATTTGATGGGGCTTAATGGCGGAGGCGATGTCCTGGGCCTGCCGCATCATCTCCTCATCGACGTGCAGCCGGCCGGCGGTGTCCACGATGAGCACGTCGCAGGCGTTCGGCGTCGCCCAGGCGACGGCCTGCCGCGCGACGCGGACGGGGTTGGTCTCGCCGGCGACCCGGAACACCGGCACGCCGGCCTGCTGGGCGACGATGGCCAGTTGGTCCACAGCGGCGGGACGCTGAAGGTCGCAGGCCACCAGGGCCGGGTGCTTGCCCTGCGAGAGCACCAGCTTGGCGAGCTTGCCGCAGGTGGTGGTCTTGCCGCTGCCCTGAAGGCCGGCCATCATGAGGATCGTCGGCGGCGGGGTGACGTAGTAGATGCGGCTGTCGACCGGGCCCATCAGCGCCACCAGCTCGTCGTGAACGACCTTCACCATGAGCTGACCGGGATGCAGCGACTGGATGACTTCCTGCCCGACGGCCTTGGCCGCAACGTCGTCGCAGAATTTGCGGACGACCTGGTAGTTGACGTCGGCCTCCAGCAGCGCCGTGCGAACCTCGCGCATCGTCTCGGCGACGTTGGCCTCGGTGATGCGCCCACGCCCGGACAGGCGGCGGAAGGCCTCGGAAAGTTTTTCCGTCAGCGATTCAAACATGGCTTTCTGGCCTTTTGACCATAACAGGTTCCTCCCTTCTTTGGAAGATGCCCCGGTGGCGGCCAGTGAGGGATCGTCGCCCTTCCGCTGGTCCCTTTAAAACAAGAGACCTTGGCTCACGCGTGCAGGCCAAGGTCTCGAATGTTTGCAAAGGCCGGGTCGATTCCGGCGATTGAATTATTTAGGCGGCCCGTAGGTTCCCTTCAGACCCAGCAGATAATTTGTTTTGCAATAGGGGCAATTATCCATCGCTCCACTACTCGCGTTGGGGTTCTTAGTACTTTCCAGCACAAAATACTTGCCGCAGGCAGGATTGGGGCACTTGACCGTCGGATAGGCGCTTTGCTTGGCTCCGCACTTGGGACAATCGGCCATCCGACTATCCGACTCCTCTATCCTCCATTGGGTTTTCTGGTCGACTGCGAATTCATTGCCGCACTTGGAGCACTTATACGTGTACTCTTCGGCAGGGGCTGCTAACTTCGTCTTGCCGCCTCCCAGGAAGGCAAAATAGATCGTAAGAATCAAAGCAATGACAATGACAACCGCCAGAGCGGCCACAAACAAATATTCCTTCTTGTCGTTTCCGCCGCTCATCTCAAATTTTCTTAACAGCTTACGGGGCCACATGATCTGTGCCATTTTGAACTCCTGTCAGAGTAGGTTATTGGTAACCATCGGCCAGTCCTTGCACTGGCCTTTAGCGTTCTTGTTCGGCCTATTAACACGTTAGCATACTCGCCCCGCCCCGTTCAAACCATTTCTACGGGTGATACTTGGCCTATCGAGTCGTCGCCTTCCGACGCCCTCGGCCGGTCTTCCGCCCGCTCGCATGGGTCGCGGCGCCCTCCAGCTGGCCATCGCGAAGGGCAATTCGCATGGCCTCATCGACGTTGGAGACAAACTTGAACTCCAATCCCCTGCGGGCGTCGCGCGGAACGTCCACCAAGTCCTTGCGGTTTCGGCTGGGCAAAATAACGGTCTTGATCCCCGCGCGTTTGGCGGCCAGGACCTTTTCCTTCACCCCGCCGATCGGCAGCACCAGCCCCCGCAGCGTGATCTCGCCCGTCATCGCCAGGTCCGGCCGAACGGCCCGGCCTATCAGCAGGCTGGTGAGGGCGGTGAACATGGCCAGTCCGGCCGAGGGGCCGTCCTTCGGCACGGCCCCGGCGGGGACGTGCACGTGAATGTCCGTCTTGGCCAGGCGATCGGAATCCAGATGGAGGCGCGGGGCCCGGCTCTTGAGCAGGCTGAAGGCGGCCTGGGTCGATTCCTTCATCACGTCACCGATCTGGCCGGTGAGCGTCATGCTTCCCTTGCCGGGATAGGCGGTGGCCTCGATGAACATGATCTCCCCACCGGCGGGCGTATAGGCCAGTCCCGTCGCCACACCGGGCACGGACGCCCGCTGCGCCAGCTCGCTTTCATACTTTCGGGGCCCCAGGACCTTGGCCACCACCTGCGAGGTGATGGCGCGGCTGGCGACCTTGCCGCCGGCGACAGCCGCCGCCACCGCGCGGCAGACCGCGCCGATCTGCCGCTCCAGATCGCGGACGCCGGCCTCGCGGGTGTAGTCCTCGATAATCTTCTGCACGGCGGCCTCGGTCCATCGGGCCTGCGCGGGCGTCAGGCCGTTTTCCTCCAGCTGACGGCGCACCAGGTACTTCATGGCGATGGACAGCTTTTCGCGCTGCGTGTAGCCGGGCAGCTCGATGACCTCCATACGGTCGCGCAAGGCCGGGGAAACGGTGGCCATGACGTTGGCCGTCCCGATGAACAATACCTTGGACAAATCGAAGGGCACGTTGAGGTAGTGGTCCTGAAAGGTGTAATTCTGGGCCGGGTCCAGCACTTCCAGCAGCGCCGAGGTGGGATCGCCGCGGAAGTCGGCCCCGACCTTGTCCAGCTCGTCCAGCATGAAGACGGGATTGTGGGTGCCGGCCTTGCGGATTTCCTGGATGATCCGTCCCGGCATGGCCCCGATGTACGTGCGCCGGTGGCCACGAAGCTCCGCTTCGTCGCGCATGCCGCCCAGCGACATGCGGATGAACTTGCGCCCCAGCGCCCGGGCGATGGACTGGCCCAGGGAGGTCTTGCCGACGCCCGGCGGTCCCACGAAGCATAAAATCGGCCCGCGGGACTTGGGGGCCAGCTTGCGGACGGCCAGGTATTCCAGGATGCGCCGCTTGACCTTCTCCAGGTCGTAGTGGTCCGCTTCCAGAATTTTCCGGGCCCGGTTGACGTCCATGTTGTCTTCCGTGGCCTTGCTCCAGGGCAGCTCGCTCATCCAATCCAGGTAGGTGCGGAGAACATTGTATTCCGGGGACATCGCCGGGATGCTCTCCAGGCGCGACAGTTCCCGCAAGGCCTCGGCCTTGACGGGCGGCGGCATGCCGGCGGCCTCGATCTTCTCTTTCACCTGGCCGACTTCGGCCGCCCGTTCGTCGATCTGCCCCAGCTCCTTCTGAATGGCCTTGAGCTGCTCGTGGAGGAAATACTCGCGCTGGCTTTTGTCGATGTTGGCCCGCACCTGGTCCTGAATCTTGTTGGACAGTTCCAGCACCTCCAGTTGGTGCTGGAGCTCCGCGATCACCCGTCGCAGCCGCTCCTCGACCCGCAGCTCTTCCAGCAGGCTCTGCTTGAGGGAGAACTCCAGCGGCAGGTTGGAGGCCAGGAAATCCGCCAGCGTGCCGGGCGACTCGATGCTGTTGAGCACCGCCATGGCCTCTTCGGGAATGTTGGGCGAAAGCTTCAGGATTTGCCGGGCCAGATTGCGGGCGTTCATCACCAACGCCTCGGTCTCGGTGCTCTTCTGGACTACTTCCTCCAGCACGCGGATTCGGGCCCGCAGATACGGCGTCTGGGCAGTGAATTCCTCGATGGCGATTCGCGTCAGCCCGGTGATGATGATCCGGTGGTCCTCCTCCATCCGCAGGAGCTTGAGGATCATCGTCGCGGTGCCGACGGTGTAGAGGTCCTGCGGCTTGGGATCCTCGATTTCCGGGTTCCTCTGGCAGACGACGGCGATGATTTTCTGGCTGGGCAGGACCGAATCGATGAGCTTCCGCGACTTTTCCCGGCTGATCGGCAGCGGAATGACGGTGCTGGGAAACAGCACGATATTCCGCACGGGCAGGATGGCGACCTCGTCGGGAATGGTCATCTGCTCGGTCCGTTCGCGGTCCCCGCTCTGTGGACCGCTGGGTATGACCGTCGCCCCGCCCTGGTCGCCGGGGATAATTTTGGGTCTGGGGAAGAGCTCGCTCATGGACTATCGGCCCTTCCTGGGAAGTTGGATCCACAGAAAGCCGTTGCTGTAATGGGCCGCGAGGCTGACCGCGGCTTCCACATCCACGTCGTCGGGCAGGTCGAGTTCCCGGCAGAACCGGCCGTGGTCGATCTCCATCATGTGGACGCGCGTCGAGCCGGCACAGCCGGGGGCCTCCGGCACGTCGCGTTGACCGGCGATCATCATCGTCCCCTCCTCGATCCGCAGCTCGATCGTCTCCACCTGGACGCCGGCCAAGTCCACCACCACGCAATAGCCGTCGCCGCCCTCGTAAAAATTCACCGCGGGCGTCCAGGCGGCGTCGGAGGGACAAAACCTGTGGTACGGGTGGCCCAAGACGTGGTCCACCCACCGTCCCATCTGCCGAGCCATCGAAGAAAACGATCCTTGGTCCATCGCCTTCACCGAAAACACCATGGCCGCACCCCTTTCCCAGCGCAACCGCTCCCTCCCGTCGCGGATACAGCGGTTGTCTGAAATGAACAAGCCGGCGCGACCGGCATTCCACGTGCCGCGCCGGCTTAGTATTCTAGCATCGCCGCCGTCCAGGGGAAATTACTTTGCTTTCTCCGCCGGCTGTTTCTCCGCCGGCTGTTTCTCCATCGGCTGGATGAAGAAGTACCGCCGGCCGCCGCTGGGATCGGTCAGGCGAAGGCGAACGCCCTGGGCGGCCGACTCGCCTGAAATCGCCTGCTCGAACTCCTCAGCCGTCTCGACCTTCTTGCCCTGCACATCCAGAATCACCATGCCGGAGCGCAGGCCCTGTTCCTGGGCGTCGCTGCCGTCGGTCACTTCCGTGATGATCACGCCCTTGAGGGGTTCTTTATAGCCCGCCTGGTGGGCCGCTTCCTCCGTCAGCGTGGCGACCTTCAAGCCGAACCGATCCGTCGCGGTCTCGGCGGGAGTTTCACCTTCTTGTTCTTCCTTCATGCCCGCTTGGGTCAATTCCTTGGGCTGGGCGGCCACGGTGACTTCGACTGTCTTTTTCTTGCCGTCGCGATAGATGTCCACCTTCACGGTCGTCGCCGGAGCCACCCTCGCCACGGCGTTGCGCAGCTCGTTGGCGCTGGCGATGGGCTGTCCGTCAATCTTCACAATCACGTCGCCGTCCTGCAGGCCGGCCTTGTCGGCGGGGGCATTCTTGATCACTTGGCTGATGAGCGCCCCTTGCATGTCCGGCAGGCCCAGGCTCTGCGCCAGGCCGCGGCTGTCGATGTTCTGGATGGCGACGCCGAGGTAGCCTCGCGTGACCTTGCCCTTCTCGATGAGCTGCTGCATGACGCCCTTGGCCATGTTGGAGGGAATGGCAAAGCCGATGCCTTCGTTGCCGCCGCTGACGGTGGCGATGGAGTTGCTGATGCCAATGACCTCGCCGCGCATGTTCACCAAGGGCCCGCCGCTGTTGCCGCGATTGATGGCGGCGTCGGTCTGGATGAAGCTTTGGTACGTCGGGCCGATGCCGGTGGTCCTGCCCGTGGCTGAGATAATCCCCGCCGTCACGGTTTCCGGCAGCCGCTGCGGGGCGCCGATGGCCAGCACCCAGTCGCCCACCTCCGCCTTGTCGCTGTCGCCCAGGGGGGCCTCGACGAGGTCGTTGGCGTCGATCTTGATGACGGCCAGGTCCGTCAGGGGATCGCTGCGGACCCAGACGGCTTTGAACTCGCGATTATCCGCCAGCACGACCTTGACCTGGTCCTTGACCTTGTTGGGGTCGTCGGCCCCGGCCACCACGTGATAGTTGGTCAGCACGTAGCCGTTCTTGGCGTCCACCACCACGCCGCTGCCCAGGCCGCGCATCTGAAATTGCCTGAGATGAGGCTTGGGCATTTGCGGCTGAGGGGCGGGGGTACGGTAGCGGAACTCAAAGGGAACGTCCTCACCGAAGAACCGTTTCATGAATTCCTCCATGTCCGGTATCTCCGGCTCCCTGACCCACTTGGCCACGCGGACTTCCACCACCGCCGGCTTGACGAGCTTGGCCACGGTGCGGAACATCTCCGAGAGATAATCCTGCTTGCTCAGTTCCGCCAGGCGCGCCTTGGCCGCGGCGACTTCTTCCGGGCCCAGCGACCCAGTCGCCTCCGCCGCCCAGGCGGGCAGGCTCGTCGCCACCAGCAGCACGACAGACAAGAACAACGCTTTCCCCAGGGAGATCACCTTCGTCATGGGTTTATCCTTTCCTGCTTTCTTGCTTTTTTACTTTTTTGCAAAAAAAGCTTGACGGCGGTCGCCCTACTATCGGCCGGCCACCTCGACAAACGTTTGATGAAATAGGAATTAGACACCGTCTTCTTGTGGATACGAGCCAAGCGGCCGCAGGGTTCTGTTACGGTTTCCCGCTCGCCGGCCGGCGACGAAGGATCGCCACGGCCCCCAGCAGCCCCCAACAGCACGCCGCGGGCGCCGTCGCCCGCCACAGCAGAGCCGAAGGGTCGCCCCCGGCGGCCAGGCCGACGTCGGGAACCGCCTGCGGAGCGGCCCGCAGGTCGCCATCCATAATCCATCGTAGGCGCTCTACGGACGATTCATCAGCCGGAGCACGCCGCGGGACAGACCCGGCCGGCGGGCAGAACAGGTTCTCGTAGATGGCCACGGGCTCGTCGCCCGAGGCCACCGGCGGCACCTCGGCCACCTTGCGATAGACCGCCTGGCCTTCGCCCAGGCCGGTGGAGAAGCGAACCGGCGTCTCCCAGCCGCTGGACCGCAGCTCGATGCGGCGAACCTCAATGGGCCTTTCGCTCATGGTATAGACGCGAAAGACGCATCGGCCGGCCGGCGCGCCAGGCCAGGCAAACGTCCACTCAAAATGCCACCAGGCCGTACTGATCCGCTCCTCGATGACCGTCAGCCCCCAATTATCCCGGCCAACGTACCGGCCGCCGGACATTTTTTTGCCTTCGCCTTGGCCTTGGTCCTGCTCTTGGCAAAAAATCTCCGCTCGCAGGAAGTTTCCCGCTCCATCCTCCACGCCACGGGCGTCCAGGGCGATGCGATAGATGCCGCCGGCCTCCAAGGCCACGGCCTGCCGCGCCTCCGACAGCCGCCATAGGAACGGCGTCTGCAATTGCAACGCGCCGTCGGCCAGTTGCCGCGCATGACTCAGCTCCCATCGGCCGGTCAGCAGGTTTGCGCCCTGCGGCGGAGACGGTGCGATCCGCACCGATTCGATCACGTCGCGGAATTCCCACCCCGCCGCGGCCAGGTAGCGGACGCCGTAGAGGCTCAGCAGATAGTTTCGCCGGACCAGCCAGGACCACTCGCGGCATCGGCCGTAGGTATCGAAACCGAACAGGTGCGCGTGGGCCAAACCGTGCCAGGCGCCGTAGCTGCCCAGCGTGGCCACGCCCATCGCCTGCGCCACCTTGGGCTGCAAAAGCTCGGCCGGCCGATCGCGGTAGTCGCGGTTCAGCCCAAAAACGATGTAAGGTTCGCGCGGACCGTTCTGGGCCAGCCAGGCCGCCGCCGGCGAGGCCAGCGGATCTTTCTCGCCGCCGCCTTGCCCGGCTGGGACGTCCACAAAACGCGTTATGAAAAACAGGTCCGCCAGCAGTAGGAAGATGATCAGCCAAACTCCGGCGGGCCGGGCCACCCAGGACTGCACCGCCAGTGCCGTCGCCACCGCCAGCGCCAGCGGCACCCACACGGCCGGGTTGCCGGGCCGCAGGGCCGCCAGGGCGTCATGGGCCCCGCCGGCAAACGGCAGCGGGATCGGCCAGGGCCAAAGCTTCACCAGCCCCGCCACCGCCGCCGTCAGCGCCAGCACCGCGACCATCGCCGCCGGCAGGACGCGCGTGGCCGCGACCAGCACGCACCGCCGCAGGTATTGCATTCGCGGCGACGACGCCCGCATCACGCCGTGCACGCCCACGGCCGCCAGGGCCGCCAAGGCCATGTCCGCCACCACCAGCATCCGCGCCGGGCAGCGGACCACGCCCAGCACCGGAATCTTGTGCACCAGCCAGTACGTCGGCAGATAGTAGCCCAGCATCCAGACGCCCGCGCCCAGGCCGATCCACGTCCAGATCCGCACGACGGACGTTAGGTCGGCGTCCTGGCCGCCGCCGGGTTGAAGCCCTTCAACCGCGGCTGGTTTTCTTCGATAGAGCGCCCACACGGCCGCCGCCGCCAGCACCAGCGTCACCAGGCCGACGTAGCCCAGCATTTCCCACAGATGCCAGGGCCCCCACCATCGCTGGGGGAAGAAGTTGGGCGTGGTATTGCCCATCAGCATGGGGAAAAACGCCAGCACGGCCGCCGTGGGGAAAAAGCTGTTCTCTCCCACCGTCGCGTAGCCGATGTGCTGTCGCGTCGTCTGGGCCGGCAGCGCCCGCGAAGCCTGGATCTGCGGCGCGGCCATCGCCCCGGCCACGATCGCCGCCGCAATCGTCAGGCCCGCGGCCTTGAGCATCGGCCGGCCGCGAAGCAGCAGATACGCCGCCCACGCCAGCGCCATGAACGCCAGAATCGCCCAATGCCCGGCCGCCACAGCCAGGAAGAACACCGGCGCCAAAACGAAAAACGCCGCCGCCCCGCCTCGGCGTCCCGAGCTTGTCGAGGGGCGGCCTGAGCCTGTCGAAGGCCGCCGCCGCGTCAGCTCAATGCCCCACAACCCCCACGGCAGGAACCCGGCCGTCTGGATCATCGACAGGTGGACGCGGTGGCCGACCATGAAGCCGCAGAACATGAAGGCCACCGCCCCCAGCACCGCCGCCGGCCGAACCAGTCGCAGCGACCGCAGATACAGGTACGCCCCGCCGCCGGCTACCCAGAACGCGAAAAACAGGTTGAGGCTGTACGCCAGCCGGCCGTCCAGAACCGCGAACAGCCAGGTGGGCGGGAACATCACCGCCGATTGCGGGTCGGCCATCAGGACCGAGCCGGTCGCCTCCAGCGGATTGGCCAGCGGCCAGCGGCCTTCGCGCAGCGCCTGGCCCACCATCGTCCGCAGCGGATAGGCGTACACCACGTCGTCCTCCGCCGCCGAGAGAGGATTGCTCCAGAGCGTGTAGAGCATCACCGGCGGGGCCGCCAGAATAAGCAGCAGCGGCAGCAACCGTGACAGTGATGGTGACAAAAACCGCCGCACGTTATCCATGTCGCTTTTATCCCCTCGCTGGTGCCGCGTGGCAAGTGCGGCTATGCCTTGCTCAATACGGCCAGTTCCAAGCGGTGCAGAATGCCCGCCAGCTCCTGGCCGTCGCGGGCGGCGATCATCTCGTCGATGGCGCCACGCTCGTGCAGCATCTGGGCGAGGCGCGCTAGCACGTGCAGGTGCGTCCGGTCGTCCTTGCAGCAGACCAGGAAGAACAGCCGCGTCAGCGACCCGTCCGCCGCGCCGTACGGGATGCCGCCGGCCGTCACGCCGGCGACGATGAAGCCGGCCTCGATATCGTACGGCATGGGATGTCGCGGGTGCGGCAGGGCCACGCCGGGCGCCACGGCGGTGGAGCACAGTTCCTCGCGGCCGCGGACCTCGTCGATGAGGCGCTGGCGGTCGTGCACCACCCCGGCCGCGCAGGCCAGGTCCACCAGGCCGCGGATGACGGCGTCGCGCGTGCGGGCCGCCAGCGGCACGGCCAGCCCGTCGGCGGGGATCATCGCCGCCACCAGCGGGGCGTCAACGTCCATGCCGTGATGCTTGCTGACGCCGCGGGCGATGTCGGCCAGGCGGTCGCGGCCCAGCGTGTGCATCTGCCGCTCAACCCAGTGGTCCACGTCCGACTTGGTGAAGACGAACTTGCCCCGGACCCGCCGCGCGGGGATCTTCCCGCGCGAGGCCAGCTTGGCCACCTCGCGGGCGTCCATGTGCAGGTAGGCGGCCACCTGCTGCTGGGTCAATTGCTCTCGGGGCATGATGGGATTCCGCGTCCCGCCGATGGCGGCGCACCGGGGCGGGCAGAGTATTATAGCGATGCTAACCCGGCCACCGCCGAGGGACAAGGGCAGGCTGCCCAGCAACGATTTTTCCTTGAAGCCCAGGCGGCCGGTGGCTAAGGTCCAAAAATGCCCGCTTCGCGGTGGGCATCGTCTGCATTTGAAGAAAGACCGATCGCATGAAAACGGCACGATGGTCAGTAAGCGTCTTGTGGCTGCCCCTGGCCCTGGCGGCGTGGGGTTGTGGCGGACCCACGAGGGTCGTGAATTTCCAGTACACCCCGCCGCCCAGCGGGCAAATCCCCGATTCGGTCACCAGCCTGGCCGTGGCGGAGTTCGCCGGGCCGGCGGACGACCAAAGTTGGGGCAAAATCGTGGCCGACCGGCTGACCGAAGCATTGGAAAAGGCCAAGCTGCCCCACCCCGTGCGGATCATCGGCCCGCAGGAAACCAAAGCCGCCTCGCAGCCCTTTTCTGCCAGAGCAAGAGCAAGAGCCGGAGCCGAAGCCGCAGTCGTGGATACCGCCTCGGCCGTCGAGTACGGCAAGCGTCTGGGGGCTGACGCGGTAGTGTACGGGACGGTCTCGGTCGTCTGGGCCGGCCCGCTCCACCAACCCGAGGCCACGCAGTGCGACGTGACGGTCCGCTTCGTGATCGACGACGTCAAGACGGCCTCGACCCTGGCGGCCCTGTCGTTCTCCAGCCGCTATCCGCCGGAGGGCGCCCCGCCCTCGCCGGCCGGCGCCGCGGCGCCGGAGGCGGTGGAACTCATCGCCCAGTGCGTGAACCGCTTCATCGCCTGGCTGAGCCCGCAGACGGTCTCCGTCACCGAGCATCTCCAGTTCGGACGGACGCAACTGGTGCTGGAGGGCAACCACTTGGCGCGGCAGGGCCAATACAGCGAGGCCCTGGGCTGCTACCTGCGGGGCATGGAGGAAAGTCCAGGCGACGACGGGGCAGTGTTCAACGCCGGCTTGATGTACGAGGCGATGGGCCAGTTCGACAAGGCCCGGCAGTTCTACGATCGGGCCGCCCTGATGCATCCCAGCGAGCAGGTCGATCAGGCCCGCCGGCGGATCCAGGGGCGCCCGCAATCGCAGTAGCCGTCCGCCGACTCCTGGCACCGGCGGGGAATCCAAGGCCGGCTGCGGCCGGAGGGCGTAGCTCTTATTTCATCGCCCTCAGCTTCATGCGCTCCCGGCGCGTGAGGGGATAGGAGGCGTGCTGGGTGTACAGCCGCCACCAATCGGCCTTGTCAGCGACGCTGGCCCGCTCCATGAGGGCAGCGGCCCATTCGGCCGTAAGACCAGGGGATACCTCGGGCAAGCACCAAGCGGAGAAGTGGGCCGCCTGATAGGCCAGGCCTTCGTCGTCGGGCTCCTCCACGAACCAGGCGTACTGGAAGTCGACCACCCTGGCCGGCGCCTTGAGATCCTCCGACAAGAACACCGATCCCTTGTTGATGTCGAGGTTGCAGCAGCCGACGTTGTGCATTTGCACGAACACGTCCACCGTGGCCATTATGATCTCCCGCTGTCGCGCCGCGTCGCCGTCGCTGTCCCGCAAAAGCTGACCGACGGGCCGCAGCGGGGCCAAATCCTCCATCAGCACCGCGCTTCGGCGCATCAAGCCCCACCGCCGGTGAAGTCCCAGACCGTACACGGCCGGCACGGGCAGACCTCGACGAGCAGCCTCCAGGAGCTTGGCCGCCTCGGACGGAGCATAACGCCTCCAGCGGTACAGGTACTGCCGGAGCGATCGCATCGGGAAGACCTTGGCCACGGCCGGCAGGAGGTCATCGGAAGCAGGAAGAATCCGCACCACAATCCGGTTGAAGGTCTGCTTGAGCACCTGGATGTCCACCGTCCCCGTGGACGGGAGAAAAAAACGCTCCAGACGTTCCGCGGCGCCGCGCCACTGCTCGCCGACGAGGGACCAGCAAAATCCCCGCGGGGATTTCAATTTCAGCGGCAGGGCCGGGTAGGACAGGTCAGGGGAGCCCCGCATGGATAGTTCGTTAGAGTTTTTGGGCATCAGCCTTTTTCAATTTCTTCAAATTTTTCAAACAAGAGCATTCGCTGCTGCTCAATCAGGGACACCGCCGGGTACTTCCGCAGAAGTCTGAGCCCCATGCGGCGGGCCTCGGCAATGAAACGGCCAAGGGCCACGGAGTTCCCGCTGGGCCGCATGCCGAACAGCCGCCGTTTCATGTAACGGAAAGTGTGCTTGGAGTACAGACTCAGCGCCACGTACCGCCGGGAAACCCTGGCCAGCTCCGCCACGACTTGCCGCCGCAGCGCCTCATCGCCGACGTGGTGCAGCAATCGCATAGAGAAGACCAGATCGAAGCTCCCGTCGGAAAAGGGCAAGCAGGCAATGTCGCCCTGAAGGATCCGCAACCGGCGATCCTGACCATGGGCGGCCTGGACGACCTTGAGCGCCTCGGGGTCGTAATCCACCATCGTGACCTCCGCGGCTCCGGAGAAGACCTCATAAAATCGCCCGGGGCCGCAGGGCACGTCCAGGATCGAGCGGCCCGGCCCGATCAGATCCATCAGCAGGCGGGCGAAGGCCAGTTCGCTCTTGTGGAGCCGCCGCAGACGGCGGGACGTTTCAAACCGCCGCTGGCAATACCCCGAAACCTCCTGGGGGCTGCCCCGCTTGCGGAATTGCGAGTGCTCACGCCAGTCGTCTGCCGCCTCGGCCATGACCCATCCGCGTCGGTAAGGACCTTAACTCCAAGATCGCACAGAAGGGAACCGGAACAAATAGGTTCGCGATTATCGTATCGAGCCCCGACGCGTGTCAAGGAATGTGCTTAGGGCGCGACGACCGCGGCCGGGGTAGCCCACCTCCGCGCCAGACGGCCTGGGGGACCCCCGAGGGTACGATTGTGGATTGCATACGCGATGGCAGCGGCCTATAATCCCAGCCCGCAACGATAAACGATAACTGATAAAAGGTTACCCGCATGGGTGCACGAAAAACCAGGCTTCTCAAGAAACGCGCCAGGCAACGAGCCACCCGCCAGCGCAACAGTCCCCGCAAGGTCAAGGAACGGGCCCGCCGACAGGCACGCCTGGCCCGCAAGTCCAAGGCCGCCAAAGCGTAGCCGCCCCCCTATCAGCCGGCATTCCGCCGGCGGCGGCATCTAGCGCGTCGGCAGCAGATTTACGCAGGTCACTCTCAGGCCGGTGCTATCGCCTTGGGGAACTTTCAGCAGGCCCAGGGCGAGCTTGTGCGTCCCCGGCTGATCGATGCGAAGCTTGCCCAGCGTCGTCGCCGCTTCGGGGTGATAGCGTGTGGCCGCGTTTTGGACGGTCTTTTCATCCGCGAGGATGCCCTCCACCGTCGCACCGCCCAAGGTTACCTTGACGGCGTAGCCGGAGGGGAAATTCTTGTCCTTGGCACGGGCGACAACGACTTCCACGCGGAACAGGCCAGGCTCAAAAACCTTGAAGCTCCAGCTCAGCGAGTTTTTCGTGGAGACCCAATAGTCCGCCACGCCGCCGCGGCTGATCGTGATCGGGGCCGCCGAGTCGGGGCAATGCACTTGGGCCAAATGCGTCTGGAGGCGGATGGCCCCGTCGCCCTGCTGGAGGGGCGCCGGGTCCGCGTCCGCCTTGCCGGCCAGCTCCAGCACCACCACGGAAATTTTCCTATCCGGCGGTCTGGACGGCAGCGCCAGCCTTAGCACGTGGCGGTCGAGCTTGCGGTCGTGAGTCTGGGTGATCGCGATTTTCTTCCGCCGCCCGGCTAGGAGATACGCCTGGTGGACCTTGTTCCGCAGACCGTGAAGGACGAACTGGCCTCCCGGCCAGCGGAAGAACATCAGGTATAGCGTGCGGCCCTTCTGCGTGATTCGGCCCCAGTCGTGAGTGTACGGGAACGGGCCGGCCGCCGTGCCGTGGATGGCCTGGCCGTTGACCTTCATCCAGCGGCCGACTTCCCGCAGCCGGGTGACGCTGGGGGCCGGAATCACGCCCTGAGCCGTGGGCCCGACGTTCAGCAGGTAGTTCACACCCTTGCTGGCTAGGTCCGCCAGCAAGGTCAGCAGCGTGCCGGCGGATTTCCAATGGTGGTCCTGCCGCTTGAAGCCCCAGGTGTCGTTGATGGTCGCGGGCGTTTCCCAGTCGCCGGCGACGGGGCCGCGGGGAATCTGGTTGTCGCCCAGGCTGCCGTAGTCGCCCACGTCGTTGCCGACGCGCCCACTGACTAGGCACCGCGGCTGGAGGCTGTGGACGAGCTGCTTGAGCTCCAGCGACTGCGCCGGCGTCATCTGGCCCGGCGTGTCGAACCAGATCAGGCCGATGGGCCCGTATTGCGTCAGCAGTTCGCGGACCTGCGGGATGCACTTGTGACGGAAGTAGCGGTCGAAGTTTCGCTTGGTCGGATCGTAATCCGGCGCGTAGCTGCCGCCGTCGGGGTCGGCCCAGTCCTGGTATTGGCTGTAGTAGAAGCCCAGCTTCAGGCCCGCTTTTCGGCAGGCGCGGGCCAGTTCCTGCATCGGGTCGCGGCCAAAAGGCGTGGCGTCCATGACGTCGTAGGTGCTGCATGGCGAATCGTACATCGCAAAGCCGTCGTGATGCTTGGCCGTGATGACCAGGTACTTCATGCCCGCCTGCTTGGCCAGGCTGGCCCAGGCGTCGGCGTCGAACCGGACGGGATTGAACTGCCTGGCGAGCCGGGCGTACTCGGCCAGGGGGATCTTGGCGTGGTGCATGATCCATTCCCCCAGGCGCGGGATGGGTTGGCCCTTCCAATAACCGGCCGCGACGGCGTAAATCCCCCAATGAATGAACATGCCGAACCGCGCCTCCCGCCACCACGCGAGAGGATCGGTCTTGCGGTTACTCGCTTTGCCGATTTTCTTTTTCTTTCGATTCGCCACGGATGTCTGCCTACCTCAGGCCCGCCTGCGGCCGGGACGGGAATTCCTTATGATGCCAGCGGCCGCCTCGCCCCGCAAGGCCTTCGACTTCGCTCAGGCCGCTGGTCTTCGATAGAGCTCAGGCCGCCGGAATGTCCCCCGACCGCTTAACTGTCACGGTAATTGTCGTTAGTATGTGGGGCGACATGCTTCGGCTCTACAACACGATGACGCGGAGCGTCGATGAGTTCCGGCCCATTCAGGACCGCAAGGTCGGCCTCTACACCTGCGGGCCGACGGTCTACAACTACGCCCACATCGGCAACCTGCGGACGTACGTCTTCGAGGACATCCTCAAGCGGACGCTGAAGGTCTGCGGCTACGACGTCAGGCACGTGATGAACATCACCGACGTCGGCCACCTGACCAGTGACGCCGACACCGGCGACGACAAGATGGAGGCCGGCGCCACCCGCGAAGGTAAAAGCGCCTTGGATATCGCCAAACTCTACGAAGACGCGTTCAAGGAGGATCTGAAGCAGTTGAACATCATCCCCCCCGATGTCTGGTGCAAGGCCACCGAGAACATCCCCGAGCAGATCGAGCTGGTCCGCACGCTGGAGCTCAAGGGCTACACCTACGTCATCGAGGGCGACGGCGTGTACTTCGATACCTCCAGGCTGCCGGATTACGGCAAGCTGGTTCGTCTGGACGTCGAGGGTCTGCGGGCCGGGGCGCGCGTGGAGATGGTCGCTGGCAAGAAGAACCCCACCGACTTTGCCCTCTGGAAGTTCTCGCCGAAGGATATCGGCAAAAAGCGCCAGATGGAGTGGGACAGTCCTTGGGGCGTGGGTTTCCCCGGCTGGCACCTTGAGTGCTCCGTGATGGCCGTCAAATATTTGGGCGAGCGGCTGGACATCCACTGTGGCGGCGTGGACCACCAAGCCGTCCACCACACCAACGAGATCGCCCAGACCGAGGCCGCCTACGGCCATCCGTGGGTGAACTGGTGGATGCACGGGGAGTGGCTGGTGCTGCCCAAGGAAGGCGGCGAGGCGGCCAAGATGTCCAAGAGCGCAGGCGAATTCCTGACGCTGGATTTCCTCACCCAGAAAGGCTACGACCCGCTGGCCTTCCGATACTTCTGCCTCAACGCCCACTACCGCCAGCAAGTGACCTTCACCTGGGAAGCCCTGGACGCAGCCCAAAATGCTTTCTCTCGCTTAAAGGTCCGCACAGTAGATCTGCGGGATGAAAAAACTAAGAGCAAAGGCAAGATCCTTGAGGATTACTATCGTCCATTCGTTGCTGCCGTAGAGGACGACCTGAACATGCCTCAGGCCCTTGCAGCAATGTGGAAGTTCTTGGATGCCCGTAGCGTTAAAAAAGAGGATGTCTACGCCACTTTAAAGGCAATGGACCAAGTGCTCGGCTTCGAGGTAGACAGTTTGCAAGTTAACAAAAGGGACTACAGTTGTGCTCGGCTCGCCGAACCCGCAGTAAGTCAGACTGTAAAGTATGTTGACCAGTGTGCTGCCAATCTCGCAGTCCTCCAGCATCAAGCTCGTTCTGCGATAGAGGATGACCAGCGATATAACGAACTCGAAGCAAAGATTGATGAGCAAGTCTTAGAACTACTCAAGATTCGCTACGGTGCGCGTCAGAAAAAAGAGTTTGAATTGGCGGATTACGTCCGGGGAAAGCTTGCTAGTTTGGGATACGAGATCAGGGACAATCCTGATGGTGGCGTGACGTTCTTCTCCGCAGGCGTTTGACATTTACAGCTCCTATTAGTGATGTTCATTGCTGGTTTCTTGAAACGATGACCAAGGCTAAAGGCTCAACCTTTCGCGTGCTGGGCATCGATCCGGGGCTGCACGTCACCGGCTACGCGGTGGTGGACTTTTCCCGCGGCCGGCATTCCATCGTGGAGGCCGGGGCGCTGCGGACTGCCGCCCGGGCCGACCTGGCGGAAAGAATTCGCCAACTCTACGAGGACCTCCAAGCCGTCTTAGCCGAGACCACCCCCGACCTGGTCGCCATCGAGCAACTCTACGCCCACTACGCCCACCCCCGCACAGCTATCCTGATGGCCCATGCCCGCGGGGCGATAATGCTGGCCTGCTGCCAGGCCTCGGTGAAGATGCAACATCTTGCCGCCACGCATGTTAAGAAAAGCCTGACCGGCAACGGCCACGCCTCCAAGCTCCAGGTCCAGCGGGCCATCCAAGGCCTCTGCAAGCTCCCCCGCCTTCCCCAACCGCCCGACGTGGCCGATGCCCTGGCCATCGCGTTGTGCGCGGGCGAGGCGCGGGACAAATAATAGCCAAGTCCATAAACTTTTTGGGTTTCGCTATGGCGGTGACACACTGTTGTCACCCCCTCTCTCTATAAGAAAGGCGACAAATCCAAATGTCGGGTGTCAGCAGAGTCTACAGGTTGCTGCGGCTGATCACGTTGCTCCAAGGCGGACGAAGTTACACCGTCGCCGAACTGGCCGGTGAACTTGAGGTAAGCCGGCGGACCATCTTTCGGGACCTGAACATGCTGGAGATGGCGCACATCCCCTACTACTTCGACGCCGAGCACCGGCGGTACAAGATCGGCCAGCATTTCTTCCTGCCGCCGATCCACCTGACGCTCACCGAGGCCCTGGCCTTGCTGACGCTGACCGGCAAGCTCCGCTGCTCCTCGGCGGTGCCGCTGCTTTCCCAGAGCGCTCGGGCGGCCATGAAGCTGGAGGGTTCGCTGCCCCCGGCCATGCGGCAGGAGGTCGGCGACATGATCGATCATCTCAGCATGCAGCTGCCCCCCACGGCCAGCCATCATGGGCTGGACGCGATGTTCGACGAACTGGCCGGGGCCATCGCCGCGCGGCGGGTGTGCCGGATGGCGTACATCAGCTTCTACGAGCGCAAGCAACTGCACCTGACGGTGCATCCGCTGCGGTTGGCGTTCGTGCATCGGGCGTGGTACCTGATCGCCCACTCGGTCGACCATCGGGAGATCCGCACCTTCAAGCTGGGCCGCATCCGCAAGCTGACGGTCACGGCGGCGACCTTCCACTCGCCCGCCGACGCGGACGTCCTGGAAAAACACTTCGGCCAGGCCTGGTGCATGATCCCCGAGGGCAAGCTCTACGACGTGCACTTGCACTTTGAGCCCCTGGTGGCCGGCAACGTGTCGGAAGTCCGCTGGCATCCCAGCCAGCGCGTCCAATGGAACGACGACGGCTCGCTGGAATTCCACGTTCGCGTGGACGGCCTGGGTGAGATCACCTGGTGGGTGCTGGGCTACGGCGACCAGGTGGAGGTCATCGCGCCGACGGCCCTGCGGCGGAAAGTAGCCGCCGTCGCGACGGCCATGGCCGAGCGGCACCGGAAGGAGCGATAACCATGCGCGTGCTGGTTCAGCGTGTGAAATCCGCCGAGGTGCAGGCCCACAGCCAGCGGGTTGGGCAGATCGAGCAGGGCCTGCTGGTGTACCTGGGCGTGGGCGAGGGCGACGGCCCCAAGCAGGCGCAGTGGCTGGCGGAGAAGGTCAGCCAGATGCGAATCTTCGAGGACGAATCGGGCAAGATGAATCGATCGGTCCAGGACGTCCGGGGGGGCGTCCTGGTCGTGCCGAGTTTTACCCTTCTGGCCGATGCCCGACAGGGCAGGCGGCCGGATTTCACAGCCGCAGCCAAGCCGGAAGCGGCCGAGGAGCTGTTCGAGCAGTTTCTGGCGTCGCTGAAGGCCACGGGCACGCCCGTGGCGGCGGGCGTCTTCGGGGCGGAGATGACCGTCCGCAGCGACGCCGACGGCCCGGTGAACATCATCCTGGACGCACCCTGAGGAAAATCTGGCAGTACCCCGGCCCGGCGAACGCTGGCCGGGAAAAACATGGCCCATCCACGAGTCGTTCAAGTTTACCGGATAACACCGGCCCCCCGACGCGACCGACCCTGTGGATGGGCCACCTTTTTGCGACGTCTCCTACCAGGCGAAGTTAGCGATCCTTTTTAAGCTCAAAAATTGACTGCGTGCGGACCATCGTCAGGTCCTGTGGAAACGCGTGAAACGCAAACACGTGAAGCTGGTCCGGCTTGACCTCGTAATCGATGAACGAAAACGGCGTCAGCGACCGCGCCCGCCAGGTGGGGAACGGCACGAACAGGCCGCGGCGAGCGCCCTGGCGGGCCAGCTCGTGATGCGTCCGCGAGTAGGCCATCGGGCTCATCGACTCCACCTGAAAGTTCATCATGTAATGAATGGGCCACTGCTGCACCGTCTCGTGGGTCTTCTCGCCGCGGAAGGGAAGCTCCAACTGGATACCGTGGCGGGGCAGCTCGCACTCCGTGTCGGCCACCGCTTCCACCAGCCAGCGGCCGTCGCTGTAGAAGGCGATCACGTGCGTGCAGCCGGTGACCCAGATCTGTGCGTCGTAGCGGTCCGTGACCACGTGGTGATCGTGGTAGATGTCGAACAACTCCGGGTGCAGAGGGCGGTCGTACAGATAAAACCGCAGGGAGGACACTTGCTGTTTCTGGCCGGTACTCATGGCGCGTCGCACTCCAACGTTATTATACCACATCTCTATTTCCTGCCATCTAGGGAAGGAAACTGGAGGGTCAAAATGCACCAGCCGCCCCGCTTTGCCTCTAGGCCAGGGCGTTGGCGGCGGCCAGGTACTGCGGCGGCGTGACGTTCTGCGGCCGCAAGGTGGGGGTAATCTTCGCCGCGGCGATGGCGGAGGCCAGGGCTTGAGCCTCAAAGACGGCCGGCTTGCGACGAACGATCGAACCAATCTGTTTGCGGCGCTGGCCGAAGGCCAGGGCCAGCAGCGCCCGCAGCGTTTCCACATTTTTCAGCGCCGCGGCCGCCTGGAGGTCCAAGTCGATGCGGACCATCCGGCTGGCCACCTTCGGTGCCGGCCAAAAGGCCAAGGCCGGCAGGGCGTTGCCAAGTCTCAACCGGCCCAGCAGGGCCACCAGCACGCTGACGGGGCCGTAATCTCCGCCGCCGGGAGGGGCGGCTAGGCGGTCGGCCACCTCGCGCTGCACGGTGAACGTCAGGCGGTCGAAGCGGCAACTTTTTTTGTCACGGCCCTGCCCCGCCTGAACCCGCCAGGAATGCAGCAGGCACTCCGCCACCAGCGGCGTGGCGATGCTGTACGGCAAGTTGGCCACGAGGTGCACCGTCGGCGGTAAGGCCAAAAGCATCGCCTCCGACAACTGCCCTTTGCCGGACAGGGCGTCGCCCTGGATGAGCGTCAAATCACCGCGGTCCCCCAGCCGCTGCCGCAGCAGACGGCACAACCCCTTGTCGATCTCCACGGCGACCACTTTGGCGCCGCGAGTCAAAAGTTCTTCGGTCAGCGAGCCGGTGCCGGGCCCGATCTCCAGCACCGTCTGCCCGGCCGGCACCTCGGCCAACTCCAGCAGCTTGGCCATGAGGTTGCCGTCGATCAGGAAAATCTGGCCGAAGCGCCGCCGCGGCGTCAGGCCGGCGTCGGCGAGCATTCGGCGAATTTCGGTAAGCGTCTGCATGGGTGGCGGTGAGGCGTTGCTTCAAACTCCCCCGGCGATGCGGCGGAATTCATCCTTCAAGGCCGGGTAGAGCCTGCGATATTGCGCGTACAGTTCGGCGTACCGCTTGGCGGCTTTGGGTCGTGGGCAGATGGTTCGCGTAATGCGGATTCCCGCCTGGCAGGCCTGGGCCACGTCGCGGAACGTCCCCGCGCCCACGGCCGCCAGCAGAGCCGCGCCGTAGGCCGGGCCTTCCTCGGTGTTGATCGTCACGCAAGGGGTGCCGTACACGTCGGCCTGGAGTTGCCGCCAGAACGCGCTCCGCGCCCCGCCGCCGGAGAGGCGAATCTGCCGAATCTTCAGGCCGCGGTCCTTGAGGATCGTGACCGCGTCATTCATGGCGTAGGTCGCGCCCTCCATCACCGAGCGGACCAGTTCGCGGCGGCTCGTGCGGCTGTGCAGGCCGATCCAGCAACCGCGGGCAAAGGGATCGGCGTGCGGCGTCCGCTCGCCGGTCAGGTATGGCAGGAAGAACAGGCCCTCGCAGCCGAGGGGCGCCTTGGCGGCCTGGGCCGTCAGCAACTCGTAGGGATCGACACCCTTCCGTCGCGCCTGGCGGACTTCGGCGGCCCCCAGCACGTTGCGATACCACTGAAGGCTGCCGCCGGCGGCCAGGATGCACCCGAACATGCAATACTCCCCCGCCACGGCCGAGCAGAACGTCTGCACTCGCCCGGCCGGGTCGGTCGCGTACCGCCGCGAATGCACGTACACCACGCCGCTGGTGCCCATCGTGGCGCTGGTCAGGCCGTCGCGGACGACGCCGTTGCCCACCGCCCCGGCCGGCTGATCGCCCGCACCGCCGACCACCGGCGTGCCGGCGACCAATCCCAGTTCCGCCGCGGCGGCGGGCCGCAGGCGGCCGGCGACTTCGTGCGACTCCACCACCGGCGGCAAGATGCTGCGGTCCAGATGAAAAATCGAAATGATTTTGGACGACCAGTCCCGCTTGCGCGGGTCCAGCATGAGCGTGCCGGACATATCCGACACGTCGCCGACGTATTCGCCCGTCAGGCGCAGGCGGATGTAATCCTTCGGCAGCAGCAGATGGCGGATGCGGTCGTACATGCGCCTCTCGTGGCGGCGGACCCACAGCAGCTTGGTCAGCGTGAAGCTCGTCATGGCCACATTGCCCGCCAGCGCGATGAGCTTGCGCCTGCCGCCGACCGCGCGCTCGATTTCCTGGGCCTGGGGCGCGGACCGCTGATCGTTCCAGATGATGGCCGGTCGCAGTGGCCTGCCGGCGCCGTCGGTGATGACCAGCCCGTGCATCTGCCCGCTGAGGCCGATGGCCGAGACGTCCCTGCCGCCGATGCCCGCCTTGGCCACCACCGCCCGAACGGCTCGCACGGCGGCGGACCACCAGTTGTCGCCATCCTGCTGGCTCCATCCCGGCCGGGGAGAGGAAATTTCGTGAGCGGCCGTGGCCGTGGCCAGCACCTTGGCTGCGGAATTCATCAGCAGCGCCTTGGTGCCGGAGGTGCCTACGTCGATGCCCAGATAGCAAGCCACGGGCCGATCCTTTCGCAAACGAATTGAGCATTTTACGTCATTTTTGGCATTGAAGCACTCGAAAAGCATGGACGCAAGCCCGTAATCCTTTATGGGAGGCGATGTTGCGGATAAAACTCCTAACTACTTGCAAAGGGAGGATTTGTAACTGTCATTTTGGCCGTTCGCTTGACAACCGTCTTAAGAATGTGTTATACTCATCCGCTATGGCTACTGCCACGCGCTCCAAGGGCACTGGGCGGCCTTCCCGGTCAAAAAAGGCAATCAGAACCTATGATTCGGCTCTGAAGTATTTGTTTGCGCAGACCGATTACGAGCAAATGCTCCGCGTGCGGTACAACCGAGACACCTTCAGTCTCGACCGTATGCGGTTGCTGCTAAAGAAGTTAAAGAACCCGCAAGAAAAGCTTCGTACCGTGCACATCGCCGGGACCAAGGGCAAAGGCTCCACGGCTACGATGCTGGCGGAGATGGTTCGGGCGTGCGGGTACAAAGTTGGTCTGTACACGTCGCCGCATGTTTGTGACATTCGCGAGCGGATTGTCGTGGACGGTGAGAAGATCGGCCAGGCCGCCCTGGCGCGTCTTATCTGCCGTGCGGAGCCGCACATAGAGAAAATGGCGTCCGACAAACCCACGTTTTTTGAAATTTTCACCGCCCTGGCTTTTTGTCACTTTGTCGACGAGGTGGTGGATGTCGCCGTCGTCGAGGCGGGTCTGGGCGGACGGCTGGACAGCACCAACGTGCTTAAGCCCGCCGTGTGCGGACTGACCAGCATCTCGCTGGACCACATGCAGCAGTTGGGCCACACCGTCGGCCAGATCGCCGCCGAGAAGGCCGGCATCTTCAAGGGCAAGACCCCGGCCGTCAGCGTGCCTCAGAGCGCCGAGGCCAAGCGCGTCCTGCGGAAGATCGCCAAGGACGTCGGCGCGGAACTGCTGTTCACCGGCGAAGACATCGAGTTCAGCTATCGCGTGGAGTCCAGCCGCCAGGACGGCTGCCACACCCGCATCTGCCTGACGACGCCGCGCAGCCGCTTCGAGCACCTGCCCGTGCCGCTGATGGGCGAGCATCAGGCCCTCAACTGCGGGCTGGCGCTGGCGCTGCTGGACCAACTGAAGAACCAGGGCCTGGCCATCGACGATAGCCGGGCCATCCAGGGCCTGGCGGGCGTGTACCTGCCCGGCCGCATGGAGATCATCAGCCAGGACCCGCGCATTCTGGTCGACGGGGCGCACAACGCCGCGTCGATCCAGGCCCTCATGCGCGCCATGGGCCAGCACATCCACTATGACTCGATGGTGATGATCTTCGGCTGCGCCGCCGACAAGGACATCGACGGCATGATGACCCAGATCTGCACCGGCGCCGACAAGGTGATTTTCACCCGCGCCAGCTCCAACGCCCGCGCGGCCCGGCCGCAGGACCTGGCCGAGGCCTACGTGCAGCGCTGCGGCCGCGAGGCCCAGGTCACCGAAACCCTCGCCGACGCCCTCCGCGTCGCCCGCAGCGCCGTCAGCCGCGAGGACATCATCTGCGTCACCGGCTCGTTCTACCTGGTCGGCGAGGCCAAGACGATCATCGCCAAGCAGTAATCTCCAATCGCCAATAAAACCGGCGGGCCGGATGATTCCGACCCGCCGCGCTATTTTCGTCCTTTTGTTCCACGCGCCGCCGGTCAGGCGGGCGGGCTGCCCGATTCCGCCGCCGGCGGAGCGGCCGGTTCGGCGGCCACCTCGGCGGAGCCTTCTTCGACGTACACGTCGTCCAGCTCCGTGGCGTCCACCCGCTGCCGCAGCAGCGTGTAGATCACCGTCGTGCTGCTGGCCAGATAGGACAGTAGGAACGCCGCCACGCCGCCGATGACCAGGTACACCCACAGGCCGATCAGCACCGCGCCGATCTTCTCCGCCCAGCTCATGGCCACCCAGGTCCAGCTGTGCAGCTCTTCGAACGTCGGCGCCAACCACAGCACGTCCAGCCGCGTGGCGCCGTCGGCCAGCTTCTTGCCGCCCGTCCAGATGCCCCAGTTGAGGAACGTGTGCGTCGCGGCCAGCGCCAGGAAGGCAAACAGCCGCACGAACAGATAGCACAGCGCGCCGTGCAGCGTCGCCACGGCGGCGTACAGAATCGACCGCCACGGACGGGCGAAGACGTACGAGAAGCTACGGCTGATCGCGTCAAAGCTGTCGGACCCTTCCACCGCGATGGTGGGATACATCAACGAGCACCCGGCCGTCAGGCCGATCAGCAGGAACGCCACCAGCAACCCCACTAGAATCGCCAGGAAGAACAGCAGCCCCAGCAGCATCGCGCCGAATCCGCCCAGGTTCCCCACCAGCCCGCCGATGGCCAGCAGAAGCCCCAAAACCAGGATGATCAGCAGGGGAATGATCGGGGCGGTGAGGAAGCTGAAGAATTTGTTTATCGAGAACCGCAACGCCTGGACGGCGGAAATTTTCTCCTCACGGGTGGCGTGAAGCGCGGCGATGCGGTACACCGCCCCGCCGAACAGCGCCCAGGAGGCCAAGCACAGCAGCAGGAACAAAATGGCGTAGATCCCGTGCTCCGCGATCAGCCAGCCCAAGCCTCCCACGGCCATCAGCACCCAGTAGAGGAGCCCCGCCGAGGAGAGCTCCGCCGGGTTGCCGGTCTTGCCGTAGCTGGCCAGCCCGGTGCTCAGGTCCAGTCGCCATACCGCCGCCAAGGCGTTGTCCACGCAATGGTCCTCGTAGTCCAGCAGGCTGGCGAAAATGCCTCGCCCCCGGATCGTCAGGACCTGATCGGCGAATTCCTTCTTGCGGGCCGTCAGCGCCTGGGCCGCCTTGGCCTCGTCTTTGGCGAGCTGTTCGGTTTCTTTCTGGCGCTCCTCCGTCGTGGGCAGCGACTTGAGCGAGTAGGCCACGTCGTGATCGGCCTGGGTCATGAGCTTGTTGACGCGTTCCACCTGAAGACAGAACTTGTCCCCCGCCGCTCCCAGCACCTGGCGCCAATTCTTGTTGGCGTCGGGGAGAAAACTGTCGGTGGACTTGGTTTCGAAGGGCTTATTGGCGGTGCCTTCGCTGTTATCCGCCGCCAGCTTCTCGGCAAAGGCGGTCGCCAGGCGGCCGGCGGGCAACTTGGCTGAGTAGACCGCCAGGAAATGGGCCTCGTTGGTGGCCTCTGCCAAGAGCCCGGCCGCCAGCGTGGGCCGGTTGCTTCGCCAGCCGTTCTTGGCGGCTTTGAAATCGGCGGTGCTGCTGGTGACATAGAGGGACACCTCGTTCCGCATCGCCCGCCGCCCGCCGACTTGCCAGCAGCGGTCCAGCACCCACCCGCCGATGTACATGGACACGATCGCCACCAGGGCCAAAAGCATCTTGGTGGGTTGGATGGCCATGCGAAAACTCTTGAAGATGTGTGTGAAGGCAAAGACTTCGTTCCAGTTGATGCTTCGCAACTCCTGTTGCTCGTTAGCCATGGCTTCAGTCCTTTCCTTCCCGCGGTGGCGGGTGCCGGCCGGCCTGGAACGGTGACCACTCTCCCTCGCTCGTTCAGGCGGACCGTGCGGAATTATACCCCCGCACCCGCTGCCTGCCAGTCAAATCCCCCTCCAGGGGGGCGGCTTACTTTTTGCCCTTCTTGGGAGGCGCGGCGCCGCCTTTGCCCGTCGAGCCGGCGGCACCGCCGGAGGCGCCCTGCGGCGACGCGGGGGAAGGTGCGTCCTTCTGGGCGGCCTTGCGATAGGACTCGCTGCGATAGTCGGTCTGGTAAAAGCCGCTGCCCTTGAAGATGACGCCGGCCCCCGATCCGATCAACCGCCGGACCTTTTTCTTGCCGCACAAGGGGCACTTGCGAATGGGGGCTGCCGTGATGGACTGAAACAGGTCAAACCGCTTCCCGCAGGCCCGGCATTCGTATTCGTACGTCGGCATGGTCGTCTCGCGTGGGGGTTACTGTTCTTCCGGCCGGTCACCGGGCGGCGGCTCGGCGGCGCCTGCGGGCCCCTGCGACACCGTCACCGAGGCCGGACGAAGAACTCTGCCCTTGAGCTCGTAGCCCTTTTGCAGCTCCGCCAGCACGACGCCGGCCGGCTGATCGTCGCTGGGCTCGTGACGCAGGGCGTGGTGCTTGTGGGGATCGAATTTTTCGCCGGCGGCCTTGATGGCCGACAGGCCGAAACGCCCCAGCGTCGCCATGGCCTTGTCGTAGACCAATTGCGTGCCCGCCAGCAGAGGATCGTCGGCGCTGTGGTTGGTTTTGGCGGCCTGGATGGCCCGCTCCAGGTCGTCCAGCACGCCCAGCAAACTCTGGATAAGCTCGGCGTTGGCGAACTCGCGGGCCTCAGCCACGTCTCGCTGGGCGCGCTTCTGGTAGTTGAGATAGTCCGCCGACACCCGCTGGAGCCGGGCCAGCAGGTCGTCACGCTCGGCCCGGAGCTTGTCCGCCTCCGCCGGCGCCGGGGTTTGCGGCGGCGGGGCCTGCTTTTTCGGATCGTCCGGATGCTGGGATTCGTGTTTCTTGCTCATGGGAACCGCCTCTCGGTTCGACCGGGCTCACCGCCGGGGCCGGCCGGCGAGGTCGGCGACAAGACGACTAGGCAAAAGGGTTATTTCTTGACGGCAAAGTACTCCTTGAATTTTTCCAGGAAGCTTTTGCGTTGCGGCGTCACGTGGGCTTCTTCGGTCTTGGCGAAGGCCTCCAGCAGCTCGCGCTGTTGGGCCGTCAATTTCTTGGGCACTTCGATGATCACCTGGACGTGCTGATCGCCCGCCCGTCCGCTACGTTGAGACGGCAGGCCGCGTTTCTTGATGGTAAAGACATCGCCATTCTGCGTGCCGGCGGGCACTTGGACGGTCTCGGCGCCGCTGAGGGTGGGCACGTCGATGGTCCCGCCCAGGGCCGCCTGGGAAAAGGTGATGGGCACGCGGCAGATCAGGTCGTCGCCCTGGCGGACCAGGAACGGGTGCGGCCGGACCCGCACGTAGCAGTGCAGGTCGCCGCGACCGGCGCCGCTGGGGCTCGGCTCGCCCTCGCCGCGGACGCGAATGACCTGGCCGTCGTGGACGCCCGGCGGCACGTGGACGCTCAGGACGCGTTTCTTTTTCTTCCGCCCGCTGCCGCGACAGGCCTCGCACGGATCGGTCACCATCACGCCCTTGCCGTGGCAGTGCGGACAGGTCGTCACGCGAATGGAGACCCCGAAAAATCCCGCCATTTGCTGCTGCACCTGGCCGTAGCCGCCGCACGTCGTGCACCGCGTGGGTTTGGTGCCGGGGCGCGAGCCGCTGCCGCCGCAGGCGTCGCAGAAATCCATGCGCTCGAACTCCAGCGTGCGGTCCGCGCCGCTGGCCACCTGCTCCAGCGTCAGCTCCACCTCGGTCTCCAGATCGTAGCCGTGGTCGCTGCCGGCCGCCGCAAAGCCGCCTCCCAGGCCGCTGAAAATGTCCTGGAACATCGAGAAGATGTCCCCGAAGCCCATCGAGGAAAAGTCGTGCACGCCCGCGCTGCGCAGGCCGGCGTGTCCGTAGCGGTCGTAGGCCTGCCGCTTGGCGTGATCGCTGAGCACTTCGTAGGCCTCAGCCAGCTCCTTGAAGTGCCGCTCCCCCTCAGATTTGTCCCCTTTGTAGTTGTCGGGGTGGAACTTCAGCGCCCCGCGGCGGTACGCGCGCCGGATGTCGTCGGGCGAAGCCTCTCGGGCCACGCCCAGTACCTCGTAATAGTCGCGCTTGTCCGCCATGGCCGGTTACTCTACCACGCTCCGCCGAAAAAATCACAGGGGCGCCGCGACCGCCGGCGCCCCTAGGCCGTATTTTCGTATCTTCGACGGCGACTAATGCACCGCGTCGGCCACCTGCTGTTCTTCCTTCTTCTCGTCGTACTCGGTGACCATCAGGTCGGTGGTCAGCAGCACCGAGGCCACCGAGGCGGCGTTTTGCAGGGCCGTGCGGGAGACCTTGGCCGGGTCGATGATGCCCTCGGCGATCATGTCCACGAACTTGCCCGTCGCGGCGTCGTAGCCGATGTTGGCGCCCTTCTCGAGGATCTCCGCCACCACAACGTCGCCGTCCTCGCCGGTGTTCTGGACGATCTGGCGCGTCGGGGCCGTCAGGGCGCGAAGGACGATGTCCACGCCGATCTTCTCGTCGCCCTTGACCTTGTCGCGGACCTTCTGGACCGCCTCCAGCGCGTGCAGGAACACCACGCCGCCGCCGGGCACGATGCCTTCCTCGCTGGCGGCGCGGGTGGCGTGCACGGCGTCGTCGATGAGGTCCTTGCGTTCCTTCATTTCGCTTTCGGTGGCGGCCCCGGCGTGGATGACGGCCACGCCGCCGGTGAACTTGGCCAGCCGCTCCTGGAGCTTCTCGCGGTCATAATCGCTGGTGGTCTTTTCGATTTGGTTGCGGATGGTCTCGACGCGGGCGTCGATTTCCTTCTGAACGCCGGCGCCCTCGATGATCGTGGTGTTGTCCTTGTCCACCACGATCCGCTTGGCCTGGCCGAGCATGTCCAGCGTCACATTTTCCAGCTTGGTGCCCAGGTCCTCGCTGATGAACTTTCCGCCGGTCAGGGCGGCGATGTCGCCCAGGATGGCCTTGCGGCGGTCACCGAAGGCCGGGGCCTTCACCGCACAGACCCGCAGCACGCCGCGGAGCTTGTTCACCACCAGCGCCGCCAGCGCCTCGCCCTCGACGTCCTCGGCGATGATCAGCAGAGGCTTGCTCGCGGCTATGGTCTTTTCCAGCAGGGGGACCAGGTCGGGGATGCTGGAGATTTTCTTTTCGTGAATCAGGATGTAGGCGTCCTCCAGCTCGGCCTCCAGCGTGTTGGGATTGGTCAGGAAATAGGCCGAGATGTAGCCCTTGTCGAACTGCATGCCCTCGACCACCTTCAGCTCGTTGGCCGTGCCCTTGCCCTCCTCGACGGTGATGACGCCGTCGGTGCCGACCTTGGCGAAGGCCTCGGCGATGAGGTTGCCGATGTCGGCGTCCCAGTTGGCTGAGACGGTCGCGACCTTGCGGAGGTCGTCGGTGCCTTTGACCTTGCGGGCCTGGTCCTTGATGGACGCCACGGCCGCCTCGACGGCCTGGTCGATGCCGCGCTTGATGGCCATGGGGTTGGCCCCGGCCGCGGCGACCTTCAGGCCCTCGCGGACGATTGCCTCCGCCAGCACCACCGCGGTGGTCGTGCCGTCCCCGGCCACGTCGGAGGTCTTGCTGGCCACCTGGTTGGCCATCTTGGCGCCCATGTTCTCGAAGGGATTGGGCAGCTCGATCTCTTTGGAAACGGTTACGCCGTCCTTGGTGACCTTGGGACCGCCGTAGGATTTCTGGAGCAGCACGTTTCGCCCCGTCGGGCCCAGCGTCACCTTCACCGCCGCCGCCAGCTTGGCCACGCCCGCCAGCATCGCTTCGCGGGCGTCGGCGTCGTACAGCATCTGCTTTGCCGCCATGGATTCAGCTCCTTGGTTTGCTTACGCGTGAATGACTGCCAGCACGTCCGACTCGCGCACGATGACGTACGGGTCGCCGCTAATCTTGATCTCGCTGCCGGAGTACTTGGCGTAGAAGACCTCGTCGCCCTTTTTGAGGCTCATCTCGCCGCGCTTGCCGCTGTCGAGCAGCTTGCCCGGCCCGACGGCCACGACCTTGCCGCGCTGGGGCTTTTCCTTCGCCGTGTCGGGCAGCACGATGCCGCCGGAGGTCTTCTCCTCTGCCTGACTCTGCTTAATCAGCACCCTGTCGTCCAACGGTTTCACCGCCATGAGTGGAGCTCCTTATTCAGTCAGCTTTGCTTTCGTGTGCTTCTATTTCTATCTGTGTCTTGTTCGCTTGCCAGGTGAGAGGTTAGAGGTGAGAGTTCAAATCTGGTCTTTTCTAACCTCTTACCTCTAACCTTCTTCTTGCCTGCTTGCACCTTCATTGCCATGACGTGGTTTCATGGCGGGTGGCCTACATCATTCCCATGCCGCCCATACCGCCCATGCCGCCCATGCCGCCGCCCATGCCACCCATTCCGCCGGGCGGGCCGGCCATTTCGTCTTCGTCCTTAGGCTTTTCCGACACGGCCGCGCCGCAGGTCAGCAGCAGCGTGGCCACGGAGGCGGCGTTCTGAAGGGCCGTGCGAGTCACCTTGGCCGGGTCGATCACGCCCGCGGCCAGCAGGTCCTCATACCGCATCGCCTCGACGTTGAAGCCGAAGCCCGCTTTGGGGGAGGCCAAGACTTTCTTGAGCACCACGGCCGGCGGCTCGCCGGCGTTGGCGACAATCTGCCGCAGCGGCTCAGCCACCGCGTGGCGGATGATGGCCGCACCCGTGGCCTCATCGCCCACCAGTTTGAGCTTATCCAGCACCTTGGCCGCCCTCACCAGCGCCACGCCGCCGCCGGGCAGCACACCTTCCTCGATGGCTGCCCGCGTGGCGTGCAGGGCGTCCTCGATGCGGGCCTTGCGCTCCTTCATTTCCGTCTCGGTCGCAGCCCCGACGTTAATCTGAGCCACACCGCCGGCCAGCTTGGCCAGACGTTCTTGAAGCTTCTCGCGGTCGTAATCGCTGGTGGTCTTGGCAATCTCGTCGCGGATCTGTGCGATGCGGGCCTGGATGGCCTTGCTCTCGCCGGCCCCTTCCAGGATCGTCGTGTTGTCATTGTCCACCGAGATTTTCTTGGCTGTGCCCAAATCCGTCAGCGAGATGCTCTCCAGGTCGATGCCCAAATCCTTGGTGAACACCTTGCCGCCGGTGAGGATGCCGATGTCCTCCAGCATGGCCTTGCGGCGATCGCCGTAGCCCGGCGCCTTGACCGCGCAGACCTGAAGGATGCCGCGAAGCTTGTTCACCACCAGCGTGGCCAGGGCCTCGCCCTCGATGTCCTCGGCGATAATCAGCAGCGGCCGCTTGGCGGCGGAAACCTTCTCCAGCAGCGGGATCATCTTGGTCACGGAGGAAATCTTGTCCTCGTGGATGAGGACCAGCGGCTTTTCCAGCACGCTCTCCATCGCCTCGGCGTCGGTGACAAAGTGCGGGGAGAGGTAGCCGCGGTCAAACTGCATGCCCTCGACGACGTCCACGGTGGTCTCCACGCCCTTGCCTTCCTCGACGGTAATCACGCCGTCGCGCCCCACCTTGCTCATGGCCTCGGCCAGCATCTGCCCGACGGCCGGGTCGTTGTTGGCGCTGATGGCGGCCACGTTGCGGATGTCCTGGTCGCCCTTGATGGGAATGGCGATTCTCTTGATCTCCGCGATGATGGCCTCGACGGCCTTGCGGATGCCGCGGGCGAGGGCCATCGCGTCGGCCCCGGCTGCCAGGTTGCGGTAACCTTCCTTGAAGATGGCCTCCGCCAGAACCGTCGCGGTGGTCGTGCCGTCGCCGGCTTCATCGGAGGTCTTGCTGGCGGCCTCCTTGACCAGCTTGGCGCCCATGTTTTCGTTCTTGTCGGAAAGCTCGACCTCTTCGGCCACGGTGACGCCGTCTTTGGTGACCGTCGGGGCGCCCCAGCCCTTGTCGATGATCGCGTTCCGCCCGCGCGGGCCCAGTGTGCTCTTGACCGCCCGGGCCAGCTTTTCCACACCGGCCAAAAGGGCCTGATGGGCCTGTTCCTGCATCATCAGCTGCTTGGCCGCCATAGCGAGCTTCTCCTTCCAGGTTATCTAAGATCAGCTTTTAAAACATATTAGAACGGCAAACGAGTGCACCTCACCGCCCGGCTTACCCAAAGTGACCTCCCTGAGGGCGCAGGACCGGCAAGCCTCAGAGAAAGCAAGGGTTATGCCTTGGAATGTAACATTTTATCTTTCAGGAAGTTATAAACTTCCTCGGCGTTGCTTGAAAGCTAAAAAACCTGCCAATCGCTACAGCTGGAGAGGTTTCCCCCGCACGTTTTGACAGACAGGCAAGGCGTGCAAACGCCCTACCTGGTCGCGCCCAGAAACCCGGCCAGGCGTTGGAGCACTTCGCCCACGACGACCTCGGGGCTGGAGGCCCCTGCCAGAACGCCGATCCGCACACCCCGGCCGCGCGGGAGCCAGTCTTCGACGACCAGGGGTGCGCCGCTGGCCGGGTCGAACGTCCGCAGCCGGTCGGCCGAGAGGATCGCGCCGGCGTCCTCGATGAAGTAGGCCGGACAGTACCCCCGCGCCAGCTCGAACAGATGCCGCGTGTTGGAAGAGCCGAATCCCCCCACCACGATCACCAGGTCGCAGGCGCTTTTGCACAATTCCACCGCCGCGGTCTGGCGGGCCTGGGTGGCGCGGCAGACCGTCGGATGGAGCAGCAGCCGCTCGGGGAAGTCCTGCGGACCGAAGCGGGTGGCGAAGCTGCGGCGGAGCAGCTCACGCAGCTTGATGGTCTCATCGTAGAGCATGGTGGTCTGGCTCACCTGGGCCAGGCGCAAGAAGGGTTCAAGCGTTCGGGCATTGGTGGCCTGGGCGCCGAAGACCTCGCAAAACTTCCCGGCCGGTTCGGCGCCGGTGATCATGTCGCAAAATCGCCGGGCCTGTTCCAGGTTCCCCACCACCAGGTAATGGCCGCCCAGGGCCTCCAGACGCGACTTGGTGACGACGGTCTCGTCGTGCATGGCCCGGCCGAAGATGAGCACCCCGTAGCCGCCTCGCACGGCCCGGGCCGCCCAGGCCCACAGGCGGCGGACGTCGCCACAGGTCGTGTCGATGATCCGGCAGCCGATGGCGCGCAGGCGCTGCTCGATCGGCAGCGGCACGCCAAAGGCGGGGATGACGGCCACGTCGGCCGGAGAGATGATCTTCTCTAAATCGACGACCTCTTCAGCGGCCAGGATGCGCACGCCGCGGCGGGTGAAGTCGTCGTTGACCGAGGGATTGTGGATAATCTGGCCCAGCAGGAACAACCGTTGCTTCTTACCGCGGTGGGACGCGACGGCCTGCTCCAGCATGACCAGTGCCCGCTTGACCCCTTGGCAGAAGCCGAACACTTCCGGCAGCACCAGTTGCCCCCCCGGCAGTTCCCAGACGTTGCCGTGGCCGCGGATGGAATCCACCAGTGGACTGGTGAAAATCTCCAGGTCGCCGCGATTCGCCAGCGAAGCCGGCTTGGCGCTTTTGGATTTCCGTTCCCGTTTGGCAGGTGCCATCACGGCATCATAACACACAATCGCTTCCCCTGGACGCCCCACAAGGCCGCCGCGGATGGGAACGCAAGACGGAGGCGGCCGGCCTAATCCTCTTTTTCTTTGTCGTGCTTCTTGGGATGGTGCTGCTCGGCGGGCTGGCTGGCGGCTTGCAGCAGATGATCCATGTATCCTTCGATCACGGCGTCCCGATTGCGGTTGTGCTCGTCCAACTGCTCCTTCATGCGGGTCAGTTCCGCCTCCAGCAGCGACAGCTTGTATTCGTTGACCTGGTGCTCGGCGTCGACCTGTTTGGTCACGGCATCCTTGAGCTCTTCGCGGAGCTTATCGCGGGATTTCTCGGCGGTCATCTTTTGCATTTTCTTGACGATCTGCCAGATCTGCACGGTCATGGACTGCTGGAGGATGTCGGCATCCTGAATGGCGGTGGGCCAATGCTTCCATTCCTCGTACCATTGGAGCATCTCAGCCAGGTGGAAGGCGTACGCGTTGGGGTCGGTTTCCTTCAGCTCCATCAGCCGCTTGTACCGCATCGGCAGACGTTCCTTGAGCACGGCGAGCACCTTGGGCGCCTCGGTGCGGTCGCCATGGGAAGCCGGCTGAGAAGCCGGTCCCTCCGGCCAGGTCTCCGCGGGCGCGGAGGCCGGCTGCTCTTTCTTCGCGACCGCCACGCCGGCGGCGAGGATCGTCGCCGCGCCCAGAAACAGCGCAAGCCCCACGCACGTCCGTCGGCTTATCCCCGTCATGAGAAGTCTTCCTTAACTGGACAGTTCCTCAAACCATTCATCCTGCCACGCCGCGTCGGGATCCTCTTCATCCGAGCCGCCCTCCGCCAGGCCCTCCTGAGGCATCGGCGGGACGGAAGCCAGCATTTGTGCCTTGACCTGGTTCACCTGGGCGGCAATCGTTCCCAGATCAATGTGATTGGGATTCTGAGGGGAGGCTTCAAACAAAACGGCCGTGGGCACGTCGGACGGCGACGTGGAGGCCTGCTGCGGCCACAGCATCGCGATGACCAGGACCGCCGCCGCGGCAGCCGCCGCCACCTCCAGGACGATCCGCAGCACGCTCCGTCGGCGGCTGCGGGCGACCGCTCGCCGCAACGTCATCTCGGCAGCGGCCAGGGCGGCCGGCGGCACGGGGATATCCAGCCGCCGACCCAGGCGTTCCTCCTGACGGCGGAGGCGCCGGGCCTCGGAAAGCTCCGCAGCGCCGAGCGGCCCCTCCCGGCCGTCCAGCCAGCGGGCTATTCGCTCACTTTGTTGCTCATTCGGTTCCATCGTTCTCACCCATCAGGCGCCGAAGGGCCTTCAGGCCGCGGTGCACTCTGGCCAGCACAGTGCCCAGCGGACAGTCATATATCTCGGCAATCTCGCGAAAACTCATCTCTGCGAAATGCCTCAGCAGGATCATGTCGCGCGTCCCGGCGTCCAGTTTGGCCAGGGCCTTCTCCAGCGACGTCGAAGCTTCCTGGGCCTGCAAGCCCACTTCGACGGCCGGGCCGTCCGCCGCCAAGTTGTCCGCCAGCGTGGCGGACGATTCACTCTCGGCCGACAGGCTCAACGGCGCCGGGGCGGTCCGCGACCGGCGGATGCGGTCGCGGACCATGTTGGCCGCGATCCGGAACAGCCACGGCTCAAAGCGCCCGCTCTCGTCGTAACTTTTCAGCCGCCGGACCAGCCGGAGCATCATCTCGCCCAGCAGGTCCTCGGCGTCATGGTGGCTGCCGGTCGCCCGGAAAAAGTAACCGTACAGCCGCGAGCCGTAGGCGTTCAGCAGCGCCTGGTACGCCTCGGCGGATCCCGCCTGGGCTGAGGCGACCGTGGCGCGAAGCTGGCCAGGCTCTATGTTTCGTTCCATTTGCTTAACGCGTCGGGTGGCGGAGTATTCCCCCAATCGTAACTCAGAATCTTTCCAGCGCCCGCGACCAAGGCCTCCGGAGCGGGGAGGCTAGCCCTCGTCGAATTCGTCGCCGCGGAACGTGTGCCCCAGGTAGGTCCGCCGCACCAATTCGTCGTTCACGAGCGTCTTGGGCGGGCCTTCGCGGAGCACCTTGCCGTCGTCGATGATGTAGGAGCGGTCCGTCACGGACAGGGTCTCGCGGACGTTGTGGTCGGTCAGCAGGATGCTGATGCCGCGGTCCCGCAAGCCGCGGATTTCCCGCTGAAGCTCCTCCACGGCGATGGGGTCCACGCCGGAGAACGGCTCATCCAGCAGGATCATCGTGGGATGGGTCACCAGCGCCCGGGCGATCTCCAGCTTGCGGCGTTCCCCGCCCGACAGCGTCCGGGCCAGTTGGCCACCCTGGCGCGTCAGGCCGAACTGCTCCAGCAACTGGCCGCAGCGTTCGTCGCGGTCATGGCGGGTGAGGTTCATCGTCTCCAGGATGGCCAGGAGATTCTGCCGCACGGTGAGCCGCTGGAAGATGCTGGGTTCCTGGGATAGGTATCCCATGCCTCGCCGCGCCCGCTTGTACATAGGCACGGTCGTGACCTCCACGCCTTCGAAGATCACCGTGCCGCCGTTGGGGACGATCATGCCGATGGTCATGCGGAAGGTGGTGGTCTTGCCCGCGCCGTTGCGGCCGAGCAGGCCGACGATCTCGCCCTGGTTGACGGTGAAGGACACCCGGTCCACCACGGTCCTGCCGCCGTACCGTTTGATCAATTCCCTGACTTCCAGCAGTATCATCGCAGTCGTCTCACGCTTCGCCGATCGAATCGGCCGACCTCAGCGCACGAACCTCATCTTGCCGAAATCCGGCACGATCGGCAAGCCCGGCAGTCCCGGCGGACGGAAGCCCGCCGGCCAATACACGAAAAACGCTTTGCCGATCAGATTGTATCGCGGCACCGTCCCGAGCTGATAGACCGGACGCGTAATTCCCTCGCCATCCTCTTGGTAAAGCCGCAACGTCGGCGCCGCCCACGTCCAGCCGCGACTGTCCAGGCTCTGGGGGCTGTTGTCGCCCAGCACGAAGAACTCATCGAGGTCGGGGGCGTCCTCGTGCCGGGCCAGCGTGATGGGATGATCCGTTGTGCCCCAGCCCGTCAGCACCCGCTCTTCCAGGGAAAACACTTTGCGGTTTTCCAGCTGGCGGGCATAGTCGCTCAGGGGGCCTCGCGTCAGAGGGGTCAGCGGCAGGCCGGTGTAGTACACGTCCCGCATCAGCCGCAGATGCCTCAGCTCGCAGGCCCCGCCCCAGGCGGCAATCCCGACCTGCGGAGCGGAAATCGGCGAAACGTCCGCCTGGTGGACGCGGTCCTTGAGCGTCTGATAGTTCTGCGGATAGCCGTCGGTGACTTCCAGCACCACGTGGCCGTCCACCGCCAGCTTCAACGACAGGTCCGCGTTGATCAGCGCCACCTCGTATCCCTGGCCGATCTTCAGAGGCGGCCGCTTGGCTTGGCTCCACAGCTCCCACCGCTCGTCGGAGGCGGACATCTTGCGATGAAGCAGCTTCACCACGCCGTCGGCACTCACCTCGCCGCGGAAGCCATCGTCAAAACTGGTCAATCCCAGCGCCACTGCCGCGGAAGGATCGGCCGGCATAAACTCCGCCGAAAGCTTCAGGTCCGTGCAGACGTCCACCTTGGGATTGATGACCGTCTCGCCGTCGGCGGCGTTGTACCCGTAGTGCGGCAGAAAGACCGTCGCGTCCGCCTGGAACGTCAGCTCTCCCGCCGACGCCCCCGGCGTGTAGGTAAAACGCCGGCCGAACGCGTCGGTCCGCCAGCACTCCCCGCCGGAAGCGACCCATCGAGGGCTGCGGACGCCGCGGCTGTAATCGGGGTCGGGTTGGTAATCGTTGTCGAACACCTCCTGCCACATCGCCTCCTGGGCGGCCGGCGGCTTGCGGCGAATCTGCCGCGGGCCGTCGGGGGTGGAACTGACGAAGACGTCCCCGTGAACGATCTCGAGGGTCTCTCCCGGCAGCCCGATGAGCCGCTTGATGTAGTTCTCGCGGTTGTTCTGCGGGTTGCGGAAGACCACCACGTCGAAGGGCTTGGGAGGACAGAAGCGGTAGAGATACTTCAACACCAGCACGCGGTCGCCGCCGGAGATGAACTCCTTGGCGTCGTTGAAGGGTTTGCGGCAATTGGGGCACCGGGCGTTGAAGGGGACGTATTGCCGGCCCCGGTCGAATTGCATCGCCTCTTCGGGGGCGATCCGTGGGCCGCCGAAGGTGTAAGCGTACCCGCAGGCCGGGCAGACCAGGTCCCAGTGCTCGCCCAGCAACCGCGGGGCCATCGAGCCGGTGGGAATAACGAACGCCTCCACGATGAACGCCCGCAGCACCAACGCGAGCATGATCGCCACCGAGATGCTCTCCACCGTGTCGCGGACGGTGGTCAACTCGCGGCGCATTCTGTCGCTCATTCCTGCCATAAGTCGCTCAACGATAGCTTCTACGTCCCCAAACGCCAAGGGGTTTTCAGGATGTGCTCGCGGCGGCTGCCGCTCTATATAATGGCCTATGTGAAGACGCGATCGAAAGAAAACCGCCAACCGCCGGAACCGCGGGACCGAGAAAGGGTCCTTCGGCGACTTCGGGAAAAGGCCACCGATTTGCCGCCTGGGCCGGGAGTGTACCTATTTAAAGATGTCGCCGGCGTGGTGCTGTACGTCGGCAAGGCTAAGAGCCTCCGCAGCCGGGTGGCCAGCTACCTCCAGCCCGCCGCCGACCTGCTGGCCAGCCGCGGCCCGGAGATCGAGCGGATGGTCGCTGACTTAGCGACGGACCTGGACGTGCTGGAATGCGACAGCGAAGTCGACGCCCTGCTCCGCGAGAACCGGCTCATCAAGGACATCCAACCGCGGTTCAACGAGCGGCTGAAGGACGACAAGAGCTTCCCATACCTCCAGATCACCACCGGCGAGGATTTCCCGGCCGCGTCCATCACGCGCCAGCCGATGACGAGCAGGGCCAAGCTCTACGGCCCGTTCGTCTCCGTGGCCGACCTGCGAGCGGCGCTGCCGCTGATGCAGCGGGCTTTCAAGTTCCGCACCTGCAAGCTGGACATCCGCGACGGCGACGAGAATCGCCGGCACTTCCGCCCGTGCATCCTGCACAGCATCAAGCAGTGCACCGCGCCGTGCGCCGCCCTGGTCAGCCGCCAGGACTACGGCCGGCAGATCGACCGCTTCCGGCAATTCCTGGAATCCAAGGGTTCGCGCGTCCGGGCGGACCTGACGGCTGAGATGAAGGCCACCTCGGACCTGCTGGACTTCGAGCGGGCGGCCGAGCTGCGGGACCAGCTCCGCGCCCTGGAAGGTCTCCAGAAACGCGGCCTGGTGCACGAGGACGTCCAGCCGGAGGTGTTCTTCATCGATCCGACGGAGGGCCTGGCGCATCTGGCCGAGGTGCTGGGCTCACCGGCCGTGCCGCGCGTGATCGAGGGCATCGACATCGCCCACCTGGCCGGCAAGGAGATGTGCGGGGCGATGGTGTGCTTCATCGACGGCCGGCCGTTCAAGAGCGCCTACCGCCGCTACCGCATCAAGACCGTGGCCGGCAACGACGACCTGGCTTGCATTCGCGAGGTGGTCTCCCGCCGCTACCGCCTGGCCGCCCAAAACGAGGAACTGTTCCCCGACGTCATCCTGATCGACGGCGGACAGGGACAACTGGCTGCGGCCGGCAGCGCCTTCGACGATCTGGCCCATCGACCGCCGATGCTCCTGGCCCTGGCCAAAAAGCAGGAAGAGTTGTTCGTCCAGGGGCGCGGCGAGCCCCTTCGCCTGCCGCGCCGCGACCCGGCCCTGCGGCTGCTGCAATCGGTCCGCGACGAGGCCCACCGCTTCGCCCAGCATTACCATCACATCCTTCGCCGCAAGGCCACGCTGGACGAAAACGGCCGGCCAGGCCGCCACTAGGACGCCGGCCCTTACGCCGGCGCACCAGCGGCCCTATAATATCGCCGCAAAAGTCGGACCTGCCTGCCGGCAGGCAGGTCCAGACCGTAGGATGTCAAAGCCAATTCGCACGGGGCACGAAGCGGCCAGAGGGCGACACGATGAATGAGAAGGAACCGATCGATGTGGTGATTATCGGCGGCGGCCCGGCCGGGCTGGCGGCGGCGCTCTACACCGCGCGCGACCGCTACCGCACGGTTATTCTGGAGAAAAACGGCCTGCCGGGCGGGCAGATCATGCTCACTGAGCGGATCGAGAACTATCCCGGCTACAAGCTCATCACCGGCCCGGACCTGATCCAGCAGATGCGCGAACAGGCGGAGGCTTTCGGCGCCCGGACGGTCCCCAACCAGGCCGCCGACTCCCTGAAGCGCCGCCCGGACGGCCTGATTGAGGTCGGCGTCAACGACGGGGCCGGCGCCTACCTGACCAAGGCCGTGATCCTGGCCCCCGGCAGCGACTACCGCCGCCTGAACGTCCCCGGCGAGGACGTCTTGCGGCAGTCCACGAAGGTCAGCTACTGCGCCACCTGCGACGGGGCCTTCTACCGCGACAAGCACGTCCTGACCGTCGGCGGCGGCAACACGGCCGTGGAGGACACGATCTACCTGGCCAAGCGATTCGTCCGCAAGGCTACGATGATCCACCGCCGAAAAGAGTTCCGCGCCCAGAAGGTGCTGGTGGAGGAGCTGTACGAGACCGCCAAGGGCGGCACGCTGGACATCAAGCTGCCCTACGTGCTGGAGGCCATCGTCCCCAACGCCGCCAAGACCGAAATCGATCACGTGACGATTCGCAACGTCGAAACCGGCGCCGTCGAGGAACTGGCGGTCGACGGGGTGTTTGTCTTCGTGGGCATGGTACCCAACACCGCCTGGCTGCGCGGCGCGGTGGAGATGAACGAGGCAGGGTACATCGCGGCCGATCCGGTCACGCTGCGGACGAGCCTGCCTGGGGTGTTCGTGGCCGGGGACTGCCGCCAGCAGGCCGCCATGCAGCTAGCTACCGCTTGTGCCGACGGTGTCGTAGCGGCTATGATGCTTAAGTATCACTTCCGCGACCCGGCCTGGTGGTCGAAACCAGCACCCAAGGACACCGCCGGCGGGTGGTAGGAAGCCCTCTAAGAAAGGAAGACCAATCATGATCCGTCGCACGAGTATCCTCTTCATCTTCATCGGGGTGGTGCTATTCGTGGTCAGTGGGGCCATCGCCGAGGAGCAGACCCTCACGGTCGCCGCCGACGGCAGCGGACAATTCACCACCGTTCAGGCGGCTGTGAACGCCGCGCCGGCCAAGAGCAAGGAACGCACCATCATTGTCATCCAGCCCGGCACGTACAAGGAACGCATCACGGTCCCCAAGGAAAAAGTCCTCATCACGTTCCGCGGCACCGACCCCAACACGACGATTCTGACCTATGATCTGAACGCCGACTCCAAAGAACCCAACTCGTCGTCCGATTCCACCAAAACGGTGGGCACCACGGGTTCCAGCAGCACGATCATCCTCGCCCACGACTTTACCGCCGAGAACGTCACCTTCGAAAACACCGCCGGCAAGGGCAGCCAGGCGGTGGCGCTGAAGGGCCAAGCCGACCGGCTGATCTTCCGCAATTGCCGCTTCCTGGGCTGGCAGGATACCCTCTACTCCAACCTCGGCAGGCAGTACTTCTATCGTTGCACCATTGAAGGAGGCGCCAACTTCATCCTTGGGGCGGCCAGGGCCTACTTCGATGATTGCATCATCCACAGCCGGGAGGGCGGATGCATCACGTCTCAGGGGCGGGCCAATAATAATGATGCTAACAGCGGTTTCGTTTTATACAGGTGCCGGCTGCTCGGCGACGCCCCGACATACCTCGGCAGGGCCTGGAAATCCTATGCCCTGACCATTTTCGACCGTTGCTGGATGGACAGCTACATTCGGCCGGAAGGCTGGGATAACGGGGGCAGTGCAGACAACGAGAAAACGGCCTTCTTCGCTGAATACAAATCCGAAGGCCCCGGCGCCAATCCTACCGCTCGCGTGAGCTGGTCCCATCAGCTCACCGATGAAGAGGTCCAGGCCTACAGCGCCGAAAACTTCCTCAAGGGGACGGACAATTGGAACCCTGCGGCCGAGATGCCTAAAGCTGCCGAACCGGCGGCCGTCACGCCGAACACGGAAAAAGTCGCTGCAGCCCAAGCGGCCCGGAAAGTCGTCAACTCCGTCTGCCCGATCGAGGGCACCAAGATCGACCCGACCAACGTGCCCGATTCGCAAATCCGCACCTACAAGGGCAAAAAGGTCGGCTTCTGCTGCACCATGTGCCCGACGGTTTGGGACAAGCTCTCCGACGAGGAGAAGGACGCCAAACTTCAGGCCGCCCTGGCCAATCCTTAAGCAGGCGGCGTGCTAAAAACAACGAGGGCGGGTTCCCTCACCCCGCCCTCGTTTCTTTATTAAGTCCGCGGTTTCAGGGCTCCGACGCTGGTGCGGCGGCAATGAACGAAGCGGAGTACATTGCGGCCGATCCGGTCACGCTGCGAACGAGCCTGCCGAGGCGGGGTCTGCCGCCAGCAGGCCGTCATGCAGCGAGCTACCGCTTGTACCGGCGGCGTCGTGGCAGCTATGATGCTTAAGCACTACTTCCACACCTCGGCGTGGCGCTCGAAACTCGCTCCCAAGGCCATCGCCGGCGGGTGGCAGGAAGGCCTCTGAGGAAAGGAAGACCGATCATGATCCGTCGCACGAGTATCCTCTTCATCCTCATCGGGGTGGTGCTATTCGTGGTCAGTGGGGCCATCGCAGAGGAGCAGACCCTCACGGTCGCCGCCGACGGCAGCGGGCAATACACCAGCGTTCAGGCGGCCGTGAACGCCGCGCCGGCCAAAAGCAAGGAACGCACCATCATTGTCATCAAGCCCGGCACGTACAAGGAACGCATCACGGTCTCCAAGGATAAAACCTTCATCACGTTCCGTGGCAGTGATGCCAACACGACGATTCTGACCTACGATTTGAACTCCGACTCCCCCGATCCCAAATCATCCGACTCCAAGAAAACCGTGGGCACCGGCGGTTCCAGCAGCACGACCATCTCCGGCCACGACTTTACCGCCGAGAACATCACCTTCGAAAACACCTCCGGCAAGAATAAGCAGGCGGTGGCGCTGAGGGGCCAGGCCGACCGGTTGATCTTTCGCAATTGCCGCTTCCTGGGCTGGCAGGACACCCTCTACCCCTACGACGGCAGGCAGTACTTCTATCGTTGCACTATCGAGGGAAGCACCAACTTCATCCTCGGGGCGGCCAAGGCCTATTTCGACGATTGCGTCATCCGCAACCGTGGCGGCGGTTGCATTACGTCCCAGTCGGCGGACGTTATGAATGCCGACAACGCTTTTGTTTTCCACAGGTGCCGACTGTATGGTGACGCCCCGACGTACCTCGGCAAGCCCTGGAGACCTTATGCGCGGGTGGTCTTCGATCGTTGCTGGATGGGCAATCACATTCGGCCGGAAGGCTGGGATAAGGGAGGCGGCTCGGAGAACGAAAGGACGATTTTCTTTGCCGAGTACAAATGCGAAGGTCCCGGCGCTGATTCCTCCGGCCGCGTGAGCTGGTCGCACCAGCTCACCGACGAAGAGATCCGGCCCTACAGCGCCGAAAACTTCCTCAAGGGACCGGATAAGTGGAACCCCGCGGTTGCAACGTCCCCCGCCGTCGAAGCGGCGGTCGAGGAAAAAACCGCCGAGGCCCAAGCGGCCCGGAAGGTCGTCAACTCCGTCTGCCCGATCGAGGGCACCAAGATCGACCCGACCAACGTGCCCGATTCGCAGATTCGCGAATACAAGGGTAAAAAGGTCGGCTTCTGCTGCACCATGTGCCCGACGGTATGGGACAAGCTCTCCGACGAGGAGAAGGACGCCAAGCTTCAGGCCGCGCTGGCCGCTCCTTAAGCAGGCGGCGTGTTAAAAATAACGAGGGCGGGTTCCCTCAACCCGTCCTCGTTTCTTTATTAAGTCCGCGGTTTCAAGGCTCCGACGCCGGCGCGGTGGCGGGCGGCTCCTCGGCGGGGGCGTCTTCGATCCGCAGGTCGCCGTAGACCACCCGGTAGGGCCCTGCCCCGCCGCACTTGACCTTATCCGTCACCTTGTAGCGGCAGATGATCCTTCCGGCGTCGCCCAGTTCCACGCCGCCCCCGACGTAGCGGAAGTCCTTCACCGACTGGGTGAAAAGATTCATGCGGATCATGGGGGTGACCAATTCAATCACCTTCTGGGACGCCTCTTGCTCCGGAAGGCCCTTGCAATTGGGTTCCTGATCCTTGATCTGCTTGATGAGGTCGGCCACCGGCACCAGCGTTTGGGGGAACTGCTTGTTATTCATTTCTGCCAACCGCCGCAGGCCGGCCACCAGGTCGCTCTCGGTAATGTTCCCCATGGGCATCTGGAGATTCATCTGCTTGTAGCCCTCGGGCACCGTCAGGCTGAACAGCGAGTCGTCCAACGCCACGCCGGTCTGGAAGTCGCTCATGGTTATTGAGCCGATGCCGGAGAGGTTCATGTCTATCTCGACCGGAGAACCACTGTGCGGATCCACCCAGATGTCCATGGTCTGGGCATTCTTGGTCGCCCGGAACCCCTTGGCCGGGCGCCCCTGGATCTGCCTGGTGCCGAGTTCTTCGGCATTGCCTTGAACCGTCTTTTTCATGTCGGCGACAAAGTTTTTGCTCCGTTTACGGGTAACCTCGGGCATCTGCCCCAGGTCCACCACGACGGCGGTCTTCTGGGCGGGGACCAGCGAAAGCACCTTGCCAGTTTGGAAATCTACCGTGCTGATGACCTTCCCGCCGGTGGTCGCCAGGACGATCTCCTCCCGCAGCAGACCGGGTTCCTTGTAAAAGCATTCCATCTCCATCTTGCCGGGTTGGGTGGGGTACGTCACGTTCATGCTCATGTGCCACTTCATTGTCTCGATCTGTTCGATCTGCCGCTGCACCTCGGCGAAGGCCACGGTAGCATTGCGGCCGAGGAAGAAATACGCCACGCCGGCCAGGCCCAGGAAAAGCACCACGGCTGCGGCGATGCTGAGTATCCGTTTCATGGGAAATCTCCTTGTTTGGAGGACCGGCGACGCCCCGGCCGGATGCGCCAGGCCGTCCAGGCAGCCCACCATACCCAGGACGTCTTCCGGCGGACCCGGCGGCACGGGGGTGTCGCGAAGGGCCTCCGTAGCCCGCTCCAGGAGTTCGTCGTTCTCAGGCCTGTCGCGGTTCATGGTTCCACCTCCGCTCGCTCGTCGCGAGCTGAATGCTGCAACAACTCCCGCAGCCGGCCGCGGGCGCGGTACAGCAGCACACTCACCGCGGATACCTTCAGGTCCAACTGACGGGCGATGTCCCGGTAACTGAGGTCGTCCAGGCACCGCAGGCAGAACACCTCGGCTTGCTGGTGGGGCAATTGTCCCAGGGCGCCCCGCAGGCGGTCCGACAGGTCGGCATAGGCGAGTTGGTCTGTCGGCGAGGGGTCCCGTGCGGGCACGGCTGACCAATCGGGCATTTCCCGGAACTGTTCCGCCTGGCGCAGGCGCCTGCGCAGGCGGTCCAGGGCCCTTCGGGTAGCCAGGCGCGCCATCAGGGCCGGCCAGTGGCGTACCTTCTGGCTGCGGGAAATCTCCCAGGCGGCCAGAAAAGCCTCCTGGAAGCAGTCCGCCGCCTCGTCATGCCGGCCCAGCAGGCGGTAGGCGGTGCGCCATACCAGGCCGCTGTATCGGCTGACGATCTCTTGCCAATCCTTCATCGGTGCCCTTTTTGCCCTTTTTGCCATTTCGCCTTGGCATCTGCCGTCATGAGTGTAGTCGATGGAGGAGGCGGTTTTGTTTCAGGAAATTCCCCAAAAAATACATCATTCCCCTGAGGTCCGGATCGTCACGAGGGCAGGCATGCCCCCCTACCTGCCTTGCCAATCGACAATAATGATGGTCAGTCCACCGGCGGGGGTTCGCCGTCGGTGCGGCGGATGTCGGCGCCCAGGGCGGCGAGCTTCTGTTCGATCCGATCATAGCCGCGGTCGATGTGGTACACGCGGTTGACGGTGGTCGTGCCGCGGGCGACCAGCCCGGCCAGCACCAGCGCGGCCGAGGCCCGCAGGTCGCTGGCCATCACGGGGGCGCCGATGAGGTGCTTGACCCCCGTGACGATGGCCGTGTAGCCCTCCTTGCGGATGTCGGCGCCCATGCGCCCCAGCTCGGCCACGTGCAGGAAGCGGTCGGGGAAAATCTTCTCGGTAATGGCGCTGTTGCCGTCGGCCAGGCACAGCAGGGTCATCAGCTGGGCCTGGAGGTCGGTAGGGAAGCCTGGGTACGGCTGGGTGGTCACGTCCGCCGGCTCCAGGCGCCGGGAGGAGGAGACCACCACGGCGGAGTCGCCCGCCGGTTCCACCTGCACACCGATCTCGCGGAGCTTGTCCACGGCGGCCATCATGTGGTCCAGGTTCACGTGGCGGACGACGACTTCGCCGTTGGTGATGGCGGAGGCGATCATGAACGTCCCGGCCTCGATGCGGTCGGAAATGATCCGGTGCTCGGCGCCGTGGAGCTCCTTGACGCCGTCGATGACGATGCGCGGCGTGCCCGCCCCGCGGATCTGCGCCCCGGCGGCGTTGAGGAATGTGGCTAGGTCGGCCACTTCCGGCTCGCACGCGGCGGACTCGATGATGGTCCGTCCCTCCGCCAGCGCCGCGGCCATGATCGTGTTGGCCGTGCCCAACACCGTCGAGCCGAACGGCCCGCCCAGGAACACCGGCGCGCCCTTGAGCTTCTTGGCCGTGGCGACGATGTCGCCTTCCTCCAGGCCGATCTCCGCTCCCAGCGCCCGCAGGCCACGAATGTGCAGGTTCACCGGCCGCAGGCCGATGGCGCAGCCGCCGGGCATGGACACGCGGGCCTTGCCGCGCTTAGCCAGCAGCGGCCCCAGCACGCAAATGCTCGCGCGCATCTTCCGCACGCGATCGTACACGGCGTGCGAGTTGCCCTCGTCACGAACGGCGACCTCGATCCGCTCTTCCCGCCTTTTCCCAGCTTCCTGGACTTCTTGGACAACAACGTCCGCCCCCAGCTCGCCCAGTAGCTCGCGCATGTTCGCGACGTCGGCCAGGTTCGGCACGCCCAGGATGGAACTCTTGCCCTCCATCAGCAGCGTGGCCGCCAGGATGGGCAGCGCGGCGTTCTTGGAACCACTGACGTCGACTTGGCCCTTCAGACGTGAACCGCCCTTAATGACGAACTTATCCATAAGTTCCGCGTTCTCCCAAAGACTCCGTTTTCCGCGGCTACTACTTTACCACAAGCAGCCCGGCCGGGCAATCGTCCGCCCGCTGAGGAGGGCTCACGCGCGTCGGATAGCCACCAGCGACCGCTCGATGCCCTGATGGTCGCGGATGACGCGGGGCGGATCGAATGCACCCGTGGCAGCCAGAAGCTCGCTAATGGCGTCGGCCTGCGTGTAGCCGAACTCCAGGACCATCGCCCCGCCGGCGGCGAGCACCGCCGGCGCGGCGGCCACGACGCGGCGGAGGAAGTCCAGGCCGTCGACCCCGCCGTGAACGGCGATAGGCGGCTCATGCCGGACCGTCTCGCTGATCATCTGATGCTCTGCCACGTAAGGCGGATTGGCTGTGATGACGTTAAAGGGCGCCAGGTCGCGGCAATCCTCCGGCATCGCCAGCAGGTCGGCCACGCGGAAGCGGACCCGCCCGTCCAGGTGATGCAGGGCCGCGTTCTCAGCCGCCACGGCCACGGCCTGCGGCGAGATGTCCGTGCCCAGGACGCTGACGTCCGGCACCTGGCTGGCCGTCGCGATGGCTACGCAGCCGCTGCCGGTGCAGGCATCCCACATCGTCGCCGCCCCCTGATGCTTCCGCAGGTGCGTGACGGCTTCGGAAACCAGAACTTCCGTCTCCGACCGTGGCACTAGCACGTCGGGAGTGACCTTGAACCTCAGCGAGTAGAATTCCTTTTCCCCCACCAGATAGGCGACCGGTTCGTAGGCCTTGGCTCGGCGGACCAACTCATGAAAAGTCGCCAACTGCTCCGGCGTCGGCTGATAGTCGAACCGCGTGTAGAGATGCAGGCGGGGACACTTCAGCACGTACGCCAGCAGCATCTCCGCCGCCAGGCGAGACTCGTCTATATGAGCGGCCGTGAAATAGTCCCGCGTCCAATTCAACAGCTTCAGAACGGTCCAGGGACTATCCTCGGAGCTTTTCACACCCAGGGCTTACCATACCCGCCGTGGCGACACAAGGCGTTGACGCCCGTGCCCGTCGTCCGTCCCAGCCACCGATCCACCAGCGGAACTCGTCCGGCCGGCGCCTTCCGGCCGGGCGAGCCGCCGGTCAGCTCCTGGCTGGCAGTGCCGTCCTGAATGCCGCCGTCGGACGGCGCCGCCCAGGGGTCACGATCAGCCGCGTGGGCGCGAAGACCACGCCCTTGGCCTCCATACACAGGATCGCCATCTCGGCCTTCTCTCCGGGCAAGGCCACGACGGCGTCGGAGGCCAGGATCACTCCAAAGCCGCGCGCACGCAGCCCCACGGCCGCCTGGAATACACCGTGACTCAGTCCGGCCCCACAAAGGACAAACGTGCTGGGGCCAAGCTCGGTAATCAACCGCTCCAGGCGGCTGTGGGTGAATATGTCCGTGACCCGCTGCTCGAAGACAAGCTGGCGGTACTGCCGCAAGGCCTTTGGCGGCAGATCGGTCACGTTGCGCAGACCGAAGTCAATCCTCCGCGGCAATACCGTCTTGGGCAGCCGGCGCTCCCCGGCGGTCCCCTCGATACACACAGGGACGCCGAAGGGGCTCAGGCGGTCCGGACGGACGCGCAACACCGTGCTGATGACGGGTATGTTCTCAGCCTTGGCCCAGGCGAACAGCCGCTGGATCTGCTTGGCGGCCTTGTCGGCCTGGGGCGTGTAGAGGCGGCCGGCGGGCGCGAAAAAGTCCCGCTGTGCCTCCACATCCAACAATATTCGTTCATACACCATACGAGCCTCACAGTTACTACGCCGGGTACCGGCGATAAGCCTTTCTGTTTAAATGGTAGGTAGGCAGAATGGATGTATCCTCCTGAAAAAGCGAAGGATGCGCTTCTCCTGCCCCTGCAAAGAGATAAGTAGGCCGGAAAATCGGAAAAACGCCACCCTTTACCCCACCCTTGTTACAGGCAATAGGCCTGGACGAACCACAGCCCCACACCCAGCACCACCACACCGGCTACTACATAGACAAGCAACCCTAGAATCTCCAACGGCAGGCGACGGATGTTGTGCGTACGTAAGGTTTTATAGATGATGGTCACGGAGATCAGAATCGGTAACATCAGCCACAACAGGCTGTTACAGGAAAACGTCATCGGGTTGTAGAACAGTGCCCCGATGGTCATGACGGTTTGCCTCCCTGTTGGCCACCGGCCGTGACAAGGCTCTTCTGAGGCGGCGGAGGCTCCCCGCCGATCCCCATCAACGCCAGGATCATCGCGTCGAAGATGCACATCAGGTTCAGCAGCCCCGCGATGCCCGAGTAGGCGCGGGCGATGGTGTCGGTCGGGGCCGTCAGGGCCAAGTGCTCCTCCTGAAGCTTTTGGTCCATTACGGCGGCGGCCTGCCAGGGCTCGCGGGCCAGGGCGGTTTGCCGCTGCCGGACGGAGGGGTCGGAGGCCAGGCGGTTCCACGTGCGCTGATAGAACTGCCAGGCCGCCAGGCCGTGAACGCCGGTGATCATGTCCGCCACGAACCACCAGTGCTCGTTGACCGGGTCCAGGGTCATCACGCCTCCCATGGCCATGCCCGCCCAGAAGGTCGCGGCGATCGTCAGGAAGATGATGAGGCCCCGCACGGGCCGGCCCAGAACGACATGTCCCATCCCGGGCACGATCCAGCCCAAGACCATCGACAGCATGGCCAGGGGGACGTTCGGTTGGTTCGTTGGGCTCGTTTGGTCCATAGACACTTATACGTACGCTCAGCCGCGTGGCTGTGAACTTTCCCGCATGCTCCCCGCCCTGTCAAGCTGTATATCGCTTGTTCGGCCCGCCGGCCGATGATAGCATGGGCCAACGGAGTGCCAAGACATGATCGAGGCCGAGCATCTCAAGGAACGCATCGAGGACCTTCGGGGCCGATTGTTCTCCATTCGGGACTCTCTTTGACGTCCCGGCCCTGCGGCGGCGGATATCGGAGTTGGAATCACAGATGTCCGCCACGAACTTCTGGAGCAACGCCGACGTCTCCCAGCCGATTATCACCGAGCTGAAGGCCCTGCGCGCGGTCGTCATGCCGGCGGAGGAATTGGCTCGGCGGATCGAGGACCTTTTCTCCCTGCGCGAACTGGCCATCGAGGCCAACAGCCCCGAAACGCTCACCGAAGCGGAGGAGGAAGCCCGGAAGGTCCAAGCCGAATTGGAGAAGCTGGAGTTGCGGACGCTGCTATCCGGCCCGCACGACGCGAGGAACTGCTACTTCTCCATCCACGCCGGGGCCGGCGGCACCGAAAGCTGCGACTGGGCCGCCATGCTCCTGCGGATGTACCTGCGGTACTTCGAGCAGGCCGGCTATGAGGCCACCGAAGTGGACCGCCTGGCCGGCGAAGAGGCCGGCCTGCGGAGCGTCTCGCTGCACGTGGTGGGCCCGTACGCCTACGGATACCTCTCCGCCGAGCGCGGCGTGCATCGGCTGGTGCGGATCAGCCCCTTCGACTCGCAGAACCGCCGCCACACCAGCTTCGCCTCGGTGGACGTGCTGCCGGAGCTGGACGAAGTGGAAGTGGACATCGACTGGGACAAGGACGTCCGCGAGGACACCTTCCGCGCCAGCGGGGCGGGCGGCCAGCACGTCAACAAGACCTCCAGCGCCATCCGCCTGACGCACCTGCCCACCGGCGTGGTCGTGCAGTGCCAGAACGAGCGGTCCCAGCACAAGAACCGCGCCGAGGCCCGCAAGATGCTCGCCGCCAAGCTCCATCAGCTCGAGCAGGCCAAGCGCGACGCCGAAATGGCCAAGATATACGGCCAGAAGGGCGAGATCGCCTTCGGCTACCAGATCCGCTCCTACGTGCTGTACCCCTACCGCCTCGTGCGGGACGAGCGGACTGACCTGAAGATTTCCCAGACCGACAAGGTGCTGGACGGCGACATCCAGCCCTTCATTGACGCCTACCTTCGCCACCGCGCAGCCGAACGGGCCAAGAAGGACACGTAAGATCGACGGCCGCGGTCAGGCCAGGTGCCGCCGCCCCGTTTGGGATGTCCAGGTGGGACGGACCTGCCCCCGGGAAATCAGCAGCATCACCGCCCCCGCCAGCCACAGGCCCAGTGCCAGCAGCTCGAACGCCCGCCGGCCGGCCAGGTCGGCCACCCAGCCGCTGGCGGCGAGCATCGCCATGCCGCCCACCAGCGCCGCCAGCGCCATCGCCGCCAGCCACCGGCCCCCCTGCCGCCAGGACAGCGCGTTGTCGATGGCGATGTGGGCGACGAGGACCATGCCGATAAGGATCAGAAGGTTCACCTCGACGATGCCGTAGAAAAGCAAGGCCACCTCCTGCCGCCAGATTGTCGCCGTCAGCAGGGCCAGCGGCAGGGCCAGGCCCATCAGCATCGTGCGTCCCCGCCCGCCCAGCATCGCCCCGCCGGCCAGGATCGCCGCAGCCACCACGCGAAGATCGCCGATGGGAAAGTTCGGCGCCGACGCGACGGGGTAATCGATCAACCCGCAGGCCCCCGCCAGGCCCGCAAGACCCCCGCAAGCCGCCAACGCCAACCACAATTCGCGCGGCCGGTTGGGCCGGGGCACCCGCCGCCGGACGGCGTCCGCCGCTAGCAGCGCCACCATCACGGCCGCGTAGATGCCCGCCACGATGAGCATCCGACCCAACAGGAGCGGGGGAAATGGAAATGTATTCCGCAACGCCTCAAAACTGCCGCGGGGGACCTCCACCGCCCCGCCCCGCAGCCCTACGTCCAGCAGCAACACCAGGCCGATGCCCGTCGCCGCGGTCACCAGGACGCTTGGTAACTTCCAGCGGACCACCGCCAGACCGTGAAGCAGCCCCACGGCTACGCCGACGGCGCCGGCTGCGGCAAAGGCGGCCGACGTCGCAACGCCCAGGCTCATCAACTTCGCCGCCGCCACGCCGCCCGTAGCGGCCACCGCCCAGATGCTCAGGTCCACGGCCCCGCATCGCAGCGCCAGGGCGAACCCCAGGGCCAGCAGCAGGTACGTGCTGGTCATCTGGCCCGGAACGTTGTTGAGATACTGGGCGACGTTGCCGACAAATTCCGTCGGCTGCGTTTCGCTCTCCTGACTGGACAGCGGGCCGACGCCCTTGATCCAATCCGGCAGCAGGATCGCCGCCAGGATCAACATCACCAGCAGCGTCAGGGCGTCTCGCCACCAGGGCGAGGCGACGACTTTCGGCCGGAGTTTGTCCTCAAAGGAACTCAAGCCCACCTCTGTCCCCCCGCCGCCCCTTACTCCGCCGTGGGCACCGGACCGGCCAGGGTCTCAAACTGCTCCACCACCGATAGGTCGCCCGAGCAGATCTGCTCGACGTTCCTGCGGATCTCGGGCATCTTGTCCGCCAGCCAGCGGCGGGCGACGACCTTTTTGCGGTCGGCGGCCGTGGCGTAGTCGCAGAACAAGGCCGCGATGACCAGGAAGATGCCGATGTCCACCAGCTTGCGGGCGTACAGGTCGCGGTAGGCCGTGCCGCCCTTGGCCTTGATGTAGGCAACCGCCTGCTCCAGCAGGCCCAGGCCGCCGCGAATCTGCTCGACCATCGGGGCGACCTCGGCAGGCCACTCACGGGAGATCAGCTCCTCGATCAACGTCTGGCAGGTGCCGCTGGTCATGCCCGCCACGGCGGCGATGACCTGGAGCTGGCTGGTGCCTTCGTAGATGGTGGTGATGCGGCTGTCGCGGAGGTGCCGCTCGACGGGGTAGTCCTTCATGTAGCCGCTGCCGCCCAGCACGGCCATGGCGGAGTTGCTCACGCGCATGGACATCTCGGAGGCATAATACTTGGCCATGGGCGTCAGGAGCTTATTGTATCGGCCGTACTTTCGCGTGTCGGCCCGCAGCGATTTAATCAGCGCCTCGTCGGTGACGTTTCCGAATTCCAGCTTGCGCAAGGCGACGTGCTCTAAGTCCACGCAGAAGGAGGCGTGGTACGTCAGCGCGCGGGCGGCTTGGAGGTCCAGGCTCATGTCCACCAGCAGTTCGCGGACGGCGGGGAAGTTCTCGATGGCCGTCTCGAACTGCTTGCGGCTGTGGGCGTAGCTGCGGGCGACGCGGTAGGCGGCCTCGCCGATGCCCAGCGACTGGGCGGCGATGCCGATGCGGGCGCCGTTCATCAGGCTCATCACGTAGGTAATCAGCCCGCGCTGCCGCTCGCCGATGAGCTTGGCCGGGGCGTCGGAAAAAACGATCTCGCACGTGGGGCTGCCGTGGATGCCCAGCTTGTTCTCCAAGCGGCGGATGCGGACCTTCGGCCCGCGCTCCACCAGAAGCAGGCTCAGGCCGCGGCCGTCGGTGATCTCCGGCTCGGTGCGGGCCAGCACCAACAGGATGTGCCCACAGCCGTTGGTGATGAAACGCTTGACGCCGCGAACGAACCAGTTGCCGTCCTTGTCCTGGTGGGCGATCGTCTTGACGGCTTGGAGGTCGCTGCCGGCGTCCGGCTCGGTCAGGACCATCGCGCCGGTCCACTGGCCGGCGGCCATCGGCGGCAGGTACTCCTTCTTGATCTCCTCGCTGGCGAAGGCGTTGATCGTCTCGGCGATGCCCTGGAGGCCGTAGATGTTCATCAGCGAGGCGTCGGCCCGGCTGACGATCTCGTTGCTCATCGTGTAGACCAGCGTGGGGCAGTTCAGCCCGCCGAAGCGGTACGGCAGGGTGAAGCCCATCAGGTCGGCCTGGCCCAGCCGCCGGATGGCGCCAGCGATGCCGGGAGCGTATGTCACCAGGCCGTTGTCGTTCAGGACGTTGCCGACCTTGTCGGTCTCCTCCGCCGTGGGGGCGATGATCTCCGCCGACAGCTCGCCCAGGTTGGTCAGGATGCGCTCGTAATTGTCCACCGCGTCGGCCACGTCGGCGGGGGCGAAGTCGAACTCCTTGGCGTAGGCGAAATTGTCCTCCACGATGGCCGCCAGACGCGGCACGTCCATGTGATGGAACAGGAAGCCGATGTCCTCGTTGTCCGTGTAGAAGTTTGCCATGGTTGCCTTGTCGCTCGATTACGGGTTAGGACGATGCCTTGGCCGCCTGGGGGGCGTGCTTGATGCGTTCGCCGCCGCGGATGGCCTTGATGAGCATGGGGATGACCTCGTTGAGGTCGCCGACGATGCCGTAATGGGCCACGGAGAAGATGGCCGCCTGCGGGTCGGTGTTGACGGCCAGGATTTTGGCCGACTCCTGCATGCCCGCGCGGTGCTGGACCGCCCCGCTGATGCCGCAGGCGATGTACAGCGCCGGGCGCACCGTCGTGCCGGTCTGGCCGACCTGGTGGTCGTGGTCCACGTAGCCGAGGTCCACCGCCGCGCGGCTGCCGCCGACGGCCGCTCCCAAGCAGTTGGCAAGGTCCCAGACGAGGCGGAAGTTTTCGCGGCTGCCCACGCCCGCCCCACCGGCCACGATGATGCGGGCGGCCTTGAGGTTGACCTTCTTGGCCTGGCGGTGCGTCTCCAGAATTTCCAGCGGCAGTTCCAGGCCGGCCAGGTCCGCCTCGCAGCGGACGACCTGGCCGCGGCGGGCGGGGTCGGCCTTGCTCATCACCATCACGCCCTCGCGGACGGTGGCCATCTGCGGCCAGCGATCGAAGTTGACGATGGTGGCGATGATGTTGCCACCGAAGGCCGGGCGAATCTGGAGCAGCAGGTTGCGGTGCACGTCGCTGGTGCCCGGCGGCGTGTGGTCGCCGATCTGGAGGTCGGTGCAGTCGGCCGTTAGGCCGCACTTGGCGGCGCTGGCCACCGTGGGCGCCAGGTCGCGTCCGATGGCCGTGGCGCCGTAGAGGCATATCTGCGGGCGATGCTGCCGGATCAGCTGGCACATCGCGCGGGCGTATCCGGCGGCCTGGTAGTGAGCCAGGCAGGCGTCCTCGACGACGTACACCTTGTCGGCCCCGTGGGCAACGAGCGTCGCGGCCAGCTCGCCTACGCCGTGGCCGATCAGCACCGCTCCCAGCGGCACGGACAGCGTGTCGGCCAGCTCGCGGCCCTTGCTCAACAACTCCAGCGGCACGTCGCTGAGCTTGCCGGCTTCCTGCTCGGCAAATATCCACACTTCGCCCTTGCGATTTACTTCCGTCATCCTCGTTTCCTCGATGGTTCGTCCGTTATCCGATGGTGTGGTCTTCGATGAGTTCGGCAATAAGTTCCGTGCAGGCCTGCTCGGTAGAAGCGAATTCGCGGTACGCCCCGCCGGTCAGCACCACCGACTGGATGCGGTGAACCTTCGTGGGGCTGCCGTCGCGGCCGCACCAGATCAGGTCCGCCTTCAGTTCGTCCAGGTTCCATTGCTCGATCAGCAGTCCCGCGGCCGACAGGGCCTGGCAGCGTTTCTTGATCTCGGCGGCCTTGGCGGCGTCGGCGGCGGTGGGCATCGCGTCCTCGACGGCCTTGGCGACCTCGGCCGGGCAGAGGGCCTTTTTGTATTTCATCATTCGCCGGGCGGCTGGGGGACGCGGGGTATTGGCCGTGTCCCGCACCGTCAGCAGCACCGGCAGGCGGGAGGCGACCATCTCCCAGCCGTTGCCGACGTTGCGGCGGGCCTTGATCCGCCGCCCGTCCAGCTCCAAAACTTGCTCAACGTAGGTGACCAGGGGAAAGGAAAGCTTCTCGGCCAGTTGCGGGCCAACCTGGGCGGTGTCGCCGTCGATGGCCTGCCGGCCGCACAGGACGATGTCGGGGGCGAGCTTGCGGACCGCGCAGGACAGGATGTAGCTGGTGGCCAGCGTGTCGCTGGCGGCCGCCCGGCGGTCGGTAATCAGGACGACGCGGTCGGCGCCGCGGAACAGCGCCTCGCGCAGCACGGCCGAGGCCATCGGCAGGCCCATCGTGACCACCGTGACCGTCCCGCCGTGCGCGTCGCGGATGGCCAGGGCCTCTTCCAGGGCGTTGAGGTCCTCGGGGTTGAAGATCATCGACAGGGCGGCGCGGTTCACCGTGCCGTCTTCCTTCATCGCCTGGCCGGTGATCCGCTTGGTGTCCGGCACCTGCTTGACGCATACCACGCAGTTGTATCCCACGTTGCTGACTCCTTGTCGCCCGGCCGACTGTCCTGGCCTGCGGCCACCGGCGGGCGGGCAGTAACATACACCCCGGACGGCGAGCGTGCAAACCCAACTGCCGGCCGGAAACAACAACGGTCCGCTTTAGGCTACCCAGCGGACCGCCACCACCTCACGAGCCGGCATGTTAAAAACATCCGCTCCACGCGTCAAGTGCGGGAGTCACGAAAACCAAAAAAGCTCCAGCCGTTTGTATCACCCTATGCCCGGAAGGTTTGCCTCCGCAGAGAACATCCGGCCGCCCGCCCCTAGCGAAAGATACCCAGGAACTTGATCAAGATCAGGACCAGCATGCCAAGCAGGTACAACCGAAGAACAAGCAAGGCTATCTTGACTGTCGGGGTCATCTGGATGCGAGGCATAACACACCTTTGGATCGTGCGAGCGGCCGGGCCGCGCTAAATCCGCGCACGAGTCACCAGACCTTTCATGACGTCGTTGTAATGAATCACGCCCAGCAGATGATCCTTGGCGTCCACCACCGGCAGCATCCGGAAATGGTATTTGGCGAACAGGTGGGCCATATCGTCCTTGACGTTGTTCTCGTCGACGGAGACGACCGGCGCCACCATGATGTCCTTGAGCATCGTGTCATCGGCCGTCAGCATCATCTCCCGCAGGTCCACCACGCCCCGCAGAAAGTTCTCGGCGGGATCGACCACGTAGATGTACGAGACCGCCTCGTGCGCCAACTTCGAGCCGCGCAACTGGGCCAGCGCGTCGGCGACCTTCGTCTCCGGCGGCATCTTCAGGAAATCGCCGGACATCAGAACCGACGCCTTGGTTTCGTGTTCCGACAGGATGGCCAAGGTCTTCTTCGCCTGGTCCTTGGGCAGCAGGGTTATGAGTTCGTTGCGGTCATCCAGCGGCAGCACCGAGAACAGGTCCGCCAGCTGGGCCACCGACATCTCCGACAGAATCGCTTGGGCCCGTTCTTGCTGCAAGTTGGCCACGATCTGGCGCTGGGCCCGCGGCTCGGCCTCCAGAAGGGTCTCGGCGGCCTTCTCGGAGTCCAGGGCGGAAAAGACGGCCTGCTGCTCTTCGCCCGACAATTCCTCCAGGGCGTCGGCCAGGTCCTCGGGGGGAAGCTCCTGAATCTGATTGCGGGTGATGGAGAGGTTCACCTTGTCGCCGGAGACGGCGTCTTCGATGGACAGAGGCTGAACGTATCGCCAGGAGATCAGGCGATCCTTCCCCACGTGCAGCCAGCTCAGCCCCCATTTGCGGAGGAAGCCGTTGAAGGACACGTCCACGTGAACCAGGAGCATCCTCCCCTTGCTCTCCAGCAGGTGCACGTCGTTGACCACTTCGATCCGCCGGCCGTCCATGTCGAGGATAGTTTTCCCCATCAGGTGCTCGTTCAGGAGCAGCCAGCCCGGCTGATCCACGAACGGCGGGTACTGCTCGCCCTGATCCGGCGGCCGCACAAACACGGTACCTTTCTCGACCTTGACGACCCGGTCCCAGGGGATCAGCTCGCTGGGGCGGCCCCAGCCGTGACTGATGTAAATGCCCACGGCCTCGGGATACGGATCGCTCATGCGAAAAACCAGGTCCGTGAGCTTGCCGAGCCGAAAGACCTGGCGGGTTTCGCACACCGGCCGATCCAGGATCTCGGAGAAGAACAGGAGCTGGTAGTCTTTGCCATTCGTAACTGTTTTTACGGCCGTCGAGCTCATGGTTTCACCCATCACTTTCCGCCGAACCACCCGGGAAACAACACGGACACCCCGAAGAGGCTGGAAACCAGGATGACGAAAATCGTGATCGACCAGTTGGCGACGTTCTGCCAGCGGGTGTTAACGTGGTCGCCCATCAGGGGCTTGTCGTTCAGGAGCAGGATCAGGAACACCAGCGCCGCCGGCAGCAGCGTCACCGCGACGACCTGCACGAAGATGGTGATGGTGTTCTGGACCTCCGTGCTGGAGATCAGCGAAATCGCGCCGGCCGACAGGAGCATCAGGACGTAGGCGACGTAGAACCACGGCGCCTCGCGGACGCTCTTGTTCAGGCTGTGCGCCCAGCCGAACACTTCGCCCAGGGCCCAACTGGTCGCCAGGGAGATGCACAAGGCGCCCAGCAATCCGGCGTCGAACAGGCCGACGGCGAACAGCAGCCTGGCCCAGTCTCCCCAGCCGTGCGCCATGACTTTGGGCAGCCGCTCGGCCGTCTGGGCGGCGGATTCGACGACGATCCGGCCGCTGGGGTTGTAGTAGAACACCGCCGCGGTAGTCACGATGATGAAAGCGGCCACCACGCAGGTCAGGAAGGCGCCGGCAAACGTGTCGATCTTGCCGTATTTGACGTCCTTGATGTCCATGCCTTTGTCCACGACCGCCGATTGCTGGAAGAAAATCTGCCACGGCGTGATGGTCGTGCCGATGTTGGCCATGATCAGGGTAATCAGCGCGGCGGGCGTGAAATAGCCGCCGAACTGAAAGTGAGGGCTGTAAAAGCCCTTGGCCACCGTGGACCAGCCTTCCGGGACGTTCCCCATCATCATCGCCCAGACGGCGGCCGGGATGTACACCAGGTTGAACAGGCAGAAGAACAGGGTGATCCTCTCGAACGTCCAATACCGGCCCGTGATGACGATGCTCGTCAGCAAGGCGGTGACGCCCAGGCACGTCAGCCACTCCGGCACGTGGAAAATCCGCATCGCCTGGGTCATGCCGATGTACTCGGTGACCAGCGTCAGCCAGTTGATCAGGACCAGGTCGAAGATGGAGAACCAGCCCCAGAACTTGCCGAAGCCGTCGAAGATGGCCTCGGCGTGGCCTCGCTTGGTCACCGCCCCGAGGCGCACCGTCATCTCCTGGACGTAATACGCCATCGGGACCAGGAGAATGAACGCCCACAGCATGTTGAAGCCGGTCTTGGCGCCGGTCTGGGCATAGGTGGAAATGCCGCCGGCGTCGTTGTCGGCCACCATCGTGATGACGCCCGGCCCAATCACCGCCAGCAGGATAAGCCAGCGGCGTTTGAGCCGGCCCATCTGATGAATGCTTTTGCTGATCCAGTACATACGCTTCGCCTTGCGGCGGCCGGTCGACCTTGGAGTGCTTCCTTCAGTCTATGGAGTAGGCTTCGTCCATGCGGCAAGGGTTGCTGAAGAAAAACCACGTCTTAAATCGTGGATAGTATCGGTGGGTTCTCCGGCACGCCACGCGGATTCCGGGACGGATAAAGATTTTTTTCACCGGCCGCGAGGCTCCGCGGTTCACCGCCGCGGGGCAAGACCCCGCCGCCGCCCTAGAATGTCACGAAGGCAGCATTTGACGTTCCCTTTTGGCGTTAAGCTCAGTACCTTAATGACGGCTGGCAACCTATCGATCTTTCCGCCGGAGCCGCTGACGGCCCCGGGCGTTGAGGAAACAAGGAAAGGCTCTTATGACACAAGCACCCAAGCCGCCACCCGACCTGAAAGCCATCGAGCAGCTCTCCTTCGCCAAGGCTAAGATGCTCGGCGAGCTGCACAAGATCATCATCGGGCAGGACGCCGTCGTGGCCCTGCTGCTGGAGGCGATACTGTCCCGGGGGCATTGCCTGCTGGTGGGCGTGCCGGGCTTGGCCAAGACGCTGATGATTTCCTCCCTGGCGGCCGTGCTGAAGCTGAAGTTCAACCGCATCCAGTTCACGCCCGACCTCATGCCGGCGGACATCACCGGCACCGACATCATCGAGGAGGACCTCACCACCGGCCGGCGGGCTTTCCGGTTCGTCAAGGGACCGATCTTCGCCAACGTCATCCTGGCGGACGAAATCAACCGCACGCCGCCCAAGACCCAGGCCGCCCTGCTCCAGGCCATGCAGGAATACCACGTCACCACCGGCGGCAATACCTACCCGCTGGACCTGCCGTTCTTCGTCCTGGCCACGCAGAACCCCATCGAGCAGGAAGGCACCTATCCCCTGCCGGAGGCGCAGCTGGACCGCTTCATGTTCATGGTCCACGTGGACTACCCCAGCCGCGAGGAGGAACGGGCGATCGTCAAGACCACCACCACGGACATCAAGGCCGAGCTTCAGGCGGTGCTCAGCGGCCCGGACCTCCTGGCCCTTCAGCAGGTCATCCGCCGAATGCCCGTCTCCCAGCACGTGGTGGACTACGCCGTGAACCTCACCCGCGCCAGCCGGCCGACCGACCCGACGGCCCCGCCCTTCGTGAAGAATTACCTCACCTGGGGCGCCGGACCCCGCGCGGCCCAATATCTGGTCCTGGCCGGCAAAAGCCGGGCGCTGCTGGCGGGCCGGTTCAACGTCTCCTGCGACGACATCCGCGCCTCGGCCCATCCCGTCATGCGGCACCGCCTGTTCACCAACTTCAACGCCGACGCCGAGGGCATCAGCACCGACCGCCTCGTCGACATGCTGCTGAAGAACGTCCCCGAGCCGTCGGCGGAAGATTACAAGGGCGCCCCGGCCACTCTGTAGCATTCTCGCCCGCCGGACACTATTCTGATGCGTCCATAAACTGACCGAACACTGAGGACCGCCCGCCCATGTACCGCGTGATCATCCTGCTCGTGCTGCTGTCCAGCCCGCTGGCCGCTCAGACCCACGCCGTCAGGCGAAGCCAAACCGCACCGAGTGCCATGCAGGGCCCCGCCGACGTCCTGCGGAAACTCCTGACCGATCCCGCCACCGCCGACACCTCCGTGGCCGCCCTGACCTCCACCGGCGACCCGGAGCTGCTGCCGCTTTTTGCAGCCATGGCCGCCAAGGGCGATCTCGCCCGGCGTTCTCTGGCCGTCTCAGCCGCCGCCAAACTGGGCGAGGGCGACCCCTCCACGGCCATCCAGACCGGCGCGGCGGACATCCTCTACGACCGCGTCTGCAACGACGTCTCCGCCGACGTTCGCGCCGAGGCCCTCGGCCAGCTTATCGCGCTGAAGGGCATTTCGGACGACCGCCTGGCGGAATTGCTCAAGTCCGACGATCAGAACCTTCAATGCCTGGCCGCCCGCGCGATGATCCGCCACGGCAAGGAAGGACCGCCCGTCGAAACGCTGAAGAACCTGACCGGCTCGGCCGCCGTCGCCGTAGCCTCCCTGGCGCGGGTCACGCTGCTGGGAAAAGGCGACGCCTCGCAACTGGCCCCGCTTTCGGCGGTCCTGACCGACCCGGCTACGCCGGAACCACTTGTGATATTGCTGCTCCAGCAGATCATTGAGGAAAAGGTCGCCGCCGCCGGCCCGGTGGCCGCGAAGATCGCCGCCGGCGCCGAGTCGGTGCCCTTGAAGGTCCGGGCCTACCACGCCGCGGCCGCCGTCAGCGCCAAAGGCCCGGCCCTGCTGGCCGAGGCCATCGCTAAAAGCAATCACACACTCGTGCGGGCGCAGCTCCTGCAAATCCTGGCCGACATGCCCGACGCGCGGCCGGCGCTGGAGAAAATCGCTCGCGGCGACGACGCCGTCGCCAAGCTCGCCAAGTTGGAATTGTTCCGCACCGCCGGCGATGCCGAGGGCCCCGCCGGCAGCGATGCGGCTGCCAAGGCCGCGTGCGACGCCGTCGCCTCCGGCCACGCGATGGTCATCGATTACGTCCTGGGCCGCGCCCGCCAGGACATTACCCGTTCGACTGAGCTCACGGACAAAGTCGCTAAGCCCGCCTCGTCCGCTTTCTATGCGCCGGCGCTGATTGCGGTGCTGAACTCCGTTCAGGTCAGTTCACCCATCATGTTGCCGGAGCACACGCAGGCCGCCCAGGCCGCCGAACTGCTCGGCGAGCTTGCCACGCCCCAGGCCGCCCAGACCGTCACAGCCATCTTGAACGGCCACTACAACGCTTTGGCCCGCGCCGTGGCCGCCGGATTGCTGCGATGCAAGAACAAGGCCGTGTGCGACTGGATGGCCCCCCTGCTGGCCAGCCCCTATGACGAACTCGCCACCGACGCCGCCCTGACCCTCGGCCAGCACGGCGACGGGCGCGCGGCGGCCGAGCTGCAAGACATCCTGGCCCACTCCCGCCGCTATCCGCCCGAGATGACCGCCCTGGCGGCCTGGGACCTGGTCAAGCTGTCCGGCCAGACCAAGCCCACGGTGGCCGCCCTGTGCGAGACGATCAAGTAGGCTTACAGGCGGTATCGCAGCGGGTCGCTGGCGCCGGCGGCGGCAAAGCCGGCCAAGCGGAGGCAGCAACTGTCGCACCGCCCGCAGGCCAGGCCCTCGCCGTCCGGATCGTAGCAACTGTGCGTCAGCGAGTAGTCCACGCCCAGCGATAAGCCCCGCGAGATGATCTGGGCCTTGGTCATGTGGATCAGCGGGGCATGAACGGTGTAGCGGCCCCGCTTTTCCACCGCCGCGGCCGTGGCCAGATTGGCCAGGTTCTGAAAGGCCGCGATAAACTCCGGCCGGCAATCAGGATAGCCGCTGTAGTCAATCGCGTTGACACCAATAAAGATGTCATAGGCCCCGACGACCTCCGCATACGCCAGGGCCACGCTCAGGAAAATGGTGTTCCGCGCCGGCACGTAGGTCGGCGGGATGCCGGCCTGGGGGGGGCGATCCTTGGGCACGTCGATGCGGTCGGTCAGGGCGCTGTGGCCGAAGCCGCCGGCCGCGGTGAGGTCCAGGCGGACCACGCAATGGCTGGCCGCCCCCAAAGCCTTGGCCACGGCCGCAGCGGCCAGAAGCTCCCGCTTGTGCCGCTGGCCGTAATCAAAGGTCAGGGCATGGCAGGCGAAACCCTCCTGCCGCGCGATCGCCAGCGTCGTGGTGCTGTCCAGCCCGCCGGACAGCAGCACCACGGCCGTTTTGGCATTCGTATCCGCCACGGCTCGACGTTACACCTGTTGGCCTTTTCGTTCAATGTCTGTATCCTGTAGGACGCTGGTTTCCGCCGGAGAAAATAACCCGTGGCCAAGATTGACACATTCGCCAATCCCCACCCGCGCCGCGACTATCTCATCCGGCACGTGGCGCCGGAGTTCACCAGCCTGTGCCCCAAGACCGGCCAGCCGGACTTCGGCACTATCGAGATCGAGTACGTCCCCGACCGCCTGTGCGTAGAGCTCAAGAGCGTGAAACTCTATCTCCAGGGCTACCGCCAGCGCGGCGTGTTCTACGAGGACGTGATCAATCGCATCCTGGACGACCTGGTCGCGGCCTGCCGGCCACGGCGCATGACCGTCACCGGACGGTTCAACTCGCGCGGCGGCATGCACTCGGTGGTCACCGCCGGTTACGAAAAGCCCGCCGCACGCAGGAGACGCACGTGACCTTCTTCGCCCGCCGCCCACTGCCGCAGTCCATCCGCGCGGTGATGGTGGGACTGGTCTGGGCGTCGGCGTTTTTCGTGCTGGGCTATGCCTCGCTGACACTGGGCCACGACCCGCGGATTTCCACCATCGTGCTGGCGGCGGCGATCATTCCCTTCGGCGCCACGGCCGCCAGCGTGCCTCACGGCCTGCTGCGGGGGTTGGGGCTTGGCGTGGCCGATGGCGTTGGAATGGCCTGGGGCATGTTGCTGAGCAAGGGCAAGATCGCCCCGCCGGATCAGATGGACCGCCTGGTGCTGACGTGGTTCCTGGCGGCGGCGTTCCTGGCCACGGCCGTCGCGTCGCTGTTCGCCATCTTCGCCCAGCGCCGCCGACGCATGACTTATTAAGATGAGCACGACGAACGGGCGACGGCCTTCCCCTGCGTTCTACTTTTCCTCCGCGGTACCAGGCTCCTTGGCCTTGGCGGGCGACGAGTCCTCGCCGGCCGGCGGCACGGCGCTGTCGTCCTCGGCCACCACGCGGGCCACGGCCACCAGCTTGTCGCCTTCCTTCAAGGAAATCAGACGGACGCCCTGGGTGGCCCGGCCGATGGTCCGCAGATCCCCGGCGCCGGTCCGCACGATCATGCCGTGCAGCGTGATGAGCATCAGCTCGTCGGCGTCGCGGAGGGACTTCAGCGCGATCACCTTGCCGTTGCGCTCGGTGGTCTTGATGTTGATGATGCCGACCCCGCCGCGGCTCTGGAGGCGATATTCCTCGAAGCTGGTCCGCTTGCCGTAGCCCTTTTCGCAGGCCGTCAGCAGCGTGGCCATGGGGTCTACGATGATCATGTCCACGACCTCGTCGCCGTCGCGCAGGTGGATGCCCCGCACGCCCGCGGCCGTCCGGCCCATCGCGCGGACGTCGGTCTCCTGGAAGCGGATGGATTGGCCGTTGGCCGTGCCCAGGACGATTTCGTCGCTGCCGCGGGTGATGGCCACGCCGATGACCACGTCGCCTTCATCCAGGCCGGTGGCCACGATGCCGCCGCGCCGCGGATTGGCGTAGGCCGACAGCGGCGTCTTTTTAATCTGGCCCTTGCGCGTCGCCGTCACCAGGAAGCGGTCGTCGAATTCCCGCACGGCCACGACGGCGCAGATTTTCTCCTTGCCGTCCATCTGGAGCAGGTTGATGATCGCCCGCCCCTTGGACTGCCGCGCCATGGAGGGCACGTCGTACACCTTCAGCCAGTGCATCCGCCCGTTGTCCAGGAACACCAGCATGTAGTCGTGCGTGGAGGCGATGAACAGCTCCTCGACGAAGTCGCCTTCCTTGGCCTCGCCGCCGATGATGCCCTGGCCGCCACGGCTCTGGCGGCGGTAGGTGGTCAGCGGCGTGCGCTTGATGTAGCCGGCGTGTGTGAGCGTGACGACCACGTCCTCGTTGGCGATGAGGTCCTCGATGTTGAAGTCCTCGGCGTCGGCGACGATCTCGGTGCGCCGCGTATCGCCGTACCTGTCCTTCATATCCTTCAGGTCGCGGCGGATGATGTCCAGCAGCTTGGCTTCCTCGCGGAGGATGGTCTCGTAGCCCTCGATTTCCTCGGTGACCTTGCGGTAGTCGTCGGCGAGCTTTTCCACCTCCAGGCCGGTGAGGCGCTGGAGTTGCATCTGGAGGATCGCGTCGGCCTGGACGCCGGTGAGCGTCTGATCGGCGTGGCTGACGCGCTTCACGAAGGCCGCCGGCAGCAGCTTTCGCACGGCCGCGGCCTCGATGAGGCGGAGTTTGCGGGCCATGAGGCGCTGCTTGGCGGTGGGCACGTCGGGGGATTTCTTGATGACCGCGATGATGCCGTCGATGTCGGCCACGGCCAGGATCAGGCCTTCCAGGATGTGGGCCCGCTGGCGGGCGCGGCGGAGCAGGAAGCTCGTCCGGCGGCGGATGACCTCCTTGCGGTGGTCCAGGAAGCCGACCGCCATCTCCTTGAGGCTCATCGTCCGCGGCGCGCGGTTCACCAGGGCGATGTGAATCATGCTGAAGGTGGACTGAAGCGGCGTGTACTCGTAGAGCTGGTTGACGACCACCTCGGGCATGGCGCCTTTTTTGAGCTCCAGCACGATCCGCATGCCGGTGCGGTCGCTGTGGTCCTGAACGTCCTGGATGTCGGGAATTCGGCCGTCTTGCACGACCTCGGCGACCCGCTCGATGATGGTGCTCTTGAGCACCTGGTAGGGAATTTCGGTGATGACGATCTGCGCCTTGCCGCCGCGGGTGGTCTCGGCGTGCATGCGGGCGCGGACGATGATCCGCCCGCGGCCGGTACGGTAGCCGTCCAGAATGCCGCGGCGCCCGCAGATCAGCCCGCCGGTGGGGAAGTCCGGGCCTTTGACGTGCGCCATCAGCTCCTCGACGGAAGCCTGGGGCTTGTCCAGCAGGCACACCAGCGCGTCGCAGACCTCGGAAATGTTGTGCGGCGCGATGCTGGTGGCCATGCCCACGGCGATGCCCTGGCTGCCGTTGACCAGCAGGTTGGGGAACTTGCCGGGCAGGACGACCGGTTCGGTCAGCCGGTCGTCGTAGTTCGGCTGCATGTCCACCGTGTCCAGGGCCAGGTCTTCCATCATCTCCGCGGCCACGGCCGTCATGCGGGCCTCGGTGTATCGCATGGCCGCGGGAGGGTCGCCGTCGATCGACCCGAAGTTGCCCTGCGGATCGACCAGCGGATAGCGCATGTTCCAGTCCTGGCCCAGGCGGACCAGCGTGGGGTACACCACCGTCTCGCCGTGCGGATGGTAGTTGCCGCTGGTGTCGCCGGCGATCTTGGCGCATTTGACGTGCTTGGTGCGCGGGCCCAGGTGCAGGTCATTCATGGCCACCAGGACGCGGCGCTGGCTGGGCTTCAGACCGTCGCGCACGTCGGGCAGCGCGCGGTCCATGATCGTGCTCATCGCGTAGGTGAGGTAGCTGTCGCGCAGCTCCTCTTCGATGGCCTGGTCTTCCACGTGCTCGGTGGCCAGAACGACGTTGATGGGAACGTCGGCCTCCGCGACCCTTTTCTCACCCTTCTCGCTCTTCTCGCCCTTCTCGACTTCCTTGGCCTCCTCGGCTTCCTTAGCGGCCTTAGCTGCAGGCTCCGTCGAACGAGCTTCGGCCGCGTCGGAACGGGCGGCCTTTCCCCGCGGTGAGTCGGCCTTTTTTTTCTTTTCTGCTGCCACGGTCAGGCTCCGTTAAAGTCAATCCATCGAACGCCGGATTTCAAGCTCGGCTGTTGCAAAGCCAGGGAAGTGAAAGAAGGCCTCCTGCCTTCCCTTCGCATCCCTGCATGGGAGGCATTATCACAGATTCCCCCCGGAATTTGTAGCGTAAAAACGCCCTCGCAAGCCTGTCCCTCATCTTCCCCGCCGTGCGGCAGGCTGCGGCCGGTACAACCCCTAGGGAAACCGCCACAAGACCGGCATCAGGTGATAGCCATGCAACATCTCGATCAATTCCGCCGCCGGCGGTATCAGCAGAACCATCGCGGCGTCCAAGGTCACGCGTTTGATCGCCTTGGTGGAGACGGAAATTTCCTCGCGGCTGTGGTAATTCTTCCAAGATGGCAGGAAGGCTGGGACGGTGCGGCGGTATTCGTCATACTCCGCCCCGAACAGGTCCCGCAGATGCCGTTCTTCGGCCCGCCCGACGAGCACGTGGACCGGGATATACACCAGGATGGTGAACAGGGTCATCAGGGGATTCGTCAGGCACAGCCCGGCGCCCAGGACGATGATAAAGGTGCCCAGATAGAGCGGATTGCGGCACAACGAATACGGCCCGTCGGTCAGCAGCACCTTGGACTTGCGGCTTCCGACGTACAGGGTCGCCCAAATCCGCAGACCCAGTCCCGCCATCAGAAACAAGTATCCCAAGATCTCAAAGGCCTCGGCGATGCTATCCGTGATCACGTTTGCCGGCCAGGAGGGCTCCACGAACAAAAAGAGGGCTATCAGGGGAATGAATACGGCCCGCAGCAGCGCTATCCGCACTTTACGGAACGTCATGTTTGGCCTTCCACAAATCGCCGGGGGTTGCCGACGGCCGCTCTAACGCTCGGGCGGATCGAGGCCATCGGCCAGACCGCCTCAGGCCTTGGAACCTTTTCTCACCAGCCGGCGGATCGCGTAGGTTCTGGCGCCGGTGGCCTCAAAATAAATCCGCATCAGCAGTTCGCCGATCAAACCCGTCGCCAAAAACATCGCCGCCATGGCCAGCAGCATGAATCCCAGCGCCATCAGCGGGCCGTGGATGCGCATGATGCTGAAGCCGGGGTCCGCCAGCTTTCGCACGCCCAGGTAACCCAGGATGCCGCCGCCGACCAACATGCTCAGCAGGCACCACTTGCCGAAAAAGTGCAGCGGCCGGGTGAGGTAGCCGCTGATGAACCGCACGGTCAGCAGGTCCAGCGCCACGCGGAACGTCCTTCCCAAGCCGTAGTTGCTCTTGCCGGACCGGCGGCGGACGTTCTTGATCGGCACTTCGCAGATCCGCGCCCCCAGCCTCGCGCAGATGGCCGGGACGTAGCGGTGCATGTCGCCGTAGAGCCGGACGTTCTGGAGCACCGCGCGGCGGTAGGCCTTGAACGTCGTGCCGAAGTCATGCAGCGACACGCCGGAGACCTTGGCCAGCAGGATGTTGGCCAGACGCGAGGGAATGCGGCGAAACAGCAGGTCGTCGCCGCGCCGCACGCGCCAGCCGCTGGCAATGTCGTAGCCTTCGTCGATCTTGCGGATAAACAGCGGAATCTCGTAGGGGTCGTGCTGGAGGTCCCCGTCCATGGCGATGATGACCTCGCCACGGGCCTGGTCGAAGCCCGCCTGGAGCGCGGTGGCCTGGCCGAAGTTCCGCCGTAAATCCACGAACACCACGTGCTCGTCGGACCGGGCGACGTCTTCCAGTACCTCGCCGGTGCGGTCGCCGCTGCCGTCGTTGACCAGGACCACCTCGTACGGCCGCCCCACGTGCCGCATGACGCGGGTGATGCGGTCGTAGAGCTTGCGCGCGATGTCCTGCTCGTTGTAGAACGGCACGACGACGCTGTACGCAGGCGTCCCAGCAGCCGAATCCGGTTTAGAGCTGTCCATAGTGCACCCGCGTGATGCCTTCTCGCTCGAACGCCTCGCGGACGGCCGGGTCGCACAGGGCGTCCAGTTCCGTCTGCCGGCTGGCCGTCAGGCGCGTCGCGTAGGCCGGCGAGGCGTCGGCCAATCCCGGGTGCGTCATAATTTCCGTGACGCCCGGGCCGACCACCTCCGCCGCCCGCAGCAGCCAGGCGCGGTCGATCCGGCCGACGTGCGCGACGCCCAGTGTGCCGATCGTCGCCCTCAGGTCGCTTCCCTTGCGGGCGTTGACCGCGGCAAAGCCGTTGAGCACGCGGCTGATGATCCGACGTTTAAACGACGACGACGGCCAGCCGCCGCCCGCTAAGCATTCGCCGTACCAACGAACAAAGCGTATATGATACCGTCGCGCCAGTTCCGCAACCCGTCGAAAAAGCGGAGGAAACGCGTGAGCGTGCTTGTGGCTGTCCAGGTGGGTGGGCACGATGCCGTGATCCAGCACCCAGCGAATCTGGGCCTCGCACTCGGCCGCGGCGGCCCCCAGCAGCCACGGCCGAACGCCGCAGGCCGGCAGGAAGCCGCCGTGCATCTGCCCGTCGGCCCCCGCCAGTGCTTGCCCCTGCGGCGACAGCGGCGGCCCCTGGGAAAGGTTCAGGTGCACACCCACGCCCAGCCGCTCGGCCTGGCGCGCCGAGGCCGCGGCCTGGGCGGCGGCGGGCATGTTGGCCATCAGGGTCGTGGACGTCACCAGGCCCTGGCGGTGCGCGCGCAAAATGCCCTCGTTGACCTGCGGCGAAAAGCCGAAGTCATCGGCATTGACAATCGCATATTTGCCCTGGGGTGAAAGTGGCATTACGTCGGGATTATAATGCCGCCTGTGGCCTGGATGACAGCCCGGCCGACCATGAAAGGATAAACCTCCATGCGCGCATCCTTACTATTAGCCCTGGCCGCCGTCGTGTTCTTCTCCAGCAGCGCCGCCCCGGCCCAGCCGCCGGCGCCGGCTCAGGAGCCCAACGTCCAGGCGCTCCAGGCGCAGATCAAGCAGCAGGAGCTGACGATCAGCCGCCTGGAGGCACGGGTCGGCGTGCCGTCCGGCCTGCTGGCCTGGGGGTGGTTCCTGGTCGGCATGATCGGCGAGGGCGTGTTCTTCATGCGGTTTGTCGTCCAGTGGTGGGCCAGCGAGCGCAAAAAACGCACCGTGGTGCCGATGGCCTTCTGGCACCTGTCGCTGATCGGCACGGGGCTGGTGCTGGCCTACGCCCTATTCGTGCAGAACCTGGTATTCATCCTGGCGTACAGCCTCAACGTCTTCCTGTACGTCCGCAATCTGGTCATCGCGCGACGCACCCCGGCCGCCGTGCACAGCGACGACTGACCGGCGGGCCTCCTTGCGGGGGTCCGCGGTGGCCATTAGAATCGCTCGTGCAGCGACGGAGAGGTGCCAGAGCGGCTGAATGGGCCGGTTTCGAAAACCGGTGTGCGGGCAACCGTACCGTGGGTTCGAATCCCACCCTCTCCGTGAAAAACGCCCCCGCATGGGGGCGTTTTTCACGGAGCAGGAAAGCAAAAAAGAAAGTAGAGAGTAGATAAGAGGACAGCACCTGGACATAAAACCCCGTCAAAAATAGCGGCAAGATGCTCTCCTGCGATCTACTGGCCCTGAGCGAGCGAAGCGAGTCGAAGGGCTGTTCTACTTTCTACTGCTCAACGTTTCCGGAAGGTCCGCTCGATGTTATTCACCACAAAAGGAGGATTTTCTCGCCTTCATCGCGGATAATATGGAGGCCTAAGCATTCCGAGCGTGCGAACTTACTTTTTGCCGCATCCAGGTACGGACAAACAGACAAGGGACACGACCATGGACAGCAAGCGTCGATGGTGGTGGACGGCGGCCCTGGCGGCCACGCTGGTTGCCGTTTCCGGATCCCTCGTGCAGTGCCACAAGGGGCCGCCAGCCCCCGGAACCGGCCCCAGTCAGATGACCGGCCCGGTGCGTCCGGCGGCCGTGGCGGGACTGTTCTACCCCGCCGATCCCAACACGCTCTCAAACCTCATCGACGGATTCCTGGCCCGGGCCAATCCGCCGCCGGTTGGCCACGTTCGCGCGCTGATCTGCCCGCACGCGGGGTATGAATTTTCGGGCCCCGTGGCCGCGTTTTCGTACAAGCTCCTGGCCGGGCGCGACGACATTCGCACCGTCATTGTCATCGGCCCCACCCACTACGCCGAGATGATGGGAGCGTACGTCACCCCGGCGGGCGCCTACGTCACGCCGCTGGGGACCGTGCCCATCTCGCCCAAGGCCAAGGCGCTCGCCAAGGCCAAGCCTTTCGTCGCCGGGCAGACGTATCGCGTCTATCGCCCGGAGTGGTGGCGGCAATCACCGCAGACGCCGCCGGCCTTCGGGCAGGATACCCCCGAGACGTGGGAGCATTCCGTCGAGAACCAGATTCCCTTCCTCCAGAAGGTGCTGAAAAACTTCCAGCTCGTGCCGATCACCGTCGGCCAGACCGACCCGGCGGAATTGGCGGACGCCATCAACGCCCAGCTTGACGACAACACCCTGATCGTCGTCAGCACCGACCTGAGCCACTTTTACCCCTACGAGCAGGCCAAAGTCCTGGACGGCCGCTTCATCAAGGCCGTCTACGACCTGGACATCGACCGGGCGGAGAATCAGGAGGCCTGCGGCAAGGTGGGCGTCCTGGCCCTGATGCACCTGGCCAAGCGAAAGGGCTGGCAGCCTCAACTGCTGGATTATCGCAACAGCGGCGACACGTCCGGGGACAAAAGTCGAGTGGTCGGCTACGCGGCGATTGCGTTCTGTTCCCAGGCTGCAACCACGGAGAAAACGGAGAAATCACAAGTGACTGACATGAATCTGCCGAACCCGGAGCGAAAGTTCCTGCTGGACCTTGCCCGCAAGACCATCAAGCAAGTCGCGGCCACCGGCACGCTGCCGCCGGCCAGCCCGGCGGGCCTCTCGCCGAGGCTGACCGAGCCGAAAGGCTGCTTCGTCACGCTGACCGAGGGCGGCCAGCTCCGCGGCTGCATCGGGCACATCTTCCCGCAGGAGCCGCTTTACCAGGCCGTCATGGACTGCGCCCGCAGCGCCGCCCTGGAGGATCCACGCTTTGCGCCCGTGCGGGCCGGCGAGGTGGACAAGCTCCAAATCGAGATCAGCGTCCTGACCGTCCCGCAACCGCTGGCCTTCAGCTCCTGGCAGGACCTGCTCAGCAAGCTCCAGCCGAACCGCGACGGCGTGGTCCTGAAGATCGGCCCGTACATGGCCACCTATCTGCCGCAGGTCTGGGAGCAGATTCCCGACAAGGAAGAATTCATGACCAGCCTGGCTGAAAAGGCCGGCTGCCGCGGCGACGCCTGGAAGACCCCCGGGGCCGAGGTGCGCATCTACCACGTCGAGGCCTTCAAGGAAGGGGAACCCTAAGCCCATGGCCGAGGGGCAGACAGCTTCGGCGGCGCCGCATCGTTACGATCGGCTCGTCGTGCTGACCATCGGCGGCCTGGGCGTCTCGGCCATCCTCACGCAACTGGTGCTCCTGCGCGAGATGCTTTCGGCCTTCTGCGGCAACGAGATGGTCCTGGGCATCATCCTGGGCAACTGGCTGCTGGCGACGGGGCTGGGCAGCTTCCTGGGCCGCACGGCCGGCAAGCTGAAAAACCCCCTGGCCCTGCTGATCGTCGCAGGGGTGCTCATCGCGGTCCTGCCGCCGGCGGAAGTAGCGGCCCTGCGAATTTTTCGGGACCAGGTGTTCACCCGAGGGGCGATGATCGGGGCCGTCCAGACCGCCGCCGCCAGCTTCCTGTTGCTGCTGCCCTACTGCCTGGTGTCGGGGTATCTGCTGACGCTGGCGTGCTCGGTGCTGTTCGGCAGCAGCGAACGAGCCATCGGGCGGGTTTACCTGGCGGACAGCATCGGCGGTATCGCCGGCGGCGTGCTGTTTAGCTTCGTGCTGGTGCAGCGGCTGGACCACTTCACCGTGCTCTACCTCCCCGCCGCGATCCTCCTGCCCCTGGCGTGCCTGACGGCGTGGCGTCTCCGGCGGTGGTCATTGCTAGGCGTGGCCCTGGCGGCCTCGGCGGGCCTGATCGCGGTAATCGTGGGGACGAACCTGGAGAACTTGACCACACGCCTGCAATATCCGTTTCAGAAGATTCTCTTCAGCGGCAACTCGCCCTACGGCCGGCTGGTCGTTACCGAATCCGCCGGCCAGGTGAACTTTATCGAGAACGGCCTGCCGGCCGTCTCCAGCGGTGATGTCCAGCAGGTCGAGGAGACGGTCCACTACGCCATGGCCCAGCGGCCGGGGGCCAAGCAGGTGTTGCTCATCGGCGGCGGCGTGTCGGGCACGGCCAGGGAGATCCTCAAGTACGGCGTGCGGGACGTGACCTACGTGGAGTTGGACCCGCGGGTGATTGAGCTGGGCCGGCGGTTCCTGCCCGCCAGCCTGTACGACCCGCGCATACACGTCGTCAACACCGACGGGCGGCAATTCCTCCGCCGGACCGATCCCGCCGCGCCGCAGTTCGACGTGGCCATCCTGGACACACCCGAACCGGCCACGGCGCAGGTCAATCGCTTCTACACGGCCGAGTTCTTCGCCCAGCTCAAGCGGCGGCTCGCTCCAGGCGGCGTGGTGTCGCTGGCTATCGGGCAATTCGACGGCCACGTCGGTCCCGAACTGGCGCGGATGCTGGCCTCGGCCCGCCGCACGCTGGAAACGTCCTTCGCCCACGTGCTGCTCATCCCCGGCGGGCGCGTGTTCCTGCTGGCCAGCGACGGCCCGCTGTACGCCGACGTGGCGGCCCGCATCGAGGCCGCCGGCGTGGTGCCCAAGCTGGTCCAACGCCATTATCTGGACGCCATGCTCACGCCGGACCGCCTGGCCGCGGTCCAGGTCGCCTCTGCCCAGCCGGCGGACGTGAACAAGGACTTCCGCCCCATCCTCTATTATTACCACCTGCTGTACTGGACCAGTCAGTTCGCCACCGCCTGGTCGATACCCCTGGCGGTGGGCGCCATCGTGCTGGTCATCTACCTGGCCGGGATGCGCGCGGTGCCGTTTGCGATTTTGACGTCCGGTTTTTCGGCCTCAGCGATGGAGATCGTGCTGCTGCTGGGCTTCCAGGCGCTGTGCGGGTCGGTGTACTACCAGCTCGGCGTGATCGTCACGGCCTTCATGGCCGGCCTGGCGATCGGGGCGGGCATTGCCAACCGCCTGACGGTCTGCGCTCCACGAGTGAGCCTGGCGGTTTTGAGCGCGGCGATTGCCATACTTGCCGGCGTCATTCCGTTTATACTTAGTATGCTAAAAGTACTGGCCGGCTGGACCGGCCCGGTCCTCATCATCCAGGCAGCCGTCGCCGTCACGGCGGCGGTGTTGGCGGGATTGGTGGGCGCCCAGTTCTGCCTGGCCGGGCGGGCCGGTGCCGCCGGCGGGACGCTGACCGCCTCGCGGCTGTACACGGCCGACCTGGTCGGGGCGTGCGTGGGCGCGCTGCTGGCCTCGGCGGTGCTGATTCCGCTGGGAGGCCTGGCGGCTACGTGCCTGCTGGCCGCCGGCCTGAACGTTGCCGCCGCGGTGGCGGTCGGAAGGTCCAAGACCTAAAAAAACCTAAAAAGGCCTAAACAGGAGATCGGCCCTATGCCACGATTCTCCGTGATGATGATCAAGCTGGTGCGATTCTCGGGCTGGCTGGCGCTGGTGGTGCTGGCGGTGCAGTTCGGCACGGTGGCGGTGTTCGTCGGATGGGCGCCGGCGGCCTGGATGAACAACGCCATGGCCATCCACACGCACATGGCCCTGCCCATTTTTGTGGTCCTGCTGCTGCACGTCAGCCCGGCGACGTACTTGGCTATACGACGATGGACTCAGAAACGCATACACCCCCAGACGTAGCGCCGTCCCCCGACGCCGCTGCCGCGACGCCCTCGACCGGCCTGACGCGCCGGGCGGTGTTGAAGTACGGCCTGGCGGCTGCGGCGGCCGCGGGCGGAGGCGGGGCCATTCTGTGGCACCTGCTCCGCGGCGTGGCCCATCAGCCGGCCGAGACGGGCGTGTTCACCGCCGACGGGCCCGACGAGAAGCTGTGGCAACTGTGGACCCAGCGCGGCTGGGTGAAGGAGGCCAGCCACTACGTCAAGGTCGGCCGAAACGTCATGTGCCAGCTCTGCCCCAACTGCTGCATCCTGGCCCCGGGCGACCGCAGCCACTGCCGCAACAAGGTCAACCGCGGCGGCGTGCTCTACACGATGGCCTACGCCAACCCCTGCGCCGTCAACGTCGATCCGGTGGAGAAAAAGCCCCTGTTCCATTTCCTGCCCGGCAGCCGCACGCTCTCGCTGGCGACCAGCGGCTGCGTGTTCCGCTGCCTCAACTGCCAGAACTGGGACATCTCCCAGCGCAAGCCCGAGGAGACCAAGGACGCCCGCGGCCCGGAGCTTCGCCTCCAGCCGGTCGTCTCGTCGCTGCGGCCTCAGGATATCGAGCGGCTAAGCCTGTTCCCCGCCGACGCCGCCGCGATGGCCCAGGCCTTAGGGTGCCCCTCGATCTCCTACACCTACTCGGAGCCGATCGCCTACTTCGAGTACGCCCGCGACACCGCCCAGGCCGCCCGCGCCAAGGGCGTCAAAAACATCCTGGTCACCTGCGGCTCGTTCGAGCAGGCCTCCCTGCGCGACATCGGCCAGTACGTCGACGCCGCCCATGTGGACCTCAAGGGCTTCGACGAGGAGGTGTACCGCAAGCTCAACTCCGGCCGGCTCCAGCCCGTCCTGAACACGCTCCGGACGATGCGCGAGCTGGGCCTGTGGGTGGAGGTGGTGAACCTCGTGGTGCCGACCTACACGGACAAGCAGGAGGTCATTCGCCGCATGTGCGGCTGGCTGGCCGACAATCTCGGCCCCGATTGCCCATTGCATTTCTCGCGCTTCATGCCCATGCACAAGCTCACCTACCTGCCGCCGACGCCGCTGGAGACGCTCCTGGAGGCCCGCCAGCAGGCCTTGGCCGCGGGGTTGCACTACGTTTACGTCGGCAACGTGCCGGGCACGCCGGACGTGGAGAACACCTTCTGCCCCAACTGCCATAAGGTAGTCGTCGAGCGAGACGCCTACGCGGTCCTGGGCGTCTCCATCGAGGCCGGCCGGTGCAAGTTCTGCCACACGATCATCCCCGGCGTGTGGACGTAAAAAGACGCGAGAAAAAATATGGACAGCATCACCCATGCCCTCCTCGGCGCCACGATCGCCCAACTGGGTCCGCGGCAGCGGATCGGACGGGAAGCCGGCTGGGTGATGGCCGGGGCAGCCATGCTGCCCGACCTGGACATGCTGGTGGCGCCGCTGCTGTCGTGGACGGGCGCCGAGGTGGACGAGCTGAGCCGGATGACCATCCACCGCGGGATCAGCCACTCGCTGCTGGCCGTGCCGGTTCTGGCCCTGCCGGTGGCGCTGCTGTGGTGGTGGGCCCGGCGGCGAGGAGGAGCAAAACAGACAAACTCGGGCAATGCCAGTCGGCCCTTGGCGCTGCTGTACCTCAGCACATTCCTAGCCGTGCTGTCCCACCCGCTGCTGGATTGGTGCACCATCTACGGCACGCAGTTACTGGACCCCCTGAGCCACGCCCGCTTCTCGCTGGACGCCGTCTCGATCGTCGACATCTTCTTCACGCCGCTGCTGATCGTCACCCTCCTGGCCTGCTATCTGGTCCGCAAGTTTCGGCCAGGCCGGAACACCGCAGCCACGCTGGCCATTGGCTGGACGGGCTTCGTCCTGGCCGTCGGATACATCGCGGCCGGCAGGGTCATGCACGACGTGGTGGTGCGACGCGAGATCAACGTCGTCGGCCCCAGCCATGTGGTCAGCGCCAACGCCTACCCGGCCGTCGGCTCGATCTTCCTGTGGCGGGGCGTCGTCCGCACGGACGCCGGCTGGGAGGTGTCCCGCTACAATCTCCTGTTCGGCAGCCGGGGAAAACCCGCCTTCGTCCCGCAGGACGACAACGAATGGGTCGCCAAGGCCGACGAGCTGGAACAGGCCGCGACGTTCCGCTGGTTTGCCCAGGGGCAGGTCCGCACCGCCTACAGCCAGCGCGACGGAACCCATGTCGTCGAATTGGACGACATGCGCTACGGCCTTCAGACCGATAGCACCCAGTCGCTGTGGTCCCTCCGCATCGTCTTTGCCGAGGGGGAAGCCAAGCCTACCGTGGAACGAGTCAGCCATTTCCATGGCCACGGCGTTTCGCCTCGCGGCATGCTGTGGCGTGCCTGGAGCGACCTGTGGCGTCGCTAAAGAGCGGCCGCGGCCTCCTGCCGGATGGTTATTTTCGGCGACGCATCGATAGCCTTATTTCTTGAGAATAGCACAAGTTACAATCTTTCGACCTCGACCAAAGTCTGACCCCATTTTTGCCTTGTAATAAAGTGTAAAACTGGTATGATAATAAGAGATTTCCGGTTTGTAGGGAGCAACGGAGCCATGTGTGAGCCGGAAAAAAGGAGCCTACTCCTAGTTGTGGCATTATTGCGCCACATCTCCAGCGTTTAGCTCCCTCCTTTTGACCTAAGGCGTTTCCATTATTTGCTGTGCCGACAGCAAGGGAAACTCCGGAAAAAGTAAAGGATCCTCATCATGCGGCGCACCTCTCAACTGTCGTCTGTGGCCCTTGGGATCACGACACTGGTGGCGGTGATCCTGTTGGCTTCCTCCGCTTATGCCATCCCCGCCTTCTCCGGAGCACAGGGATACGGGGCCAACGCCACCGGCGGTAGCGGCGGCGACGTGTATCACGTCACCAGCCTGGCCGATACCAATACCATCGGCACGCTGCGCTACGGCATCAACAATGCTCCCTCCGGCGGCAGGACCATCGTCTTCGACACCTCCGGGGTCATTACGCTGACAAACAGCCTAGTGATCAGCAAGCCCAACATCACCATCGCGGGCCAGACCGCCCCCGGCCAAGGCATCTGCCTGGAGGCCTGGGACGTCGAGGTCAATGCCAACAATACGATTGTCCAAGACATCCACAGCCGCATGGGCGTCACGACCACAGGCCACCAGGTGGATGCACTCAGTGTCGAGGGCGGCAGCAACGTCATCCTCGACCATTGCTCAGCCGCCTTTAGCACGGATGAATTGACCTCCATTACCCACTGGGCCGACAATGTCACCGTGCAGAACGGCTTCCTCACCGAGGCTTTGACCCCCGACGGTTGCTCCGGCCACAACTACGGTTCGCTGATGCGGGCCGGGGAGAACAACCAAGGCAAGCTCACCCCATACTCTTTCAGCTTTTACAACAACCTCATCGCTGACACCTTCGGCCGCAACCCCCGGCCCGGTTACTACCCCAACAACGGCACCACCTCCAGCCAGTACACCACGCTGTATTTGGACTTCCGCAATAACGTGATCTACAATTGGTCCGATTCGTCCGGCTACAACGCCGACGACGGCAACGGCCGCGTGTACATGAACTACGTCGGCAACTACCTGATTGCCGGGCCCAGCACGCCGACCGGAAGCAAGAGTAACACGGCCTTTAGTGGCAAAGGCACCGCCGCGGAATTGCTGATCTACCAGCTCGGCAACAAGATCGACTCCAACCACAACGGCATCCTGGATGGCAATAACACCGGTTGGGGCATGTTCAGCGGAACGTACACGCAGCTAGGATCCTCTTTTGTGGTTAGCCCGTCGTTCTACACCCAGGACGCCAATGTGATCATGGCCTACGTGCTGAATAACTCCGGCGCCTTCGCCAACAACCGCGATTCGGTGGACGCTAACGTCGTCGCCCAGGTCCTCACCTACGGAACGTCGGGAGCCGTCTACAATACCCTTGCACAAGCCGGCGGCTATCCGACCTATACGTCCACCACGCGCGACGCCAACTTCGACACCAACCACGACGGCATATCCAACGCGTGGGAACTCGCCCACGGCTTGGATCCCAACGTGGCCAATAACAACGGCGACATCGACAACGACGGCTACACCAACCTCCAAGAGTACCTCATGTCGCTGCTGCCCATCGCGCCGCCCAAGACGATCGTCTGGGCCGGCGGCACGGCGGGCCGCTACGAACTGATCACCAACTGGGACATTCCCTGGCAGCCCACCCTCAGTGACCCCGTCGAGATCGACTCCGGCAAGGCCACCGTGGCCTACCTCAACCAGGAAGCCGGCACACTGTGGGTCGCCAACACCACCGGCGGCAGCGCCGAACTGGCGGTCACGGCTGGAAGCTTGAGCATCGGCAATGCCCTGTATCTGGGCAGCGCCGCCAACTCTGCCGGCACGGCCACCATCAGCGGCGGTGCGATGCGGGTGGGCGGCACCTTCACCAACTGGTCGGGCGGCAGCGCGATCACCGGCGGCGGCACCGTGGCCCTGGGCAGCGGTAGCGTCGCCCGAGGCGTCCTGAACATCACCGGCGGCAGCCTGATAG